>Ga0194120_10005242_pt1 | contig 19262 bp, 20 predicted proteins | sample TA2MahCa65mmetaG_FD_148642 | JGI IMG/M metagenome (GOLD analysis project Ga0194120, IMG submission 148642) | Freshwater microbial communities from Lake Tanganyika, Tanzania - TA2015019 Mahale Deep Cast 65m | ecosystem: Environmental > Aquatic > Freshwater > Lake | place: Tanzania: Lake...
TCTCGCCAGCGCCCTCGCCCGCGCGCGCGCCGACGGTTTCTCGGCGCTGGTGATCGACACCCGGGTGCTGGCCAGCGGCCAGTGGACGCAGCTCGAGGCCGCGCTGCGGGGCGCAGGCCTGGAAGTGCCGCCGCTGCTCGACGACGGGACGCTGGCGATCCCCCTGTCCCCCTAGGGAATCACGGCGCGGAGCAGGTCGTAGCACAGCGCCACGAAAGGCGCGAAGATGTCGATCCCCACCGCGCGCAGGCCCCAGATCACGAGGAAGGGCAGGAAGATGCCAGCACGCTCCACGCCGTGCCAGAACGGGAGCAGCGACCGCGGCATGAAGTGGGCCGCCACCCGGCTGCCGTCGAGCGGCGGGATCGGCACCATGTTGAACACGGCGAGCAGCAGGTTCATCACCATGGCGATCGCCACGATCTGGCCCGCGGGGCCCTCGGCCAGCGTGGGGGCGACATTCCAGAGCGCGGCGAAGAAACCGAGGCAGAGCACGGAGAGCACCACGTTCGACGCGGGCCCCGCCGCCGCCGTCAGCATCATGCCGAAGCTCATCTTCACGTCGCGACGGAACCGGGTGGGGTTCACCGGCACGGGCTTGGCCCACCCGAAGGGCACGCCGATGAGCGGCAACAGCAGGGTGCCCACGAAGTCGACGTGGGCCATGGGGTCGAGCGTCATGCGGCCGAGCGCCTTGGCGGTGTCGTCGCCGAGCGCGTAGGCGCTGCGGGCGTGGGCCCACTCGTGGACCGAGAGCGACAGCCACATCACGAGGATCGAGGCGAGGCGGATGGGGTCGAGGAGATCGGTCACGCGGAGTCTTCCGAGGGAGAGGACGAGGCCGGTTCGCCCGGGGGGGCGGCCGGGAGCGCGTGGTGTACCACCCGCGCGGAGCGAATCTGCGCACGGGGGACCACCCGCGCCAGCGGTTCGCCATCGACCTGGAGCTTGATGAGCTCGGGATTGGCCCAGATGATGCCGCCGACGATCGTGCTGCCGTCGAGCAAACTGAACTCGGCCCTCGCCGGGCCGGCCGGCTCCGCCACCTGGCTCATGGAGTCGATCAGGACCGCGTCGAGCGCGTCGAGATGGCGCGTGGCCGCGCGCTCGGCCGCCAGCGCCGCGTCGAAGTCGGCGGGGAGCACGGCGACGCTCCCGTTCTCGGCCCTTCGCAGGGCCCGCAGGGTGGCCTCGTTGACCAGCCGTTCGAGCGCCGCGCCCGTCCACCCCGGCGTGGCGGCGGCCACCGCCGCGAGGTCGATGCCCTCGATGCGCCGCCCCCGCGCGTGGACCGCGAGGATCTCGACCCGATCGGCCTCGCTCGGCTCGCCCACGCGAACGCGGATGTCGAAGCGTCCGGGGCGCAGGAGCGCCGGGTCGAGCACGTCGGACCGGTTGGTGGCGGCCAGCACGACGAAGCGCCCCTGGCGCTCAAAACCGTCGAGCTGCACCAGCAACTGGTTGAGCGTCTGCTCCCGCTCGTCGTTGTTCAGGCCCACGCCCGCCCCGCGCCGGCGCCCGACGGCGTCGAGCTCGTCGATGAAGATCACGCAGGGGGAGTGCTTCGCCGCCGTCTCGAAGAGGTCGCGCACGCGGGCCGCCCCCACGCCGACGAAGAGTTCAACGAAATCGGTGGCGCTGGTCACGAAGAACCGGACGCCCGCCTCGCCCGCGACGGCGCGGGCCAGGAGCGTCTTGCCGTTGCCGGGCGGGCCCTCGAGCAGGATGCCCCGGGGAGGGCGCACACCGGCTTCTTCCCAGCGCCGCGGGTCCTTCAGCCAGCGCACCACGTCGCCGAGCACCTGCTTGGCCTCGACGGCGCCGCCGACATCGGTGAACCGCGTCTTCTCGGCGTCGGGCATCAACAGGCGCGACTTGTTGCGGCGGAAGTCGTTGAGGTTGCCCACTCCCTGCTGCGACTGCACCCGGCGCCCCCACCAGGCGAGACCGGCCAGGAGTGCCACCACACCGAGGAGAACGAGGAGCACCGGGCGCAGTCCGTCGCTCCCCGCGCCCTCGATGGTGCCCCCCACCGCCGCGACCAGTCCGAGGCCGCACAAGGCCACGAGCACGCCGAGCCAGACGAGGAACGTGCGCAACTTCGGATTCAACGGGCGGCTCCGGCAGGGAGCCTATCCCGGCATCAGCGGCGTCCGAAGGCGTAGGCCTCCCGCAGCGCCTCGCGCGCGCCGCCCTCGTACACCTCGCCGTGCGACACGACCAGCCGGTCGAAGTCGAAGGCGTCGCAGGCTCGGTCGATGGATCGCGCGGCGGCGCGGTGGTCGTCGAGGTACTGCGACTTGCCCAGGCGCGTCATGCAGAGCTTGTCGTTGCCGTCGTTGAGCCACATGGCGAAGCGCAGCAAGCCGGTGGCACTGCGGATGTTGAAGGCCACGTCGACCCCCACCAGGGTGCGCGTGGACGCGTGGAAGAGCAGGCGCTCGTCTACCCGGCGTGCACCGTCGAGCGGCAACATTTCGAAGGTATCGGCAAGTCCGCCCGGGACGGTGTCTCCCAGCTCCTCGTCGATCCGCAGGCGGGGCTGCTTCGCGCGAATCGCCGGGACCGCGTAGACCTTCGCGGCGGGAAAGGCCTCGGCGACCGCCACGCAGAAGAGGTTGTGGAGCTGGTTCGGCACCACCACGTCGCTCAGCTCGCCGAGGGCACGGATCTCGGCGAGATCGGTCTCGGCGAGCGGCCCCGGCGCCACGAGCACGAGACTCCCGCCCGCCCGCCGCACCAGCGTGCTGCGCGTGCCGAGGCGGAGCCCGCCGACGGAGAAGTCGCGGTGATCCACCACCCAGAGCCCATCGTCGAGCTTGCGCAGGCCGGCCATCGTCTACCTCTCATGCATCTTATGTACGCTTGCGACTATAGTCAACATGATTTACTATCGTCGCATGGCGCCCTCCGTCGACGAGCTGGGAATCCTGAAGCGCGCCTCGCTGGGCCAGGTGCTGTTCCGGGCCGCCCGCCTCTACAACGAGCTGGCCGTGGCGCGCGTCCGAGAGGTTTTCCCAGCTTTCAAGCTCGCGCACACGCAGCTCCTGCCGCACCTGTCGCACGAGGGCATCCGACTCACCGATCTCGCCCGCCGCGTGGGGGCGAGCAAGCAGGCGATCGCGCCCCTGGTCGACGAGCTGGTGACCGCCGGTGTCATCGAGCGCGCACCCCACCCTTCCGACGGGCGGGCGCAGCGGCTCCGCGTCACCCCGCGCGGGCGCGAGGCGATGGCGCACGGTCTCGGCGTGCTCGGCGCCCTCGCGGCGGAGCTGGAGCCCGAGTTTGGCCGCGAGCGCATGGCCCGGCTGCACGACGACCTCCTGGCACTGCTCGCCGCGCTCGAGCGACGAAGCGCAGCTACAATGGGGCCGTGATCGAGGCGCTGGTCATCGGGACGATCGCGGTGGGCGAGTTGGCGCTCGCGACGATCGTGCCCTGGTGGGCGAGCTGGTTTCTCGCGTGGTGCGGGCTCTCCACCGGGGTGGCGGCGGTCGCCTACGCGCTGCGCCGCCCCGGCCTGTTGATGAAGGAACGAGCGGGCCGCTACCTGCTGTGGCCCTACCTTGCCTTTGCGCGCGTGGTCGCGACGGCAGCGCAGCGGGCCGGGCTGGTGGAGAGGCAAGAGATCGTCCCCGGCCTCTGGGTGGGCGGGTGGCCGCGCCGCGGCGCACCCGGGCTGGCGCAGCTCGATCTCACCGCCGAGATGCCCCGTCGCGGCGAGGCCGAGACCTACGTCTGCATCCCCATGCTCGACGGCGCCGCGCCTCGGCCCGACACCTACCAGCAGGCGGTGGCGCAGGCCCTCGCCTGGCGTCGCGAGGGGCGAGCGGTGCTCGTTCACTGTGCCTACGGGCATGGACGGAGCGTGGCGGTGGTGCTCGGCGTCCTCATCGCCGAGGGCCACGCCCAGGACGTGGCCGAGGCGCATGCGCTGGTGCGCAAGGTGCGGCCCGCGGCGCGCATGAGTCCTCAACAACGGGCGTTCTTGACCAAGAATCTCGCTCAGCTTCGCGTGTAGCGACGTCGCGACAGGGCCGCTACGAGCACCAGCCCGGCCCCGGGGAACGCGGCGCCCCCGTCGCAACCACAGGAACCGCCCCCCTCGCCCGTCGCCCCGAGCGCGTTGTCGTCGGGAACGGGCTGCACTGGGCAATCCTCCTCGGTAACCGTCCACGTGAGCTGCTCCTCGCGGGAGAGCCCGTTCACCACGGCGGAGAGGGTGGCGCTCCGCGTCGCCGCGCCACCCTCGGCGGGGCAGTCGCCCGCGAGCAGCGTGAGCTCCGGGGCGAGGCCAAAGTTCCCGGCGAGCGCCGCGTCGCCCTCGATCGCCCAGGCCACGTCGGCGCCGTAGACCACGCCGACGCTGTCGCGGCTCACGAGGCGGGCACCAAAGGGGGCGCGACGGCTCCCATCCTCGCGCAGCGGGTAGTCCACGACAATGTCGGCCTCGACGATGCCCGTCGCATCGACGAACTCGATCTCTCCCATCGGGAGGCTACCGGCCGGCAGCACCAGCTCGGCCGACACCCGCTCGCCCACGGCGCCCGTGGGCATCACGCGCGGGATGGATGTGGCCAGGGTGACTGGCTCGTCAATGGTGCTGCCATCGTCACCGGAATAGCGCACGATGGCGTCGGGTACCGAGTAGGTGACGCCGTGATCGGCATCGACCTCGAGCTTCGGCAGGAGCCAGCCCAGGTTGCCGGAGGCCAGCCGCCGCGCCTCGCCCTCGGCCGGGCGCCAGTCGGCCGGGTAGTCCGCCTCGTGCGAGCCTTCGGCCACCCCCTCCTCCACGTAGACCTCGAGATCGTAGAAGCCGGAGGCGAGGCCGTCGATTGGGATGACCTCCACCGCAGCCTCGTCGGCGGCGGGTGACTCGCCGTCCCCACCGAGGGGACAGTCCTCCGGCTCCAGCGTGAGCGTCGCGACACCGACAGTGTCGAAGAGAACCGCCTCGCCGACCACAGACGCGCCCTCCGCTTCCCACCGGGTGCAGGTGGACCAGTCGGCCTCGCCCTCGGCGCCCCGCAGTTCGGGGACGAGCGTCAACTCCGTGCCCACCAGCACGCGCTCCAGCCCGTCGTCGCCCGGGTAGAGCCAGCTCGCATCGGCAGCGGTCACCGTCCATGTCGCGTTCTTGGTGCTGAAGCTGGGAACACAGGCGAGGAGCAAGAGCGTCATGCCGCGAGAGACAGCAAGCGACGTGCCATCCAAGGCGAAGCTCGATGATTCCCCGGTGGCCCGCCGAGATCGCGACACCTCCGCCCCGGGCACGACGCGCGACTGCACGCACTCGCGCCACTCCTCGGGGCGAGCGACGGATCGCAGGATGCCGTTGACGCATCAATATGACACTACGAAACGAGGCAATCCCGCCTCGCTGTTCCCCGCGCCCGAGGGGGGAGCGACCCGGGCCGTTGCGCTCGACGACGGGTGCGTCGAGGACGGCTCCGCTTCCATGAGGCGAGTTCCGGGCGTGACCCGCCGCCCCGGCGACATGGGCGGGCGGCCAGACCGGGTGATGTCAGGCTGCCTCGATCCAGATTCCGGCCCCATTCTTCCCATCCGCTTCCGCAGCGGGCTACAGCCGCTCCTCTATGAGCTGCGCCACGCGCGCGGCTCCGCCGAGCCTGCGGTCGCGGTCGCGCAGGAGCTGGGCCGCGCGAGCGAAGCCCGGGTCCGTGAGGATGGTGTGCAGCGCACGCGAGAGGCTCGCGGCCGACACTTCGTGCCGGCCCATCCACAGCCCGGCGCCCTCTGCGGCCACCATGCGCCCGTGGCCGACCTGATCGAAACCGAATGGGACGATGACGAGCGGAATGCCGCGCGAGAGGGCCTCGTGCACGCCATTCGCACCACCGTGGTAGAGCATGGCCTCTACGACGCCGTGCTCGAGCACGGCGACCTGCGGGACCCACGTCTCGATCCTGAGGCGCCGTCGATCAACGCCCTCGAGCAGCGGCAGGGCGGCGGGGTGGTAGTTCGCGCCCAGCGACCAGAGCACGCGCACCTGCTCGTGCTCGTCGACGAGTCGCCGCAGGCCTTCCGTTACCCTTGCGAGCAGGTCGTTCGAGGGCACCATCACCGAGCCGAAGCTCGCGTAGATCACCTTGGAGCCGGTGCTCCGGGCGTCGTCAAGCCATTCGCGGAGCCCAGGGTTCGCCGCGTCGGACAGGCGCTGTCCGGGGCGGGCACCGCCCATCGCGCCCGTGAGCTGCAGGCCAGCAGGAATCTCCTCCTCGCGTTCGGCTCCCAGCATGGTGTTGCACAGAAGAGGCGTCTTCTTGAAGTCATAGTGGGGCCACAGTCCCAGTCGCGCCTGCCACTCCCACTTCCGCAGCGCGGATGGCGACAACGATCGCGTCTTCCACTGCTGGTGCGCCCTGACCAGCGCCGAGACCAGTCGCATGACCAGCCCCTGTGGCCAGAGTAGGTTCTCGAACAGCGACGGCGGAACCCCGGCGTGGTTGAGGAGCAGGGGGACGCGAAACCCCCTGGCCAACCGCTTCGCTGCGTACGTGGCGATATCGCCGACAATCAGCCGCGGTGGATCCGCGCGCAGTGCCGCCTCGAGGTGCTGATGCATGTGCCTGGCCTCGGTGCGCAGCCAGCGCTCGTGCCAGAGCAGGTGGCTGAACGCGAGCCGCTCGGACTGGCTGGCCTCGTGCAACAGCCTCTCGAGCAGCGCGGCATAGTCGGCTCGTCTCCCGGAGGAGAGCAACTCGACCCCTTCGCCTTCAAGGCTGCGGATCCTCCCCAGCAACGACTCGTCAGTTGCCAGCCGGACACGGTGGCCCCGTGCCCGAAGGACACTGGCGAGTTCCACGAGGGGGTTCACGCAGCCTTGCATCCCGATCGACATCAGGAGCACGCCGCCATCGCGGCGAGGAGGCTGGGCACTGGCGCTGGCGGACAGCTCGCTCACACACACTCCCTCCGCGCTCCGCGAACGGTGCAGGCCCGGCGTGAACCCGACCCCGGGCGCGGGATGTAACGAGTTCAACGGTGGGTGTCGAGTACGCGTGGTGACGACGGTCGGACGGGCGGGCGGTCACGACGCGTGGCCTCGCAGCCGCCGGCGACGGACTGCGGCCCGTTGTCGCTGAAGCTGCGCGGCTTTGCGCCCCGGAATGCCTCGAGCGCCCGCGCGCCTCAGCCGAAGCAGTCGCTCAGCTGCAGCACCAGCGTCGTGGTCTCGCACCGCGTGATCGAGACGGCCTGGGGCTCGGGCGTGTAGCACTGGTCGGGGTGCTCGGCTTCGACCGACCAGGTACCGACCTCGAGATCGAACTCGAAGTGTCCCGAGGTGTCGGCCATCGCCTGGATTGACTCGCCTCCGCTCGGCGTCAGCGTGATGAGCGCGCTGCTCGCCGGCTGATCCTCGGCGTTGCCGACGGCGCTGCCGGGAATGACGGCGTCGCCGCTGAGGGTGCCGGTGGCGGCGACGCAGTCCGGAGTCGGCGTCGTCGAGGCGCCATTCCCGCCGCCGCTCGACTCCAGGCCTTCGCAGGCCGCGAGCGTGCAGACTACGCTCGCCAGGGGGATAGCATACATGAACCTGGTCCTGGTGAGGAGGATGCGAGACACGTATGGGCTCCTGGGAAGCGTGCCTCGCCACGGTAGGCCGTCGCGACGGGTGCCGCAAGCCCTCGCGCGGGCCGCCCCCGAGGCTCTGGGCCGAGTGGACGGAACAACGACGTGAGGGGCAGGCGTCTCCTTCTCGCGTGGCCGTTGATCACCGTCTTGTTGCTCCCGGGGATGTGCGCTGAGAGCGGAGATGTCCTCACGATGACGTGGGCTCGCCTGCCCGTCGAGGTCGGCGCGACCGAGTCCTGGGCGGGGGTGGAGCTGGAAGTCACGGACGTCGTGGGCTGTCCCCAGGCGGAGATCCAGCTGGCCTACCTCGGCGGTGGGCGGCGGACACTGCACTACGACATCCGGTCCTCCTGGGGCCGCACGCTGCACGCGGGCTCGCAACGGCTGGGGGAGGGTGCAGGCGCGCTGAGCCTGCGCTTTTCCTGCGAGGCGGGAGAGGTGCCCCACCACTTGCTCGCCCGGCGTGTGCTCCTGCATCCGGCGGGTTGCGGTGGGCACTGACTGGGGAAAGGGTGGGACTTAGGCACCAAACGGCGCGCGCGCCTCGTCCACGCAGCGCGCCACGAAGGCCGGCAAGGACAGCGATCCGAGATCCGCCTCGCGGCTCTTCACGCTCACGGTGCGGTTGTCGCGGTCGCGCTCGCCCACCACCACCTGGTACACCGGTCGCGACGCGTGGGCCTCGCGAATCTTGGCGCCGATCTTGTCGTCGCCGAAGTCCGCGTACACGCGGACGCCCGCCGCCCGCAGGGCCTCGCTCACCTCGCGCCCCCAGTCCACCGACTTCTCCGACACCGTCATCACCCGCACCTGCTCCGGCGCCATCCACATCGGGAAGTGCCCGGCGAAGTGCTCGATGAGGATGCCGATGAAGCGCTCGAAGCTGCCGAAGATGGCGCGGTGGATCACCACCGGCGGGTGCTCCTGGTTGTCGGCGCCCACGTAGCGGAGACCGAAGCGGAGGGGCACCTGGTAGTCGAGCTGGATGGTGGCGCACTGCCAGGGGCGACCGAGCGCGTCGATCACGTCAAAATCGATCTTCGGACCGTAGAAGGCCCCGTCGCCCGCGTTGACCGTCCACTCGAGATGGTTCGCGCGGAGCGCGTTCTCCAGCGAGGCCTCGGCGCGGTCCCACAGGGCGTCGTCACCCAGCTTCTCCGGGGGACGAGTGGAGAGCTTGGCCTTGTACCCGAGCCCCAGCGCCCCGTAGACCCGGTTGACGAGCCCGATCAGCGCGGTCACCTCGTCCTCGATCTGCGACTCCATGCAGAACAGGTGCGCGTCGTCCTGGGCGAACTGCCGCACGCGGGTGAGGCCGCCGAGGGCGCCCTTCACCTCGTCGCGATGCAACACGCCCTGGTCGTGGATGCGCAGGGGCAGCTCCCGGTAGCTGCGCTTGGCCGAGCGGAAGATGAGCATGTGGCTCGGGCAGTTCATCGGCTTGAGCGAGAAGATTCGTGCCTCGTCCTCGCCCTCTTCCTTCTTCTCCACCTTGAACATGTTGTCGCGGTAGTGCGCCCAGTGGCCCGACTCCTCCCACAGCGCCTTGTCGAAGAGCATGGGGGTACGCACCGCCACGTAGCCCTCGCGGAGCAGCATGCTGCGCATGGCCTCGCTCAGCTGGTGGTAAAGAACTTCACCCTTGGGAAGCCAGAAGATCGCGCCGGGCGCCCACTCGTGGGTGGTGAACAGTCCCATCTGGTGCCCCACCTTGCGGTGGTCGCGCTTCTTCGCCTCTTCCAGCCGGTAGAGGTACTGGTCGAGGGCCTCGCGGGTGGGCCACACGGTGCCGTATACCCGCTGCAACATCGGTCGCGACGCATCGCCCTTCCAGTAGGCGCCCGACACCTTCATCAGCTTGAAGTGTTTGCAGTTGCCGGTGCGCGGCACGTGGGGGCCGTTGCAGAGGTCGGTGAAGCCGCCCTGGTCGAAGGTGCCGAGCGGCCCGGCGAGGTTCTCGATGTGCTCGAGCTTGTAGGTTTGCCCCTCGAAGATCTGCCGCGCCTCGCCATGCTCCACGTTGCGACGCACGAAGGGGCTGTTGCGCTTGACGACCGCGCGCATCTCTTCCTCGATCGTCGCGAGGTCGCCCTCGGTGATCGGTCGCGACACGTCGACGTCGTAGTAGAAGCCGTCTTCCACCGGGGGACCAAACGCGAACTTGGCGCCGGGAAACACCTTTCCGATGGCCTCGGCCATCACGTGCGCGGTGGAGTGGCGCAGGGCGTGAAGGCGGTAGCTCTCCTCGTCGGCGAAGGCCTCTCGGCCCTTCTCGTGGTCTTCCATGGTCTCCTCGGCGGGCCCGGCGACTAACGCGCCCGGCCGGTTACTCGGCGGGCGTGTTGCTATTCACCGGGATGGCGGCGGCCAGCGATGGCTACGACTTCAGCGGCACCTGGCAGATGGTGCTCGACACCGCCACGCGCGCGGCCGTCCCCGTGCTCGGCAGCACCACGATCCGCACCCACCAGACGATGGTGGCAACCGTCGCGCGCACCGGTACCGACGCCTTCGTCGTGAGTCACGACGTCTGCACCCTGGTGGCCGAGACGCGTCCCGCCCTCGCCACCACCCACTTTCCCGACGCCTTCGTCAACGCCATCCCCGACAAGAGCTACCCGCTGGAGCTGAGCGAGGAGGGCGGCCGGCTGCGCGCGCGCATGAACCTGCAGCCCCTCGCCGTGGGCTACGACCCCGGCAAGACCACGGCGCTGCCGCAGTCGCTCGACGCGCCCTCGATCGTCGACTGGGACAACGACGGCAAGGCCGCCGCTACCATCGAGATCCAGGTGCCCCTGCTCGGGACGGTGGAGGTGTACCAGGTGCAGGTGGCCACCGCGATGCTCGACGGCTGGGTGCGGAGCAACGACGAGATCAGCGGCGGCGCCGCCGTGGTGGGCCTCCAGCAACGCACCCTCGGTGCCAGCAACCGGCTGTTCGTGCAGAACCCCACGCTGAGCGCCGACCCCTCGGCGTCGAGCTTCAGCATGACGCGCGCCCCCGAGGGCACGCGCTGTCCCTCAGGCTGAGCCGAGCGCCTCGATGTACATCCGGTGGAAGTGGTGCACCGCCCGCTCGTGGACGAGGCTGTAGCGCCCCCGCGTGGCCAGCCGGGAGCGGTAGCCCTGCGCCACCGAGGCCACGATCCTGTCGTCTTCCAGCTCCACCTCGTGCAGTTGCGCGCCGGGCCCCTCGCCGAGCGCCGTGGCGTCGCGGACGAGGCGCCGGTAGCGCACCCGGCAGCGGGTGGGACCGAGCGGCTCGACGACGTTGACCGACACCCCCCAGCGATACACGTTGAGGAAGGTGGCGGGGAACAGGTGGAAATACCAGGCGGCCACGCGACGGCCCGCGTCGGGATGCCCCGCCGGGAGCGCCACGTCGCCCGCGCCGTCCTGGCCCGACGCTACTTGCAGGCTTCCGCCCGGGAACAGCTCGTAGGCGTAGCTCTCGGCCTCGACCTGTCGCGACAGTCCCGGGTGTACCCAGCGCAGGTGGAAACCCTCGAGGTAGTTCTCCACGTACAGCGCCCAGTTCGCCTCCACCTCGTACACCCGCGCTCCCTCGGGGTCGTCACGGTGCGGCTCGGCGAGGAGGAAGCCCACGCGCCGCTGGAGTTCACCGAGGAAGGCCGGTTCCGGCCAGGTGGCGCTGGGATGCTCAACCGGCAGGCGCGCGAAGTGCAGCGGGCCCAGCGCCCGCAGCGCCCTCGGCGCGTCCAGCTCGGGCAGGTTCCACGTGGGCTCGGGCTCGCGTCCCATGCCGCCGTGCTCTCGGCAGCGCCCGTCGAGCCCAAAAACCCGGCCGTGGTAGGGACAGGCAAGCCCGGCCACGGCGCGGCGCGGCGAGTCGCACAGGATCGCGCCCCGATGGGTACAGGCGTTCGACAAGAGTCGCGACCGCCCCCGCTTGTCGGTGGCCCAGAGGAGCGACTCGTCGAGCAGCCCCGGCAAGAGCGTGACGGGCACCAGCGACCCTGGCTCGCCCGGCCCGGGGAACACTAGGTGCCAGGCGCGAGCGAACACCTTCTCCCTCGCGAGCGCGTGTGCCTCGGGATCGGCGTAGAAGGCGGGCGGTAACCAGCGCGCGCGCTCGATGTCGGGGTCGGTGTCGGGGAGTACCATCGCCGCCCGGTGTATCGCGCTGAATGGCGCCGGCGGCTGGCGCGTCGATGCGGCACAGGAGGTCTCAATGTCCCTGCTCAAGCCCATCGTCCTCGGTTCTATCCTTGCCTTTTCCAGCGCTGCCTTCGCGGGACACCGTCCCGCCGTGTCGGTTCACTTGCCGGCGGTCAGCGTCACCCTCGGCTCGGCCGGCAACCTCTGGGTTGCGGCCTTCGTCGACCACCACGGCGTGTACCACCCCGGCTACTGGCGCCCGGCATACCGGCACGGCTGGGTGTGGGTGGACGGCTACCGCGACCGCCACGGCCACTGGCACGCGGGCTACTGGCGCAGGCGCTAGCGCGACGTCTCGCAGATAGCAGGGGCGGATGCTCGCCCTCCTGCTCGCCTGCACCGCCGAACCCCAGCCCGCCCCCGAGGCCGCCCAGCCGCCGCCGCGGGCCGTCCAGGTGGCGCTCAACTGGTACCCCGAGCCCGAGTTCGGCGGGTACTACGCCGCGTTGAAGTCGGGCGCCTACCGCAAGGCCGGCCTCGACGTGACGATCGTGCCCGGGGGGCCCGGCGTGCCGGTGCTGGAGATGCTCGCCGCGAGCAAGATCGACGTGGCCATCTCGGGTGCCGACGACCTCTTGCTGCGGCGGGCCAAGGGGCTCGACGCCGTGGCGATCTTCGCGGGCCTGCAGGACAGCCCAGTCGGCCTGCTCGTCCACGTGCCGGGGCCCAACAGCTTCGCCGAGGTGGCGGGCCCCGTGGCGATCGAGGCCGGTTCGCCCTTCCAGCAAACGCTCTGGGCGAAGATGGGCTGGGAAGGCAAGGTGCAGATGGTGCCGACCACCGGGAGCCTGGGCGCCTTTGCCGCCGACCCCACGCTCGCCCAGCAGGCCTACATCACCAGCGAGCCCTGCCAGGCCGAGGACAAGGACATCGAGACGCGATTCCTCGCCGCGCGTGACATCGGCTGGAATCCCTACGCGGCCCTCGCGGTCGTACGCGGCGCCGACGCGAAGGACCCGTGGATGCACGCCTTCGTCACCGCCACGATGCAGGGCTGGCACGACTACCTGGCCGACCCCGGCCCAGCCAACGTCGAGATCGCCAAGCTCAACCCCGAGATGACACCCGCGCGCCTTGCCTGCATCGTGAAGGCACAGGCGCCGTTTGTGAAGGGCACCGACGGCGTCGGCGTCGTGACACAGGCGCGCATGAACGAGCTCGCGGTCACGCTCACGGGGCTCGGCCTCGAGGCGAAAGCCGAGGGGAGCGTTCACAACCAGGCTGGCGTGCCGACGGCGGCGGCGCCCTAGCGACGCACGGCGTAGCGGCAGTACAACTCGCTGCCCACCGGCACCGCGTGGACCAGGTCGAGACGCGGGGCGGTGGCGTAGCCGAAGCCCAGGCCGTCCACCAGCGAGGGCGCGCCGCGTCCCCCGAGGATCAGGGGACAGGTGGTCACGTACACCTCGTCCACCAGGCCCGCCGCCAGCCACTGCGCGAGCAAGTCGCCACCGCACTCGAGCAGGAGCGTTCCCACGCCGCGCCGCACGAGGTCGGCGGCCACGGCAGCGGGATCGGTCGGGCCCTCGGCCGGCGTGAAGAAGATCCTCTCCACCCGGGGATCGTCGCGACGCGCGGCGATCGGCCCGCCTCGGGTCACCACCGCGTTGATCCAGCGTCGACCCTCCACGGGCGGGTGCTCGACGTCGAAGAAACCATCCGCCTTCAACGCGGCGAGATCCTCGGCGCTGGGCACCAGCGGGAGCGGCCAGTTGCGGAAGGTCCTGCCCCCGACGAGCACCGCGTCGGCGCGCGCGCGGTGTACGCTCATGTAGCGGCGGTCGGTGGGCGTCCCCAGCGCGAAGTGATCGTAGCAGGCGGTGGCGATGCGGCCGTCGAGCGAGATCGCGGTGTTGCTGACGACCCTCATCGTGGCCCGAGCCCGAAGTCCTCGCGCGAGCGCCAGCACTCCACGGCCACGTTGCCCACGTTGGGCATGTCGAAGGGCGCCTTGGTCACCTTCACGCGGGCGCGGTCGACCGGGAAGGCGCTCACGAGCAGCCTCGCCACGTCTTCCGCCACCGTCTCGATCAGTCGATACTCCTTGCCCTCCACCAGCGCCGCCATCGCCTTGTTCGCCTCGTAGTAATCCACGAGCTCGCGCGCGCGGTCGTGCTTCGCGGCCTCGCGCCAGTCGGTTTCCGCCTCCCAGTCGATCACGATGCGCTGGCGGATGTGGCGCTCGTACTCGTGGAAGCCGATGCGAACGTCGAAGGAGAAGCCGTTGCCGTGGACGCGGTCACGCATCGGCGCGTGCTATCGCGACCCGGCATACGGGCACGGCGATCCGCGTTGACGGCCCAGGGTTGCCGGGGCAATGTGCGCCGCTGCGGAGTCCGTGATGCGCGTCCTGGTTTGCTACCCGCCCATCGAGTCGGCAAAGGGCTCGCCGATGCTCACCCAGAACCGCCAGTTCCAGTGGTTCACCGAGCCGAGCTACCTCTACCCGTGCATCCCCGCCTCGGCGGCCACGCTCATCCAGAGCATGGGCCACGAGGTGTGCTGGGTGGATTGCATCGCCGAGCGCAAGTCGTGGGCCCAGTTCGACCGCATCGTCCGTGACTTCAACCCCGACGTGGTGGCGATGGAGACGAAATCGCCGGTGGTGCGCACCCACTGGAAGATCGTCGACCGCATCAAGGCGATGGTGCCCGGCACCAAGGTGGTGATGTTCGGGGATCACATCGCCGGCAACCCCCGGGAAACGCTGGAGGAGTCCCAGGTCGACTTCTGCATCACCGGCGGCGACTACGACTTCTCGCTGCGATCCATCGTGTGGTACCTCAGCGAGGGCAAGGCGCTCGAGAGCGGCATCTGGTGGAAGAACGACGACGGCACGGTGAACGAGGGGCCGCCCTACAAGTCGCAGTACAGCCTCGAGTCCCTGCCCTTCTGGGACCGCGACCTCACCAACGCGCACCTGTACTTCGAGAAATGGAAGTATCGACTGCCGTTCTTGTGGACGATGGCCGGTCGCGACTGCCCCTACGGCAAGTGTACCTTCTGCTCGTGGACGGTCACCTACCCGAAGTTCAGCACCGTCTCGCCGGAACACCTCGCCGACGAGATGGAGATGCTCATCCAGCGCCACGGCGCCAAGAACATCTTCGACGACACCGGGGCGCTGCCGACCGGCAACTGGCTCACGCGCCTCTGCAACGAGATGATCGACCGGAAGATCAACGAGAAGGTGGTCTTCGACTGCAACTTCCGCTTCGACTACTTCACCGAGAAGAACGTCCATCTCATGAAGAAGGCGGGTTTTCGCAAGCTGATCCTCGGCATCGAGTCGGCCTCGGAGCGCACCATCGACATCCTCGACAAGTCGATCACCAAGGAGGTGATCATCGAGGGCTGCAAGATGGCCTCGGCGGCGGGCCTGCAGCCCCACCTCACGATGATGGTGGGCTACCCCTGGGAAACCAAGGAAGATGCTTACGAGACGCTCCGCCTCGCGAAGTACCTCATGCACGAGGGCTACGCGCACCATCTCCAGGCCACGGTGGTGATGCCCTACCCGGGCACCCCCCTGTTCAAGCTCTGCCAGGACATGGGCTGGATCCGCTTCGACCCGCGCGACTACGACCGCTACGACATGACCGAGCCCGCCTGCGTGCTCACCGACATGGACCAGGAGCAGGTGGTGCAGATGGCCGGCCAGTTCTACAAGCTCTACGTGCACCCGAAGTTCCTGATGCACCAGCTCAAGAACCTGGACAGCATCGACGACCTCGACTACATGCGCCGCGGTGTCACTGCCATCTGGGGACACATCAAGGACTTCGCCAGCATTCGCGGCGACCACGGCGCGAGAGAGATCGCGGCCGCCAAGTAGGCCGGCTAGCGGTTGGCGCCCACCAGCGAGGGCAGGTACTGGGCGTAGCCGATCGCCGTGCCGAGCGAGGCGTCGAGCTGCCAGTACACCTCGCCGCTGCGGTCGACGATGGCCACGGAGCCGGCGCTACCCCAGGCGACCAGGTACTTGTCGTCGTCGATGTACTCCGCGTTGCCGAGCACGGAGGTACCGCCCACGGCGCCGCCCTCGTAGTCCCAGGCCAGCGCCGGGGGCTCGCTGGCGATGTCGATCGCCATCGCGCGAGCGCGGCCGTCGGGCTGGCCGGCGTCGATGAGCCAGATCTCGTCGCCCACCCGCCGCGGCGAGTGGGGGTGGACGAAGCGCGCTTCCTCGGCGAGGCCGTAGTCATCGGCGATGCCGCCGAGCTCCCAGTCGAGCGCGCCCGTCGCGACGTCAACCTGCGCGACCGAGTCGCGACTGAACACGCCGAGCATCGCCTTGCCGGTGGTGGCGTCGTAGTCGAGCGAGTTGATGTGCGGCCACGACACGTGGTTGGGCGACTCCACGCCGGTGCCGTCGTACTCCCAGGTGTCCCAGGCGCTCCACACCACGGCCGGCGCGCCGCCGTCGAAGGGCACGTGTACCAGCGTGTCGCCCGCGACCATGCGCGAGCCCGACTCGCGGAGGTCCTGGCCGATGGTCAGGAAGCCCGAGCCGGGCACGGTCACGAAGTCGTGGTGACCATCGGCGGTGGCGAGCTCGCCTTCCTCGCCGTCGACCACGCTGGTCCAGCTGAAGGTGCTGCCCTCGGGGGGCATGTCGTCGAGCCAGGTGAGCGCACCGCTCGAGTCGAAGCTGCCGCGGAAGGAGCCGCTGGCGAACTCCTCGCGCCACCACACGTAGCGACCCTCGAGGTCGACGATCGCGTACTGGACGCCCTCCATGGTCGCCAGCGGGAGGACGACGAATCCGCCGAGGTCGTCGCTGGCCTGCACCGACACGCTCAGGGAGGGCAAGCTCGGCGGCACCGGCTCGGTCTCGATCTCGAACACCTCGCTGGTCGCGCCGTCGCTCTCGGCCTGGACGCGCCACGTTGTCGATCCCGCCAGGCCGGCGAGCACCACCCGGTGGCTCAGGCCGTCGGCGTCGCTCTCCACGTCCAGCGCGAGGTGATCGAGCTCGTCGCCGTCCCCGTAGACGACCTCGCCGCTCGTCGCCGTCTCCGTTTCCCACTCGAGCACCCACGAGTTCAGGCCGCCCGCGCTCGACAGCGTGGCGTCCAGCGTCGAAGTGGCCTCCGCGCCCCCCGGCGCGCAACCCAGCATCCAGCTCAACAGCGTCGTTACCATGGCAGCACCTTGCCCCGCCCTTTCGGTGACGATGTCAAAAGCTGAAGGAGAAAAAGGTGCCGGAGGTTAAGGGTTAAGACTTGGCTCTTGACGCCCCAAGAGCCCCCCCACGATGACGCCGGCGCGACGACCCTCCGCCGCGTCGATCCCCACGAGCAGCACCGGCCGCGCGAGGGGCACGAGGCTCGGCAACAAGCCTGGGTCGTCCGTGGCCACCAGGTCGAGGCAGGCGGTGCCGTTCGGCAGCTCGCCCATGCGGCCGAAGGGCGACTTCCACCGTCCTGACCCGAGGACCTCGAGCAAGCGCAGCTCGAGCCGGTGGCCCCGGCCGGGACCGCGACGCACCCACGTTCCCACGAGCGGGGGGCGCCCGCCCGGCCCCGAACTTCGTCGCAAGTGCAGGTAAGCAGTAGCGTGCGCCTCGACCAGCGCCCGCGCCACCCGGGGCGCGTCGCCGTCGTACCACCACGCCTCGCGCAGCAGGTCGTCGTTCACGAGGTAGTGCCCCACGTGGACGCCCACCGCCTGTGCCACCCGGTCGACGAGACAGCTCCACGCCGCCAGCGCCCCCGGGTCGAGCCAGCCCCCTCGCGCCAGCTGCCAGTCAGGCAGCGCCCCGCCGTGGATCACGAGCACCGGTTCGAGGCCCGCCGCCCGGTCGGCGCGCACCTGCCCACCCAGCAGGGCGAGTTCCTCCGAGGCGTAGTCGCCCCGCGCCGGCTCGACCCGCGCCCACGACACCCGCTGAAGCGACATCGGCCGCATGCCAGCGTTCACGTTACCCGGGGGGTTCAATGCGGCACGTGGGCATCCTCACCGGCGGCGGCGACGCCCCCGGCCTCAACGCGGTGATCCGCGCCGTGGTGAAGTACGGCGTGGGCCAGAAGGGCTGGCTGCTCTCCGGCGTCGAAGACGCCTTCGACGGCCTGGTGTCCGACCCGCTCCGCGTGCGGCGCCTCGTCCCCCGCAACTGCGGCGGGCTGCTCCAGCGCGGCGGTACCGTCCTCGGCACCACCAACCGGGGCGATCCCTTCCGCTGGAAAGACGGGCACGACCACGGTCGCGACGTCCGCCGCAACCTCGAGCGGCTCGGCATCGACGGCCTCATCGTGGTGGGCGGCGACGGCACCATGCGCATCGCCGACCGCCTGATGCGCGAGCACGGCGTGCCCGTGGTGGGCGTGCCGAAGACCATCGACAACGACCTCGGCGCCACCGACCTCACCTTCGGTTTCCAGTCCGCGGTGGACTGCGTGGCCGACGCCCTCGACCGCCTCCACACCACCGCCGAGTCGCACGATCGCTGCATCGTCGTCGAGGTGATGGGTCGCGACGCCGGGTTCATCGCCCTCCACGGTGGCATCGCCGGCGGCGCCGACATCATCCTCTTGCCCGAGTTGCCCTGGGACATCGCGCGCATCGCGCACAAGCTCGACCAGCGCAAGCGCCTCGGGCGTCCCTTCTCCCTCGTGGTCGTGGCCGAGTCGGCGCGTCCCATCGGCACCGCCGAGGCCCAGGGCCGCGCCGCCGAGCTGGTGGTCGAGGCCATCAAGGGCGCCATGCCCGAGATCGACGTGCGCACCACCGTGCTCGGTCACCTCCAGCGCGGCGGCAGCCCCGACGCCTTCGACCGGGTGCTGGCCACCCGTTTCGGCGTGTGCGCCGTCGACCTCGTCGAGGCCGGGCGCTGGGGCGAGCTGGTGGCCCTCCGCGACAGTCGCGTGGTGGGGGTGCCCCTCGCCGAGGCCGTGCGGGCCAACCGCACCGTGGATCCCGCGGGCGAGCTGGTGCGCGTGGCCCGCGCGGTGGGCGTAGAACTCGGCGCCTAGGACCTACGGGGTCTTGAAGGCGTAGTTCACCTGGGCCGCGTGCTGCGACAGCTCCTCGATGTAGTCCATGGCCGCCGGCGAGGGCTGGGCCGCGTAGGCCTGCCGGGCCAACCGCATCGCCTCGTCGAGGTTCCCCGCGCGCTCGGCGGCCACCGCGTCGTTGTGCAGCTGTCGCGACGTGCCCGGCTCGGGGTCGGCGTAGATGCTGCGGCGAATTGTCTCAGGGAGCGGCGCGATCTTGTCGGCGAGTGTACCGGCGAGGTCGTCGGCGAGCCGTTCCCGGAGTTCCATCGAGGCGGGGATGTCGAGGTTGCCCTCGTTGACCCAGGCACTGCGGATGTCGCGATCGACGGTCTCGGCGAAGCGGACGGGGGCGCTCCCGAGGCCGTCGACGACCATCTCGCCGGAGGCCGAGCCCTTGAGCGAGTAGCGGCGTCGCTCCTGGTACACGCCGCTGCCGTAGTCGAGACCCGGGTAGTTGCCCTCGATGTCGATGCTGGTGGTGACTTGC
>Ga0194120_10005245_pt1 | contig 19259 bp, 20 predicted proteins | sample TA2MahCa65mmetaG_FD_148642 | JGI IMG/M metagenome (GOLD analysis project Ga0194120, IMG submission 148642) | Freshwater microbial communities from Lake Tanganyika, Tanzania - TA2015019 Mahale Deep Cast 65m | ecosystem: Environmental > Aquatic > Freshwater > Lake | place: Tanzania: Lake...
GCCAGCTACGAGATGTCGCCGATTCTCGAGCCGCTCGCGCCGTACCGCCAGCACATGACCGTCGTGTCCGGGCTGCGCAACAAGCCGGGTGAGACGCCCGAGCCGCACGGCTACATCGAGATGACGTGGCTGACCTGCGTCAAGCCGTGGGACTTCGGCGTCGCGGGACCCGAGTCGGGCGTGAGCGCGGACCAGATCGCCGCGCGGCACATCGGGCAGGACACGCGACTGCCGTCGCTCGAGCTCGCCACGGCCCCCGGCGCCCGCATCGCCTGGCGCACGCCGACGCAGCCGCTGCCGGATGAACGGAACCCGCGCGCGGTCTTCCAGAAGCTGTTCGGCCAGGGCGACACGCAGGAGGAGCGGGCGGCGATTCTTGCCGAGACCGGCAGCATCCTCGATCGCGTGAAGGCGCAGGCGGCGCGCCTGCAGGCGAGCCTCGGCGTCCGCGACCGGGTGGTGGTGACCGACTACCTGGACTCGGTGCGCGAGATCGAGCGGCGCGTGCAGATGGCCGCCGCGCAGAGCAGCACGTCGCTCGACGTGCCGGACGCGCCGGTGGGCACGCCCAACGACATCACCGAGCACTTCGCGCTGATGTTCGACCTGATGGCGCTGGCGTTCCAGGCCGACATCACGCGCGTCATCACGTTCTCGATGGACCGCGAAGCGAGCATGCGGACCTACACCAACCTCGGCATCGCCGAGGCGTTCCACCCGCTGTCGCACCACGGCAACAACGCGCAGAAGATGGAGCGGCTGGTCCAGATCCAGAAGTACCACACGCAGGTGTTCGCGAAGTTCGTGGATCGGCTGTCGAAGGCGAAGGAAGGCGCCGGCACCGTGCTGGATCACGCGACGATCCTCTACGGCAGCAACATGAGCAACAGCGACAAGCACAACAACGATCCGCTGCCGGCGGCGATCCTCGGGCACGCCAACGGCCGCATCAAGGGCGGCCAGCACGTGAAGTACCCACAGGACTCGCGCTTCGCGGATCTGCTCGTCACGCTGTTCGACCGCAACAACATCCCCGTCAGCAAGATCGGCGACAGCGGCGGCGTCCTGTCCGAGGTGTAGATGCGCGCGTTCCTGGCAGCGGCACTGATCGCCGTCGCCGTGTGCGCGACGGTGGTGGCGGCGGAACCGACCCTGCTCGAGGCCGTGGAGCAGGGCGACCGCGCCACCGCGCTGCGCCTGCTCGCCAGGGGCGCCAACCCGAACACGCCCGGCCCCGACGGCACCACGCCGGTGATGTGGGCCGCCGCCAACGGCGACGCCGAGCTCGTGCGCGCGCTGATCACGTCCGGCGCCGACGTCACGCGCAAGAACCACTTCGGCACCAACGCAATCACCGAAGCCGCCATCATCGGCTCGGCGCCCGTCATCGACGCGCTGCTCAGGGCCGGCGCGGACCCCAACACGAGGAACCTGGAGGGCGAGACCCCGCTCATGGCGGTCGCGCGCAGCGGCAACGTCGAGGCCGGCAAGCGCCTGCTCGACGCGCGCGCCGACGTCAACGCGAAGGAAGGCTTCGGGCAGCAGACGGCCATCATGTGGGCGGCGGCGCGCGGGCAGGCCGAGATGGTCAAGCTCCTCGCCTCGCGGGGCGCCGACGTCAACGCCCGCGGCATCGTCCGCCAGTGGGAGCGCAAGGTCATCACCGAGCCGCGGCCGAAGGACCTGAACAAGGGCGGCTTCACGCCGCTGCTCTATGCCGCGCGCGAAGGCTGCGTCGAGTGCGGGCGGCATCTGGTCGCCGCCGGCGCGGACCTGAACCTCGAGGACCCCGAGCGCCTCACGCCGCTGAACATGGCGCTGCTCAACCTCCACTTCGAGTTCGCCGCGCTGATCGTCACGTCGGGCGCCGACGTGAACAAGTGGGATCTCTTCGGCCGCTCGCCGCTCTACATGGCCGCCGACGTGAGCACGCTGCCGGTGAAGGGCAACGGCGCGATGGCGGTGCTGCCGAGCGAGGACTCGGTCACGGCGCTCGACGTGGCGCGGCTGCTGCTCCAGGCGGGCGCCAATCCCGATATCCAGCTCAAACGCCGCCCGCCGTACCGTGACGTGCCGCAGGACCGCGGCGGCGACACGATCCTCGCCCAGGGCGCCACCCCGCTCCTGCGTGCCGCACGCGCCGGCGACGCGCCCTTCGTGAAGCTGCTCCTCGAGCACGAGGCGCTCGTGGATCTGCCGAGCAAGGAAGGCGTCACGCCGCTGATGGCGGCGGCGGGCGTCGAGTTCGGCACGCGCGTCACGCGCGGACGCAACCGGACCGACGACGGGGTCCTGGCGACGATGCAGCTGCTGCTCGATGCGGGGGCGGACATCAACGCGCGCATGGTGACCGAGCGCCGGCCGATCATCCCCGAGGGCACCTCGGCGGCGGCTGCGTTCGCGATCAGCCTGCGCGGACGCCCGAGCCAGGTGCCGAGTCCGAACGCCGTGCCGCACCAGACGGCGCTCCACGGCGCGGCCGAGCGGGGCTACAACGCGTTCGTGAAGTTCCTCGTCGAGCGCGGCGCGGACCTGCAGGCGAAGGACGCGCTCGGCCGCACGCCTCTGGATCTCGCCAAGGGTATCGGCGTCGCCGGCGTCCGTCAGGCTGCCGGCGAGCCGTTCCCGGAAACCGTCGCCCTGATCGAATCGCTGCTCGCCCGATAATGCGCGTCACCCTCCTGGTCGCGATGGCCCTGTGCGCGGCTGTTGCATCAGCCGGCGCGCAATGGATCGTCCATCCAACCGCCGGCGTGCCGCGCCTGCCGGACGGCTCTCCGAACCTCAGCGCCCCGCCGCCGCGCACGGCCGACGGCACGGTGGACTTCTCGGGGATGTGGCAGGCGGCGCGCCTGCTGCCCTGTGACGACGTGAACCGGATGTGCACCGACCTGCCGATCAGCGCGCAATTCGGGAACATCGGCGCCGGGCTGCCGGGCGGGCTGCCCTACAGCGAGTGGGCCAAGGAGCGGATGGCGCAGCGCAAGAGCTGGACCGATCCGTACACCAACTGCATCACGCCCGGCGGGCCGCGGATGCACCTGCTGCCGACGATGAAGAAGTTCGTGCAGACGCCGGCGCTGCTGCTGATGCTGAACGAGTACAACACGCACCACCGCCAGGTGTTTCTCGACGGCCGCGCGCTGCCGGTGGACCCGAACCCGACGTGGAACGGCTACTCGACCGCGCGCTGGGACGGCGACGCGCTCGTTATCAGCTCGCTCGGCTATCGCGATGACCAGTGGCTCGACACGCGCGCCAGCCCGTTGACGAGCGCCGCCAAGGTGACCGAGCGCCTGCGCCGGCCCACGTTCGGGCGCCTGGAGATCGAGCTCACGGTGAACGATCCGCAGGCCTACACCGCGCCGTGGACGGTCACGCTCGAGCAGGCGATCGTGCTGGACACGGACCTGCTCGACGCCAACTGCTGGGAGAACGAGAAGGACGTTCTTCACCTGAAGAACGCCCGGTAGGTCAGGCCCGTTAGCGGAACAGCGTCACCAGCCGGTGCCACGTGCGCACGACTTCGAAGGCCGCGCACGCGATGACGTAGACCATGAACAGGGCCAGCGCGCCGAGTGCCCGCAGGCTGAGCAGATCGCCCCACGACGAAGGCCACGCGACAGGCTGACCACTCAGCCGGACCACCCAGATCGGCAGCATCATGACCGCCAGCGTCGGCGCGAACGACACCACGTTGTGCAGGAGCCGTGCGGCGTACGACGGGCTCGGCGCCATCGGATCGACGTCGCCCGCCGCGCTGAACGCACCTCTGATCGCCTCCCGCAGTCCATACGGAATCGACACGACCCCCGGACGCATCTCGCGGATCAACGACACAGTGATCCGCTTGGTCGGGCCGCCCAGTCCGAACGTCATGACCGTATCGGGTAGCCGGGCCGTGCCGGTCGTCCACTGCCGCACGACGTAGTTGTGCACGACAACGCTGCCGAGTGAGTGCGCGGCAATCACCAGGCGATCGCCAGGGTTCATGCGCGTGTCGATCGTGGCGAGCGTGCGATCGAGGTGCGCCGAGATCAGCTGTTCGCCGTTCTTGTCGAGCACGAACGTGGCGATGTCCTCGAAGAAGCGGGTGAACAGCGCAACGAGGGTGCCGATGTAGTTGCGGAAGAGGAGCGCTGGAAGCCCGATGATCGGCACGGTGCCCGCCGTGAAGACGCCGGCGGTCCGCTGCAGGCACCTCGCGACGTCTGCGGTCTGCGCCCCGAAGATCGGATCGCGCTCCGGCCGCGTGCGTTGGCTCGCGGAGCAGACGGCGAGGTCGAGGCCGACGAACAGTCCCGTGAGGTCGAGTCGATGGTTGTGCCGGACCACGCCGGCGAAGCTGGAGTAGTTGACTTCGTACATGCAGACCGCAGCCACGCCGCCGGGCGGCGGCGGCACGCGCGGCTCGAGGCGCAGGACCGGCGGGGTGGATCCTTCGTCGAACTGGGTGAGACGCCAGCCGGGAATCTGATCCTCGCCGGTAATCGGCGCTTCGACGCTCTGGAGATTGGCCCGGAACGACTGATAGGTCCGCAGCAGGTTGGAGAGGTGATCGTGCCCGCCGACCCCGTGCACCATCAGCAGGTGGACCGTGGATGTCGGCGGCGCGGAGGCGGCGGTCGTCACGCGTCTACAGCGTGATTTCTCCCTTGGACTCGGACTTCACGACCTGGCCCACGTAGTCCTTCTTGGTGTCGGCGGCGACCTTTTTCAGCCAGTCGAGGTTCGTCAACGGCACCACCGCTCGCACCAGGACGCGCCCGGCGTACCGCTGCCAGATGACGCTGAAGCGGTTGCCGGAGACCGGCGTCAGGTAACTGTGCTCGGCGGGGTCGATTTCGATCGCGCCCTTCTCGGGATCGCGGCCGAATTCCTCGCGAATGGCGTTTCGCGTGTATCGATCGCGGGTCTCCAGGAGCTTGAGGGCGCTTTCTTCCCAGATGACGCTGGAGTCCGCCATCGTTGAATCCTGGAGTCAGTGTACACCCGTTCCAGCCGGTGTTATAGAATCTGTCATTTCAGAGCCCACAGGAGCGCGTGAGAGAAAGCCATGATTAATGTGATCAGCGTCGACAGCAAGCCGAAGGCCCCGGTGGCGGAAGGAACCGTCCGCGAAGTTCTCAGCCCGTCGCAGGACGGCACGCGTGTGCGCGTGGCGATCGAGGAAGTGGAAGCGGGGAAGACCGCGAAGCTGGCGCGCAGCAGCGACCGCACGCAGGTCGTCTACATCCTCGAGGGCACCGGCGCGAAGGTCACCTACGCGTCGAACGGCAGCACCACTGAGAAGACGGCGCCGCGCCGCTCGGGCGTCTATCTCGAGCCCGGCGAGGAAGCGTCGGTCACCGCCGCGGGCGGACCGCTCGAGCTGCTCATCGTCACCGTGCCCAAGCACTCGGGCAAGAAGACGGACACGGCGTCACCCACGGGCTACGTGTTCGAGGAAGCCCAGCTCCGCTCGCTCATCGACGAGAAGCAGTTCCGTGAGCGGACGTTCTGGGTGAACAAGGAAACCGGCCTGTCGAGCTCGTGGGACCTGCAGCTCGGCCGCATGCGGTACGGCCCGCACGCCCACTCGCCGCGCCACGTGCACCATCCGTCGAAGACGAGCACCGTCACGCCGGAGCACTTCTATTTCATCGAGAAGGGCACCGGCGAGGTGAAGCACGACACGGGCACGCTGCCGGTGGGCCCGGGCCACCTCGTGCTGATCCCGGCGGGCGAGTGGCACCAGCTCGTCGCCTCCGAGAGCGGCTTCGACTACATCGAGTTCCAGGCGCCGTTCGACTTCACGACGACGATGGACGCCGACCCGCTCGGCAAGAACTGGTACATCAAGGGGACCGACGACGGGACGGGCAAACCGAAGCTCTGGGTTCAGAGCTAGACGCGCTTGCCGCCGAGGACGGTGGCGCTCGGGAAGAAGCGCTGCCGTCCGGTGATCGTGTTCTTGTAGTTGTCGAGGAACTCGAAGGTCCCGTCCCGCAGCTCCAGCACCGCCACATCGGCCGGGGCGCCCACGTTCAGGGTGCCCAGGTCGTTCAGCATCGGGAACGTGCGCGACGCGTTGAGCGTGGCGCACGCCACCGCCTCGCTCACCGTCATCCCGTAGCCCAGCAGCTTCGACATGCAGTTCGGCAGATCGACGACGCCGGTCGTGGGACTGTTCGTGTTCCAGTCGGTCGAGAACGTATCCGGCCAGAAGCCGGCCTTCATGATGGCGCCGATGGTGTCCCACCGCATGTGGCCGGTCTGGCCGTTGCCGATGTCGAACCAGACGCCGCGGCGGCGCGCGGCGAGCACCTCGGGCAGGATGCGCCCCGTGTCGTCGACGATGCTGTTGGGCGGCGGCGCGAACATGTGGGTGACGACGTCGCCGCGCCGGACGAGCTCGAGCAGGCGCGACATGGGCGAGAAGGTCTGTCCCATGTGGAGCATGACCGGCAGGCCGAAGGGCGCGGCCGCGTCCTGCGCGCGCCGGAGCACCTCGTAGTCGTTCCTGCCCGTCACCGTCTCCGACAGGCGCACCTTCACGCCGACGATCATGTCGCGGTTCTTCGCGATGGCGTCGCGCGCGGCGGCGACGTCGGCGCGCGCCAGATCCATCGTGTCGCCCTCGGGCAGGATGCCGGCGCGCCCGATGTTGATGAGCACGGCGGCGCGCTGCGGCGCCGCGCGGGCCACGGCGATCACCTCGCCGATGCGGTCCGCGCCCTGCGACCCCGCGTCGAGCCAGGCGGTCACGCCGTCCCGCAGGACGCGCCCCGGTCCTTCAGCCGAGCGCCCCGTGTGCGTGTGGATGTCGATCAGGCCGGGGACGACGAGCCTGCCGCGCGCGTCGAGCGTCTCCGCGGCGTCGGCCGCGATGTTCGCGTCCACGGCGGCGATGCGGCCCGCGGAGACGGCCACGTCGCGGATGCCGTCGAGCCGGACGGACGGATCGATGACCCGTCCGCCCCTGATGATCAGGTCGTACTTCCGCGCCTGCGCGGCGCCGCGCAGCGGCGCGCGTCCGACCATCGCCGCGGCTGCCGCGGCGGCCGACAGGAACTCGCGGCGGTTCACTGGCCGCTGCGGAACCGTCCCACGTAGGCGGCCTTCGACGTCGTCTTTCCGGCCATCGCCTTGAGGAGATCGTCGCGACTTGCCGTCGGCGGGAGGTCGAGGTTCGCGTTCAAGCCCCACACCTCGAAGACGTAATGGTGATAGCGCGGTCCGGCGGGCGCGCCCGGGCCCATGTAGTTCGCCTGCCCGCGGATGTTGTTGCCCTGCACGGACCCGGCCGGCAGGCTCCCTTCCGGCCAGCCGTTGGCGGACGCCGGGATGTTCCACGCGATCCAGTGCAGCACGTCGCCGGTGCCGGCCTGCAGCGCGACGTCGAGGTCATGGAAGATGACCGCGAACGCCACGGTGCCCGCGGGCGCGTTCGAGATCTTGAACCCCGGCTGCACGTTGCCGCCGTTGTTCGCGAAGACGTACTTCTGCGGGACGATGCCGCCGTCGGGGAACGCGTCGGTTTCCATCAGCAGCGGCGGCAGGTTGAAGCCGCGGCCGCCGCCGCGCGCGCCTCCGCCCTGAGCAGGCGCCGGTGCACCCTGCGCCGAGACCGAAACAGCCGCCGTGACGACCAGCAGTGCGGTGAGTGTTCTGTTCAGCATGCGCACACTATAGGTGATGTAGGATGCGTGGCGCGAGGTGACGTATGGCGTGGCGCGTTTCCTGGTTCGCCGTGCTGCTTGGCGCCCTGTGCTGCACCAGCCTGCAGGCCCACCATTCCTTCGGCGCGGAATACGACGTGACGAAGCCCTTCACGCAGACGGGCGTCGTGACCAAGGTCGAGTGGACCAACCCGCATAGCCACTTCTACCTGGACGTGAAGGACGCCGCCGGCAAGGCGGTCAACTGGCAGTACGAGGGCTACAACCCGGCCGTGCTGCTGCGCGTCGGCTGGAAGCCCAACACGATGCTCAAGGCCGGCGACACGATCACCGTGTCCGGGTGGCGGGCGCGCGACGGCGGCAACTGGGCGCACGCGCGCGAGATCACGCTCGCCAACGGCACCAGGCTGTTCTTCGGCCCGCCTGCCGGCACCGGCGACGGCGGCAACACGCCCGCGGTGGAGGTGCGGTGATGCGCGCCCTCGCGCTCGCGGCGCTGGTGGTGCTCCTGGCTGCGGGCGACGCCGCCGCGCAAGGCATTCCGCGCGGGGCGGACGGCAAGCCCGACCTCACCGGCGTGTGGCAGGGCGGCAGCACGATTCCCGGGTCCTGGGACGAGGCGAACCGCGGCACCGGCGTGGGCGGCAGCGGCCAGGACACGTCGGCGCCCGTCGTCCTGTCCTCGAACGATCGCCAGCCGGGGCGCGAGGCCGCGCCGTACCAGCCGTGGGCCGCGCAGAAGGTGCTCGAGGCCTTCAACCGCCGCGGCATCGACGATCCGCTCGGTTTGTGCCTTCCCGCCGGCGTCCCGCGCCTGATCATGCTGGGGTTGTTTCCACAGCAGATCGTCCAGACGCCGACGCAGATCGTGATGCTCTACGAGTTCATGAGCGTGTTCCGCGTCATCCCCTTGAACGTGCCGCACGACGACTTCTACCTGCCCGCCTACATGGGCCACGGCGTCGGGCGCTGGGAGGGCGATACGCTCGTGGTGGACTCGGTCGGCTTCAATGACAAGACATGGCTCGCGGGGGCCGGCACGTTTCATACCGACGCGCTGCACACGGTGGAGCGGTTCACGCGCGTCAGCCGCGACCGCATCGACTACCAGGTGACGATGGAGGATCCGAACGTGCTGACGAAGCCGTGGACGCTGACCTCGTCGCTGATGCTGCGGGAGGGCACGCGCCTGCAGGAGATGGTGTGCGCGGAGAACAATCTCGATCCCGGCCGCTACGAGAAGCTGCTCAAGGAAGGCGTCAAGTTCACGAGGTAGTCGTCAAGAGCACGAAGACGTCTTCGCCACAAAGGACGCAAAGACCCCGTCCTTGCACAAAGGCCACGAAGAGTGACGTTCGGCCGCGGGCCTGCGAAGCAGGCCCTGCCGCGGACGGTCGACGCTCGCAAAGCAAGCCGCTCGTGATCGCGCAGCGGTTTGCTTTCGAGCGTCGTCCGTCCGCGGGCCGCCTTCGGCGGCGCGGCCGAACGGCAGCTCTTTGTGTCCTTCGTGTCCGTGATCCGGGTTTTAGACGGCTTTGTGGTTAGACCGTCTTAGTGGTCCTTGGTGACTGCGGCGCGCAAAGAACGCGGCCACCGCCAGCAGCGCCATCTCGCTCAGAAACAACGGGTGGGTGAGGTACCGCACCAGCCACTGGTCCCCCCAGTCGCGGCCGTAGCGCGTGTTCGCCAGATTCAGCCCGTAGAACGCTTCCGAATACGGATACAGCCACATCACGCCCGGGCCGATCGTGATCGAGTCGAGCGCGAGATGGACCAGTACCGCCGCGCCCGCGACGGTCCCCCACAGCCAGCGTTCACGGGTTCGCAGCAGGAGCGTCGCCACGGCGGCCACGAGCGCAAACGGCGGCGTGTGCAGCAGCGACGCGCGATGTTCGGACACCGCCTGCAGAAATGCCCAGTCGGAATCGATGAGCGCGGGCACCATGTCGGCGTCGGGCGCGAACCCGATGGCGAGACCGAACAGTACAAGCGCTGTCATATTCCTGCGCGTCCTGTCTGCTCGCGGTCGAAAGAGTCCCGAGCACGCGATCGTGATGAGGTACGACCCTCCAATATGTCCCGGCAGAAGCATGAAGAGCCGTTAGAGTACACCTGTGAGCGACGGCCGCATCAACCTCGGGCGACGGTTCACCGTGCTCGTCATGGACGACGAGTCGTCCATCCTGCGGATGCTGGGGCGCTCGCTCGACCAGTTCGGCTACGCGACGCTCGAAGCGAAGAGCGCCGACGAGGCGCTGATTGTCCTGCGCGCCAACCGGGTCGATGCCGCCATCCTCGACGTGCGGCTGCCCGGCGGCACGTCGGGGCTCGAGCTGCTGGAGACGTTCCGCACGGACAAGAAGCTGGCGAAGCTCCCCGTTCTCATCCTCACCGGCAACATGCTCACGCTGGCCGAGAGCCAGCGCGTGCGTCAGCTCGACGCGCACCTCTTCTACAAGCCGTCGCGGGTCGAGGCGATCGCGGAAAAGCTCGACGAGCTCCTCAAGCACAAACGGACGTAGGGTCGGATAAGATTCGCGGCATGAAGATCAGCGTGCTGGCGCCGGCGGTGCTCGTCGCCTGCGGCACTGCCGTGGCTGCCCAGGAGTGGAAGACCGCTCCGCCGACCGCCGCCGACTGGGCGGCGATGGCGAAGCTGCCGGACTTCACCGGCGTGTGGGAGGCGCCCACCGTAGGCCGAGGCGGCGGCGCGCGCGCCGGCGGCCCGCCGCCGGTGCCGCAGCTCACGCCCGCCTACGCGGCGAGGAAGCGCGAGCTCGACGCGAAGAACACCGACGATACCGAAGCGGCCAACTGCCTGCCGACCGGCATGCCGGCCATCATGGGGCACCCCTACCCGTACGAGTTCCTGATGACGCCCGGCAAGGTGACGATCGTCGCCGAGGCCTACATGCAGGTGCGGCACATCTACACCGACGGCCGGCCGCTGCCCGCCGACCCCGATCCGACCTTCAACGGCACGTCCGTCGGACGCTGGGAGGGCGACACGCTCGTCGTCGAGACCGTCGGCTTCTCGCCGCTCGTCACCATCGCGCGCAACACGCCGCACAGCGGCCGGATGCGCATCGTCGAGCGCTTCCGCCTCACGGGTCCCGACACCATGACCGTGCAGACGACCGTCACCGATCCCGAGGCGCTCGCCGCGCCGTGGACGACGACGAGGACGTGGGCGCGGCAGCGGGGCTGGACGATTCGCGAGTACATCTGCGAGGAGAACAACCGCAACTTCATCGACTCGCAGGGCAAGGCCGGCGTCGTGCTCGACAACCCGGGCGGCACGCCCGCGCAGAAGGAGTAGGCGATGAGGAGCCTGGCAATCTCCGCGCTCGTCGTCGCGCTGACGGGGGCGGCATCGGCGCCAGCATCAGCGCATCACGCGGCGGCGCCCGTCTTCGACATGAGCGCGCAGAAGACGGTGAGCGGCGTCGTGAAGTCGGTGGACTGGACCAATCCGCACATCTGGGTCTGGCTCGACGTGCCGAACGAGGCGGGGGAGCTGGAGACCTGGGGGTTCGAAGGCATGAGCCCCAACTTCCTCGCGCGGCGCGGCTGGACGCGGACGTCGCTGCAGCCGGGCGCGAAGATCACGATCACGTTCCGGCCGCTGCGCGACGGCAGGCCGGGCGGAATGTTCATGACGGGCAAGCTCGAGGACGGCAAGGTCCTCACCAACGGGGGAGCACAGCAATGATGCGGGGAGTGTTCGTGGCGGCGGGCGCGCTGATCCTGTGGGCAGGGCCTGTCGGCGCCCACCATTCGTTCTCCGCGCAGTACGACCGCGCGAAGCCCCACACCATCACGGGCACGGTGACGAAGATGGAGTGGCAGAACCCCCACATTTACTTCTACGTGGCCGTGAAGGACGACACGGGGAAGGACACGGTGTGGGCGGTTGAAGGGATGGCGCCGAACGGTCTCTACCGGCAGGGGTGGCGCCGCGACACCGTGAAGGCGGGGGACGTGGTCAGCGTCGAGGGGTGGCTCGCGCGCGACGGATCCCATCTGCTCAACATGGGGAACGTGCAGCTGAACGGGCAGCGCATCTTCAGCGGCACGGCGCCCACCAACTGAGGCATCGACATGCGACTCCCGCTCACGATCGCCCTTGCCCTGCTGCTCGGATCGGGCAGCGCGTTCGCGCAGACGCGCCCGGACCTGAACGGCCTCTGGCAGCCGCAGTACACGCCCGACCTCACGAAGGCGTACGGCAAGGAGCTGCCGTTCACGCCGCACGGCGCGCAGCGGTGGAAGAACGTCGACACCGCGAACGATCCGACTGGCTTCTGCCTGCCGGTGGGGCCCGCGCGCGCGCTGCAGTCGCCGTATCCGTTCGAGATCCTGCAGACCGCCGACCGCGTGGCGATGGTGTTCGAGTACCAGTGGACGTTCCGGCTGTTCTATCTCGACGGCCGCACGCCGCCGGCCGACATCCATGAGTACCCGGAGTGGATGGGGTTCTCGACCGGCCGCTGGGAGGCCGACACGCTCGTCGTGGACACCGTGGCGATCCACGAGCGCACGTGGCTGGACACGGCGGGGCACGAGCACAGCGACAAGCTGCGCCTCACCGAGCGGTTCAGGAAGACGGCACCCGACGCCATCGAATGGGTCGTGACGTTCGACGACCCGGTGTTCTTCACGCAGCCCTGGACGATCACGCGCACGCTGCGCCGCATGGTGCCGCCGAAGGACCGCGTCATGTCCTACTCGTGCGAGGAGAACAACAAGGACGTCCAGCATCTCGTCCCGAAGGCCAACTGAGCTCACCGAAGGAGCGACCTCATGCGCACGACCATCGCCACGCTCGTCGTTCTTGCCTCGTTCGGCGGCGCTGCGGAAGCGGCCACCTGTGAGTCGTTGCGGACGACGCTGACGCGCCCGCAGACGACGGTCACCACGGCGGAGATCGTGCCCGCCGCGGCGGCCACCGGCGTGCCCGCGCACTGCCGCGTCGTCGCCACGGTGCGGCCGGTGGCGGGCTCGGAGATCGGCGTCGAGGTCCTGCTGCCGGCGGAGAACTGGAACGGCAAGTTCCAGGGCGTCGGCAACGGCGGCTGGGCCGGCACGATTTCCCGCGGCGCGATGGTGGACGCGCTGAAGGACGGCTACGCCACGGCGTCCACTGACACGGGTCACCGGGGCGGACAGGGCGCGGAGTTCGCGCTCGGTCAGCCTGAGAAGGTCACCGACTTCGCGTGGCGTTCCGTGCACGAGATGACGCTGCTGGCGAAGGCCGCGGTGACCGCGTTCTACGATCGCCCGGCGCGTCTGTCGTACTTCAACGGCTGCTCGACCGGCGGGCGCCAGGGCATGATGGAAGCGCAGCGCTTCCCCGAGGACTACGACGCCATCATCGTCGGCGCGCCCGTCTACAACATGAACCGCCTCAGCGCGTCGAACCTCGCGCGACAGGTCCAGATCATCAAGGACCCGTCGCACCGGCTGTCGCCGGAGAAGATCACGCTCGTCACCGACGCGGTGCTGAATGCGTGCGACGCCGGGGACGGCGTGCGCGACGGGATCGTCAACAACCCGCAGGCGTGCTCGTTCGATCCGGCCGTGCTGGCGTGCACGAGCGGCGACGCGGCGGGCTGCCTGACGCCGAAGCAGATCGACACGGTCAAGCAGGCGTATTCGCCGGTGAAGACAAAGACCGGTGAGGCGGTGTATCCGGGCTCGTCGCGCGGATTCGAGTTCGGCCTGCGGATGCCCGAGGCGCCGCTCGAGCTGCATTTCTCGGGCTTCCGCTACATCGGCCGCCAGAACGCGAGCTGGGATCCGATGACCTTCGATCTCGAGGCCGATCTTGCGCTCCTGCAGAAGAACGGCGGATCGATTGAGGCGACCGATCCGAACCTCGCCGCGTTCAAGGCGCGCGGCGGAAAGATGCTCTTCTACCACGGCTGGGCGGACCCGGGCCCGGCGCCCGAGAACACGCTGGCCTACCGCGCGGCGGTGGAACAGAAGCTCGGCGGCACGCAGGACGACTGGCTGCGCGTGTTCCTGATGCCCGGCATGGGTCACTGCCGCGGCGGCCGCGGGCCCGACCAGGCGGACTTCGTCGCCGCGCTCGACAAGTGGCGCGACGGCGGCGTGGCGCCCGCGCGCATCGACGCGTCGAAGGTCGCCAACGGCACGGTGGAGATGACGCGGCCGCTGTGCGCGTATCCGCAGGTCGCGCGTTACACGGGCACCGGCAGCACTACCGACGCCGCGAACTTCAGCTGCGCTCCGTAGAGGCGACCATGCACCTACGGACGATCGATGACGAGTTGACGCCCGAGGAACGTGCCGAGCTGCACGCTTCCCTCGATCGTGCGCTCGACGATTCAGACGGCGGTCGAGGAATCGACGCGTGGGAGTTCCTGGAACGATGTCGTGCGCGTCCCGAAGATCGTTCTGGTAGTGCGTTTTCCGACACGCCGTAGTGTCCGGCTTTAGCGCGGTTTCGACTTCTTCGTAGTGTCCGGCTTTAGCCGGACCACACACGGCGGTGCCGATCAACTTGGTCCGGCTAAAGCCGGACACTACGACGTTTCAGAAACCGCTCTAGCCGGACCAAGATCGAAGCGAACCTCGTGGTGTGGTCCGAAGCCGGACACTACGAAGAGCCGAAACCCTCTACGGGTAGGTAAAGAAGAAATAGTGCACCGCGTTCACGCCCGTGTGCGCCGCGATGGCGCCCACGATCGAGCGCGTGGACGCGTCGATCCAGCCGTAACCGATCCCCGCGACGGTCGCGAGCGCGACGAGCACCGCGATCATCGTCGCGAAGCGCCAGAGGAATCCGGCGACCCGGTTCACGCCGAGAGCAGCGAGGCGAGCGCGCGTTCGTAGATGGTGCTGAGCGGATCGATGTCGGCGAGGCGCACGTGCTCGTCGATGCCGTGCATCGCGCCGTTGGCGTGGCCGAACTCGACGACCTCGCGCGAGATGGCGGCGAGGAAGCGGCCGTCGGACGTGCCGCCGCTCGTCGAGAGCGCGGGCGTGACGCCGGTGACGTCGGCCACGGCGCGGCTGACGACGTCCACGAGGCCGCCGCGCGGCGAGAGGAATGGCGGACCCGAGAGCGCCCATTCCAGGTCGTAGTCCACGCGGTGCCTGTCGAGCACCGCCTGCACCCGCGCCTCGAGCTGGTCGGCCGTTGTCTCGGTCGAGAACCGGAGGTTGAAGAGCACCTCCATCGAGCCCGGGATCGTGTTGTTGGCGCCGGTGCCCGCGTGCAGGTGCGCGATCTGGAAGCTGGTCGGCGCGAAGTACTCGTTGCCGCGGTCCCACTCGGTCGAGATCAGCTCGGCGAGTGCGGGCAGCCCCATGTGAATCGGGCTGCGGCCGCGCTCGGGGTAGGCGATGTGGCACTGCACGCCCGTGATCGTCAGCACGCCGTTCAGCGATCCGCGCCGCCCGTTCTTGATCGTGTCGCCGAGCCGATCCACGGAGGTCGGCTCGCCGATGATGCAGGCGTCGATGCGGTCGCCGCGCGCCTGCATCTGCTCGACGACGGCGGCCGTGCCGTCCACGCCGGCGCCCTCCTCGTCGGACGTGAAGAGCAGCGCCAGCGACCCTCGATGATTCGGCGCGCGCGCGACGAACCGCTCCGCCGCGGTCACCAGCGCGGCGACCCCCGTCTTCATGTCGGTCGCGCCGCGGCCGAAGAGCTTCCCGTCGCGTTCGGTCGGCGTGAACGGGTCGCTGGTCCACTGCTCGAGCGGGCCCGGCGGCACGACGTCCACGTGCCCCGCGAGGCAGACGACCGGCGCGCCGGTGCCGTGGCGCGCCCAGAGGTTGCGCACGCCGTTGCGGTCGAGGCGCTCGCAGGTGAACCCTGCGTTCACCAGGCGCGCGGCGAGGATCGCCATGCAGCCGTGATCGTCCGGCGTGAGCGACCGGCAGGCGATGAGGTGCTTCGCCAGGGCGAGCGTGTCGGACATCAGGCGCGGAGGAGCTCGTTGATGGACGTCTTCGCGCGCGTGGCGGCGTCCACGCGCTTGACGATGACGGCGCAGGCCAGCGAGTACGTGCCGTCGGCCGACGGCAGGCTGCCGGGCACGACGACCGATCCCGACGGCACGCGGCCGTAGTGCACCTCCCCGGTCGCGCGGTCGTAGATCTTCGTGCTCTGGCTGATGAAGACGCCCATGGCGAGCACCGAGTGCGCCTCGACGATGACCCCTTCGACGATCTCGGAGCGCGCGCCGATGAAGCAGCCGTCCTCGACGATCGTCGGGTTGGCCTGCAGCGGCTCGAGCACGCCGCCGATGCCGACGCCGCCCGAGAGGTGCACGTGCTTACCGATCTGCGCGCAGGAGCCGACCGTCGCCCACGTGTCCACCAGCGTGCCTTCGTCCACGTAGGCGCCGATGTTGACGTAGGACGGCATGAGGATGACGTTCCTGCCGATGAACGCGCCCGCGCGGACGGTGGCCGGCGGCACCACGCGGAAGCCGCCCTGCCTGAAGTCCTCGGCGGTGTAGCCGTTGAAGCGGCGCGGCACCTTGTCGAACCAGGAGTTGCCGAGCGCGGGAATCACCGCGTTGTCGTGCACGCGGAAATAGAGCAGCACGGCCTTCTTGATCCACTGGTGCGTGACCCAGTCGCCGTTCTGCTTCTCGGCCACGCGCAGCCGGCCGGCCTCGAGGTCCTTGACGATCTGGTCGAGCGCCTGCGACAGCGCCGGCTCGACGTTCGCCGGGGTGATGTCGGTGCGGCGTTCCCACGCCGCGTTGATCTCGGACTCCATCAGTCGCGCGACTCCTCGATGAACGTCACGATCCGCCGCGTCGCCTCGAGACACTCGTCGAGCTCGGGGACCAGCGCCATGCGGACGTACCCGCTGCCGGGATTGATGCCGTGCGCGTCGCGCGCCAGGTAGCTGCCCGGCAGCACCGACACGTTCTGCGCCCGATACAACTCGCGCGCGAAAGCGGCGTCGTCTCCGCCGGGCACGCGCGCCCAGACGTAGAACCCCGCGTCGGGACAGCGGGCGTCCATGACCGGCGCGAGCATCGGGACGACGGCCGCGAACTTGTCACGGTAGCGCGCGCGGTTGTCGCGCACGTGCGCTTCGTCGCGCCACGCGGCGATGCTGGCGTGCTGCACGGCGGGGTTCATCGCGCTTCCATGATATGTGCGATACAGCAGGAACGGCTCGATCAGCGCTGCGTCGCCGGCGACGCCGCCGGACCTGAGGCCCGGCACGTTCGACCGCTTCGAGAGGCTCGTGAACACCACGAGATTCCGGTAGCCGTCGCGCCCCAGGCGCTCGGCGGCCTCGAGGCCGCCAAGCGGCGGCGTCCGTTCGTCCGGATAGATCTCGGAGTAGCACTCGTCGGACGCGATGACGACGCCGTAGCGGTCCGCGCGGTCGAACAGCGCGCGCCATCCATCGAGGTCGAGCACGCGCCCGGTCGGGTTGCCAGGCGAGCAGACGTACAGGAGCTGCGTCCGCCGCCACTGGTCGTCGGACAGCGCGTCGAGGTCGAGGTCGAAGCCGCGGTCCGCGGTCTGGTTGAGGAAGGCGGGCGCGGCGCCGGCGAGCAGCGCCGCGCCCTCGTAGATCTGGTAGAACGGGTTCGGGCACACCACGAGCGGCGCGGGGCGCGAGGCGTCGATGACCGTCTGCGCGAAGGCGAACAGCGCCTCCCGTGTGCCGTTCACCGGCAGCACCTGCGTCCGCGGATCGAGCGCGCTCAGCGAGTACCGGCTCCTGAACCACGCCGCCATCGTCTCGCGCAGGACGTCCAGCCCGGCCGTCGCGGGATACGTCGCCAGCCCATCCAGGTGGCCGACGAGCGCCGTCCGTACGAGGTCCGGCGTGGCGTGCTGGGGCTCTCCAATCGACAACCGGATCGGCCGCACGGCGGGCGGGGTGACGCCGGCGTAGAGGGCCCGCAGTTTCTCGAAGGGATACGGCTGGAGGCGGCCCAGGAAGGGGTTCATCGGCCCCCGATTTTGACGCAATTTTGCGCGGCTTCGAGGTTAATATCGACCGCATGTGTGTCTCCAGACTGCGTTTGCTGGCCCTGGCGGTAGCGGTCCTCGTGCCGGTGGCGGCCGGACTGGCAGCCGGTGACCCGGCGCTCGTGACCGCCGCCAGAAACGACGACATGCGCGCGGTTCGTGCGGAACTGGCGAAGGGCGCCAACGTCAATGCCTCCGGCGGCGACGGATCCACCGCGATCCTCTGGTCGGTGTACAACTCGAACGTCGAGATGACGCGCGCGCTGCTCGCCGCCGGCGCGCCGGTGAACACCCCGAATCACTACGGGGTCACCCCGCTCCTGCAGGCCAGCCGCGTGGGCGACGCGCCGATGATCGCGCTGCTGCTGAAGGGCGGCGCCGACGCGCGCGCGCGGCACCCCGACGGCTCCACGTCGCTGATGGCGGCCGCGCGCAGCGGCAGCGTCGAGGCCGTGCGCCTGCTGCTCGACGCCGGATCCCTCGTCAACACCAGCGATCACTATCAGGAGCAGACCGCGGTGATGTGGGCGGCCTCCGAAGGGCACGCCGAGGTCGTCAGGAGGCTGCTCGCCGCCGGCGCGGATCCGAACCGCCAGGGACGGCAGACGACGATCGACGAGCGGAAGCACGGTGACCACCCGACGGGCGGGTTCACGGCGCTGATGTTCGCGGCACGCAACGGCCACACCGCCGCGGTGACCGAGCTGATGAAGGGGGGCGCGGATCCGAAGCTGACCAACGGCGACGGCCTCACGGCGACGATGATCGCCATCTCCAACGACCGTCTCGACCTGGCCAAGGCCATGGTCGAGCTCGGCGCGGATGCCAACGACGGGTCGCTGTATTTCGCGGTCGAGATGCACGACGCCACGACGGACATGCGCGCGCACGACGGGTCGCGGCTGCGGGCGGACCACGAGAACGCGATCACGTCGCTCGACCTCGTGAAGTTCCTGCTGGACCGCAAGGCCGATCCCAACAAGGCGTTCACGGGGCAGGTGCACTCCACCACGCTGTGCTGCGCGCCGCAGGCGAACGCCTCGCCGTTCTACCGCGCGGCGATCGCCTCCGACGTCGAAGTGCTGAAGGTGATGCTCGCCAAGGGCGCGAAGGTGGAATGGTCGCCGACCGAGGTCAAGGCGCAGGCCGGCGCGACCGGCGCCGCCGGCGCGGGCCGCGGCGCGAACGCGAACGTCGGCAGGACGCCGGTGATGATGGCGATGGTCGGCGGGCGGGGCGCGGCGTTTGCCGCCGGACCGGGGTTCGGCCGCACCGTCGCGCCGCCGTTCCGCGAGCCGGGCAGCCGCGATCCCGCGGAAGCCGTGGAAGTGCTGCTGAAGGCCGGCGCGGATCCGAACGCGAAGTCGCCCGACGGCGCCACCGCGCTGCACCAGGCGGTGACCGCGCGGCAGGTGCCGGTGATCCGCGCGCTCGTGGCGGCCGGCGCGAAGCTCGATGCCACGAACAAGGACAACCTGACGCCGCTGCAGCTCGCGGAGAAGCCGGAGCCGCCGCGCAACCCGAACGCCGATCCCGATGCGTACCAGTTCAAGCGCAACACGCGCGAGGAAGTGATTGCCGCGCTGCGCGAGCTGATGAAGCTGCCGCCCCAGACGA
>Ga0194120_10005246_pt1 | contig 19257 bp, 27 predicted proteins | sample TA2MahCa65mmetaG_FD_148642 | JGI IMG/M metagenome (GOLD analysis project Ga0194120, IMG submission 148642) | Freshwater microbial communities from Lake Tanganyika, Tanzania - TA2015019 Mahale Deep Cast 65m | ecosystem: Environmental > Aquatic > Freshwater > Lake | place: Tanzania: Lake...
GCTGTTTATCGAGACCACCGGGTTGGCGGATACCGGTCAAGTGGTGATGGGAGTGGAGAAGGCACTGACCCAGTCGAACTCAACAACCAGAGGGGCCTTGGCTTCGGTGATCGTCATGGTGGATGGGCCACGGTTTGTGAAGCTCGGCGCCTACTGGCCTGCAGCGGAAGATCATCTCAAGCAGGCCGATGTGGTGGTGTTGAACAAGCTGGATCAAATCAACGGTCGTCAGGCCGATCTTGTGGAACGGCGTATCAAGGTCGTGAATCCGACGGCCAAAGTTGTCCGGGCCGTGCATGCCGAAGTTGAAGTGGGCCGACTGTTCACTGGAACGGCGACGATAAAGACATCATCGATTGAGCAGAGGACGGTTAAGGACTCAGCGACCGGGTATCAGAGCGGGAGTTTCAAAATTTTGAAACCGTTTGATCCCGTTCGCCTCGAAGCCTGGTTGAAACGGTTTGCACGATCCGTGATCCGCATGAAGGGCTTCGTGAAAGTCCAGGGGCGAACCGGGTTTCAAGAACTGCAATGGATTATGGGGTCGTTGGCACTGACTCCCTACAGAGGGGGCAAGCAATCACAAGCCAGACTCGTGGTCATTGGACGGCGTGTGCCGTGGGAGCGATTTCTCGAGGGCTTGGAAACCTGTCTGGTGAAGCCGCCCCGCCGGAGGAAACGCCACACTCCACGATGGAGTGGCGCGACAAGGAGGACGTCATGATGCAAGGAAGCGGGACTGTGAAGCCGATGGCGGCCCAGGCGGCCAATCCTACCGATGATCCGGCAGCGCGCCGTCTGGTTCAAGACGCCCATGGCCGCATGTATCGGTGGCCGGCAGGCTTTGGGGGATATCGAGCGAGACTTTCGCTGAACGATGAGGGTCGTGTCTACACCGGCCGGGTCAGTCTGGTACCGAGGAAGGATACGACAGTTGCGTTGGATGGAGCCGACGCGACTCTTCAAGAGTGGGTGCGAGAACGGCTCTGGACTCAGGGGATGCACCTGGCGTTCTCCACGTTCGAGGAAGGCGACGGCAAGTATGTGTTGTCCTTCGATCCTCAGGATGACCCCACTGTGCCGCATCCACGAGGCCGCCGTGTGCTGCTGACCGGCGGACGACTCGACTCCTGGTATCGGATTAAGGATGGCCAGTACACCCAGATCGGGCGGATCACGCCGATGACGGAACGGCGAGTGAATACTATCGAGCGCTGTGATCACGCACCGGACGGAAAACAATATTCCAGCCACTATGTGATGACCTATTTCTCGCTCGATGGGCAGGCCGTGATCGGCATGGAGAGCTACGTCAATGAATATACCGACGTGAACGGCATCTGCCTTCCCTGGCGTCGGCGCGTTTCATTCGGCGAACGAGGACTGGTGAAAACGCGGGTGATCGAGCTCTCGGAGCATGAGGCCCTGGTATGAGTGATCACGAGGGGAAGGGACTTTGGCCGCTGAACGCTGATGGGGAGCTGGCTGCAGGACTGGTCCAGGAAGATTCGACCGAGAAATCGGCCTCCATCGCGCCGGTGTTCGCACTCTACTGCCGGGCTTGGGATCTGGCTCAGGCTGACGGCTCGCTCTTGAATCGCCTGGAACATGCAGCGGAAGCACTGGCGCTGAGCCGGGCTATCGCCGCACTGGTTCAGGAAGCCATCGGGGGATCTGCGGGTCTTCGCTGGGCGGTGAAGGTATCGGAGGCTGAGCATTTGGTGATGGTGGTGCGCGATGCGCTGACCGACCGTGAAGAGGGATATTCATGACCGCCACGGTTCAGGAGCGAGTTTCTGTGGCGGTCGCTGTCTTGACGGTGTCTGACACACGGACCGCCAAAACCGATACGAGCGGTGATCTGATCGTCGAACGGCTCATCAAGGCCGGCCATCGGTTGGCCGATCGCAAGTTGTGCAAGGACGACTATGAGACCATTCGGAGCATCATCGCCGGTTGGATTGCCGATCCGAATGTGGAGTTCGTCATTGTGACGGGCGGAACCGGTGTGACGCAGCGCGATGTCACGCCGGATGCGGTACGGTCTCTCTACACGAAGCCGATTCCGGGCTTCGGCGAACTGTTTCGCTGGATGAGTTTCAGCGAGATCGGTACGTCAACGATCCAGTCGAGAGCGGATGCCGGCGTCTGCGGCGATACGATCGTGTTTCTCCTCCCCGGCAGCACGGGCGCCTGCCGGCTGGGGGTTGAGAAGATCATCCTGCCGCAACTCGACATCACCCACAAGCCGTGCAACCTGACGGAACTTCTGCCTCGCGTCAAGCAGGAATATCCGCCTCATGACGATGACTGAAGCGGCCCGGCCTCCTCTGTATGTATTGGCGGGTCCGCTGGGCGCCGGCAAGACGACGTTGCTGATGCGGCTGCTTGCCTTCTGGCACGGCATGGGTAAGCGGGTCGGCGTGCTAATGAACGAAGCCGGCGCGGTCAGTCTGGATGGCGCCCATGCCTCCGCGTCGGCCGCTGCCGTTCGGAACATTACCGGCGGCTGTGTGTGCTGTGATGCCCGTGACGGGATCAGCGAGGGACTGGCCGAGCTTGTCGGGCACCAGCGGGTCGAAGTGGTGGTGCTGGAGTGCTCGGGGATTGCGGCCATCGAAGACGTCATCGAGGCCGTGACCGATCCCACGTGTCTCGCTTTCGTGCGGCTGGAGAAAGTGATTGCGGTCATTGAACCAAGTGTTCCACCTGCCGGGCGTCCTATCGGTTCTCGATATACGACGCTGATGCACTATGCGGACGAAGTGATCGTGAACAAGCAAGACCGCTACGCTCCTGCCGAACAGGAACGGTTTCGAACGGCACTGATTCGTGATCGAGGGCATGCCAGACTGTGGCGGGTAGCGCAGGCGGCTGTGGACCCTGTGCTGTTGCTCCAACCGCACGACCGACGACCCAAGCGGCGAGTCGGCAATGTGGCGTTTGGATCGACTCCTGCACATCCAACGGTGACGACGATTCCCTTGACCGGTCCGCTGCATCGAGATCGATTTACCGAGTGGTTCGACCACCTTCCGGCCGGCCTTGATCGGGTCAAAGGGGTCTGCCGGTTTTCCGGTGAGCAGGAGCTGTATGAGATTCAGTATGCCTCCCCGGTCACACGATGGATCGGCGTGGTTCGGTTTCGGCAGGAACCGGATCCCGCGCTGGTGTTAATCGGTCGGAATTACAATCACGCGCACTGTCATCACACACTCCGGACCTGTCTGGTGTCAGCCTGAAGGTCGCGATCGCGCACGAACGGACAGAGAGATTGAGGAACGCCATGTCTCCGTTGGAATCACGCATCATGAAGCAGCAGAACCGCTTTGCGCTCGATTGTTCGCTCGATGAACTCAAGCGCATCTACCAAGCATTGTTTGCCCAACTGCGGGCCGACTCGGAAACCAATATCGACGAGTCAGACCTGCTCCTTGACCTTCAGGTCGTGCTCCAGCGGGAAGCCCGAGCCGAGGGGGTCGATGTCTCCACCCATAGTGAGTGGTCACGATTCCTGGGAGAACCGTCGGTTGCCCCCTGTGAACAGCGATATGCCGACTATCGAGAAAAGAAACGCCTATCATGACGCTTCCTGCTGAGTCGTCCTGGGGATTCGTCGTGCTGATGGGTTTGCTTGGGAGCCTGGGGGCGTTGCTCCCTGCTGCCGTCGTCTTATTCATTCCCGACGGGTGGCGTCAGCGTGTGATGCCGTATCTGCTGAGCTATGCCACGGGCACGATGTTGGCCACCGCTATGATCGGGCTGATCCCTGAGGCGTTGGAACATATTCCTATTTACGAAGTGGGACTGTCGGTCTTAGCGGGGCTCGTCCTCTTTTTTGTACTGGAATGGACGGTGATTTGGAGACATTCGCACGGGGATCTTCCGGAAGACGACCATCATTCCCATGGGCACGGTCACGAGCACGGAATAGAGAAAAAAACCGGGATGCTCATTTTGATCGGTGATGCGGTCCACAACATGGCGGACGGAGTCGCCATCGGTACAGCCTGTATCGCGTCCCCTGGACTCGGTCTTGTCACGACCCTTGCGGTGTTGGGGCACGAAGTTCCACAAGAATTGAGTGACTTCACGATACTCTTGTCCAGCGGGTTCTCTCGCTGGAAAGCTTTTTTCTGGAACACACTCTCAGGGATGGGGACGTTGGTCGGCGCCGCTGCGGCCTATGGCGGGCTTGGCTATGCGGAGGCGATCGTGCCCTATGCGCTCAGTGTGGCAGCGGCGTCGTTTCTGTACATCGGGTTGGCCGATCTTGTGCCAGGGTTGCATGGACGAATGGGAGCGGCCAAGGGGGTCTGGCAGTTTGCCATGATGATCGCAGGAATGGTGACGATCGCGCTGTTGACGATGCTGCCGCATTAGTCAGGCTGTTGAAAAAGGCCGTCAGCTGCGTTCTCGGCTCGTCAAAATCCTCAACGTACCTCTGAAGGTACGCCTCCGGTTTTGACTTGCCTGCGGCCTTGCTGACCGCCTTTTTGAACAGCCTGCAAGATGCAACTGGTTAAGCCAGAAGAAGGGGCTCGGGGAGGATAGGATGAGAATCGCGCGGCTTGGCAGCGATCAACTTCACTTGCTAGGGCAGGTGCCTCGTCCCGGAGAACGCCTGACCGCCGAGTTCACCATCCCGGCTGCAAGGTTGGCCGATACACCGCTCACGGCCGATGCACTTCGCCGTGGTCTGGTCCTGGTCTCGACGTTGCCGAATATTCAAAAGCATGCCTGTATGGCACAGATTGTGAAACTTGAGGAACATGGCAGCGAGGAGCTGTCGAAATGGACGATCGTGCATGTGTCTGCGGACCATGAAGAGCATTGGCGGGAAGTCGACCGTTTCCATCCGAATATTCGTGCCGCAGGGTATTCCCTCTGTTGTGCGGATCCGGCGAGTCGGGAGGCCTTTGTGTCGGCGTTTGGAGTCGGTGTGGAGGATCATCACCGCATCGCGCATGGGTTCTTCGCGTTGCGGGACGGGGTTTTTGTCGAAGTCGAAATCCCGCACGATCAGATGCGCCCGGCAGAGGTGAGCGGGTTTCTGCAACGGCTGGGCGGAGAGCGCGGGACGCCGTTGAGTCAGGTGCCCCGCACCGATAGAGACGAATAGTGTCTAGCAGGCTGGGGAAAAACTCATGCAGACCTCTGTCGCCATCACAGGCATCGAGGTTTGAAACGGCGCTGAACGGCTATGCAGGATGCGCAAAAAGGCCGTCCAGCAAGGCCGCAGCGAGCGAAGAGGCGAATCGTACTCTGAGCTGTACGTTGAGCCTCTGAGTGATGCGAGAACGCCGCTGGCGGTCTTTTTCCGCATCCTGCTAAGCGAGTTGCAGTGTTCCATGGTTATCGCAATGCTCGCCATGGGCGAAGTGTAAATGGCCGGCGACCAGATAATCGACATGATCTCCGTGCGGCACGGCTTGATGTCCGCAGTTCGTGCCGTGGCGATGTCCGGGCTCATGCCCCTCGCAGCGATGGGTGGGGGTACATCCAGCCGGGTTCTGCCGGGTGATACCGAGCCGATGTTCATCCACATGGTCGCCATGCAGATGATGAAGATGTCCGTCATGGAGATAGTCGGTGTGACCGTCATGCGAGACAGCCGGATGCCCGCAGTTCGCTCCGTGCTGATGACCGTGATGCTCATGGATGGAATGGTCGCTCATCGGAGAACTCCTTTCGTGACAGGGGACGGCGCTGGTCTCATTGCCAGAGTCTAGGCCTGATGGTGGCGGATGGTCAATAGGCTCAATACCGAGGAGGAGTCCTCCTTCCTGGTTCTCGCCGGCGGCTGGGTGCTCGACCCGGGCCGATGGGACGGCGAAGCGGATGTGTGGATCAAGGATGGAATGGTCGAAGCGGTGGTCTCGCCGGATGTGGCTCCTCCCCGTGAGGCAGCGTGCCTGGATGTGAGGGGGTTGCTGGTGCTGCCGGGTCTCGTCGATCTCCATGTCCATCTGCGCGAGCCGGGCTTTGAATACAAGGAAACCATTGCGACGGGTGCGGCGGCAGCCGTGGCGGGGGGCTTCACCTCGATCTGCTGCATGCCGAACACGAAGCCGGTGAACGATGAGCCGACGGTGACGCAGTTGATCAAGCGGAAGTCCGGCGAAGCCGATCGTGCCAAGGTCTATCCGATCGGCGCGATTACCAAGGGGTCAGCCGGCCGTGAGTTGACCGATTTCCGAGCCTTGAAAGAGGCGGGCTGTGTCGCGCTGTCTGACGATGGGCGGCCGGTGATGAACGATGAGGTCATGCGACAGGCCATGCAACAGGCATCGGATGTCGAGCTGCCCGTAATCGACCATTGTGAGGATCTGATCCTGTCCGGTTGTGGCTGTATGAATGAAGGGCCGGTGTCGCGTGTGTTGGGGATCCGGGGCATTCCGAGAGGCGCGGAGTTTCGAATGATTGCCCGAGACATCAAGTTGGCCGAAGCCACGGGTGCCCGGCTCCATGTCGCCCATCTAAGCACGGCGGTCGGGGTGGACCTGGTGCGACAAGCGAAAGCCAAGGGGTTGCCGGTGACGGCCGAAGTCTGCCCGCATCATTTCACGCTGACCGACGAAGCGGTTCGTGAGCAGGGCGTCAATGCCAAGATGAATCCCCCGCTGCGGAGCGAGCGAGATCGAGAGGCACTATTGGAGGGGCTTGCAGACGGGACCATCGACGCGATTGCGACAGACCATGCCCCTCACGCGGAGTATGAAAAACAATGGGGCATGGATCGGGCCCCGTTCGGGATCGTAGGGTTGGAGACGGCGCTGGCGCTGACGCTACGGCTCGTCGAACAGGGCGTCCTGCCTCTGGAACGCGCCGTGCAGTGTTTGACCAGCAAACCGGCCGGCTTGTTGGGATTGCCGGGCGGCACGCTGAGGCCAGGGACATCGGCCGATATTGTCCTGGTGGATCGTACGTGTGAATGGGTCGTTGATCCGGAACAGTTTCTCTCGAAGGGGCGGAATACGCCGTTTGCCGGATGGCCGGCGCGGGGTCGGGTGATGATGACTGTCGTCGGGGGGCGGATTCGATATCGGTGGCCCAGCGTTGCGTGAGCGAGATCCATGCGCACGGTCGCGTTTCTCCACCAAAAGGGCGGGACGGGCAAGACAACCCTGGCGATCGCGACCGCGATGGCATTGGCGGAGCAGGGAGATCGCGTGCTGTTGCTGGATGCGGATGTGCAAGGCACCGCAAGCGAATGGGCGAGCCGCTGGGGAGAACGATTCCGCGTCGTGGCCCGCTCTCAGATTCAGCCGATCGTGCACGACCAGGTTGGAAGATTTGCGCCGCAATTCGAGTGGATGGTCGTCGATGGGCCACCGACACTCTCCGATATGACGACGAGCATTCTGCGTGCGGCCGATCGGGTCTTGGTACCGGTCCGCCCCTCCTTCCCCGATATTTGGGCGTTGGAGAGTGTGGCGGCGTTGCGCGCGACCCTTGGGGGTGAAGGGATCAATCCGGCCATGCGGGTGTTATGGAATCAAGTCGTGGAGTGGCCGACATCGGCGATGCGGACGGCCGTGGAGAATAAAGGATTTGTGATTTCTCCGGCGGTCATTCGGTGGGAAGCGGTTTGGTCGAAGGTGATGGAGGGTCAACCGCTCACGACCGGGACAGTGGATTGTCTGGTGCAGCTGGTCAAGGAGCCTTGGGGATGAGCCTCCATCCGATTCCACCATCGCTCTGCGAATCGTCTCCGCTCCATCGCACACGCGAGGTGCTCCGGGCGAGGCGAGCGACTGATCGACTGGCCCCGCAGCAACTGATCTGGCCGGTGTTTGTGCAGGAAGGGGTCGATCAGGTCACACCGATCGCCTCGATGCCTGGCTGCGCTCGGGTTTCGATCGACCGGGCGATCGAGCAGGTCTCGGAAGCGTCCTCTGCCAGCCTCGCCGGCATCGCGCTGTTTCCGGTGATTCCGGATCACCTCAAGGACCCGCGAGGACAAGAGAGTCGCAATCGGGACGGGTTGATGGCGAGGGCGATCCGCGCCCTGAAGGCTGCGGCCCCGGATCTGCTGATTCTCAGTGATGTGGCGCTCGATCCCTATTCATCGGACGGGCATGACGGGGTGGTGATTGATGGAAAGATCGACAATGATGTGACCCTTCCGTTGTTGGCGGAGATGGCCGTGGTCCAAGCGCAGGCCGGAGCGGATCTTGTGGCTCCCTCGGACATGATGGATGGACGGATCGGCGTGATCCGTCAGGCATTGGATAAGGCAGGGTACCCACAGGTCGGTATTTGCAGCTATGCCGTGAAGTATGCCTCGGCATTTTATGGGCCGTTTCGTGAAGCACTGGAGAGCGCCCCACGCGTCGGTGACAAGCGGACCTATCAGATGGACCCCGCGAATCATCGGGAGGCGTTGCAAGAAATCCGGTTGGATGAAGACGAGGGTGCGGATTGGCTGATGGTCAAACCCGGCTTGCCGTATCTGGACATTGTGTCTCTCGTTCGGGGTTATTCAACTCTTCCGGTCGCGGTGTATCACGTGAGCGGAGAGTACGCCATGCTCAAGGCTGCCGCGGCCGTCGGTCTGTTCAGCTACGAAGAGGCGTTATTGGAATCGCTCAGTGCCATGCACCGAGCCGGCGCCGATCTGATGGTGACGTACGGCGCGCTCGATGCCGCCAGGCTGCTGGCCTCTGGGCCAGACTCACCGGAGTGACAGTGTGATGAAGAACGTGCACCCATTGCCGTTTTTCGAGCCGGAGGTCGTGCTCTATCATGCCGATTGTCCCGATGGGTTCGGCGCGGCCTGGGCGGTCTGGACCCGTTGTCCGACGGCTCGGTTCGTGACGGCCAGGCATGGTCAGCTTCCACCCGATGGTTTGGCCGGAAAACGGTTGGTGATTGTGGATTTCAGCTATGCCCGTCCGACGATCGAGCAGTTGGCCGGCACGACATCGGCATTGGCGATTCTCGATCACCATGTCACGGCTCAACAGGCGCTGGGCGATCTGCCCTACGCGCACTATGAACAGAATAAGTCCGGCGCTGTGCTCGCATGGGAATGGGCGCATCAAACGGCTGCGCCCTGGCTGTTGCAATATGTGCAGGATAAAGATCTGCGTCGCTGGCAATTACCGGAGAGTCGAGCAATCAATGCGGCGATCGAATCGTATCCGTTCGACTTTGACGTGTGGAGCGGATTGAAGCGGGATGGGTTGGCCGCGGAAGGACGGGCGATTCTCCGCGCACAGGAGCAGCTTATCGGCAAGTTGCTACGGACTGCCGTGCTGGTGCGCTTTGAAGGCGAGACGGTTCCAGCCGTTCACAGCGCCATCTTCCGCAGCGAGTTGGGCGAACGCTTGGCTCTGGACCATCCCCTTTGTCTCGTCTGGTACGAGCGTGAGGGGCGGCGGTATGTCAGCCTCCGTTCTCGAGACGGTGGCGCCGATGTGTCGCGGATTGCACAAGCCCATGGCGGCGGCGGGCATCGCCGTGCCGCGAGTTTTTCCATGCCGATCGTTGAGGGGAAGCCGATGCCGTTTGAAATCGTTGCCGAGTATGTCAGATAAGGAGCCGATGCGTAGAAGCGATTGGTTGGCTTGCATCGGGGATTTGACCTGTGTATGATGCCGATCTGTATTGCAAATAAGTTGCAGTTGGAAATGTGAGGAGTTTCTCCATGCGTTACGAAGTTCGACCCGGTCCCGAGCATTTCTTGCCGCCGGCAGCGGCCAGCATGGGCATTCGATTGCCCAATCCAGGCGAAGCGATCGTGCACGGGTATATCGTGCCTGAGGAGCAGGCGATGGAGGAGGCGGCACGGCGCTTCCTGAGCGCCAAGGTGCCGACGATCTTTCCGGGACCGTTGGTGTTGTGGGCGTGGACGCCCACGGCCGAAAAGAAGGCGAAGGCGATCCGCCATCTCTTTAATGTATTGAAGGAGAGTGTGGGGCCGAATCAGCAGCCGATGCTGATCCCGATGCCGGACTATCGACCCAAGTATCCGAAGATCAATCCGGAGGTCGAGATCAACCCGAACCATCCGAACTTGACGATTTGGCACAACCGGATCGATACCTGTCTGTTTGTCGGGGTTCATTGCCATCAAGCGAATCTGACCTTGAAGATCGTTCGTGGTGGAACGAATTGCTACACCATGGCGATGTGCGCGCAGGCCGGGCACGAGGATGCCATGTTATCGTTTCGCGACATTACGCCGGATCACATCATCCGTCTGGCGGACAAGGTGCGTGAACTGAAGGGGACTGTCCCGGGTCCGGCCGTGGTGCAATAGGAGTTGAGATGTCCGAGGGTTCAACGCCCCCGTCCGGGTTCATGGCGTTCCTGCCCAGGGAATACCAAGGAGAGTTTTCCCGTGAGTGGATCATGGGTCTGTCGCCTTTTTATGACCAGACCTGCGCCCAATGTTTTACCGTTCAGCAGGGACAGTGGGTCGGCTTAGGATCACAAGAATTCAGTGAAAGCGCGCTGAAGTGCGAGGCGCGTTATGGCTTGGTGTAGCGAAGTGACAAGACGAATACAGAGCCAATTGAGTTGTACGATTCTCATCGCCGCCGTCGCGATACTGTACGTGCTGGTCGCTCTGCCCTTGCCGTATCTCCTCGTCGATCACTACTCCGCGATGCAAGCGGGAGATACCAGTCACTCCGACGTCGATATCCACGCATGGTTGGAATGGGCCGCCAGTTCGGGGCTGTCCGTGGCGGTGCCCGTTCTGCCGTCCGTACTGGTTCCATCACATCCTGTTACGATCTCATCGCCGCCAATCTTCTCAGCTCTGCTGGATTTCACTCTACCGTCTCGCGGTCCACCTGTTCTCGGTTGATCTCATCGCATTGTGTTGATTCCGTAGGTGTGCGGACTCTTCTGTGTCCGGCGTCGCCACATGGTCTGCGTGATGCGTCAGGAAGGGTCGGCGCAGAATCGACGGAGCAGGTCTCAGTCACATCAATGAAGGAGCGATCCATGCTTGAAGAACGCCGCCGCCGCGTGATCGATGTGATCACGCCGGTGGATTGGAAGAATGTCGAATGGTTGCGGCGATTCATCACCGAAACCGGACGGATCCTGCCCCGCCGCATGACGGGGAATAGTCAGCAGCGGCAGCGTGAAATAGCCCGTGCGATCAAACGCGCGCGGCACATGGCGATGTTGCCGTTCGGCGGGCGCTCAGACTACTGAGAAAGCCGGGACGAAGAATCCATTGTATGGAAACCAGGAGGGAGGCGTATGGCCAAGTTGAGCAGTCGATTGAGAAACGAGAAACGCAAGCGATTGGTCGCGCAGTATGCCGAGCGTCGCAAGGCGTTGAAAGCGGTCATCAAGAGTCAGGCGAGCAGCGAGGAGCAAAAGCAGGAGGCGCAGCAGGCGCTGCAGAAGTTGCCGAGGAATTCATCTCCCGTCCGGGTGCGCAATCGCTGTGCGATCTCGGGGCGCGTGCGGGGATATTTGGGTCGATTCGACATGTCGCGAATCGACTTTCGCCTGCTCGCACTGAGGGGGGAGATCCCCGGCATACGAAAGTCAAGCTGGTAGAGAGACGCAAGGAGGCGTGATGAAACCTGGTATTCATCCTGCGGGCTATCGTCCGGTTGTCTTTCACGATGTCGCGATCGACAAGCGGTGGGTGATGATGTCGACGGTACAGACCGATCTGACCACGGTATGGGAAGACGGACGAACCTATCCGATGTACAAAGTCGAAACCTCGATGTACTCGCATCCCTTGTACACGGGGACGCAGCGCATCATCGACACCGAAGGGCGGGTCGAGAAATTCAATAAGAAATATCGTGGCCGAGGTGCAGCGGGAGGTCGTCGTGGCGATTCCGCCGTCTGAGACCATCGCACGAATTGAGTCGGATAATACCCGGCTTCCAGTCACCGTCGTGTGCGGGTTTGTCGGAGCCGGGAAGAGCTCGTTGGTGCGGACGCTCGTCACCGGACGGACCTCCGGCCGAGTGGCCCTGCTGGTCCATGACCGCAGCGATGCCGGATTGGACAGGGATTTTTGTCGATCTCAAGGGGTGGACGTATTCCGCCTCGGTGAAGTCCTGGCCGAGTTGGTTCAGCGGTGCGTCGGGTGCTCCCTGCGCGACAGTTTGACGAGCGCCATCCTGGCGATCGCCGACATGGGCCGGTTTGATCGGCTGCTGGTGGAGTGTTCAGGATTGGTCGAGCCGGTCCTCGTGGCCGAAATCTTCAACGATGCCTGGGAGAACCAAGAGCCGCTGGCAGCGAAGGCGCGACTCGATCACCTGGTTACGGTCGTCGACAGCCGGACCCTGTGGGACGATCTGCACGCCGTCGATGACTTGCAGGCTCGCGGTGTGAGTTGCGGAACGGACGACGGGCGGACGATTTCTGAACTGGTCGTGGAGCAGGTGGAATATGCGACGGTGCTGGTGCTGTCCAAGACGGAGGGGCTGCCGAGCGGCAAGCAACGGCGGTTACGGCACCTGCTTGAGGCGTTGAACCCGGAAGCCGTGATCCTCTCGATGGCGGAAGAGTCGAATCTGGTGGGGCGGATCCTTGGTGCGCGCACGCCGGACTCGATGCCGATCAGTTTTCAACCCGGCTGGGCCAAGCTCATCCAGGGCGAGCCGATGCCGGCGATGTCATCAGCCCTCTGGACGATGGGCGTATTTCGGGCCACGCGCCCCTTCCATCCGGAACGCTTATGGGACCTGATTGAATCCGATTGGCCGGGGATACTTCGATGCAAAGGGCATTTCTGGATCGCGTCTCAGCCGGAACGGTGTTTTTCCTGGGAGCAAACGGCCGGAGCAAGACATTTTGAGTGTATCGGAGATTGGTGGGTGGCCACGCCGCGAGACGAATGGCCCACCGGTCGTGCGTTTGAGGCAGAGCTCACGCAGCAGTGGTCCGTCGAGTTCGGGGATCGCCGACAGACGTTCGGCTGGATCGGCTATCGATTGGATGCCGTGGCTTGGCGACGGCGACTTCAGCGCTGCCTGTTGACACCGTCGGAGGTGCTGGAGGGCGAATCCGGCTGGCGACGATTCGATGATCCCTTCGCCCGTGCGATCGCCCATGCCGACGCCCACGACGACGGAGACGCGGACTAGGAGGAGACCGATGGCAACTCATATGACCACAAAGCCCGCTTCTGAGACTGTCGAGGTCGATCAGCGTTTGCCGGTGACGGTTCTGTCGGGATTTCTTGGGGCGGGAAAGACCACGGTGCTCAATCACGTGCTGCACAATCGGGAAGGGTTGCGCGTGGCGGTGATCGTCAACGACATGAGCGAGGTGAACATCGACGCCAAGCTGGTCGAGCAAGGCGGTGCAGCATTGAGCCGCACAGACGAGCAGCTGGTTGAGATGAGCAACGGCTGCATCTGCTGCACCTTGCGGGAAGACCTGCTGAAGGAAGTGGCGCGGCTGGCAGAGGCGCGGCGGTTCGATTATCTGCTGATCGAGTCGACGGGAATCTCGGAACCGATGCCGGTTGCCGAGACGTTTCAATTCGAAACCGAATCGGGGGGCGGACTGACGGCCGTCGCGCGGCTGGATACGATGGTGACCGTCGTTGATGCGGTCAACTTCCTCAAGGACTATCACGAAGCGGAGGACCTCCAAGCCAGAGGGCTCGGCGTCGGGGACGAGGACGAGCGGACGATCACGGATCTGCTCATCGATCAAGTCGAGTTTGCCGATGTGCTGCTGATCAACAAGGCGGACCTGGTGTCCGAGAGCGAGCTGCGCGAACTCACGGCCATCCTTGCCGCGTTGAACCCCGAGGCGCGTTGCGTCTCGATTTGTCACGGTCACATCGATCTCGGTGTCATCTTGAACACCGGCGCCTTCGATTTTGAGCGGGCCAGCCAGGCTGCAGGCTGGATGAAAACCTTACGGGGTCACGAACGGTCCGAGGCCGACGAATACGGGATTACCAATGTGGTGTACCGGGCCAGGCGTCCGTTTCATCCGGAGCGGATCTGGCACTACTTTCAAGAGACTTGGCCCGGCGTGCTCCGGTCGAAGGGGCTGTTCTGGATCGCCACGCGCCCGGATCTCATTGGGCTGTGGTCGCAGGCGGGCGGGACCGGCAACGTGCGGTGGGCCGGGCGCTGGTATGCCGCGATGCCCAAGGAGGCATGGCCGGAAGACGAAGAAGAGTACCAGCGCCTCCAGGGTGTGTGGGATCCGGAATACGGCGATCGCAGTCAGGAACTGGTGCTGATCGGTCGACGAATGGATCATGCGGCCCTCACGGCGCGGCTGGATGCCTGTCTGGTGACGGAAGCGGAATGGGCTTCCGGGAGGTCGTCGTGGGAGGGAAAACCGGATCTCTTTCCGCCGATGAACATACCGGCGGAGGCGGATGCACTGTCGGCGACGCCGGAGGAGCGGTAGATGCGTACGGACATGGCGCGGTTGCCGGTGACGGTCTTGTCGGGATTTCTCGGGGCGGGAAAGACCACGGTGCTTAATCACGTGCTGCACAACCGGGAAGGGCTGCGCGTGGCCGTGATCGTGAACGACATGAGCGAGGTGAATATCGATGCGATGCTGGTGGCCGAAGGCGGTGCGGCGCTAAGCCGCACGGAAGAGAAACTGGTGGAAATGAGCAACGGCTGCATCTGCTGCACGCTACGGGAAGACCTGCTGAACGAGGTGGCCCGGTTGGCGGAAGAGGGGCGGTTCGAGTATCTGCTCATCGAGTCCACCGGTATCTCCGAGCCGATGCCGGTGGCGGAGACCTTCACGTTTCAAAACGCGCAGGGGCAGGCGCTGGCCGACCTGTCGCGGCTCGATACCATGGTCACGGTCGTGGACGGCCCGCGGTTTCTCCACGACTATCGAGAAGGCGTGGAGTTGAAAGATCGCGGCCTGGCGGTGAGCGAGCAGGATGAGCGCACCATCACCGATCTGCTGATCGACCAGGTGGAGTTTGCCGATGTGCTTGTCGTGAATAAGACCGATTTGATGGAGCCGCGTGAGTTGCAGGAGTTGACGACCATTCTCGCCACGTTGAATCCAGCCGCAGTGATCAAGCCGGTGCGGTATGGGCAGGTTCCGCTGGCGGAAATCTTGAACACGGGGCGCTTCGAATTCGCCAGAGCCTCGCAGGCGGCCGGATGGATGAAGACGCTGCGCGAAGGCGCGCGGTCGGAATCTCAGGAGTACGGCATTGCGAGCTTTGTCTATCGGAGTCGTCGCCCGTTTCATGCGCAGCGGTTGGCGGATCAGTTGCGCCGGCCTTGGCCCGGGGTGTTGCGCGCCAAAGGGTTGGTGTATTTGGCCAGTCGGCTTGAGTTTATCGGGGTGTTTTCATTGGCCGGGACCGTGTGGCAACTCGGCCCGATGGGGTGGTGGCGGGCCATGATACCGGAAGAGCAATGGCCCGATTCCGACGAGGTAAAGGCGCAGATCAAGGCGATGTGGCATCCCAATTTCGGGGACCGGCGCCAACAGATCGTCATCATCGGTCAGCGGATGGATGAGGCGGCTCTCCGAGCGGCCCTTGACGCATGTCTGTTGACCGATGCGGAGCTGGCCGAGGGCAAACCCGCCTGGCGGAAATATCCGGATCCGTTTCCGCGTTGGAGCTGAGTCGGAGCGGGTTGAGAACTCAGGAGTTGAGGAGGAAAGGCATGGAAGGCAAGGTGAGCGTCATCGTGGTGTCAGGTTTCGTCGGCGCCGGAAAGACGACGGTGCTCCGGCGTCTGGTGAGTGAACTGAACCCGGCACGGACGGCGGTCATCACGAACGACCTGAGCGGATTGACCGGCGAGATCGAGTCCCTCGGCGGAGAGGCCTACCTTCGCGGCGAAGCCCTCGTCGAGTTGACGGCTGAGTGTACTCGATGTTCCCTGCGTCAGCATGTCGCTGACGCGATCATGCGGCTGGTCAGCTTGGGACAGTACGACACGATTCTCATTGAAAGTTCCGGCAGCACGGATCCGCTCTTGATCTCCAATCTCTTCGAGACCGATGGGACAGAAGGCGCGGCCGTTTCGACCGTCGCGCGTCTCGATCACTTGGTGACGGTCGTCGATGCGGAACGGTTCTGGGATGACTATGAGTCCGGGGCCACGCTCCGCGAGCGAGGGCTCGGCACAGGGCCTGACGATGCCCGAACCCTTGCCGAACTGCTGGCGGATCAACTGGAATGCAGCACGACGCTCGTGCTCAACAAGTGCGATCGTGTGACACCGGCGGAGCGGCAGCGTCTTGAGCGGTTTCTTTGGCAGGTCAATTCTGATGCGGGATACTTGGCGGTGTCTCAGGGGGACCTCGATCCCCTGTTCCTGGAGACCACGCGCTCCCAGGAGGGCGCGTCGCAAGACATCACACCCGGGTGGATGCATTTGTTGAGCGACACGTCGTTGCCGGAAGACGAACGTGAAACAGGCACGTTCGTCTATCGGGCGAAACGGCCGTTCCATCCGCTCCGGTTTTGGTTGTTGATGCAAGAGGAGTGGCCGGGTGTGCTGCGGTCCAAAGGGTATTTCTGGGTCGCCTCACAACCGAAGACTTGTTACATGTGGTCGCAGGCCGGCGCCAACTGTCTCTACGAGCGGCTGGGCCGCTGGTGGGTCGCGATTCCGGATCGGCACTGGCCGAAAGGGGAGGGAGCCCTCGAAGAATTGCGCAAGGTGTGGGATCTCGAATTTGGGGATCGCCGGATTGAATTGGCGTTCATCGGCGAGGAGATCGATCGCGTCAACTTGAAACGACGGCTGGATGCCTGCCTGTTGACCAGAGCGGAGTTGTGTTTGGACGAAGAGCTGTGGTGTGCCTTTCGCGATCCCTTCAAGAAGCCGACGTGGGAAAAGCGGCACATACGCTCCGAGCGGCACGACTTGTTGCCGGAGGAAGAGGGCTGAGCCGATGCTTGATCTCGAAGAGGTTCACGCGGCGGACGGGTTGGGCTGCGAGCTCTGCACTCTGCGTGAGCAAGGTGAAGGCCGCGACGTCGTTACCCGCATTCGAGCCATGGACGATTTGGAACGGCGCGCGGAGACGGGAGAGATGTGGCAGCTCTGTCGATGTTGTCAGATTGCCTTGGCGCTCTGGGACAGCGGTGGTGTTGATGATTTCCCCAGCGCATAACGGACCACGAGTGGAACGGAACAACCGCAAGGAGGAATGATGGGACGCTATTGTCAGGTGACCGGGAAGAAGCCGGTCTCGGGAAACAACGTGAGCCATGCCAACAACAAGACGAGACGGCGCTTTCTGCCGAATCTGCAGCGAAAGCGCTACTTTCTGCCGGATGAAAATCGGTGGATCACGCTCTCCGTCTCGGCGCATGGCATGAAGATTATCGACAAACGAGGCCTGGCCCAGGTGGTGTCAGACATGCGGGCGGCCGGAGAAAAGATTTAGGGAGGTTCATCATGCGTGAAGTAATTACCGTGGCCTGTATCGGCTGCGAATCGCCGGGCAAGTCGGTCTATTCGACGACGAAGAATAAGAAGAACGATCCGGATCGGATCGAGCTGAAGAAGTATTGTTCCTTCTGCCGCAAGCACGCGGTGCATAAGGAAAAGCGGTAACAAGATTGTGATGCAGCCCCGTCTTCATCGTATCTTTCTGGTCAGCGCGCTGCTTGCCTATCTGGCGCTGGCGTTGCCCTTGCCGTTCGTGTTGCTCGATCACGAGTGGGGGATCCTGACGGGGGATCCGACCCACTCGGTGCATGACGACCATGCTTGGTTTGACCATGCTGCCGGAGCTGGGCTCGCTTCGTGTGAGGCCGAAGTCGTTCCTGTCGATGTCGCAGTGTCTTTCGTCCTATCCCCTCCATTGTACTTCGAGTCATCAACGGTTCTCACGCCCTCCGTCCGTGGTCCCCCAGTACCGTTCTTCTAGGTATCACAGTCGGCCAGAATCGGATGTTCGGCAGAGCGGTTTCCATGCTCTATCGGCACCCGTGTACTGAGCGAAGAACACGATCACTATTTGGAGCGTAAGGAGGACTGCCGTGAGTCAGTTGCGTCGTATTGGTCTAAGGGGCCTTGTTGTGGGAGTCATGGTTGCGAGCGGTCTTGTGGGGGCTGGAATGTCAGAGGCTACTGAAAAGGAGAAGAAAGTCGCACAGGAAGTCGATGTGCCGGTCGTCGAGGTCCGTGATCAGGCGATCAAATCCACCGGCACCGGCACGTTGCATTTAGAGGACACGAGTCCGTCGGCAAGTCGGCTGGGGCTGTCGATTCGGGAGATCCCTGCCAGTGTGGAAATCGTGGATCAGACGCTGTTGCAGGAGCGAGGACTACGGACGATCTCCGAGGCGGTGGAAGGCGCCACCGGCGTGACGGTGGGCGATTCCCCCGGTAACCCGGCCAACTTCTCCATGCGGGGCTTCACCAACAATCAGCTCCGGCTCCTCTACGACGGACTGATGATCGGGCCGGCCTCTATGACGTCGCGTCCCCGCGACACCTGGAATCTCGATCGTATCGAGATTCTCAAAGGCCCGGCTTCGGTCCTCTACGGCGAAGGGGCGCTCGGCGGGGCGATCAACTTCGTGACCAAGCGCCCGATACGGAGTGAGCAGGTCACGGTCGACGCGTTGTTGTCGTACGGCACGTTCAATACGCTGCGAGCGGCGGCCGGCAGTGGCGGCCCGTTGCGCTTGGACAACCTGTACTATCGCGTCGATCTGAGCTATCAGACCTCCGACAGCTTCAGCGGCATTCAGCGGACCCCGTACACCTATTGGAATATGACCAGCGCCCTGCTGTATGACGTCACGCCACGCTTGAATTTTGAGCTGTCGTTCGACGTGAGTCATGACCGCAGCGTCCCCTATTGGGGTACGCCGCTGGTCCCCGGCAGCTTTGCCGGGGCCTCGGCCATCTCTGATGTCGTGAGCGCGCGAACCGGCCAGACCATTGATGCACGGTTCTTCCGCCAGAATTTCAACGTCGTCGACGCCAACATGAGTTCGACGACCTACTGGGCGAAATTTAAGACGAACTGGCAGCCGACCGACACGATCCAGATCCGCAACCAGGGCTACTACTATTGGGCCGGGCGGGACTGGCAGAATGCCGAGACCTACCAATTCAACCCCGGCACCCTGTTGATCGACCGGGATCGGTTCTTTGTTCAGCATGACCAATATATCCTCGGAGACCGTCTGGAGATGCAAGTCAACGAGCCGATCCTGGGTCATAAAAATCGGTTTGTCACCGGGGTGGATTTCAGCCATCTGCATCTGAATCGCCCGAGCTCCTTCATCGGGGGGGACAGTGTCGATCCGTTGGCCATTCCATCCGGCTCGTTCGG
>Ga0194120_10005247_pt1 | contig 19256 bp, 13 predicted proteins | sample TA2MahCa65mmetaG_FD_148642 | JGI IMG/M metagenome (GOLD analysis project Ga0194120, IMG submission 148642) | Freshwater microbial communities from Lake Tanganyika, Tanzania - TA2015019 Mahale Deep Cast 65m | ecosystem: Environmental > Aquatic > Freshwater > Lake | place: Tanzania: Lake...
GATCATCACGTGCTCGACACGACCGGCGGCAAGGCGGCGGAACTGCTTGCGGACGGCGTCGGCGGTGCCCTGGAACCAGTCCATCGTGTCGTCGGTCTGCTCGGCGGCGAGCACGTCGACCTGGCCCTGCCCGAAGATGTCGAAGCGGTAAGTGCGCGCGATGTGCGCGTTGAGCGAGGCGCTGTTGAACTGGGTGAGCACCGCGATGTCGCGGAAGCCCGAGTTGATCGCGTTGCTGAGCGTGATGTCGATGAGGCGGTACTTGCCCCCCACCGGCACGGCCGGCTTGGCGCGGTGACGGGTGAGCGGGTTGAGGCGGCTGCCTCGGCCGCCGCCGAGGATGACTGTGTAGACGCGCGACATCGCGGGGGATGGTACTAGGCTCGGGACAAACATGCACGCCGTCGCGCTGATTGTCGGCCTCGCGGGCTGCACCGACGAGGAGGCCGGCACCTCCTTCCCCGCCGCCGACCTGGTGCTGCACCTCGGCGCGGCCTTCGTGTCCGGGGAACGAAGCCCCCAGGACGGGCAGTCGCTGGTGGAGGGCGCGACGGCCGACGAGCACGACTGGTCGCTGGCGATCCGCGAGGCCACGCTGCTCGTGGGGGTGCCGGCCGCCGGCGAGGTGCGGCGGTACACGGTCGCCGAGGGCGACTTTGACGGCGGCGTGGTGGCCGCCAGCGGCGATCCCCGCGAGCGCTACGGCGCGGCGGTCGACGCCGGGGAGGGGCGCGTGCTGGTGGGCGCCCCCGACCACGACATCGGCCCCGACGGCCCCGGCGCGGGCCTCGTCGATCGGCTCGGCGGCGGCGCGGTACAGGTGACCGGCACCGTGACACAGGGGCGCTTCGGCTCGGTGGTGGCCGCCTGCGGCGACCTCGACGGCGACGGCGTGGGCGAGTGGGCCGCAACGGCGCCCTGGGAAGGTGACATCGCGGGCGCGGTGTACCTCGGCGCCTACTCGGCCCCGGCGGTCGACACCTCTTCCCTGCGACGCATCGCCGGCTCGGCGGCTGGCCACCGCTTCGGCGCCGCCGTGCTGTGCAGCGCCAAGCTCATCGGCGACAGCGCCACGATGGCCGTCGGCGCCCCCTTCGCGCCCGGCGACGGCAACGTGGACGCCGAGGGCGAGGTGACGCTCTGGAACCTCGACGACATCGACGCCAACAAGCCCTCCTGGACCCTCCACGGGCGCGCCGCCGGCGAACAGGACACCCCCGAGTACTTCGGCGCGGCCCTCGCCGCCTGCGAGCTCGACGGCGACGGTCTCCCCGAGCTCGTGGTCGGCGCGCCGGGAACGAGCGCCGGTCTCGGCGCCGCCTACGTCTTTCTCGGCAGCGACCTCCGCGGCGGCGCCGCCTTTGCCGCTCGCTACATCGTCCGCGGCGCCAGCAGCGACGCCCGCCTCGGCTCGGCCCTCGGCTGCGGCGACCTCGACGGCGACGGGCTCGACGAGCTGGTCGTGGGCGCCCCAGGCGAAAACGCCGCCGACGGCACCCGGCAGGTGGGCGCCATCTACGTGTTCCGCGGGCCGCTCTCCGCCTGGAACGCCCAGGTGTTCGCCGGGGTAGACGAGTGGGCGGTGCTCCGTGAAGACCGCGCCTTCCTCGAGGCCGGCAAGCGCTTCGTGGTGGGCGACCTCGACGGGGACGGGCTCTCCGACCTCGTCACGCTCCTGCGGCAGCGCGCGCGCTGAGGACGCCCGCGGCGGGCCCGCCACGAGCTCGATCTGGCGCCCCAGCTACGCGCCATCGCCCGCTCCCCTCTCCCGCTTGCGGGAGAGGGTGGCTGGAAGCCGGGAGAGGGCAAAGAGGCCCAGTACAACCAGCGCCCCCACGCTGATCCACCGCCACGACCGCGCCCTGTCCTCCACGCGCAAGACGGCGGGCCCCGCCCCGCTGGCCACGAGCAAGCCGGTGGCCTTCTCGGCGCGAAGCTCGGCGCCGGCCCACCAGGCATTCGCCGCCTTTCGGGCGCGTAGTTCATATGGGCCGGGGGCGGCGACATCGAGGGCGCCCTCGCTCGACACGACCTCGGCCCGCCCGGCGCGCACTGTCACCGGGGGGAAGGACACGGCGCGCGACAGCACCGTCCACGGGCCGTGTCGCGACACGATGGAGAAGCCGCGGGCGGCCTCCAGCCAGCCGACGACCTGGGGGTCCCAGGTCAACAGCGCCGTCACCCCCCAGGCGTCGAACCGGTCGAGCAGTTCCTCGTGGAAGTCCTCCCGCGGCTTGCGTCGCGACAGGCCAGCGAAGAAGTGATCCTCGGAGCGCGACACACGGGTAACCGGCGAGGGGCTGATGCCGTACCAGCTCCCGAGGATGTCGCCCCCGTGGCGGGCGGCGAGCAAACCACCGGGGTGCGACCAGTACAGTTCCGCGGGCGCGCCCTCGTTGACGAAGGTGTCGTGCACGTACACGCGCCCCGCCCCCGCCTCGGCCACCGCTGCCCGGTAGGCGGCCTCCAACTCGGGGTGCTCGGCCGCCGGCATCTCCCGTAGGCCCGCGAGACCGGTCGAGACGGCCTGCAGCCAGGGGAAGAATGTGAGCATCACGATGCCCGCACCCCTGAGCATCACCTGTCGCGACGACGAGTTGCCGTCCGGAGGGACCCGCGCGCTCACCCGCTCGGACAGCGTGCGCAACGCCGCCGCTGCCCGGATGGCCAGCGCGACGTGCAAGAAGGCATGGAGACGGAAGGGTACCGGTCCCAGCGGCGACGGGCCCCCGATCGACGGAGAGAGCACGCAGATCTCGAGCAGCGCCAGCACCGCGAGGCCATCGAGCGCGAGCGAACGGTCCTCCACCCGCCGGGGGACGAGCACGAGCAGGGTCGCGACTGCCCACACCGTCACCGACAGCGCCCCGCCGAGGAGCACGCTCCCCCGCGGGAAGGCGAAGGGCGACACGGGAAAACCCAGCGCGAGCACGACCTCGCCCCAGCGGTAGGGGTGCGCCCCCCCGAAGTCGTGGAGCGCCGGGTCGAGAAGCGGCACCCACACGCCCGCGCCGACCGCCAGGGCGCCGATGCCTGTCGCGACGTGTACCCAGGGCACGCGACGATTCCGCGCCGCGGCACCCACCGCCTGCACGCCGAGCGCCACCCCGCCCACGGTGGCCGAGAGCGTGTGGAACCAGAACGCGCCTCCCAGCAATAGCGCGCTCCCGATGCCCGGCCCCCGTGCGAAGGCGAAGATCACCAGCGCGTTGGCCACCCGGTAGGGCCACATCCCGCCGGCGCTACCCCCGATGCCGTAGGTGTCGGTGGCCACGCTCGCCGCCAGCGCGCCGGCCATCCACGCGACGTCGTCCCGCGCGTAGAGGCGCAGGGCTAGTCGCGACACGGCCACGGCGAACAGCACGTTGGCCAGGACGATGGCCATGGCGTTCCCGGCAACGAGATCGGTCCCGAGTCGTCCCGCGAGGCCGAGCAACGCCCAGGGCAGCGGGGCGCTCACCTGCCCCACGGGAATGCCCAGCTCGGCGCGCTCGCTGAAGGCGAACAGCCCCTCGGCGTTGCCCAGCGCCTGAGCCTCCAGGACGTGCGCCGCGTTGTCGAGGTACCAGCCGCTCCCCTCGCCCACCACAGGCAACACCGGGATGGCCGCGGCGAAGCAGAGGCTCAAGACGGCGACGCGGCGCATCCCGCCGGTCCTAGCCGCCCGGCGGGATATGCGCGGCCCCCCTCCCCGGCGACGCATGAACGACCTGCTCCGACTCGCCACCGACGCCGCGCTCGAGGCCGGCGCCGCCGTCCGCAGCTACTACCGCGACCGCACCATCCTCAAGGACAAGGGGGAAGACAACCCGCTCACCGAGGCCGACCTCGCCAGCGACCAGATCCTCGCCTCGCGCCTGCGGGCGGCTTGTCCCGACTTCGGCTGGCTGTCCGAGGAGTCGGTCGACGACCCGTCGCGACTCAACAAGGAGTACGCCTGGATCGTCGATCCGCTCGACGGCACCAAGGAGTTCACCCTCGGCATCCCCGAGTTCGTGGTGAGCATCGGCCTGGTGCGGCGCGGCGCACCGGTGCTCGGCGTGCTCTACAACCCCATCGCCGACGAGCTGTTCTCCGGGGTTGTCGGCGAGGGCGCCAGCTTCAACGGGCAGCCCTGCCGCGCCTCGTCGCACGCCGGGCTCCAGGGCGCGCGCGTGGTGTGCAGTCGCACCGAGATGAAGAAGGGCATGTTCGAGCGGTGGACCGACCGGATCGCGCTGGTTCCCGTCGGCAGCGTGGCCTACAAGTTCGGTCGCGTGGCCGCCGGGCAGGCCGAGGCCACCTTCACGCCCCAGCCGCGCAACGAGTGGGACATCTGCGGCGGCGTGGCGCTGGTGCTGGCTGCCGGGGGGCGCGCCACCAACGGCCAGGGCGAGCCCTACGTGTTCAACCGCGCCAACCCCCTGGTCGACGGCGTGTGCGCCACCAACGGCATCGTCCACGACGAGATCCTCGGCCTCATGCGCGCGTAGATGAAACGCCCGCTGCTCGTCGTCTTCTTCACGGTGGTGCTCGACCTGGTCGGCTTCGGCCTCGTCATCCCCCTGCTCGCTTTCTACGCGGAGAGTTTCCAGGCCACGCCGCTCCAGGTCACCGCGATGATGACCTGCTTCTCGCTCGGCCAGTTCTTCGCCGCGCCCATCTGGGGACAACTGAGCGACAGGTACGGTCGCAGGCCCCTGCTGCTGTTCTCCATCCTGATGACGGCCCTGTCGCTGTTCGCCTTCGGCTCGGCGACCGAGCTGTGGATGTTGTTCCTGTTCCGCACGCTGCACGGCGCGATGACCGCCAACATCGCCATCGCGCAGGCGTGCGTGGCCGACCTGACCACGCCAGAAACGCGCGCCAAGGGCATGGGCCTGCTCGGCGCCGGCTTCGGCATCGGCTTCACCGTGGGTCCCTTCATCGGCGGCGAGCTGTCTCACTTCGGCCTGGCGGTCCCCATCTACGCGGCCGCCTTCCTCTCGCTGCTGAACTTCGCGCTGGGGCTCGCCTTCCTCCCGGAAACGCGCCTCCCGGGAGCAGCGTCGGCGGCGCGACCCATCTCGCCCACCGCCCTCCTCTCGGCGCTGCGCCACCCGCGCGCGGGTCTCCTCATCCTGCTCACCTTCACTTACGTCTTCGCCTTCGCGGCGATGGAGTCCACCTTCACGCTCTTCGCCGAGCACGAGCGGGGGCTGCAACCCAAGGACGTGGGGCGTCTCTTCGGCGCCATCGGCGTGGTCGGCGCCATCGTGCAGGGCGGCCTGATCCACCGCCTCGTCAAACGTTTCGGCGAGGCGCCGCTCATCCCGGCGGGGATTCTGCTCGTGGCGGTGGGGCTGTTCTTCTTGCCCTCGGCGCCCGTCGGCGCCCCGCTGCTCACCACCTTCGCGGTGCTCGCGATCGGCCAGGGCATCGCCACGCCCGCCTTGCAGAGCCTCGTTTCCCGCTCGGTATCGGCCGACGAGCAGGGCTTCATCCTCGGCTGCAACCAGTCGATGGGCGCGCTGGCGCGCGCCTTCGCCCCCATCGCGGGTGGTGCGCTGTTCTCGAGCGTTTCGCACGCGATGCCCTTTTACGTCTCGGCGGGGCTCCTCGTGCTCAGCGCGGCGCTGGCGCTTCGGGCCACTCGCTAGACAGCCTCCCGGGCTCGACCAGCCCGAGACGAGCAACTTCTCGACCAGCTGTTCCGCGCGCCATGGCCGTCGCCTGCGCGGAATGCCCGCTCGCGACCTAAAACTACTGGTCGGAGGCGGGCTCGGGCGCCGGGGCGGGGGGCGGCTTCACTGGGACATCCACCAGCCAGAAGCCGTCGCCCTCGGCGGGGGCCTCGGCAAGAATCTTTCCAGCCTTGAACACTGCCGATCGCCCCGAGAAGAACACGCCGTCCTCGTCGCCCCAGCGGTCGGCCACCGCGAGCACGCCGCTCCAGCCCCGGAGCTGCTGCATCCAGTAACGGTGGACGTCGCTGCCCTCGTCGACCCAGTTGGTGGGGAAGCACAACAAGTCCGGCTTCGTCTTGCGCATGTGCGTGAGGAAGCGCGGGTCGTTGATGTCCATGCAGATGCCGAGGGTGGTGACGCCCCAGGGCGTGGTCCACACCGGGTAGGGCAAGTCGCCGGGGTTGGCCCAGGTGTGGTCGTCGATGTAGAGCAACCGCTTGCGATAGTTGACCTCGATCTTCCCTTCCGGGTTGATGACGATCGCCGCGTTGTAGAGCTTGCCCTCGTTGTCTTCCACGAAGCCGATGACGATCCACGCGCCGAATTCCTTGGCCAGGGGCCCGAAGACCCGCCAGGTGGGCCCCCGCGGGATCTCTGACATCGGCCGCACCACCTCGGGGTTGGGAAAGCGGTAGCCCGTGGCCGCCATCTCCGGCAGGACCACCATCTTCGCGCCGGCCTCGAGCGCCTGCCGCGCCAGCGCGCCAAGCTTCTCCAAGTTGGCGTTGCGCGCGCCGCGACGGGGCCTGAACTGGACGACAGCGATCATGCCGGGGCCCATTAACCGGGGCGGGAGGGGGCGGCGCCGCGCCTCGCCAGGGAAGCGTCGAGAGCTACCACGCCCGCACGTCCACCCAGGCCGCCGTGTCGCACGAGTACTCGGCGTTGGGCGAGGCCACGAGGTGGAGTTCCCCGGTCACCACGGCGAGCGTGCCGGTGGCGACGGGCTCGTCGTAGTTCGCCCGGGAGGAACTGGTCCACAGCGTGGCGCCGTCCTGCGCGACCGAGAAGGTGGCGCCGTCCCCGCACTGTTGCACCCAGTCCTGGAGGCCCACCGCCGCGCTGAAATGGGTGACCCCCGGGGGCAGCGCCAGGGTGACGTCGCTGGGCGCGTGGGCGAACACCCCCGTGCAGAAATGCTCGCCCGCGATGTTGAAGCCCGGCCCCCAGTTGGTGCTGTCGACGAGCAGGCTGCCCCAGCCCACGGTCCCGGCCGGCCCGAGGTCGGCGGCGCGGTACTCGCCGGGAGCGGGGTCGTCGCAGGGAGCCGCGTCCCGGCCGAGCAGGGCCGAGGCGCGCGTGTGTACCCAGAGGCGAAGGTCGTGGCGCCGCTGGTCGAAGGCCGTGCCGTAGCCGAGCAGGTCGTCGTACACGTCTTCCCGGATCAGCGCCGCGGCCGCCGCGATCTCCGCGTCGACCACGCTCCACTCGCCCGGGCCGGCGAGGCTCTCCTGCACGATGGCCTCGATATCGATGCCCGAGGCGATGGCGCGGCTCAGCACCGGGTCGGTGTAGGCCGCCCCGGACACCGGATTGTAGGCCCAGGGGCTGGTGAGCCAGGGCGCCTCGGGGTCGACCACCAGCGCGGTGGAGAAGTAGTAGGGGTAGCCGAGGTCGGCGTCGAGATCCCAGGCGACGATCGACCAGAAGCCGTCGAGGTTGTACAGGTAGAAGTTGTTGCCGTCGGCCGAGAAGGTGTCGATGCCTCCGAACACGCTGCGCGTGACGGACATGCGGGTGAACTCGTCGAGATCGAGCGCGGCTTCCAGCTCCGCCTCGCTGCCGCTGGCCACGATCTCGGCGATGGCGACGAGGTCGCTGCCGTCGGTCTCAGCGTTGGTCTGGGGCACGTACCAGTCGAGCGGCCCGCCGTTGACAATGGGATTGAGCCCCTGCCCGTGGTGCCCGTCGGCGGTGCCGTACAGGTTCCCCGAGTCGTCGCCGAACCAGCGCCGCAGGAAACGATCATCCACCGGCTCGAACAGCACGTAGAAGCCCGCGGGCTCGTCGTTGACCGTCAAGCGCGTCCACCCGGTGCGCGCGGCCGGCAGGCCCGACCGTCGTAAGATCGCGGTGCCGATCAGCTCGTTCATGAAGCCGGGGTCCTGCGAGCTGTTGTCGAGCTTGAGTTGCTCGATGCCGTTGTAGTCCTGCCCGGGGACGAAGTGGTCGAAGCTCAGCTTGATGGATGGCTTGCCAGGGATGAGCGACCCGGCGCCAAAGGCACGGATCCCCACGGTCTCCACCACCTCGCTGCCATGCCGGAAGGTCGCGGCGTGCCAGTTCTCCGCGTAGGGGTTGTCGCGTATGTCGGCCCAGTCGGCGGCGGGCAGCTCCAGCGCGAAGTCGTGGATCACCGTGGGATCGAAGATCGCGTCGGTGGGATCGCTCTCGCCGGGGCCGGGGACGGACTCCTCCTCGGCGGTGTCGGCCGGGGCGGGGCTCTCCCCCGCGAGCGGGATGTCGGCCACGGCGCAGGCGAGGAGAAGGGTCACGGGGGGGATGATGCCACGGGGCCCTCACCCCGCCGGGAAGAGGCTCGCGACCCCGACCGAGAAACCCGGCAGTTCCCTGGAGGTGAGCACGCCGTCGACGAAGCCCACGGTCGCGAGGCCGCGCACCACCTCGATGTTGCGGGCCATCGGGTCGACAATCCAGTACTCCGCCACGCCCCCCTCGGCGTAGATGAGGCGCTTGGCGATGCGATCGTAGGTGCCGTGCCGCGACAGGATCTCCACGCACAGGGTGGGAGGCTCCACGATGGGGCGGTCGTCGAGCGGAGGCGGGCGCAACCACAGCATGAGATCAGGTTGAACGATTCGCGAGGGCCCGATGCGCACGTCGAGCGGCGCGTAGGCCACCAGCGCCGGCGGGTGGGCACCCGCCCAGTCAGCGAGCGCACGAAACGCCATCTGCGAGATCAACTGGTGCAACAAGCTCGGCCCCGGCATGATCACCACCTCCCCGTCCACCAGCTCGATGTGCTCGTTGCTCTCCGGCAGCGCCATGAACTCGGCCTCGGTCATGCAGAGGCGGCGATCACTCACGGAGAGCGGGACCATGCCTTCAGGGTAGCGCCACGCTGCACCCTCAGCAAGCCCCCGCGTGGCGCCGCTTACCTGTACACCCGTTCACCCGCCGGTTAGCAGGCCACGGCCATGAACGACGCGATCCGAATCCGAGGCGCCCGGGAGCACAACCTCCAAGGTGTCAACGTGGATATTCCCCACGGGCTCCTCTCGGTGATCACCGGCGTCTCGGGCAGCGGCAAGTCCTCGCTCGCCTTCGACACGCTCTACCAGGAGGGGCAGCGGCGCTTCATGGAGAGCCTGTCGCCCTACGCGCGGCAGTTTCTCGGGCAGATGGAGAAGCCCAGGGTCGATGGGGTCACGGGGCTCTCGCCCACCCTGTGTATCGACCAGAAAACGGTCAATCGTAATCCACGCTCCACCGTCGGCACCGTCACCGAGATCTTCGACCACCTCCGCCTATTGTGGGCGCGGCTCGGCACGCCCCGCTGTCCCCAGTGTCACACGCCCATCGCCCGGCGCAGCCCCACCGACATCGTCGACAGCCTGCTTCGCGCGCACGAGGGCCAGCCGCTCACCGTCCTGGCGCCCATGGTCCGCGACCGCAAGGGCGAGTACCGCAAGGAACTCGACGAGTGGCGCCGCGATGGCTGGCTCCGCGTCCGGGTCGACGGGAATCTGCGCTCGCTCGACGACGAGATCACGCTCGAACGCTACGAGAAACACACGCTCGAGCTGGTGATCGACCGGGTGCGCGTGGCGCGGGACGACCGGGCACGGCTGGTCGAGGCGGTGGAGCGGGCCGTCGCGCTGGCCGGCGGCACCTGCGCCACGATGGTGGGCGAGGTGGTGTGTACCCACGCGGTCGAACGTGCCTGTCCCGACCACGGCATCTCCATCCCCGAGATGGAGCCCCGCCTGTTCTCGTTCAACGCGCCCCAGGGGGCTTGCTCCACCTGCATGGGCATCGGCCACGTGTTTGCCGACAGCCGCGGCAACTTCCTTCCCGCGCCGAGCGACCTCGCGCCCGAGAAAAGGCTCGTCTGTCCCGTCTGCCTGGGGAGGCGTCTCAATCCCATCGCGCTGGCCGTCACCTTCCGCGACCGCACCCTCGACACCGTGGTGTCGATGTCCGTCCACGACGCGCTGGCCTTCTTCGATGGCGTGGTGCTCGAGGGGAGCGAACTGAAAATCGGCCAGGGCATCGTGCGCGAGTTGCACGACCGCCTGCGCTTCCTCGGCGAGGTGGGCCTCGGCTACCTGTCGCTCGACCGCGCCGCCAACACCCTGTCCGGCGGCGAGGCCCAGCGAATCCGGCTGGCCGCGTGTGTCGGCAGCGGGCTGGTGGGTGTCACCTACGTGCTCGACGAGCCGAGCATCGGGCTCCACCCGAGAGACAACACGCGACTGATCGGTGCGCTCGACCGCCTTCGCGACGCGGGCAACACGGTCGTCGTGGTGGAGCACGACCGCGAGACGATGGAGCGCGCCGACCTCGTGGTCGACGTCGGTCCCGGCGCCGGGCGCCTCGGCGGCCACATCGTGGGACAGGGGAGCCCCCGCGAGCTGGTGAAGCTCGACACGGAAACCGCGCGCTTCCTGCGCGACGAGGAGCGCATCGAGCTCCCGGCCGAGCGCCGTCGCGGCAACGGGCGCACCTTCCCGGTGCGGAAGGCGACTGTCCACAACCTCAAGGGCTTCGACCTCGACCTTGCCCTCGGCACGCTCACCGTGCTCACCGGCGTGTCGGGCAGTGGCAAGTCCACGCTGCTCTTCGACGTGATCGAGCCCGCGCTCCTGCGTGCCAGCACCGAGCGCGGCGCCGCCGTCGACAAGGTGATCGAGATCGACCAGTCGCCCATCGGGCGCACGCCGCGGTCCAATCCAGCCACCTACACCGGCGCCTTCGACCTCGTTCGCGACTTGTTCGCTCAGCTCCCCGAGGCCAAGGCACGCGGCTACAGCAAGTCGCGGTTCACGTTCAACGTGAAGGGCGGTCGCTGCGAGGACTGCGAGGGCGCCGGGGTGCGCACCGTGGAGATGAGCTTCCTCGCCGATGTCGAGGTGGTGTGCGAGCGCTGCGAGGGCAGACGTTTCAACCCGGAAACGCTGGAGGTGACCTACCGGGAACGCTCCATCGCCGACGTGCTCGCGATGACGGTGAGCGAGGCCACCGCCTTTTTCAGCCACCACCGCAAGCTCTCGCGCATCCTCGGGACGATGGAGCGCGTAGGCCTCGGCTACGTGTCGCTGGGACAGACGGCCTCCACGCTCTCCGGGGGCGAGGCGCAGCGCGTGAAGCTCGCCACCGAGCTGCACCGCGTGGCCACCGGCAACACCGTCTACCTGCTCGACGAGCCCACCACCGGGCTCCACTTCTCCGATGTCCGGTTGCTCATTGGCGCCATCGGCGACCTCGTACACGCCGGGAACACGGTGCTGGTGATCGAGCACAACACCGACCTCATCAAGGTGGCCGACCAGGTGATCGAGCTGGGGCCGGAGGGTGGCGCCGCCGGGGGACAGCTCCTGTTCCAGGGCACGCCCGAGGCGCTCTGCAAGGCCGCCACGCCCACGGGCAAGGTGATGGCCGAGCTGCCAGAGCTCGGCGGACCACCGAGAAAGTTCGCGTCCGGTCGAAAACGCACGCGGCCACCGGGCGAGGCCGACGACCTGGTGATCAGGGGCGCGCGCTGTCACAACCTGCGCGGCGTGGATGTCACCTTCCCGCGCCACCAGCTCACGGTGATCACCGGCGTGTCCGGCAGCGGCAAGACCTCCCTCGCCTTCGACACCATCTTCGCCGAGGGGCAGCGGCGCTACGTGGAGTGCCTGTCCACCTACGCGCGGCGTTTCCTGGGCCGCCTCGACCGCGCGGCGGTCGACGAGGTGAAGGGGCTGGCCCCGGCCATCGCCATCGACCAGAAGGTGAGCGCGCAGACGCCGCGCTCCACCGTGGCCACCGTCACCGAGATCCAGGACTACCTGCGACTGCTGTACGCCAACGTGGGCGTGCCCCACTGCCCGCGCTGCGGCGAGGTGGTCCGCGCCTGCTCGCCGGGACAGGCCGCCGAGCGTTTCGCCGGGCTCGGCCGGGGACGGCTGGTGGCTTCGTTGGCCAAGCCGCGGACCGTAGCCGAGCTGCTGGCGGATGGGTTCACGCGCGGGTGGGTGGACGGGGCGGAGGTGGAGCTGGAGGCGATGCGCCTGGTGGCCGAGGTGGTCATCGACCGCTTCGATCCCGACCGGGTGGAGCGACAGCGCGTGTCGGAAGCCGTCGCGCTGGCCTACCGGCTGGGCGGGGGGCGCTGCCGCTTCGTCCACGCCGCCGGGGAGCACCCCATCGCCGAGAAGCCGCAGTGTTCGAGACACGGCGCCACCGTGCCCCACCCGCTCAACGCGCGGCACTTCAGCTTCAACCACCACATGGGCGCGTGCCCGGCCTGCGAGGGGCTGGGCCGCAAGCGCGAGCGTGCCGTGTGGTTCAAGGAAGACGACCAGAAGCTGCTCGCCGACCTCGCGCCCGGCGCCACCTGCTACGCCTGCCAGGGGCAGCGGCTCCGCCCCGAGTCGCTCGCGGTGACCGTGGGCGGCAAGAGCATCGGCGAGGTGGGGCGGATGACCGTGGGCGACGCACGAGCCTTCTTCGACACGCTCGCCTTGCCGGGCAACGACGCCACCGTGGCCGAGCCGCCGCTGCGGGAGATCCGGGCCCGGCTGGGGTTCCTCGCTGAGGTGGGCCTGTCCTACCTCACGCTGGAGCGCCGCGGCGACACCCTCTCCGGCGGCGAGGCGCAGCGGATCCGGCTCGCCTCCCAGATCGGCTCCGGCCTCACCGGCTGCCTCTACGTGCTCGACGAGCCCACCATCGGGCTCCACCCGCGCGACACCCAGATGCTGCTCGGCACCATCGAGCGGCTCCGCTCGCTCGGCAACACCGTGGTGATGGTGGAGCACGACCCGGCCACCATCCTGCGGGCCGACCACGTGGTCGACATGGGCCCCGGCGCCGGCGAGGAGGGCGGGATGGTGGTGGCGGCGGGCAAGGCCGCGGAGCTCGGTAATGGCTCGCTCACCGGGGCCTTCGTCCGCGGCGAGCGATCCATCATCGTCCCGGAGAAACGTCGCAAGGCGAGCGGCTGGATCGAGGTCGGCCCGCTCACGCGGCACAACTTACAATCGGTCAAGGCCCGCTTCCCCCGCGGCTGCCTCAGCGTCGTCACCGGCGTGTCGGGCTCGGGGAAGAGCACGCTGGTGATGGAGGGCCTGGTGCCGAGGCTCGGCGACGCGATCGTCATCGACCAGTCGCCCATCGGGCGCTCCCCTCGTTCCACGCCAGCCACCTACGTGGGTGCCTGGGACGCCATACGCGAGCTGTTCGCCCAGGTGCCCCTCGCGCGGGAACGTGGCTATACAAACGCGCGTTTTTCCTTCAATGGCTCCGCCGGTGCCTGTCCCCACTGCGGCGGCCACGGGCAGGTGCAGATCGAGATGCACTTCCTCTCCGACGTCTGGGTGCGCTGCGAGCCCTGCGGCGGACGCCGTTTCGAGTCCACCACGCTCGACGTTCGCTACAAGGGCCTGTCGATCGCCGACGTCCTGGAGATGCGCGTCGATGCCGCCCTCGACCTCTTCGCGGCGCACCGCAAGATCCGCCGCGGCCTCCAGGCCCTCTTCGACGTGGGCCTCGGCTACCTGCGCCTCGGGCAGGCCGCCACCACCCTCTCGGGCGGCGAGGCCCAGCGCATCAAGCTCGCGGTGGGCCTGATGGACAAGCCCGGCGGCGACCGCGTGTACGTGCTCGACGAGCCCACCACCGGCCTGCACCTCGCCGACGTGGAGCGGCTGGTGGCGGTGCTCGACAAGCTGGTCGACAACCGGCACACGGTGGTGGTGATCGAGCACCACGTCGACGTGATGCGCCACGCCGACTGGGTGATCGACATGGGCCCCGGCGCCGGCGTCGCGGGCGGCCGCGTGGTGGCGGAGGGCACGCCGGAAGCGGTGGCGCGCTGTGCCGTGAGCGCCACGGCGCCATTTCTCGCCCCCGAGGGCCTCGCTACCTGATGCGGACCATGCACTCCGAGGGCAGAACCTGCTCGCCGTCGGCGGGACGCAACAGCCAGTAGCTGTAGTCGACCACCACCTCGGCGCCCGTCTCCATCACCCGGTTCTTCAGCGCCTCGGCCGCGCGCCCGGGAACGGTCCAGTAGGCCGCGAACACCGCCACGCGCTTCTCGTCGAGCCCCTGCGCCCGGCCCACCCAGTCGAGCGCCTTCTCGCTGGGGCCGCTGCCCCGCAGGCCCACCGGCGTGCCGATCACCACGCCGTGGTAGTCCTCGACGCTCACCTCGCCCTCGCCCATCGCCTCGGCGGTGACGACGAAACCGCGGTCTTCGAGCATCTGCTTCATGCGCGGCACCACCCGCGCGCAGGCGCCCCGGGCGTCGTCGTAGGCGATGAGGAGTGACTTGGGCTTGAAGGGCACTGCGGTCCCGGAGGGGGCCCACGAATACCCCCGGGTCAACGGGTGGTCAACCGCCGGCAGGGGTCAAACGGCGGTCAACCTGCTTGACCCGCGACCCCCGCGAGATGTACACCGCGCGGCGTCACGAGGCATTGCATGTCGCGCTGGATGGTCAACGTCCGAGGAAACTCCTTCTCCGCCGGCTCGATGGACGAGCTCAAGGCGCTCGCCAAGAAGGGTGAGCTGGGCGGGGGCGACATCGTCCAGCCGCCGGGGGCGCAGGAGTGGCTCTACGCGGTGGAGATCCCCGAGCTGAAGGCGTCGATCCGGGTCGATCCGATGGACGGCCTCGACCTCCCGCAGGAGCAGTCCTCGGGCGTCTCGCCCATCGTCAAGGGCATCGCCGCCGGCCTGATGGCGCTGGTGTCGATCGGCCTCTGGGGCTACGCGCTCTCGGTCAAGAACAGCATGCCGCAGGCCGATCAGCTCGAGCTGATCGGCAAGCACGGGCTCTCCTTCTCCGAGGTGCTCGTCACCGGCACCGGCGTGGAGTTGCAGGCCGACGCCACGGGCAGCTCCGGCGTGGTGGCGCCGCTCCCGAAGAACAAGAAGGCCGAGCTGCTCGCCAAGCGCGGCAACTGGTACAAGCTCCGTTACGACGGCAAGGAGGGCTACGCCCCCGTCGACAGCGTGATCCCCGCCTACTACTTCGCCGACGAGCGCACCAAGCTCGACTACGACCCGCTGTACAACCCCGACAAGTACGTCTACGTGATGAACAGCTCGTGGATGATGCCGGCCGAGAGCAAGCAGAAGAACGCCAGCATCATGTCCTTCATGTTGCAGAACGACAGCAAGTTCGGCATGACCGACCTGCGCATCGTGGCGGTGCTCAAGGACGGGACGGGAGGGGTCCTGGAGCAGAAGGAGGTGCCGGTGGAGGGCGTCATGGCGGCGAATCGCAGCGAGATGGTGGGGACGCTGCTCCCCGCCAGCAAGAACGAGCAGCCGCGCGTGATGCTCACCAGCGACATGATGAAGCTGGCGGAAACCGACGACAAGGTGACCTCTCGCTGGCTCGATGGCGTGGAGGTGATCCTGCCGTCGGCCCAGGTGGCCGAGGCCAGCGTCACGCTCGTCGAGGTCCGCGCCGTGCCCCCCGAGGGCTAGGCCCTACACGTAGTCGGTCACCTTCCGCCGCCGGGCCGGGCCCGTTTCCTGCGCGGCCTGGCAGCGCACGCACAGGGTGGCGTGAGGCAACAGCTCGAGGCGCCGGAAGGGGATGGGCTCGCCGCAGTCCTCGCAGTCGCCGAAGCTGTCGGGCTCGTCGTCGAGGCGGCGGAGCGCGGCGGCGAGGGCGATGGTCTCCGCCGTCCACGCGGCATTGCGACCGGAGGCGATGGCCTGGTCCATCTGCATGTGCGGGCCGAGGTCGTCATCGTGGGCGGTGGCGCTGGTGTCGACGTCTTCCCGCGCCACGCTCTGTGGCCCCTGCGCCAGCCGGGCGTCGAGCCGGGCCTTCAAGAGTTCACGAAGGCGAGCGGCCTCTTCCGCGTCCATCGGCCTACCAGCTCAGCTCGAACCAGTCAGTGGGGTTGTAGCCGGCGTAGGGGTAGCCCCAGCCGTCGGGGAAGTGGTCGCAGTAGTAGTCGGGCTCGCCGCACCAGCCCACGCCGAAGCCAAGGTTGAAGGTGTCGAAAGAGAGGCCGAGCGCGGTGATCGACACGTCGATCTGCACCGTGGAGGCGTCCGGGTAGCTCACCACGGGATCGGCGAGGGTGGTGAAGCTCGACGTGGCGAAGCTGTAGCCGCGCAGGGAGCCCACGCCCGACTGGGCGACGAGGATGTACAGGTCGTAGTCGGCCCCGCTCGACTCGCCCCAGGCCTCGACGAAGAGCGTGCCGGTGTCGAAGGCGCTGTCGCTAGCCAGTCGCAACTGCAGGTTGTCGCCGTCCACCCGCCAGGTGCCGTTCAACACGTCGAAGCCGTCGCCGCTCACCACGTCGCCGAGCGGGTCGTCGAGGTCGGACATCGACACGAAGGGGCGCTCGCCGAGCGTGAGCGGGAACACCGCCACGTAGCTGCGCAGGTTGTCGACCAGGGTGAGCTCCAGCACCACCGTGTCGCCCGCCGCGCCACCGCTGACCATCACCTCGAAGTCGTCGACGATCTCGGTGTCGCCCACGCCGAGCGAGCCCACCGACTCGGAGTTGTCGCCGGCCGTGGCGGTGGCGGTGCTCGACGCGCCGATGCCGAGCGTGCCCACCACCTGGCCCGACATCGACTCGTCGCCGGTGTTGGTGACCCGGAACGTGAACTCGGCGGACTCGTCGGGATCGAGGATGCCGTCGCGACCGTCGTCGTCGATCTCGATGCCGGTGATCTTCGCCACCGGGAAGGGCACGGCCAGCGACAGCTCCTCGGTCCAGCTGTCGACCCCGTCGGTCAGGGTGAGCGCGGCGGTGACCGGCTCGGAGTCGGTGTGCGACGCCGACACCTCCACCGAGAACACGCCGCTGGCGGTCACCACCTCGCCGGCCTCGAAGGTGTCGGGATCGAAGGTGACCGGCCCCCCGTCGAGCACCACGAGGTCGGCGTGCGTGGAGGCCAGGGTCGCCACCAGCGGGCCGCTGCTCTCGGCCCCGGCGTTGTAGAGCTCCACCGCCAGCGTCACCCCGGTGCTGCCCGGGTCGAGGATCTCGGGGCTGGTGGTGACGTCGAGGAGCGTCGGCGCCGGGGGCTCCGGCAGGTAAATGACACCCTCGTTGTCGCTCGCCACCACGCTCGGGGTGTCGGTGGACACGTAGTCCTGGCCGTCGTAGTTGATGGCAAAGTCGGTGACGGTCCCGCCCTCGGCGGTGTCGACCCGCAGCCACCAGCGCTCCGCCCCCGCCGCGGGCGGCAGCCAGTCGTAGGCATCGGTGATGTCGGCCGAGTAGCTCGTGTCGCCCTCGGCGGCCTCGCCTGCGAACACCTCGAGCTCGAAGTCCGGTGCGTCGAGGTCGCCCACGCCCACGCTGATCCGGACGGAGCCCGTGGCGAGGTTGTCGAAGGTGAAGCTCGCGCTGCTGGCGCGGCCCACGAGGAGCTGGTCGTCGAGGACCACCGGGTCGCCGCTCGACGCCACGGTGACGGTGAGCGGCAGGTACCGGTTGTCGGCGGTGGTGGCGCCCACGGTGTAGTCGAAGTCGGCCGTGCCGCTGCCGCCGGCCGCGATGTCGCCCACGAGCTGGCTTGAGCTGGTGAAGGAGGCACCGCCCTCGGGAAGTTCCACGCTCACCGAGACGTCGGTGGCGCCGACGGTCGATGTGTTGGTGACCGTGACACTGAGCACGCCGGACTCGCCAGGACGCACCACCTCGGGGCTGGTGGCCAGGCTGGCCACCAGGTCGGCGCCGAGCTCGGTGACGGCCACGTCGTCGATGTACCAGTCGTCGGCGTCCTGTCCCACGTAGTGCCAGGCGAGGTAGATCACCTCGCCCGCGTAGGCGCCGAGGTCGTAGGCGGCGCTGCGCGTCCACTCGCCGTCTGCCGGGTTGGGGAGCGGGTTGCTGACAGCGGTGTACTCGCCATCGGCGGGGTCGCGGCTACCGGTGCTGACCATCAGCGTGTGGCTCCCCTCGTCGCTCGACGCCCCGTACTCGTACCAGGTGAGCTGCGCCGTGGTCGCGGCGCCGAGGTCGATGGCCGGGGAGATGAGCCAGTCGTCGAGGGGATCGATATCGGCGATGCCACGGCCATGGCCCACGCTGTAGGTGCCGCCGTTGGCGCGGGCGGTGCTGAGCTCCCAGCCGTAGCCGGTGAAGCCGTCGCTGGCGTTGGCCCAGCCCAGCGACGACAGTCGTGTACTCTCGCCCTCGCCGGGCTCGAAGTCCTCGACGAAGGGGAAGGCCCGCCCCACCACGTCGACCGGCACCGAGAAGGGCTCGCGCTCGCCTTCCTCGGGCAGGAGCGACTCCGTGGAGGGGTCGCCGAGGTCGGCCGCCTCGAAGTAGTACTCGAGAGCGGGGTCGTCGACCGAGGCGCCGGGGATGGTGGCGGTCCACGTGTCGCCGTCGGCGCTCATCGCCGCGGGCGTGAAGGCGGTGGCCGTGCCGCTGCGGTAGTACACCCGGACGCTCGCCACGCCGTCGGGATCGGTGGCGGTCACGCTGAGCGACACGTCGTCGCCCTCGCTGGGCGAGGCGGGCGGCGTGTGTTCCATCTCCGGCCCCGCGTACACCGTGGCGGCAACCGAGTCGTTGCCACTGTCACACGCGGCGAGGATGACCAGCGCGATCATAGCCGGTCCTCGAAGAGCCAGCAGGCGGTGAAGCAGATGTGGGTGACGATGTTTCCGCTCAGGTCCTGTAGGCCAACACAATCGTAGCCGGCCGGGCAATCCTTCTGCGAGTCGCACTCCACGCCGCAGTAGCCAGCGTAGCAATAGTTCCCACCGCCGCCGCAGTCGCCATCCTCCTCGCAGTCGCGACAGTAGTAGCCGCCCGCCTCGTAACACTCGCCGGTGGGCGAGCAGAACTCGCCGAGGGCACAGTCGAGGTGGGTGTCGGTACACTCGGCCGACACACAACTGGCGGCCTCGGTGTCGCAGTAGTCACCGAACATGCAGTCGCTGTCTTCCTGGCAACCGGCCACGCAGGTGTTGTCGGTGCCGCAATACTGCTCGATGCCACACTGGGCCGAGGTGGCGCAGGTGCTGGCCACGCACTGCCCCTCGATGCACTCCTCGCCAAAGGCGCAGGGGGTGTCTTCCGAGCACTCGGCCTTCGTCGACTTGGCACAACTGAGAACCAGCAAGAAAGCCGCGATCATTGGCCGCTCCGGACCTTGTACTCGACCAGGAGGTACTGCTCCGACTCGGGCAGTTGCTCGTACTCGAAGTGGATGGCGTTGCGTTCTTCCACGTAGGTGTAGTCGACGTCGAGCGTGAGATCGCGAATCTTGCTCTCCTCGTCGTCGGTGGCGTAGAGCCCCACCTCCATCGTGTCGAGGTCGGGGTAGGCCGACAGGGTGAACTCGGCCTGCAAGCCCGAGAGCGTGAGTCCCAGCTGGGAG
>Ga0194120_10005249_pt1 | contig 19251 bp, 14 predicted proteins | sample TA2MahCa65mmetaG_FD_148642 | JGI IMG/M metagenome (GOLD analysis project Ga0194120, IMG submission 148642) | Freshwater microbial communities from Lake Tanganyika, Tanzania - TA2015019 Mahale Deep Cast 65m | ecosystem: Environmental > Aquatic > Freshwater > Lake | place: Tanzania: Lake...
CGTGGGTCACCGTGCGCGAGGCCGGGCGCGAACGGGTCGTCCTCACCGCCGTCCACAGCCCCGGCAGCAACGCGATCGTGTCGGTCGCGGTGCCCCTCAGCAAGTTCTCGGGCGCCCTCGACCCGTTCCGCATCGGCCGCGACGGCCGCGTCTTCGTCATCGACGGCGCGGGCAACATCCTCAACAACCCCGGCCGCCGGCTGAACGTCGACCGCGAAGCCCTCCTCAAGATGCTGGGCGACGATCTGGGCACGCTCGAAACCCGCTCGAGCATCATCTCCTTCTCCAAGATCCCCGCCGCGGACTGGTACGTGCTGATCGAGGTGCCCAAGGCCGACGCCCGCGACGGCCTGGTCTTCCCCTCCGACCAGCAACTGCGCATGACCTTGCCGCTCGAGCCTCCGAGCGAGGTCGTCAGGATCTACGACTGGGGCCAGATCGCCGCTCCCCTGCTGGGAATCCTCGCGCTGCTGGGCCTCGGCGCCTTCGGCGGGCCGTGGCTGCTGCGGCGCCGCAAGCGCGGCAAGAAGGCGAAGCTCAAGGCCTCCGCCCTGGGCGGCGATCAGCCGGCGTTCGATCTGGACGATCTCGACAAGGATCCCGAGCGGCCGCTTCTCAACACCGACCTCGACAAGCTGGGCAAGGCCTCCAAGGGCTGGGCGTCCCAGCCCATCGAGATCCCGGAGCCCAAGGGCGACCTGGCATCGGCCACCCGCCTCAAGATGGCCATGCGGCAGCAGTCGCGCGATCTCGAGCGCATGCTGCAGCAACTGCAGCACTCGATGGAACTTACCATCAGCGAGACCCGCGACCAGATCCACGAGGTGCTCACGGCCCATCAGGGCAAGATCAAGGCCCTGTCGGGCGCCCTGGAGCAGACTCGCTCCAACCTCCTGTTCAAGGCCGACGGCGAGGCGCTCGCCGCCCTGGTCGACGACCTGAAGACCAAGCTGTTCCAGGCCGAGGCCGATACCCGCAACGCGTCGGCCAACGTCGAGAAGCGCCTGTCCAACCTGTCCAGGAAGGTCACCGACATCGAGACCACGATGGGCAAGGCCGTGGCCGACCTGCAGGACAAGCTCTCGGACGATCTGCTGGGCAGGCAGGAAGCCATCACCCGCGCGATGGAGAGCCTCGAGAACAAGACCCGCGAGGCCCAGCGCCAGGTCACCCACGACGCCGCCGCCGCCAAGCTCTCGGCGGCCCAGGCCGCCGAGCAGGCAGCCACCCTGGATGCCGACTTCCAGGAGCTGCGCACCCGGTTCGCGCTGGAGATCGAGGACGCGCGGAAGCACGCGGCCAGCGAAATCTCGGCCGTCCGCACGCAACTCGCCCAGATGGAAGAATTGCGCGGCGACCTGAAGGACTACGTGGCCCGCTTCAAGGCCAGCACCCTGGAGTGGGAAGAGAATGCCCGGCACATGTCACGCAAGGTCAACGAAGAGATGGCCGCCATGCAGCAGCGCATCTTCGACAAGGAAGGCGACGTCGAGAAGCTGCGCATCCTGGTGGATAGCGCCCTGGGCCACGTGAACAAGGCTTCCGAGGACTTCGCCACCAAGCGCGAGCGGCTGGAGCGGGACCTGGACACCCTCAAGGGCCGGCTGTTCCTCGGCGAGGAAGAACTCGAGAAGTACAAGGCCGAGACCGCGCATCGCATCGAGGATATCCAGGTGGAACTCGACAGGCGCTTCGCGGCCCACGTGGCCGAGACCGAACGCCGCACCAGCGAGGTCGTGGCCGAGGCGTTGGCCAGCGCGATGGCCGCGGTGGCCCGAGTGGATGCCGCCCGTGCCAACGGCGAGGGCACCCTCAAGGCCGAGCTTTTCTCGGCTCGCGAGGCCGCCGAGGAGGTCGGCGCCAGGGCCGAACGCGCCCGCGCCCGCCTGGAGGACAAGCTGCTCGACGAGCAACGCGCGCTCGAGGATCGGCTGCTGGCGCAGCAGCGCCAGGCGCTCGATCGCCTGACCGACCTCCATGCCGAGCTCACCACCCAGAACGACAACGTCCGCAACGAACTGCTGGCCGGGCGCGAGCGCGACGACCAGCGGATGGGGGAGTTCGACGAGCGCTTCGCGCGGCTGGAGGTCCGGGAGCAGCAGGAGCGCACCAGGCTGGAAGACCAGCTCCGCGGGGACTTCCAGGCCCTGCACCAGGACCTGGCGGGCCGGCACCTGGCGCTCCGCGAGGAGCTGGTGGGCGCCCAGGAGGTGTTCCAGGCCGACATGCGGGAGGAATGGCTCTCCGGGCGCCAGGAAGATGCCACGCGCGAACAAGCGGCCCGCGACACGGCGATCGACTCCATTCGCCAGTCGGTCGCGGACCTCGGCGAGGAGCTGCGCTCCCAGGCCGAGTTGCAGCGCCAGACGGTGGCGACGGAGTTCGCGCAGTTCCGTAAGCAGCACGAGGACCAGCAGGCGCAGCACCGCGCCAGCGTCGAGCAGGCGCTGGGCGAGGTGGTCCGCCAGGTAGGGGCCGATCTGCAATCCGGCCGCGAAAACGACGAGCGGTTCTCGAATCGCATCGCCGCGATCGAAGGTTCGCTCGAGGCGCTGCACGGTCAGCTCATGCAAGAGGCCGCCACCGCGCAGGAAGTGCTGCGGCGGCTGGACACGCGCCTTTCCGAACTGACGAGCAGCTCCGCGGCGCGCTTCGAGGATCTGGCCGCGAAGTCCGAGCAACTGGTTGCCTCGGCCATCGCGGCGCTGCCCGACCATCCCGAACTCATCGGCTTGCATCGCGACGTCGAGCAGTTGAACCAGGAAGCCTATCGCGGCCGTGAGGATCTCGAGCAGTTGCGGGAACTCATCGAGCGCAACCTGCGCGAACTGGGCGAGCAGCACTCGGAGCAATACACGAAGCTCACCAACCTGGTGCAGATCCTGCTCAAGCTGTACCAGGGCGCCCGGGAGACCGACGAGAAAGTCTCGAAGGTGCTGTCGAGCCAGCAACACAAGGTCGAGGGCCTCCACCAGGAGGTGCTCGCCATCCGGAGCATGGTCATCACCAAGCCGGGCCCGGGCACGGCCTCGCCCGCTGGCGGAGCGCCCACGCCGCTGCTTTGAGAAGATACCTTCCCTACCTGGGGCTCGCCGGCCTGCTGGCGATCTTCTGGGTCTGGACGCACGACTACATGCTCCCGGGTTACACCGGGCTGTTCAACGACGACGCGACCTACTTCACCTCGGCCCGCGCCATGGCCGAGGGCAGAGGCTACGTGGTCGGCTGGGCGACGCCGCCCTACCCGGCAGACCGGTACCCGATCGGCTATCCCGCGTGGTTGGCGCTCTTCTGGACCTTTCCGCTCGCCCTGCTGGAGACGCGGGTGCGCATGGCCCAGGAGGCCAACATCCTCCTGGCCACGCTCTTCCTGCTGGTCAGCTTCCTCTTCGCGTACCGCAAGCTGGGCCTCCCGGCCTGGGCATGCCTGGCCGGTATCGGCCTGGCGGCCCTGTCGCCGTTCTGCCTCTACTACACTCCGACCCTGATGTCGGACCTCCCCGCGGCGCTGTGCCTGGTAGCGGGACTCTGGCTCGTCGTGCGCTACGTCGAGAAGCCGGGGTTCTGGCGCGTCGCCGCGGCCGGCGCCGTCACGGCCCTGGCTGTCCTGGTCCGGTACCAGGCCGGGGTCCTCCTCATCGTGGGGGTCGCGTACCTGCTTTGGCAGCGCCGCTTCAAGGCGGCCGCGGCCTACGGCGGGCTGACCCTGGCGCTGCTCGCCCCGTGGATCTGGTGGGTCGCCTCGAACCACGCCTTCGGCTATGCCAGCCAGATCGGCCACGTGACCTTCGGGACCTGGACGATGCGGGCGCTGACCCTGCTGTTCTCGAGCGCGTACATGTTCTTGCAGGGCATCCCGTCCTTCCTCTGGCAGCGGCAGTTCCTCACCAGGTTCCCGTTCCGCACGAACATCGCGCTGGACGATCCCGTCTTCATCCTGGTCGGCCTGGCGATCTCCGGCCTGATCCTCGCGGGTATCGTCCTGGCGATGCGGCGCAAGGAGTTGCGCCTGCCCGGCGCCTTGGTGCTAGGGACCCTGGCCCTCGTGCTGGTATGGCAGACCGGCTTCCTGAACCTCGGCGAGCACCTCACGGTCCGGCTGATCCTGTCGGTCGCGCCGCTCATGCTGGTCTTCGCATTCGTCGGCTGGGCCGACGGCCTCGCGCAGGCCCACCGGCCGTTCCGCATCCTGGCGGCGACCGCTCTGGGCCTTGCCGTCGTGATCAACGGCGCCGCGGCTTTCACGCTGTGGCAGAAGATGAAGGTGCGGACCGTCCCCGACATGATCGGCGACCGGTACCGCTTGCAGGCCCTTGTCAGCGAGTTCGCGCGCCAGGTTCCCGAGGACGTGCTGGCCGGCAGCAACTTCGAACCGCTGTTCCACCTCATCACCGGCAGGCCCTGCACGGGTGCCCCCAACAGTCCCAAGCTACTCGCGGCGCAGATCCTCACCGAGCCCAGGCTCCGCTTCCTGGTCATGGTGCCTTCGCCGGTGGGCACGCGCGACCTGACCATCGAGGCGATACGGGCGATCAACCGGCGCTTCCCGCGCCTCATCTACACCATCGAGGGCTCGGACGGCCAACCTACCGGCGTCTTCCGGATCGAGCGCAGCGCCATCGACAAGGCGCCCGTCCTCGAGGACGACGAAGACCTGCCGGCCAAGCAGGAGCCGCCCCGAGAGTAGCCTTGCTCGGCGCCTCCGACGCTAGCGGACCGCGCCGCCCGTCGCGAAGTGGGGATAGCTCCCGCTCGGATCGTAGTAGAAGCAGCCGTAATAGCGGACGCGCACCTCGGCGTTGCGGGAGACGTCGTAGATGAGCACCTCGCGTTCGGACATGCGCCCCGTCATGTAGCCGATGCCGCCGGCCCGGCCAGGAACCGGGTCGCCCCGCCTGGGTATCTCGAAGAAGGCCACATGCGCCACCCCCCGCGAACCGGTGGCGTCGTGCAGTTCGGGCCCGACGGGGCCGCCCCAGGGCGAATACAGATAGCTCGCGGAGGCCTGGCGGGCCCAGACCGCGCGCGCCTGCTCGACTGTGGGGTAGGCGTTGGCCTGCGACGCGAACTCCTCGATCACCTGCCGGAAGGCGAGGATGCGGTCCATGGCGCGGGCGTTACCCGCGCTGCGCTCGACGCCCTTGAAGATGACGCTGATGGCGATGACGATGATCGTCGCCATGACCATGGCCACGGAGACTTCCAGGCGCGTCATTCCGCGAGGCATCTACGGCAATTATAAAGGGACCCGAGCGCTCGCTCGGGTCCCCGCTTGCTGCGCTGCCGGTTATTCGGGCTTGCCGCCGGCCGCGAAGTTGGGGTACTGCCCCTGCTGGTCGTAGATCCACAGCGAGTAGCCGCGGACGGTCTTCGTGACGTTGGTGATGACGTCGAAGATGCTGCGGGTCGCGGTGTTGTCCTGGCCCTCGGTGCCGGTCGAGGCGTTGTTGAGGGAGAAGGCCAGACCGCCGTTGTAGGAGGTCTTGTTGAGCGGCTTGCCGGTGGCAACCGTGTTCATGCCTTCCAGGGCCTCCTGAGTCCAGGGATCGTTGTCGCCAGGAGCGACCGTGCTCTTGGTCTTGGAGTGGTCGGCGATGCCGCGGGCCTGCGCGTCGCCCGCCTGCTGGAGGTCGGTGCCGATCTGCCCGCCCCAGGGGCTCTTGAGGTAGTCATCGGGCCGCTTGCGCTTGAAGAGCGAGCGCACCGAGTCGATGCCCGGGTACGTGCCCTGGTTGTTGGCGGCGTACTCCTCGATCAACTGCTGCAGCGCCAGGACTTTCGCCTGGGCCCGGCTGTTGCCGGAACTGATCTTCGACTGGTTGTACAGCAGCGTCGCACCGGCGATCATGATGACGCCGATGACGATTGCCAGCGTGACCTCGATGAGGGTGAACCCCCGCCGTTTCGTCCTAGCCATTCTGGTCCTGCACCTCTCTTGCGCACTGGCGGGCTCTAGGGCCGATCGCCATTGGAATCCTACGAGTTATACCCAAGTGCTCTTTAGATAATCTTCCGGGTTTCCCCGGAGGCGGCTCGCCTCCGGGGCCTACTGGCGGTAAGGAGCCCGAAAGGTTGGCTCCTGCCGGGTTACTGGTTCGCGCGGCCGCCCACGATGAAGTTGGGGAAGCGGCCCTGCTGGTCGACGACGTAGCACGCGTAGCCCTTAACCAGCGACGTCTGGTTGGTCATGATGTCGACCGGGTAGGTGTACGACTGGTTGAACGCGTCGTAGTCGAACACCAGGCCGCCGACATAGCCGTTGTTTCCCTGCGCCGACCCGCAAGTGGTGGCGATGCCCACGCACCCGCCGGTGCCGATGGTCACGGTTCCGGTAACGGCCGGGTTCGGCCTGCTGGCCTGCACACCCGTGGTGGCCGGGAACAGCAGCGTCGTGCCGGTGTTGCTGCCTACGCCGTAGGCGGTCTGCTGGTCGGGCGAGGTCGTGGGGTTGTAGCTGGAGCCGATGACACCGCCCCAGGGGCTCTTGTTCCAGTCGTCGGGCCGCTTGCGCTTCCACAAGGCATTGACGTCGGACAGGTTCTGCGGGTACACGCCCTGGTTCTGGGCGGCGTACTCCTCGACCAGCGCCTGGAGGGCGACGACCTTGGCCTGCGCGCGGCTGTTTCCGGCCGACGTCTTCGCCTGGTTATAGATCAAGGTCGCCCCCGCGATCATGATGATCCCGATAACGATCGCGAGCGTGACTTCGATCAGGGTGAACCCCTTGGTCCTGGTTGTCCTGACCCTCATTCTCCATCTCTCCTTTTTCTGGGTTCCGCCCCGCGGACTCGCGTTCTGGATTCCCTGTTGCTTCCCATGTACCCGCCTATCATACGAATACATGCAAATCCCCATTAATTCTGTGTAGTTTTTTTGCTAGTTACATTTCTTCGCAATTGCGCCGAAAGCGAGTGATGGCGCGGATCCTTTCATGAGAGTGTTTTTTCTCCGGGCACCCGGAGAATACAGCCTCCGTGCCGATCGGATCGGTGAGACTCGTTACAACCCCTTAAACCGGCCCAAAAAAATGGGGCACCACCCGGAAACCGGGGGCGCCCGTTGGCAGGGAGGATTTGAGTCAGAAAACTGGTGGCATCTGAGTCTCCTGTACCCGCGCCTGGCCCGCCAATTGATAGCCCTTTATGAAAAGTGTGTAGTTTTTTGTTGAGTCATAAAACTTCATATCCTGGCCGAAAAACGCGTCATTGCTGGGCCGGCAGAGACGCCGGCCCTACTCGGTCGGGTGGGGCCGGCCTCTCTGCCGGCCTCGATCACCTTTCCGGGTCTATGGCCAGGACGTCGATGCCCCTCTTCTTCAGGGCGAATGCGGCCATCCGCTTGGTGTCGAGATCGTCGGTCAGGGCGTAGACATCCAGGAAGTCGCGCTCCTGCTCTCCCACCTTGTACCGCCCGAGCGATCGCGAGGCCACCTCCCGGCGCGACCTGTCGTCTGACCGGACCGCCTCCAGGTAGATCTGCAACCAGCGGTTGCGAGCGAGTTCCTTCTGCCCGCCCTGGAGGTACATGCGAGCCGCGAAGAACTCGGCGTCCGCTGGCGCACCCGGGATTTTGGCCGCCATCTCGAAGTACTTGGCCGAGAGCAGGAAGTCCTCGCTGTAGAGAAACAGCATCATGCCGGCCTGGTAAGGATACCAGTGGTCCTGCGGGTGGTAGTGCGCGCCCTTGAGCAACAGGTCGACGGCGAGCTTGACTTGTCCGGAGTCGGAGAGCGCCAGGGCACCCACCTCGTAAGCCGTCTTGAAATTGGGATCCAACTCGGTTACGAGGTCCAGCAGGGGATACAGGTTGTGAAACTTGCGGCCGTGCGTGAGCCAGTAGCCCCAGTACGTGGTGAAGCGCATGTAGAACACGTCGGCGAGCATGTTGCGATAACCCGCCGAGGCCATCTTGACCAGGTTGACGGGCGGCACCGACAGGAGGCTCTTGTCCCGGTCGCGCACGGCTTCCCACTTGTGGAGGCTGGCGTAGGTCGCCCCGCACGAAATCAGCAGCGCCACGAGCCACGCGAACACGCGCCCCCAGCGCACTCCCTGTCGCCGGCTCCCGCGAGCCGCAGCGGCCACCGCCATGGCTCAGATCTCCCGGGTGACGAAGGCCAGCGTCGCCAGGGTCATGAAGACGGCGATCAGCGCCGCCGCGTAGGCGATCGCCCAGGCAGCCTCGACGCCGCCGATGCCCGCCCCGTAGACCACCTGGTTCTTGATGTTGAGCGTCTCGAGGTTGGGCAGCACGTGGTAGAGCACGCGACCGATGGCCCGGATGTACTCGGGTGCCTCGCCCCGATCGCCGAACTTGAGAATGGTCTCCGTGTTGTGCCCCACCAGGTACACGCCCAGCACGTAAATGGCCGACAAGGTGGGCGACGTGATGGCCGAGAAGAGGATCGCCAGGGCCGCGATGACACTCGCTTCGAGCAACATCAGCCCGACCGCGGTCGCGTAGATAAGCTGGAACTCGCGCACCATCAGGAAGAGCAGGAGGTAGTACGCGACTCCCATCGCCACCGCCAGCAGCAGCAACACGCCGAAAAGGCCCAGGAACTTCCCGACCAGGAACTGCCAGCGCGCGATGGGCTTGGAAAGCACCACGTAGACCGTGCGCTTGTCTATCTCCTTGTGGATGGAGCTGGCGCCGATCATGATCGCCACCAGGACCAGGAGAAGGTTGATGATCCCGAGGCCCAGATCCTTGACGACCTTCAACTCGCTGCCGGCCGAGAGGTCCCCCATGAACAAGGAGAGGCCGAGCATGGCGATGGCGAAGAGCCAGATGAGGTTGAGGATCCGGTCGCGGATGGCCTCGCGGAAGAAGATGCGAGCGATGGCGAACGTGCTCATGGCGCACCCATTGTACCGGACCCCTAGGTGCCGCCGGACGTCGAGTACAAGATCACGAATCCGAAGCGCTGCTTTGGCGTGTTGACGAACTCGAAGTCGGGGTCCAGGACCGGTTCATCCGCCTGGGTCGGGTAACACAGGCAGTTCGTGTCGAAATTCCCGTTGATGTAGTTTCGCTGCCCGAGCGAGTTGCGCCAGAGCAAGGCGACGTCGAACGCATAGACCTTCGGCTCGGTCGCGGCGCTGCCAGGAACCGCGTTTCCTGGCGCCCCCCGGATGGCGAACTTGTCGACCATGCTCGGAATCGTGAACGAGTATTCGGTCGCGCAGGAGTTTCCGCCCGTGCCCGATTCCCCGTCGACGCCGCAGAGGAAGACGCGGAGGGGGAAGGTGACAGACTGCGTCGCCGTGGAGTTCGTCTGGAACACCTGCACGCCCTCGATGTACATCATGGAGCCCCGGATGTTGCTGAGCTTCATGCGCGTGGGCGCGTACGCGGGAAACCAGAAGAATGGCGACTGGGTGGACTCGGTCGTCCAGGTGATCGAACCCTCCTGCTCCATGTCGAACTTCACCGAGGAGGTCAGGGCCAGGGGCGCCAGTTCCGTGTTGCAACCGGTAAGGGCGTACCCCGAGCCTGCCAGCACGAAGAACGCCAGCAGGGCCAGCATGCGGCCGACCCAGGCCTTGAGCGCGCGTTCGGCATGATCAAACATCGGGCTGGATCTCGGGGGTGATGTAGATCTGCACTTCCGTTCGGTTGACGACGTTGTTCCTGGTGGAGAAGAAGAACCCCAGAATGGGAAGGTCCCCGAGGAGCGGCACCTTCGAATTCGTGTCGGACGCCGTCTCGCGGATGAGGCCGCCGATGACGATGGTCTCCCCGTCGCGGACGCGCAACTCCTGCGTCAGGTAGTCACGAGTCCGGGGCAGGCTGATCGGCTGGCCGTCGAACGTGACGGTCTGGCCGGCATCCGAGATCGTCGGATGGATGAAGAGGTTGACCGTGTTGTCGAGGAGGATGCGCGGCGTGATTTCCAGCGTCACGCCCACGGTCGTCGTGACCGCGGTGCGGACGGGCGGCAGGGGAGCTCCGCCGGCGGCCGACTGCGGCTGGGTCACCGAAACGCCCGAGATGACGGTCTCGGTCGTCGAGATCCGCGACTGCCGGTTGTCCATCGCCAGGACCGTGGGGCTCGCGAGGACCTTAGCCTGATTGCTGGCGATGAGGGCGTTGAGGGCCGCCTGGAAGCGGGCGACCTGCGAGGCGTCCGTCAAGCTGACCGTCAGGGTGCCGCCGGTGTTGTTGGAGATCCCCGACACGAGGCCGCCGCCGGGCGATAGCTGGTTGATGGTGAATCCGAGCGTCTTCGACCCGTCGTCGTTGAGTTCGACTATCTGGGCGCGCAGCAGCACCTGGCGGCGCTTCTTGTCGATGCGCGGGAGGATCTGCTCGACCAGGCCGAGCTCTTCTTTCGATCCAATCACCAGCAGGTTGTTGTCCCGTTCGAGAGGGACGAACCGGGGAGTCGCCTCCGAGACGGCCACCTGGATCGTCTGCAAGGTGCTCCCGGCCGCGAAATCAAGTTGCCGGACCGTGAGGCTGCCGCCGCTGCTGGCGCCCGCGGCGCCGCCAGCCGCGGCCCCGCCACCCCCGGTCGACGCGCCGCCGCCGCTCACCATCGTGTTGGTACCCTGTCCGGCCCCCACGAAGTAGCTGCTGCGCAGCAGGTTGATCGCCTCGGCGGGCGTCAGGTGCGTCAGGCGAAAGATCTTGCTCGGCATCAGCACGTCGAAGCGCCGTGCGAGCTTCTCGACGATGTCGATGTCTTCGGTGGTGCCATGCACGATGAGGCTGTTGGTGCGGGCGTCGGCGATCAGCTTGAACTGGGGCGAGAAGCCGCCCTCGGCGCCACCGGCCGCGGCGGCGCCCGCGCCGCCGCCGGCGGTGTTGGACGCGCCCGAGAGGCCCGTCGCGCCGGTGATGGCCACGATCTTGCTCACCAGGTCCGAGGCGTTCGTGAAGTGGACCGGAATGAAGCGGATCTGCGCCTGCCCGTACCGGCCGCTCCGGTAGATGACGTACGCCGAACCCATCTTCAACATGGAGAGGGCGTTGGTCGACAGCAGGGTCTCCATGACCGTATTGAGCGTGATGTCCAGGAAGTCCACGGCCACCGTCCCGCCGACCGAAGGGTCGATGACCATGTTGATGGACTTCATCTCGGCGATGGCGGCCAGGACTTCCTGGACCGGCAAGCCGCGAGCCCGCAGGAAGATCTTGTCGTTGCCGCCCGGTAGGTTCAGGCGCTGCCCCATCATGACCGTGTCGTCAGCCTTGCCCGCAGGCAGGTTCAGGATCTCCTGGCTTCCCCCGGACCCGGTGGGCGTCCGCGGTTTGGGTGCCGGCGGCTTGATCAGCGGCGGCACCAGCAGGCGCACGGGCTCGGGCGCCGCTTCCGGGGGCGGAGGCGGCACCTGGCGCGCCTTTGCGGTCTTCGCGCCGCGTGCCGGCTTGGCGACCGACTCCGGGGTCGGCCCGAAGCCCACCGTCAGGAGGCCGGCGAGCATGGCCACGATGCCCTGCCGGAGCAGCCTGCTGGTCCGGTCGAGCCTGTGGGGCGTCATGGTTATTGTCATTCCGGCATGGAGCTTAGCCTGAAAGCTAACCGTGTATACCCGACGGCTATACGCCCCTAACGGTTCCGAAATACGGCGCTACGGCCCGACGGTACCCGCCGCGTCGAACGGGCTGCAAGCGCAGTCGGTCCCCGAGACTCCCGCCACCATGCTCGGCGAGGCGGGCTGGCCCGTCATGCGATCCACGTACGTCGGTCCGGTAACGAAGTAGAACTGCTTGCCGTCAGGATTCTCGGCGGCGATGGCGTACCGCGACGTGGCGACGTATGCCTTCTGCGAGTGGTCGTAGGTGGAGACGTAGGCATCGCGCCGCCGCGGCAAACGGTAGGTGCCGTCGGGTAACAACGACGCGGCCGTGTAGTGCAGATACACGAGAGTGCCCGCGTCGCCCTGGGCGCGCGCGCTCTCGAAGCAGCGCGTGTTGACGCCGGTCTCGCAGACTTGCAGATCGCGAAACACGAGCTTGTTGCCGCCAGGATCCCGGCATGTCCCCGCCGGCGCCGACCCCGGGACCATGGTCGGCGAGTCCTTGCAGTCGGCCGGGCCGCCCCAGGGGCTGGAGGCCGCGTCTTGCCTCTGCCTGACCCACTCGGCGTTGAGTTCCGCGGCCGTGGGGAGGTCGCCGGTCGCGCTTTCCGAGACGAGCTTCTCGACCACGATCTGCAGGGCGGAAGTACGAGCTTTCGCCGCGGCGGCGCCCGAATTGTCCCGCAACGTGTTGTAGAGCACGGTGCCGCCGAAGAGCATGCTCGCGCTCACGATCATCACGAGGATGACCTCCATGAGCGTGAAGCCGGCGGAATGAGCCCGGGGGGGCTGCGTCACCGCGCGGGTCTCCCGCTCTGGACGAAGTAGAAGCTGCGCCCCCGCTTGTTTTGCGCGACCGCATAACCGTACACGTTGACCCGCCTGGCGCGCGGGATGTCGTAGAGGGTCGAGCAGCACGGCGGAGACTGGGCCGGGAGCGTGATCCGGTAGTACATCAGGTTATCCGTGTTGTTGTCGATCTTCACGGCGTCCGCCGGAGGCGGGGGGTTGGAGACGTTGACGTTGGAGTACGTCCCGGAGCAGTTGGCCGGCGTCGAGTTCCCGAGGCAGTCGGAGCCGTCGATGCCGGCCGATCGGGCGGAATTGGCTATCGTCACCTGGCCGCCCCAGGGCGACTTCACGTAGTCCTCCCGGGCGGCCTTCCACTGCTCGCCCAGGGCATCGACCGTCGGGAAGGCGTTGTTCTGGGTGTAGTAGGTCTCGACCATCGCCTGCAGATCGCCCACGCGCTGCTTGGCCAGCGAATCCCCGGCGGCATCCTTGGCCTGCTGGTAGGCGAACACCGCCGCCGCCACCAGCACGGTGCCCACGGTGATGGCCAGGCCCACCTCCATGAGAGTGAAGCCGCCAACCCTTTGAAACCCTCTCACGTTCGATACATACCCAGGGTCGCCGGGTAAAATCTGTTGGAAATACAAGCATCGCAGGGGTTGTAAGCGCGGGGATCCAAATGCCGAAGCTCTGGGAATACACTGCCCACGCCGGCAATACCATCCGCAAGGATGTCATGGAGGCCGAGACCGAGAAGGAGGTCCGGACCTGGCTCCGCGAGCAGGGCATGTTCCCGCTCGAGATCAAGGTCGCGCCCAAGAAGAAGGTCGACTACCTCGAGAAGATCAAGGGCGCCTTCAAGACGCCCGAAGACGGCCGCAAGCGCAAGGTCGAGGACGTCAAGGTCCTCAAGAAGAAGGTCTTCATTTACACGGCGGTCCCGTTCTCGGGCGGCGACGAACTCAAGGGCGAAATAAGCGCGGTGGACGATCGCACCGCCCGGCAACTGCTGCGCGAGCGCAGCCTGTTTCCCACCAAGATGGGCCCCAAGCCCTTCTACTACGACTTCCTGCCCACCTCCAGCAAGATTGCCGAGGGCGTGGAGCAGAAGGCCAAGAAGCACACGGTCGAGGCCAGCCCGGTCGACCTGCTGATCGAACGGTTCGCCCCCAAGGCCATTTCCATGAAGAAGATCCCCATCAAGGAGATGGTCTTCTACACCCAGCAGATGTCCACGATGATGGACGCCGGCCTCTCGGTCTCGCAGACCCTAGACATCCTCAACGGCAACATCAAGCACCGCCGGTTGCTGCAGATAAACACCGACGTCCTCAACAAGATCTACGAGGGCATCTCGTTGTCGGAGGCATTCGGCGAGCACCGGCAATTCCTGCCGGACGTCTTCGTCGAACTGATTTCCATCGGCGAGCAGTCGGGAAACATGGAAGAGACGACCGCCCGCCTGGCCGAGTACCTGGAAAAGACCGCCGAGATGCAGCGCAAGGTGAAGAGCGCCATGAGCTATCCGATCGCGTTGTGCATCTTGATCGGCCTGATCGTGCTGGGCTTGATGCTCTTCGTCGTGCCCACGTTCATCAAGCTCTTCGACGAGTTCAAGCTGGATCTGCCCCCCACCACCAGGTTCCTGCTCGCCATGAGCAAGTACATCCAGGCCTTCTGGTGGACCATCCCGCTCTACGTCGTCGGCTTCCAGTTCCTCATCTCGTGGTTCATGCGCACGTCGGTGGGGCGTGCCCTCTGGGATCGCCTGGAGTACAAGGTGCCGTTGCTCGGCAAGCTCAGCTACAAGGTCACCATCTCGCGCATGCTCTACAACCTGGCGCTCTTCATCCGCTGCGGCGTGCCCATCACCACCACCCTCGAAGCCGTTCGCGAGGCCACCCGCAACTTCCTGGTCGCGGCCAAGGTCGAGGAAATCCGCCTGGGCATCGTGCAGGGCGCCCGCATGGCCACGCTCTTCGAGGCCTCCGCGCTCTTCCCGCCCTTCGTCAACCATTTGCTGGTCGCCGGTGAAGAGTCGGGCGCCATGGACGATCTACTCATGAAGGGCGCCAAGTACGTGGACCAGGAGATCGAACAAGCCATCAAGGCCCTGACCAGCGCGATCGAGCCGATCATGACGGTGGTCATCGCCGGTATCGTCCTGTTCATCCTGGGCAGCCTCTACATGCCGCTCATCGGCCTCATGGCCAACACCGGAAAGGTCGCAGGATGAAGAGCCGAGCATTCACCCTCGTCGAGGTGACCCTGGTCATCGCGATCGGCGCCATCCTGGTCGCCGGCACCTTCTGGGCCACCAAGGCCTACCGGGACAACACGCGCGTCCAGGCTGGCAAGGTCGACCTGAGTACGCTCCGCCTGGCGGCCGAGGGCTATCGCTACCGGACCGGAAACCGGCTTCCCTACGGAATCGCGAGCCGTCTCGCGACACCTCCCGGCCCGTCCAGCCTCACGATCGCTTCGGCTTCCACCGAATTCGCCGTGCAGGCCCGGGACGTCCTTTGCGTCTACCCTTCCGCGGGCAGCCCAATGCCCCTCCGCATCACGAGCGTGGCCGGCAACGTGATCAATTTCACGGGCTCCACGACCGGCATGGCGGCGGGTAATCCGGTCCGGGCTGGCGCCCTGGGCAACGTCGACGACCAGTGCACCGACCTGGTTCGGACCGGCTTTGCGGGCGCGGAGCCCATCAGCGGCATGGGTCTAAGCGATCCCTGGTTGGGGTATACAAACGTGCGACCGAGCACGGCCGCGAACTTGCCGTCTTATGACACCTCGAAAGGCTTTCAGTACAATCCGGCTCGCCCGAACGACGTTTGGGGCGGCCTCGTGTATCTCGGCAACGACCTCGAGTACGTCTTGCCGGACCCGACAGGCACGCGCCCGCCCACGCACCTGGGCTACTTTCCGGGCGATCCGCCCAAGAACTGGGGAAAGTAGCTAGTGGCCAAGAAGCGCGAATTCGTCGGCGTCTACATCTCGCCGACGAAGATCGAGGCTGCTTACTTCGAGGACGAAGAAGAAGAACAACCGCGCCTCTCCGCGCAGGGTTCGATCGAGATCCCCGAAGGGGTCTTCAACGAAGACGGCGACATCGTCGAGATAGAGCAACTCGGCGATCTCATGAAGGAACTGTGGGCCGAGGCGGAGTTCAAGGTCTGGAAGGCCGTCATCGTCCTGGCCTCCAAGAAGGCCATCGTCCGGCAGTTGCGCCTGCCGCACATGCCGGCGGCCGCGCTGCAACAGACCGTCCTGTCGGAAGCCGAGCAGTTCGCCCTCTTCAGAAAAGAAGAGCCCCTGGTCGACTACTTCATCTCGGATCCCGAGGGCGAGTTCATCACCGTCTGCTTCGGCGCCATCTCCGGCGAGGTCGTGCGCCAGTACAACGAGGTCTGCCAGTTCGCCGGCATCAAGCTCCTGTCGGTCGAACTGGTCCAGCTTGCAGGCCAGCGCGGCATCGCATACTGGTACCCGCCGGAAGAGGATTACTGGACGGGCGTCATGGTGCTCCAGCAGCGCCTGATCGTCTCCTTCTGGAAGGATGCCAAGCTTCAGAATATCCGCGAGATCTTGCTGCCCGATCGCGAGCGGATCTCCATGGAGTTGCTGGCCCAGAACTACATCCCGGAAATCACCCGGACGATCGCGTCGGACCAGGAATTCTTCGACGATCCCCACCTGGTCGTGGGCTGCGACACCCTGGCCGAGTCTCACGAGCTGGCCGGCCACGTCCAGGCCAACTTCAACTTCCTGGCGCGCGTACCCGGGCCCAGCCTCGAGGAAGCCGAGGCCGGCCAGCCGGCAAAGGCGCGCAAGAAGCGCAAGAAGTCCGACGACGACGAGGACGAAGACGACGACGAGGACGACGACGAAGCTCCGCGCACGATCACCGTCTCCTACATCACCGTCGGCGCGGCCCTCTGGGGCGCCAAGGGCTCGGTCGCCTCGTTCAACCTTACCAAGTTCGCGAGCCGCAAGGCCCTGGCGGGCCAGGTCAGCGCGCAGTCGCTTCAGCGGCTCTTCCGCAACATGCCGCCGCTGCCCATCATCGGGTCGGCCGCCGGCGTCATCGTTTCCCTGGGCCTGATGTTCGGCTGGCACACGCTGCGGATGCAGACCGTGTCATCCCTCAACCAGGAGATCTCGCGGATCAAGGGCGACATCGCGAACCTCCAGACCAAGGAGGCCAACCTCAAGCCCGAGGAGACCATCCTCAGGGACTGGGTTCCAAACGTCGCCGAGAAGGAGTTCGCCACGGGCTTCTCGGGTAAGCTGCGCGACATCATCCCTCACGACACCTGGGTCATCCAGCTTTCATACCAGTACGGGGACACGGTCAAGCTTCACGGGGCGGCGATGAACCAGACCTCGTGCCTGCTCTTCGCCGACGAGTTGAGCCAGATCACGGCCTTCGCGAAAGTCAGCCCGCCCACGGTCATGCGGCGCGGGCCGATCTACGTCTACGACATCACGGCCACGATCGCCTCGCAGAGCTTGCAGGCGCCGAAGCTATGAACCCGCTGGTCCGCAACATCCTGATCATCGGGACGATCCTGATCCTCGCCTCCCTGGGCGGCGGCTTCGTCCTGTGGGTCATACCGGTCGAGGCGCAGATCCAGAAGCTCAGCAGCGAGCTGGAATCCGCCAAGAACGACAAGATGAGAGCCGACACGGCCATCAAGGCCCTCGAAGCGTCCAACACCGTGATCCGGGAACAGCTCGATCAGCTCGCCCTCTACGATCTCCGCGAGGAACCCGATCCCCAGAGCGTCTTGCAGACGCGAAGCAACTCCCAGCTCATCATGGTGTCGCGCATCCTCGAGGACGCCTCGATCTCGGTGAGCGACCTCAACCTCATCAAGAGCGAGAACGTGCCGATCGGCGCCAGCGGCAGCACGCCCATCGCCAGCGTGCAGAAGCAGCATTTCAAGCTGCGCGGCTCGTCGCTCTACCGGGACTTCCTGCACGCCCTCGGGAAGATGCAGGAGCTTCCGCCGACGGTAGCCATCAACAACTACCAGCTAGGCTATATCGCCAAGGTCGGGAGCCAGGCCAGGGTCGACGTCGACCTGGACTTCTCGTTCAACTTCCTGATGAAGCCGCCGACCAGCGCACCCGGCGGGGCGGGTGGCGGCGGCTCGGCCAACAGCGCCTTCGAGCAGATGATGAAGAGCCTCGGCGGCGCAGGCAGCTTCTTGCCGGAAGTCCTCCAGCATGCGGCGCGGATCCGCGACTGGCTCGATCCCCCGGCGCTGGCGGCGACCGGCCGCTTGAGCAGTGGACCTTCGGGAATCAGGGTCCTGGCGGACGGGCCGGTGGGCTTCCGCACCTTCCGCCTGGCGGACGGCCGGGTGGTCGTGGACATGCCCGGGCTGGAGGTCACGCACAAGCAGGTCGTGCGAGTCGGGAGGGGCGGCGTCCGCGCCGCCCGGTTGGCGCAATTCTCGAAGCGGCCGCTCGTGGGCCGCCTGGTGCTCGACACCGTGCGGGGCGGGATCCACCCGCGCAAGGTCCGCAACGGCGTGATCGTGGCGCTGCCCCAAGGTGGGGCCGGCCGAACCGTGGTTGCCAGGCCGGCAGGGACGCCGGCCCCACTCGGACAGGCCCCGCTCGGGCAGGCCCCGCTCGGACAGGCCACACTCGGGCGGCCGGCGACCCCGGTCGTGCTGCCCACGGAGAATCAAGGTCCGGCCGTCCGCGCCACGCCGATGCCGGAAGCGTATCCGGTGCCCGTGGCCGCGGCCCGGCCCGCTCCGGCGCCCGATCCCGAGGCGGGCGAAACGTTCATCCGCCGCGTGCAGGTCAGGACTCCGGCGGAGACCGACGTACGCCGCATCGAGGTCAGGCCCGACACGCGGGACATCATCGTCGCCGTGCAGTGGGCGCCGCCGTCCGGCATGGGTAGCGGCGGTGCGCCGCCGCCCGCCGGAGCGCCAGGGGCCGCTCCTGGCGGACCACCTCCCGGCGTGGTTCCCGGCGGACCGCCGCCCGGGGCCCCTCCCGTCGGCGCACCGCCGGCCGGGAAGGTGGCCGGGGGGATCGGCGCCAGCGCGGCGCCTACCGCCGGGGGTACCGGGAGCGTCCAGGCCGGCCGGAAGACCGGCAGCCTGTCGCTGCCGGAAGTCCGCATCGGCCGGTTGGAGCCGTTCTTCCCCTTGATCGACGCGACCGACGACCTGGGCTTCCGGGCCCTCGACGCCCAGCGGGCTTCCGAGTCGGCCTCGGCCTCCGCCACCGGTTCGCTCGCGATCGCCACGGCGTCGGCGCCGCCTCCTTCCATCGTGGCCACCCAGCCCATCGTCATCCGGGCGCCCGAAGTACCGGTCGCCGTGGCCACGCCGCCACCGCCGCCCCGCCTGGCGGTCGCCCTCCGCGGCGTCCTGATGGGCGGCTCCGAGGCGACGGGCCTGTTCGAAGTGGACGGCCAGTTCGTCCGGGCGCGTGCCGGCTCTTCGCTGGGCGTCGGCTACACCGTGAGGGCCATCGGCCGGGACTTCGCCCTGGTGAGTTCGCCCTTCGGCACCGAGCGCAAGGAACTGCTGCGCACCTGGAACCCGGTGGTCCCGCCGGCCGCCCGGCAGGCGACGCCGGCCCCGCAGGCCGCGCCGGCCCCGCCGACTTCGGGCAACCAGATCCCGCTACAGGGCCAATCCACCGTGGCCGCACCGCCGCCGCCCCCGCGCTAAGGTGTCGTTCGGCCTGGTACGGGGAACATGACCTGCGGGTAGCACGGCAAGGGGAGGTAGATGCCCACGCCCAATCCTCAAAGCGGACCTCCGGGCGCAGCGCCAGGCGCCGCTCCTAGCGCGCCGGTACGCCCTCCGGGGCAGACCGGCCCTCTGCCAGGAGGTCCTGGCGGACCGCCCCCGGGCGGACCGCGGCCCCCCGGGCCTCCCGGCCCCCCCGGGCCAAA
>Ga0194120_10005253_pt1 | contig 19243 bp, 16 predicted proteins | sample TA2MahCa65mmetaG_FD_148642 | JGI IMG/M metagenome (GOLD analysis project Ga0194120, IMG submission 148642) | Freshwater microbial communities from Lake Tanganyika, Tanzania - TA2015019 Mahale Deep Cast 65m | ecosystem: Environmental > Aquatic > Freshwater > Lake | place: Tanzania: Lake...
CTCTACGACGCCCTCAAGGTCGCCTACGACGACCTCCCGGTCGGGAGCCGCATGCTGGTCGAGTACAAGTTTTTCGAGCCCGCGTTCTACCATACCGATCTGCCGGACTGGGGCGCGGCGTTCCTGATGTGCCAGAAGCTCGGAGATCAGGCGCAGGTTCTACTGGACACCGGGCACCACGCCCTGGGAACCAACGTCGAGTTCATCGTGGCGTACCTGCTGGACGAGGGGCGGCTTGGAGGGTTCCACTTCAACAGCCGCAAGTACGCGGACGACGACCTGGCGACGGGCACGATGAACCCTCAAGAGCTGTTCCTGATCTACAATGAGCTGGTTCGCGAGGAACTGTACCCGAACTCGACCGCCGACATCGCCTACATGATCGACCAGAGCCACAATCTGAAGCCCAAGATCGAGGAGATGATCCAGTCGGTGGAGTGCATCCAGCGCGCCTACGCGCAAGCGCTCATCGTGCCGCGCGACCGGCTCGCCGCCGCGCAGGACGAGTGCGACATCGTCGCGGCGGAGAGGATTCTGCAGCGCGCGCATAACACGGACGTCGAGCCGCTGCTCCAGGTCGTGCGGATGGAACTAGGCGTCGATCCCGAGCCGTTGGAGGCGTTTCGCGCCAGCGGCTACTTGGAGAAGGCTGCCGCCGAGCGCCGCGAGGGTCCGCGGTCCGGTTGGGGAGCATAGGACGATCGGCTCGAGGACTCGGGGCTCACGCACGGCGAGCCCCGTCGCGTCGTGCGGCGTCGGGCGGTGCGTGATAGGAGCGGACGATGCCTAGGTTCACATTCCAGCGCCGGATCCGTACCGCGTCGTCGGAACAGTACAACGTCTACGACGGCGAAGCTGAGACGAGCCAGCGAGCGATAGGCCAGGTGGATATCCACTACCTGTCGATGGGCGATGCCGAGGCGTCCGTCATCCTCTTCGATGATCTCGACGGCGACGACATCGACGAGCTCTTGGCGACGCTCGACGACGACCTGCTGGACCTTCCTGCCACCGAGGACAGCCGCGTCCATGCCACGGTGATCGTCGGGCAGGAGATCGGTTCCTACGAGCTGTCGCGCGACGGAGAACCGACGGCATTGGACGACGAGGAACCCGACGCCTCGCAGTTGGTCTAGCCCACGGACAGCCATGTCACGCTGCCGGACTACGCGCTGGCACGCTCAAGGAGACGCATCCATGGCGCGACAGATGAAAGCCTGGGCTTCGGCAGTTGCCAGCCTGGCGCTCGTTTGGTCGATCTTGGGCGCCGGCCCGGCAAGCGCCCAGGACGCATGGGAGGCGGCGTTAGGTCCCTTCGGAGGCGTCGTCAACAGCATGTGCCGTACACCGGACGGCTCCATCCTCGCGGCGACTGCGTCGGGTCTCGTCTACGCGTCCAAGGACGACGGCCAAACGTGGTCGATGGCTCTTCGCCTGGCACAACCGCGCGCCGTGTCGTCTGTGAAGGCTGTTGCGGGCCGCCTGTACGCGGGCGTAAACGGCGCAGGCGTGTTCGAATCGGAGGACGCGGGAGCGAACTGGAAGCAGCTCGACCCCTTGCGGCTGCCGACGCCGGCCGTCACTGCCCTGATCGAGTACGACGGAACGTTGTTCGTCGGGACGACCGGCGGCGTCGCCCGTCTGGTCGTCGACGCAGCGGGCAAACGGCAATGGGAGACGCTGAACGGCGGTCTGCGTAATCTGAACATCCGCGAGTTCGTCCACACGTCCAAAGGAGCCCTGATCGCCGCCACGAACGCCGGAGCGTTCCGGTTCGATAGCCCGAGGGCGCGCTGGTTGGCATCGTCGAACGGACTCACGAAAGAGGGAGAGCGCGATTCGTTCGTTCTCCGGTCCATCGTCGAGCACAACGACACGCTGTACGTCGCGACGCCGAACGTCGGCGTGTACCGATCCGCCGACGGGGGCGCGACATGGGAACCCGCGAATGCGGGCCTCCCGTCTGTGAATGTGCTCACGTTGGCGTCTGGAAGCGACGGCGTCTACTGCGGTCTGGAGGCGGACGGCGTATACCGGCTCGCGGACACTTCGACGAGCTGGACCGTCGTCGGGTCCGGGATGCCCAATCCGTACCCGTACTCGCTCCTGTCGACTGCCTCCGGGATGCTTGCCGGGACCTTCGGAAGCGGCGTGTTCCGGTTCGATGGCACGTCCTCGCAATGGGGGCACTCGAGCGGCGGCATGCAGAACGCCAGCGTCTTCGCGCTGTCGGGATCGGGTTCGCAGGTCCTCGCGGGAACCTCAGGCGGCGTCTATGTTTCAGAGGACGCCGGCGCGACATGGGTGCTGTCGAATGCCGGGCTCGGCGAGGTCAACACCCGGAGCGTGGGTTTCGTCGGGTCATCGACGTACGTTGGGACGTACCGAGGCGGATACTACGTTTCGGACGACCGAGGAGCCACGTGGCGCGTCGGCAGCGACACGCTCAAGGGCACCACGGTGCGCGACATCGTCGGCGCAGGCAATCGAGTGCTTTTCGGCGTGACCGGTCGAGGCATCGTGGCGTCGGTGGACTCCGGGGCGACGTGGGAAGCCCTCCAGGGAAGCGAGGACTTCCCATTCGTGTCGTCGCTCGCGGTCATCGGTTCGGACATCTACGTGGGCACCGACGGGCGAGGCGCGTTCGTGTCGTCCGACGGCGGAGCCACATGGACGCCTCGTCTTACCGGGCTGGCTTCCATGGCGGTCTACAGCTTCGTGTCCACGGACAGCGGTGTGTACGCCGGCACGTACGGCGGCGGAGTCCACAAGCTGCAGCCGGACGGCACATGGGTTCCCCAGAACGCAGGGCTCACGGACCTGCGCGTTCGTTCCGTCGTCACGGATGGGCAGTCGCTCTACGCCGCCACGTCGAACGGCGGAGTCTTCGCGTCGCGCGACGCAGGCGCGAGCTGGACTCCGATGAACGACGGACTCGACGACCTGAACGTTCGTTCGTTGCTCGTCGCCGGAGGCTATCTGCTGGCTGCCACATCGCGGGCGGGCGTCGCGCGCTTCGCTCTGCCCAAGCAATAGACCCGACAGGAGCCCCATTGGACGCCCACGCAATCGTCTGCGACGCCTCTCAGCGGTTTCGCCTGGAAGAGGTGGTCCTTCCCGATCCAGGCCCCACTGACGTTCTCATCCGCATCGAATTCTCCGGCATCAGCATTGGCACCGAGTTCGCCCTCATCCGAGGCAAGATCTCTTGGGGTCCCTATCCGTTGTGCACGGGATACCAAGCGGTCGGGACCGTGGAGCGGGTCGGCGAGGACGTACGCGGGTTCTCCGTCGGCGATGTCGTATTCCTGCGCGACAACCGCAGCATCCAACGAGCCAATGGCGAGCGCGTTTCGGCGGTCGCCGGCACGCACGCTTCGCATGCCGTCGTCGATCCGTCGAGGACTCACGGGATCGATCATCTGCCGGACGGCGTGGATCGCGCTGCCGGGAGCCTGTTCGTCATGCCTGCGGTCGGGCTGAACGGCGTCGACATGTCCAATCCGCGCCTCGGCGATGTCGTGGTGGTGCACGGCGTCGGGCTAATCGGTCTGGGCGTGGTCGCGGCGTGTCGCCATCGGGGATGCGTCGTCGTCGCGGTCGATGTCGAGGATCGGCGCTTGGAGACCGCCGTCGCGTTGGGAGCGGATCGCGCCATCAACGGGTCCCGCGAGGACGTCGGACCGGCATTGCGCAGCATCGCGTCCGAAGGCGCAGACGTCGTGTTCGAGGCGACCGGCAATCCGGCGTGCGTGGACCCCGCGCTCGCCTTGTGCCGCACCCACGGCAAGTTCGTGTATCAGGGACACTACGGCACGGCTCCCCTCTCCTACACCTTCTCCACGCCGCACGGCAAGCGGCTGACAGCGTTCTATCCCTGCGACGACGGGCTGGCTCCCTGTCGCCGGGCGGTGCTGCGCAACATGGCGATGGGAGCGCTGGATTGGGGACGTGTCATCACACATCGGGTCGAGTCATCCGAAGCAGCGGAGTTCTTCGCTGCGATCTTGCGCGGCAATGAGCGGAACGTGCTCGGAGCGGTCATCCATTGGGGCTGAGTAGCAGGAACCATGAGCCGAATCCTCATCACCGGCACCAGCGGCTTCATCGGCAGACAGCTCGCGTCGACGCTCGCCCAGACGCACGAGGTGGCGGCGATTTCACGAAAGCCGACGCCGGTCGCGGGCGTCTGGTCGATCCAGGGCGACTTCGCGCACGCAGACGACCTGCGGAGACTCAATCGGTTCGGGGCTGACGTGGTGATCCATCTGGCGGCGGTGACCGGCGGCTGTTCGGAGCAGGACGGCATCCGCGTCAACGTGGGCGGAACGCACGGTCTGCTGCGGTACTGGCTCGACCGTGGCTGCCGGAAGTTCGTCCTGGCGAGCTCCATTGCCGCAGTCGGGATGCAGTCCGAGAAGTTCCGACCCCTCCAAGTGCCGATTCCCGATGAGCATCCCTGCCTTGATCGAGACGGCTACGGTCTCTCGAAGTATCTGATGGAGGAGGTGGGGCGCTACCTCACGCGCCAGGTGGACGACCTCGACATCATTGCGATCCGCCTTGCCAGCATCATTCCCGACAATGCGAAGCCAGTTCCCAGGAAGCCGGGCCCCGTGGGACAGTGGGCGATGGGGTCTGTCACGCTCATGTACCTGAGCGATGCGGTGGCGTGTTTCCAGGCAGCTGCAGAGGCTCCGCGCAAGTCTGGCATTCGCATCATGAACGCGGCTGCGTCGCAGGCGTGCGTGGATTCGACGGTTCCCGACACGCTCCGCGCGTGGTATGGAGCCGACGCTGACGCAATCGACTTCTCGCACTACGAGCCCCCGGGGCACGAGCGCGATTCCGTCTACGACATCCGTCGCATCGCCCAAGAGATCGGATTCGTGCCGCAGCGGAGCGTCCTTGCCTCCTGAGTGAGGTGCTTCTGCCACATGACCAGCGCCGTCGGCGTGTACATCGATGAGCATCGTGAAGATGTCGCGGACCTGCTGTCGGAGCTGGTTCGCATCCGCACGGTGAACCCTCCCGGCGAGAACTACGAAGCGGCTGTCGCGCTGCTGGAGTCCCACTGCGCGAGTCTCGGCATGGCGACTTCAACGGTCGATGTGCCGCCACAGGCCGCTCGCCGCGTTCTCGGACCGCACGCGGCGCATCCTCGCCGGAACCTGATCGCGCGCCTCGATCTCGGGCAGCGCCGGACGATCCACTTCAACTCGCACTTCGACGTGGTTCCCGTGTCCGGCGGTTGGCGCGTCGAACCGTTCTCGGGCGAGCGGCGCGGCGACTGGCTCTACGGACGTGGAGCCGACGACATGAAGGATTCGATTGCCGCGACGTTGTTGGCGGTCCGCGCCATCGTCGAAACCGGCGTGCAGACCGCCGCGAACGTCGAATGCTCGTTCACCGTGGACGAAGAGACGGGCGGGCAGCTCGGAGCCGGCTATCTCGCGCGGAAGGGGCTGATACGCGGCGATTGCGTGGTCAACTGCGAGGGTGGTGGCGGCTTGACGGTCGGGTACGGGCACAACGGCGTGCTCTGGTTGCGGGTCACGGTTCACGGGAAGGCGGCTCATGCGTCGGTTCCCCATGAGGGCGTGAACGCCTTCGAGAGGATGTCGGCTCTCGTTCAAGCGCTCGAGCCGCTCAAGGAGCGCCTGCGCGATCCTGAACGGTGCTACGTCACCGAGTCCGGCATCCGCCGACAACCGACGGTCAACGTCGGCGGAGTCTTCGCGGGGAGCGAAGGCGACAAGGAGAACACGGTTCCGGCGCTGGCATCGTTCACCATCGACCGGCGCGTCGTGCCCAACGAATCCATTGAAGACGCCGAAGCGGAACTACGGGCGGCAATCGAGGATGCGAGACGCGCGATTCCGGGCATCCGCGTGGATGTCGAAAGGACCCTCGCCATCGAGCCGTGCCTCGTCGACGCCAACTCGCGCTGCGTCCAGGAGTTCGCCCGCGTCGTGCGGCAGGTGCGGCGGCGACCCGTCAAGCTGTCCACGACGAGCGGTTTCACCGACCTGCACTACCTGGTCGGGCGCAAGGGGTTGCCGGGCGTCGGATACGGGCCCATCGGCGAGGGCGGGCACGGAGCCAACGAGCGAGTGCGCATCTCGGAAGTCGCGCAGACTGCGCGCATCTATGCCGAGTTCATCCGAACCGCGGATTTCGGCTGACAGCGCCCCAATCAGATAATCCGATGAGGTGAGATGACGATGGGAGAGTCCGGTTCATCGATGTACCTAGCTGGCAAAACCGTCGGCGACGAGCAGATACGCAAGTGGGTCGAGGCGTTCCACCGCGACGGATGCCTGTTCCTGACGAACGTGCTGCCGCCGGAATGGTGCGCCGAGCTTCGAGCCGATCTGGAGCGAGCTCTTTCCGGGAACCCCAACGGGCTGAACCAGGACAACGCCTCGCTCATCCTGGCTCACCGGATGTTCGAGACGAGCGCCGCGAACCTGCGGCTGTTCGACATGGAGCCAATCGCCAGCTTCGCGGAAGCTCTCATCGCTCGGAACTGCCACGTCATCCACAACAACTCGTTCATGACGCCCCCGGGTCGCGGCATCACGACCTGGCATCAGGACGACCCGCCGCACTACCTGGTGACCGAGGGCGAGCCCCCGACGAACGTTCGACTGCCCGTGATGGTCTTCACGGCGAACTACTACCTCACCGACGTGACCGAGCGCGCGCATGGAGGCACGGAGACGATCCCCGGTTCCCACTTGTACGGAGCCAGTCCGCCCGGTGTGATCGAGGGCACGCGCTGGGAGGAGAGCGTTCAGTACAACTTGGGACCCGCCGGCAGCGTCATCCTGTTCAACTGCCAGGTCTGGCACCGGGGCGGGCCCAACACGAGCGACCGAACCCGGTACATCACGCAGGTGACGTACGGCAGGCGGCTCGTGGGGCACAAGTACTACCCGTTCATGAACTACACGATGCCCGAGCACGTCTATGTGGGCGCTTCGCCGCGGCTAAGACGCTTGCTGGGGTTCCTCGACCACGGTGCGTACGGCTGACGCGCTACATGGGCAGCAGGACCTTGCCCTCGACGCGCGGTACGAACGTGTCGGCGCTGGGGTCTCCAAGGATGATGTAGGTCTCGATTCCCGCTTCGCCCGACCGACGGAACGAGACGAACGAGTTCCAGTCGTTGTGATTGGAGCGCTCGTCGCGGCGGAGCACGATGCGACCGCTGACCGACATCGAACTGGAGAGCTCGTAGCTGACGCCCCAGATGTGCTGCTGGCGGCGCTCCTCATGCCGCAAGATCGACAGGTTCAGGCTGGTCGATATCTTGCCACGCTTCACGAACCCGCCGGTCGACACGAAGTGCCGGAACGTGCGAGCCGCCTCGCCGAACGAGTGACGAGCGTTGAAGCCCCTCGTCCGTTTCTCGTTGCCCGCCCCGGTTCCATATCCCCAGGACCAGTCGAAGTCGGAAGCCGACGCGCCTTCTTCGCGGTAGCGACCCATGCCGAAGTCGATGTTGAACCGCATGTTGCGGCGAGTGCCAATGAACATGTCGCCGCCGACACGGTCCCGGAAGAACTGCGTCTCGCCATCGCGATCCGAGAACGTCGTCACGGCGCGGCGGGCGACCCCACCCAAGCCGTCGAATCCCTCGCCGGTCGTGTACCGCTCCTGGTACATGCCGCCGAAGAAGCCCCCGACGTTCGAGATGAACGAGTCGCGCCACTCGTTCTGGTAACCGCCTTCGAACCCGACGCCACGACGCCCTGGGTCCTCGATGAACCCGTTGGCGGCGCGGAAGCCCGGGCTGACGTACTGGACATCCCCGCCCACGAAGCGTTTGCCGTTCCACCAGTTGCCGCCGATGCTCGCCAGATCGCCGCGCAGGAACTGGCGGACTTCGCTCGACTCGTCGTTCGGATCGACGCCCATAAGACTGCTCGACCCGTACTGGATGTCCATGCCGCTGTTCCGCGTCAAACGCGAGTTGGCGCGGTAGCCGACGACCGTGTTGTCGTGCAGCGGAGAGCGCTTGACCGCGCTGCTGACCGAGAGCCTCGCGTGTTCGCCGATGCCCTGAGTCACGCTGCCGGCGTAGTCTTGACGGTATAGGTGCCGCAGATCGTCGTGCTGATCGTCGAGGTCGAACGTGCCGAGAACACCGACGTTGGTGCGCTTCGCGAGCTTGCCGTAGACCTTGGCGCCGACATCGATGTTCTCGACGCGTCGGCTGTAGAAGTAGGACCCGGCGGGCGACCCGAGTCGGAGCATGTCGTCGCCCTCCTGGAAGAAGGGACGCGACTCCTGAACCCACCGCTCGCCGCGCGAGAAGTCGATTCCCTCGACTTCGCCTTGGACGTTGCGAAAGTCGGGGTTGAGCGCCACAACGGCGGTGATCGTCGGGCTCGGGCGGAATCGCACGTCGGCTCCCAGGCGCGCCGTGCCGGACCAATCGTTGTCGACTTCGGCGCTGCCGGCTGCCAGGAACGGCAGGACCAGCAGCTCGCGAGTGAACGCCGACGCCGGCAGGACGACGCCCTCTAGATTCGCCGAATACTCGTTGCGATGGTTGCGTCCGATGTCGCTGAACCACGACTCGAACTTGCGGCGGGAGTGGTTCCGCGACGCGTTGAAGCCGATTGTGACGGGCTCGGAGCTGTTCGGATACGTGAGGATCGCCCAGGGAATCGCCATCTCGAGCGTCCAGCCGTCCTCGACGATCTTCGCGGCTGCCTTCCAGTCGCCCTTCCACTCCGCCTTGCCGGACCTTCCGCCGCCGATCTCGGACGACATGGTCCCGATCGGGTTCACCAGGAACCGCGAGAGGTCGTTCCAGTCGTGCGTGTGGAAGGGGTCGATCTGAAACTGGAAGTTGTCGTCGCCCCAGAGCCGAGCGTCGCGTTGTGTCTCCCGCGCCACGAGCTTCGACGGGTCCGGGTCGTAGCAGTGCGCCGCGACGTAGATGTTCGTCGCGTCGTAGCCGATCCACAGACGTGTCTGGTCTTGGACTGGCTTGCCGTCGTTGCGGTCGATGAACGTGTCTCCGAGCGCAGCTTCCGACCAGACGGCGTCGGAGATGTCGCCGTCGATTGTCGGGGGTGTGGAAAGCTGCTGACCGGGCAGGCGCCGGGTCGCGTAGGGCGCTCTGTCGTCGTCGGCGGCGTGCGCGGTGACGACCATGAGCACGAGGGCAAGGACGCACGGGCACATGGCGATGGCGCGATGCAGGCGGGGGGACACGCGATTCTCCAAGAGGGGTCAGACCCCGAGGATGGGCGTCATGATTCCAGTCAGCCGCGGGACCCGCAGGCGTCGGCGGACCTTCGACTCGCCTAAGAGCCTCGGTTAAAGGTGAGTACCAGGCTGCCCGCGGTCAAGAGGCTGTTAGCCGCTCAGCACAAGGACACAGGCATGGATGCACTTCGATACGATGCCGTCGAACGTCAAAACGAACCGCGCGTCGATCACGTTTCGCGGCGCGTGCTGCTACACTGTGTCTCTGCACCAATCTGAACGATGACCCGATCGGAGCGCATCATGACGAACTCTCGTCGCGCAACGCGTGCCTTCGTCGCCGTCGCCGTGTTCATGGCGTCCGTGGTCTTCGCGGACGCACCGGCTCTGGTCCGCAAGGAGCAGATTACTCCGGGCGTCTGGTATCGCGAATACGCTAGCAACGCGGAGCCGCTGGCGATTCAGGTGCTCGAAGTCGAGCGCGCCGCGCCGGGCATCGCCGTCGAGGTCTGGCTGGCGCGCGGGATGGTCGCCGGACTCGAAACGCTTCCGGACGCGGTTACCCGACTGTCGGCTGACGGTCGTGACGTCATCGGAGCCGTCAATGGCGACTTCTTCGTGCGCGAGGACGGCGCGCTGCCTGGGGACCTCGCCGGGCTGTGCGTTGTCGATGGGGAACTGGTCAGCACGCCGAACCGGCGAGCCGTCTTGGCGTTCGACGGGTACGGGAGCCCGTCCATCGAGCGCTTCGCGTTCACGGGAACCGCGACGACGGCGGACGGGGCGTCGATGCCCATTGTGGGCGTCAATCAGCCGTGTCCCGACGATGGGCTCGTGCTCGTGACGGATCGCATGGGCGAAGCGGTCGGCGAAAAGCACTGGGCGTCGATGCTGGTTCTGCCCTCTGATGTGCGCATCGGACTCGGCTTGTCAGTCGAGACGTTCGCCTCGGGGGGCGCGTTCATCGACTGTCCGACCCCGGCGCTCCCTGGAACCGTGGCGCTCGTCGGGAAGGGCACTGGCGAAAGGTTCCTCAGAGCCATTGGTGCCGGGGCAGCGGTGCGGGTCGCATGGTCGGTTTCGCCGAGCAACGACTGGGCGTACGCGGTCGGCGGCGGACCCCGTCTGCTGCGGAACGGCGCGATCACGGTCGAGCAAGAAGCCGAAGCCGAAGGGCTTTCGGCGGTGTTCCTGGAGACTCTCCATCCGCGTACGGCAGTCGGGTTCGACCCGGATCGCCTCTACTTCGTGACCGTCGACGGACGCCAGCCGGGCTATAGCATCGGAATCGGTCTACGCGACCTGGCGGCGTTCCTGCGAGACATCGGGGCGTCGGAGGCGATCAACCTCGACGGCGGCGGATCGACGACGATGTGGGCGGGAGGCGATATGCGCAATCGTCCGTCGGACGGCTCGACACGGTCCATCGCGAACGGACTCGTCATCCATCGCATCCGCGAATCCGCCCAACCAGACTGATCTCACGAACGGCAACCACGGAAATCGCAAGCCGACGCCTGCCGCCACTCCATTTTGTCAACACAGACCTTGACATAATCAATCTCATGTATTAGACTCTGTAATGTCGAGCGTTTCAGTGTTCAAGTCGGAGTCACGGGATGCGACCCGAACTAGCCCATTGCCCGTCTTGCGGCGGCGAAATCATCACCACCCGTTACTCCTGCCCGGCGTGCGACATTCACGTCGAGGGTCGGTTCGCGCGGAATCGGTTCACTCGACTGACCCCCGAAGCGCAGGACTTCCTCTTCGTGTTCGTGAAGAACCGGGGGAATATCCGGGAGGTGGAACGGGAACTCGGCATCTCGTACCCCACGGTGAGGAACCGTCTGAACGCTGTCATCGCGGAGTTGGGTATCACGGACCGCGACGAATGGTCGCCCGAGGAGATCGCCGCCGAACGGCTCGATATCCTGCGAGAGCTCGACGAGGGCAAGCTGTCGACGGCTGAAGCGGAGGAATTGCTCAACACGCTGAACGAGCTGAATCGGAAGCAGGGAGGGCGACAGAAATGAGCGCAGAACGCAAGCTGATCCTCAAGATGGTCGCCGACGGAAAACTGGCAGTCGATGAAGCGGACCGGCTGCTCGCAGCCATCGGCGGAGAGAAGGCGACGGGCAACGGCAGCTCACCGAAAGCCGACGCGGCGTACGATTTCCTAGCGCGCGTGGCGCAGGATATGCAGAAGGGTCTCAACGAGATCGGTTCCCAAGCTTCTACGGAGATCAAGCGTGTCCGCGATCGGCTGCGCGAACGCAGCGATACGCTGCGTCAGCGGCTGGACGAGATGCGCGCGACGTCACAGCCCGAGCCTGGGAAGAAGCGGAACCACACGATCACGGTCGAAGTGGATGGCGAAGGCGACGCCGAGCCTCCCAAGGATCGCAAGGAAGGGGCGGAGCATGACGACCACCGATGAACGGCTCCTCGTGCTCAACCTACTCCGGGAAGGCAAGCTCACGACGGAAGACGCGGAGCGGTTGCTCCGGGCGCTGAACGCGCCTGAAGCGGAGAAGGCAAGGGCGAGCAAGCCGAAGGACCTGGACGCCGTGTTGCGGCAGTTCGGCACCGATCTGGGGAAGATCGGAACGGCGAAGTGGGTTCGGGAGATCCAATCGGCAGCGACCGAGCTCGGCAAGCAAATCGAGGCGTTCGCGCGCGATGTGCGCCACACCGTATCGGAGTCGAGATCGCCGAACTGCTGTGAGTATGGCGTGTCGACGGGAGCCGTCGTGCGCATCTCGCAGAAGGGCGGCAGTCTGGCGCTGCATCCGGGCGACGCGACGCGTGTCCGCGTGTCGGGTCCCAACACGCACGCGGAAGTCGATGAGGACGGCTTGCTGGCGCGAGTCGAAGGCGTCGGCGGTCCTACGGTGGTTCGCATTCCCACTGTGGCGCGCCGCGTGATCGTCGAGCTGACAGGCGGCGGATTGGCTGTCAAGGGGCTGACGCTCGATGAGCTCACCGCGCGGGTCGTCGGAGGCGGCATGAGCATCGGAGACGTTGCCGGTTCGCTGGAGCTGGAGACCGTCGGTGCGGGGCTGGAGCTGACAGCGATCCAGAGCGAGGCGATCCACGCCAAGGCGCATGGCGGGGGGATCCGGGCATCCATCGGCGATGTGACGCGCGGCGAAGTGGAGCTATCGGCGGCAGGCGGTGGGATCGATCTGGAGCTCGGCGAGGCGTCCGACTTCGAGGTCCACTACTCCGTCGTCGGAGGAGGGTTCGACTCCCAGTGGGAAGGTGGAGCCGTCGGCGAGAACCGGTACCGCTACGGGTCCGGTGCGGCGACGATCGAGCTCTCGGCGATGGGCGGGGGAATCTCCCTGCGCAAGAGGCGAACGGACACGTCCGGCTGACAGGAAAGGGCTGTCACCATGCATCTCGTCATCCGCATCCTACTCGGCATCGTGTTGGCGGCGATCCTGATCAAGCTCATCCCGCTCGCGGCGGGGGTCGTCGCAGGAGTTCTCGGCTTGGCGATCGGCCTGGTCATCCTCGTGATGAAGGTCGTCGTCCTTGCGCTGTTGGCAATCGCCGCTCTCTTCCTCTGGAGGAAGGTGAGCGCCGCGTCCTAAGCGCGCGATGTCATCGCCAAGATAGCAGGGGATCGGTCCGCCGATCCCCTGCCTTTGTACCGCTGCACAGGTCAGACGACTCGACGCCCGCGCTGCCAGACCATCCACACGCCGACCACGACCATCGCGAGCGACCAGAGCTGCTGTTCGCTGATGCCGTGGATGAACAGCGTGCCCTGCCAAGCCGTCCCAAGAAGGTGGTCGTCGAGGCTCCGGTTCTCCCAGCCCATCGGCGTCGACGTGAACGAGAAGACGCGCGTCAGCCGCCAGAACTCCGTGATGATGCGCTCGATCCCCATCAGAATGAGGAACGCGCCGAACGCCACGCCCTGCCGCGAGCCCCACCGACGTCGCATCCGCCAGAGGAAGATGAACGCCGCCGACAGCAGGACGATGTCGTAGAGCATCGTCGGATGGACGCGGACACCGGCGGGCGTGGGCACGGTTCCGTTCGGGAACCCGACCGCCCACGGCAGACTGGAAGGGGCTCCGTAGTCGCCGTCGCCGGAGAGGAAGCACCCCATGCGCCCAAATGCCTGTCCCAGCAGGATCGCAGGGGCAATGCCGTCGATGGCTTCCCAGATGCGGCGACGCGGCGACGCGCCTCTCGCTTCCTGCACGATGAGCGATGGCGAACGGTAGAGCACGATCAGCACGGCGACGATGCCGCCGGCGAGTCCCCCATGCCACGCGAGTCCGCTACCGGACAAGAGCGAGCGCCAGTCGCTGGCTACGTCGCGCCAGAAGTAGAGCTTGGCTCCTAGCACGCCGCCGATGATCGCGGCGAGGATGACCGTGGAGGCGAGCTCGGGATCAATGCCCTTGCGGAGGTACTCCTGCCGGATGAGCGCGTACCCTGCCAGGAATCCCAAGCCCATCATGATGCCAAACGTGTGAATGCCGACGGGTCCGAACTGGATCAGGGTCGGGTACATGGCTAGAAGTCCGTTCCCACAGACCAGTAGTAGCGTGGCGAGCGCGAGACCAACTCCGTATCGATGCGCCAGGCGACATCGAAGCGGAGGACGAAGATGCCCAGGTTGAGCCGACTGCCCGCCCCGACGCCGCCGACGATCCGGTCGCGGAGGTCGCTCAGACTATCGACGGAGGCGGCGGGGCTCGACGACGCTCGCAGGTCGAACGCCGATCCGAGGTCGGCGAACAAGGCTCCGCCGATGTATCGGAACGTCACGCGCAGGGGCCATCCCAGCGTCAGGCGGTCGATCAACGGGAACCGCCATTCGAGGTTGATCAGCGCGAACGTGTCGCCGACGGACTCGTACAGGTCGGTTCCTCGGAGCGGGCCCTGGAACGACGGGAAGAAGAGCTCCTCGGCGCTGAGCGCTTCGTCGACGGCGCGCGACACGCGCGGGCTGATCTCCGAGGCGATGCCGCCCAGGAAGAACCGTTGGGCGTTGGGACCGCGACTGGTTCCGCCCGTGACCCGGATGGCAAAGCTCTGTTCCGAGCCGACGCGGACGTAGTGACGATAATCGACGGAGGCTGTGCCGAAACGCAGGTAGCCGCTCCCGAACCCGGGCGCGGCGAACGCCTCCAGCCGCAGCCGGCGACCGTCGACGGGTCCGAACATGCCGTACCCGACCGTGTCCTGCACGAACGCCATCCGCACCGGGAGCATGGACTTCGCGTCAATCGGCTCCTCGTCCACCTGCCGGATCGCATTGCCGAACGCGTCGAGGCGGTCGTACGGAGTCAGTTGGATGCCAACCCGGTCGCGGTATATCCGCTGCGCGCCGATCCCCGTCTCGAACCGCGCGAACTGGCTCAACGGATACTCCGCCATGCCTTCGAGCCCGACGCTCCGGTCGGCGACCAGCACGGTCCGGTACCGCGATTGCCCTTCGCTCGCGAGGAAAAAGTCGCGCGTGTGGAACGCGGTGATGCCGTAGTCGAGTCGCCGGTTCAGGCGGACGTAGGACGCGACGGCGTTCAAGTTCCGCAAGGAAGAGATCGACTGGTCGGTCACGACGATCAGGCGTTCGTTGCCGAGCAGGTCGCTCATGCTGAGGTACGCCTGCCCGCTGAACCCGGAGAAGCTGCTGACCTGCGTGTACACCCCGAATCCGTCGACCGTCAGCCTCGGCTGGTAGGGCTTGGGACGCGCGAACTTGCGGCTGACGCGCGGGGCGTCCTCGTCCTGCGGCTCGTCGTCGGTGGTTTCGGTGTCGGTTGGCTCATCGTCTTCATCAGCCTGTGCGGCAGCCACCGGTTCCTGTGAACGACGGCTCCCCAGGGCAGCCAAATCCTTCGGGATGCTGGCTGACAGCGGCGAGAGCAGACGTTCGGGAACCGGCGCAGTCGAGGCATCGGGCGATGTCGTTGGTTGCGGAGCGGCGACGGGAGCCGTCTCGGTCTCCGATGTCGTCTGCTCCGGCGCGCTGGGCGAGGTTCCGAACCAGGTGCGCGCGAGCTCGGTCGGCTTCGGTGAGTAACGCGAATCCAACGGGCGATCCATCAGGAACAGGTCGAACCCCCCTTCCTGAAACGCCGTGAACACGAGCTGCGAGCCGTCGGCAGAGAGGTCGATCTGTTGGCAGCCGGTCAGGGCGTCCGTGATGGCGGTCGGCTCGTCGCTACCGAGCGGCTGGACGTAGACATTGCCGATGCCGGATCGCTCTGAGACGAAGAGGATCGACCGTCCTTCCGGGCCCCACACGGGGTAGAGGTCTCTCGCGGGGTGTCGGGTCAGGCGCGTCAGCCCTTTGGAGACTTGGTCGAGGATGAAGATGTCGTACTGCCCATGGCTGAAGCGCGGCGTGTCGTCGAACGTCAGTCCGTGATCTTCGCGGTCTGACGAAAAGGCGATCCGCGAGCCGTCCGGCGACCACTCCGGGTCGCGTTCGTCGTACGGATCATGCGTCAGGGGAACCAGGCTCCCGGAGCGAAGGTCCATCGAGTACAGGTCGGACCAGCCGTCTTTGAGCGCCGCGAAGACCATCGCGTCGCCAGAGGGCGACCACGCCGGGGTGAACGCCGCGTCGACGTCGATGGGGTAATCGCGAGCGATCCTGCCCGCTTCGAGGTCGTAGATGAAGAGCGCGCTCCTGCCTCGCTGCTTGGCGATGATCGCCAAACGCTGTCCATCCGGCGACCACGCGAGCCCGGGTCGCAGCAGATAGAGCGACTCGAAGTCCGGCGACTGCTCGCCTTCGATGATGCGCTCGACCTTGCCGGACGAGAGCTCCATCAGGTAGACGTCGGCGAAGTCACGGCGAGTGCTCACGAAGGCGACTCGGCGTCCATCCGGCGACAGACGCGCCCCGACGTTGAGGTATCCGTCTCCCTTCGAGTGATCCGTGAGCTGCCGCGCGAACTCCCCCGGAGAAAGCCTCTCGGCGATTTCGGGCCAGTATTCCTTTTTGAGCCAGGTCTTCCACTTCGGCTCCAGGTCTTCCATCTGGATGCCGTAGACCGCCAGCAGCGACTTCTCGACGCTCGCCGTCTCCTTGAGAGACCGTAGGTACTGCCCGATCCGATCGACGCCGTAGGTTTCGTGAAGGTACCGGTAGAGAGCCTGCCCGCCCTTGTACGCGAAGACGCCGCCCTGCATCATCTCAATGGGCGGCACGTAGTCGGAGATCACGGCATCTCGCATCACGTTGTCGGCTTCCACATCCCAGCCGATAGATTCGTACTCGGCGAGCCCCTCGACCGCCCATAGCGGCAGCGACACGAGGCGCGACAGCGCGAGCGTCTTCAGGCTGCCGCCAGCGAAGAGATCGTACTGCAGCGCATGGACGAGCTCATGGCGGACCACATGCCGTAACTGCGAATAGGAACCCTCGAACGGGATGACGACTCGGTTCCGGCTGAACTCGGTGAACCCACCGGTTCCCTCGCCAATGAGCGCGCCGATGACGTTCGTCTCCGAGAACGAGGCGTGCGACGTGTAGAGGATGACGGGGATCCGGTTGCGCGGTTGATAGTCCCAGCGAGAGGACAGTTCCTCCAGGGCATCCTCGGCGGTTTCGGTGGCATACTGCGCCATCCGATACGCGCCCTTTGGAAAGGTGATATCGAAGTGCTCGGATCGGATCGACTCCCACTCGAGCTGTGAGTAGTTGACCTTGTTCCGTCCGAAGCCCTGCGCAAGGGCGTCCGCCGTGAACCAGGCGAGGATCGCCAGCACGAGCAGCGATGCGATGCGACATCGTCCGAAGTTCGCCACGAGGTTCTTTCTAAGGCGTCAGGACGCGCGTCGGCGTGATCGTGATCGCGCGCGGATCGGTCGGGCATGCCCGCTCGCAGCATCCGCACCCGACGCACGTGGCTTCATCGACGAGCACCTTGCCCGACGCCGACAGATCGAGAACCCGGTAGCCGAAGTCGAGCAGTGGACATGCCTCGATGCACAACTGGCAATCGACATCCTCGCTGCGGAGGCACTTTGGCTCTTGAATCCTCGCGATGCCCATGCCCAACGCTGTCAGGGGGACGACGGACAAGGCTCCGCTGGGACACGCCGACATGCACGCAAGGTCGTTGCAGACGACGCACGGCTGCTCGCTCGCGTCGATGTACGGCGTGCCGTCGGGGTGGCGGCGAATGGCGCGCGCCGGGCAGGCGTCGATGCACTTGCCGCTGTGTTCGCAGGTCGCGGTGAAGAGCCATTCGTTCTTGGCTCCGGGAGGTCTCAGCCACGTCCCGACGGGCGCTGCGTCATCGGTCGAGGTGGGCGGAACCCCAGGCGATTCGCCGCGAACCGCGCTGCGGAACTCCTGAACAGGCTTGGCGAGCTCGCGGAAGAGCTGTCCGAAGAAGTCACGGCGACCGACGTCCGTATCGTCGTCGTATGGACTCACCGGGCTCTTCTTCGCCATGGGCCCTCCGCCCCTCACCGAACAAGCCACGTTGTCTGAAACGACGGTCGCTGGGGTCAGGCAATACAGGTCGAGGCACGGCACGCGACGTACGCCAGGAACCGTCAGCGAGCCCGCGTCACCTGCTCGCGGAGCTTGCCGATGCGAGCGCCGGATTCCTGACGCGCCTTGCGGAGCACGTCCGGTGACGGGTTCCCGCTCTTCAGCGCTTCGAGGATGACGCCCTCCGCCGCGATGAACTCGTCGCCGATGTCCGCCAGCTCGGACGCGATGTCATGGGGGATGGTCGTGATGCCATTCACGTCGCCATGCAGCAGGTCGTCAGGATAGACGGCGATGCCACCGACGTGGATCGGCACGTGAACCTGGAGGATGTGGCAGTACGCGTGCGAGCAGATCGTGCCGCCAGTGAACGCAGGGAATCCGATGTCTCGCACCTGGTCGAGATCGCGTCCTGCGCCGCTGGTGACGATGCCTACGGAACCGAACGCCTGGTACGTCGTGCACATGACTTCGCCGAAGGTCGCCGCGACGGCTGGGTCGTCCAAGTCCTGGAACACGACCACGGGCGGACCCGACAAGTCCCCGAAGCGCTCGACCTGCGTGTCCGTGCCGGAGTAGGCGTCGCCGCTCCTGGGCGGGGCTGAGGATCGGAACGTCGCGGTCGCGGCGAATCCGACCATCGGGGGCATCTCCGGGAAGCACGCTCGGATGCGTCCGTCCATGTAGCCCGTGTTCCGCGGGCGCACATCGAACAGCTCGATGAGATTGCAGATGGTCGGCGTGTCGAAGGTCCGGAGCTTCTGGAGCACTTCGGGTCCGATCGCGCCCATGCGCGGCATCCCTTTCTGGGTCCTGGTTCACACCTGATTCACAAGGTCAGACACATGATGTGGGATTCGGCACGTCCCGGATGATACGACCCCGGTGAGGGCATGTAAAACGCGAGCGATGTCCGCAGTGGGTACGTGTGCTTCGCGGCGCGTCCGGTATGCTATCCTTACCTCAACCACTTCGCGGTGACCCGTGTCTGCCGATGTCGAGGAGACCGAACGCATGAGCGCGATCCCGGCGGAGCTGCCCAAAGCCTACGAGCCTGAAGCCGTCGAGAAGCGCTGGTACGACTTCTGGCTCGCGCAGGGATGCTTCCGAGCGGATGACGTGTCCGACAAACCGTCGTACTGCATCGTCATCCCGCCCCCCAATGTCACGGGCAGCCTCCACATGGGTCACGCCCTCGACAACGCCCTGCAAGACATCCTTATCCGCTGGAAGCGCATGTCGGGCTACAACACGCTCTGGATGCCCGGAACCGACCACGCGGGCATCATTACCGAAGTCGTCATGGAGCGGATGCTCCAGAGCGAAGGTACCTCCCGCTACGAGCTCGGGCGCGAAGGCTTCCTGGACCGGATGTGGGCGTGGAAGGACGAGTCGCGCGGGAACATCATCGGGCAACTGAAGCGCCTGGGCGCCTCCTGCGACTGGGAACGCGAGCGGTTCACGCTCGACGACGGCTCCGTTCGCGCCGTTCGTCGGGCGTTCAAGACGCTCTACGACGCCGGTCTGATCTACCGCGGC
>Ga0194120_10005254_pt1 | contig 19242 bp, 16 predicted proteins | sample TA2MahCa65mmetaG_FD_148642 | JGI IMG/M metagenome (GOLD analysis project Ga0194120, IMG submission 148642) | Freshwater microbial communities from Lake Tanganyika, Tanzania - TA2015019 Mahale Deep Cast 65m | ecosystem: Environmental > Aquatic > Freshwater > Lake | place: Tanzania: Lake...
AATACACGGCGCAGTTTCAATGCCGATATTTCAATCGTCAACGTTTGAATATGCTGGCGAAAAAACTTACGATGATGTGCGCTATATACGACTGAATAACACACCGAATCATATTGTGTTGCACAAAAAATTAGCCGCGCTCGAAAATGCGGAATCCGCGCTTGTTACTGCCAGCGGAATGGCGGCGATTTCTACTGCGTTGCTTTCTGTTTTGCAATGCGGCGACCATCTGCTTGTGCAAAATTGCTTGTACGGAGGAACGCATACTTTTATCACGCGCGATTTTTCTTCGTATGGAATATCGTTCGATTTCATCAACGAAGGCGATGGAAATGAATGGAAAAAGAAATTGCGTTCAAACACAAAAGCAATTTATGTGGAAGCAATTTCAAATCCGTTGATGCAGGTTTTCAACTTGCAGGACGTTGTACGTTTTGCACAAGAACATCAACTTGTTTCGCTCATAGATAATACCTTCGCAACTCCCGTCAATTTTCGTCCTGCAGAATTAGGATTTGATTTGTCGTTGCATAGTTGCACAAAATATATGAACGGACACACGGATATTGTTGCAGGAGCCGTAATAGGAAAGAAAGAACTTATTCAAACAATTACTCATCGCCTCAATCATCTTGGCGGCTCGCTGGATCCACACGCTGCATTTCTTTTACATCGCGGATTGAAAACTCTTGCGCTTCGTGTTCGTTTTCAAAATGAAAGCGCGTTACGCGTGGCGCAATTTCTTGAACAGCATCCAAAAATTTCAAACGTAAATTATCCGGGACTCGTTTCAAACGCACAACATTTGCGGGCAAAAGATTTATTCGACGGTTTCGGTGGAATGTTGAGTTTCGAACTCCGCGGAAATGTGAGCGACGCAGAACATTTCATAAAGAATGTTACTCTCCCGATAGTTGCACCAAGTCTCGGCGGTGTTGAAACGTTAATCACACGTCCCGTTACTACATCGCACGCTGGAATGTCAAAAGAAGAACGTGACAAACTTGGAATTACCGACACGTTGATTCGCATTTCCATCGGGATCGAAGCAACGGAAGATTTGCTCGAAGATTTTGAAAACGCATTGAAATTCGTGTAAGTATCATTTTGTGTTCACGTCTTCAATAAAAAAACTTCGTGCTTTTTTTTTCACCGCAACCGCGATAAGGAGTGTAAAGAAATTCATTTCATATTCTTCCTCAATTTATTTCATCATTTATAATGAAACTTAATATCTTTTTTCTCATCTTCTTTCTTTCTTCCATCACTTTTTCGCAGGAATCAACTATTGATTTCACGCTAAAGAATATTGAAAACGAAGACATCATTTTCAGCGAACATCTTGGCAATGGTCCTATCTACATCAGTTTTTGGGCATTATGGTGCGAGCCGTGCAAAGCGGAAATGAAAATTCTGCAAAAACTTTTCGAAAAATACCATACTGACGGACTCACCGTTTTCGCAATCAATCGCGACACACCGAAAAGTCTTGCAAAAGTAAAAGCGTATGTTTCTTCGCAGGAATATTCCGTTCCGATATTACTTGACCCGAATGCGGAAGTATTTGAAAAACTCAACGGGCAAGCGATTCCGTATTCCGTTTTACTCGATGCGAAAGGAAATATCGTCAAAACACGTACAGGATTTTTGCCCGGCAATGAAAAAAATATTGAAGACGACATTGTGAAATTACTTCCCGAAAAAAAATCACTGAACGACGAGGATTCGCATTGAAATATTTTTTCTCCAGAATTATTCTTGCGTTTTTTTTCGCAACAACTTTTTCATTCGCACAAAATATTACGACTTCCGTATCCAACGCGCTTCGATACGGAACGGGAAAAGAAAACGTCGGCGAAGCGGGACAATTTGAAATAACGAAAGAATATCTCGACAACATTTCAGACGTGCGATTGTTTGCATCAAATTTCACTCTTGGGTTTCGTTTGGAAATGAGCAATCCTCCGGAGTTTGGAATTCCGTTCCGCGGACTAAGAAAAAAATACATTGAGTTTCAAAAAGAAAATTTCAGTGTGCGCGCAGGCGATTCGTACGCATTATTCGGAAGAGGACTCACGCTGAATTTATTTGAAAACCGTACGCTCGCATTTGATAACAGCGTTGAAGGAATCCGCGCAACCTATCGAAAAAAAAATTTTTCCGCTGCCATTCTTGGCGGCGACATTCATTTTGTTGAACCAAGCACGATTCTCATTCCTCCGTTGCGAAAAGAAAATTATCAGTTGCGCGCTGCAACAACGGAAGTGAATATCCTCAAACAATTTTCTTTGGGAACAAGTTACACGTGGGCAAAAGGATTTCTTCCGACATTTATTCCTGAAATCAATGATACAATTATTGCAAATATTCCGGAAGTTTTCGCATCATTACGGTTTCCGTTTGCCGATGCATTTGTTTCATTCGCTGAAAAAAAGACGCGCATTGGAAATGTTGATAGTGCCGTTGGAAGCGCATTGTATCTTGCGTTTTCACATTCGGGAAAACAATATGGCATTACGATGGAATACAAAAATTATCACTTCGATATTGTGCATCCTTTCAATCCAAGTTTTTCCAACATATTTCGACCGACGCGGATGCTGCCGTTTCAAAATCCGCCGACCGTACATAAAGAACACTCGCTCACGCTACTCACGCGGTATCCGCATTTGGTCAATTTCAACGATGAAGTTGGGTTGCAACTTGATGGATTTTTTGCATTGAACTCAACAGTAACGCTCAATGGAAATTTTTCGATGGCAAGCAAACATTCTGCATACGAAATCAACTGGAATAATTTTCAGTTGAAAAAATTATCGCGCGGAAAATCGTGGCTTCCTTCGCTTGCAAAAGAACGCTCGCCGTTTTGGGAATTGTATTTCGATGTAGATTATTTTTTCAAGGGAGAAGACTCGTACGTAAAAATCGGCTACGACCGACGCAACGAAATCGTGTACGAAATTTTTGCCGTTGAACACGAACAATATCAACGCATCACCGTTGTTCCGTTCATTGTTCAATATACTTTTGATGAGATTTGGAGTACAAAAATTTCTTCCGAACAACAATGGCTGAATAAATTTCCGACAAAGAAACGCTACTTCACGCAACTCATTTCGATGCAGATTTCCCGCTCGCCGGATATTTCATTCGGATTCCGTTATGAATTTACCAATAGTCCCAACGAGCCAATGAAAAAAAAGAACTGGCTCGTGTTCGAATGTGGTTATCGCATCGGAACAAGTCATACATTAACGTTTGCGTACGGAAGCGAACGCGGAGGTCAAGTATGTTCCAACGGAATTTGCAGAACTGTGAATCCTTTCAACGGCGCACGCTTCTCGATGGCAAGCCATTTTTAAGTTGCACAATTGGTTCGGCAGAATTGCTTATGCTTTGATTGCCGATGTCGTATTGTTCTCTTCAGGAATTATTCCCAATTTTTCTTTTGAAAAATTTTAGGAGAGTTGATATGCTTAAAATTCTGTATCGTTGATGCGAACGGCAATGAACACTTTTTCTTTTCCCTCATTGATACTAACACAACAAGCGGCGCGTATTTTTACAAACTTCCTACAAACGTATTTTCTTAAACGAGAAAAATGATATTATCGAAATAATTGATGCCAAAAATTTTTTCATTCTTTTCTTGCAATTCTCAAAAAAACTTCGCATTTTTGGCTCAAGTTATTAGACACACTATGGACTTTCAACTCAAACATTATTCTGTTGTACTGCTAAACTGTATGAATTCATATTGGCGGCAATTGTTTTGTACTAGTATTCTTGGTGTGGAAAAAAGCGTAACATAGTAACCAACAACTATTGTCAGGCCCTTCTTGCAAAAAACCAAGAAGGGTTTTTTTGTTTTCTTCACGTTTAAAATGAACTTTGGACAATTTCAAAACCTCGCACGACAATGCAACGTCATTCCGCTCGTGAAAACAATTCTTGCGGATATGTTCACGCCTGTTTCCGTGTACTCACGAGTGCGAGAAGAAAGTTCATCGTCGTTTCTTTTTGAAAGTGTCGAAGGAAATGAAAAGATTGGGCGATACTCGTTTATCGGCATTCAACCTCGTGTAACAATTCAATCTAGAAATGGAGAAACAGAAATTCTTTTCTCGAACAGAAAGAGAAAAATGCGAGAAAATTTTTTCGTTGCGTTGGAAGAATTGTTGGGAATGTATTCTTTCCCAAAAGAAGAAAATAAATTATTGCCGCGATTCAAAGGAGGATTTGTGGGATTCATCGGTTACGATATGATTCGTTTCATTGAAACATTGCCAAGGAAATTCGACGACGAGAAATCGCTCGATGCGAGTTTAAGTCTGTTTGCATTCATTCTTGCATTCGATCACGTTACTCAGCAGTTGCATATCATTCATAATGTTCTTCTCGATTCTTCGCTTTCGCTTCATCATCAGTTTTCGGAAGGAATGAAATTGCTATCAGAGATGGAAGAAAAAATTTTTCGGAATGAATTTCCGGCAATACAGAAGAAACGATTTTCTGCAAACATCAGAGAAATGACTTCCAATGCTTCAAAAAAAGAGTTTGAAGAAAATGTGATGCGCGCGAAAGAATATATTTTCTCCGGTGATGTATTTCAAGTCGTGTTGTCGCAGCGCTTTGAAATTCTCTACGAAGGAGATACGCTTCAAATGTATCGTGCGTTGCGTGTTATAAATCCATCGCCATATTTATATTTTCTTGATTTTGGAAATGAAAAAATAATCGGCTCATCGCCGGAAATTTTGGTGCGAACAGAAAGCGGAATTGCAGAAACGTATCCGATTGCGGGAACACGTCCACGCGGGAACAATGATGACGACGACAAACGCATAGAAGAAGAATTACTCGCCGATGAAAAAGAAGACGCAGAACACATTATGCTTGTGGATTTGGGAAGAAATGATTTAGGAAAAGTGTGCGAGAAAAATTCCGTGAACGTTGAGCGAATGAAATTTATTGTTCGGTATTCGCACGTAATGCACATCGCATCAAAAGTTGTCGGAAAAATTTCAACAGGAAAATCATCGCTCGATGTGTTCAAAGCAACGTTTCCCGCGGGAACAGTAAGTGGAGCGCCAAAAGTTCGCGCGATGGAAATTATTGACGAACTGGAAACGACAAAACGCGGAATGTATGCCGGCGCGGTTGGGTATTTCGATTTTTCCGGAACGATGGATGTGTGCATTGCGATTCGAACAATTTTTGCAACGAAGCAAAAATTATTCATTCAAGCGGGGGCGGGAATTGTCGCCGACTCAATTCCCGAACAGGAATTTTTTGAAAGCGTGAATAAAGCGAAAGCGTTAATTAAAGCGATTGAACTTGCGAATGATATCACTTGAAATTATTGTGATTATTAAAATGAAATTACAATTCGCAATTGGAAATTGAAAATTGAAAATGATTCTTATAATAGACAACTACGATTCTTTCACGTACAATCTTGTGCAATTAATAGCGCAACACACTGATGAGTATGAAGTTTTTCGTAACGATAATATTTCTGTCGATGAAATTACAAACAAAAATCCGCGAGGAATTTTGATTTCACCGGGACCGAAACGTCCCGAAGATGCCGGAATTTGTGTTGAACTTATTCGGAAATTAGGAAACGAAATTCCAATCTTCGGTGTGTGTCTTGGTTTGCAAGCTATTGGTTTTGCGTTCGGCGGAAACATTATTCGCGCAAAAGAATTATTGCACGGAAAAACGTCGCTCATTCATCACGATGGAAAAACAATTTTTGAAAACATTCCCAATCCATTTGTTGCAACGCGTTATCATTCGCTTGCGATAGATGAAAAAAGTTTTCCGCGTGAATTAGAAATTTCCGCAAGAACAAACGACGGAACAATAATGGCATCGCGGCATAAAACATTGCCTATCGAAGGCGTACAATTTCATCCCGAATCTATTTTGACGATTGAAGGACCGAAAATAATTTCCAACTGGATGAAATTCGTGAATCGTTAATTGTGAATTTCTATACGTCGCCCTTAAACACAACAACTTGCAACTTGTAACTCGTAACTCGAAACTATCGTATGAAAGAGTTTATCAAAAAAGTTAGCGACGGAAACAATTTGTCGCGTGAAGAAGCGCAACAAGCAATGCTCGCAATAATGAACGGCGAGGCAACGGAATCACAAATTGCGGCGTTGTGTATTGCAGAAAAAATGAAAGGCGAAACTACGGATGAACTTCTCGGCTTTGTCGAAGTGATGCGTGAAAAGTCGCTGAAAATTTTTTGCGATGCAGAAAACACGATTGATATGTGCGGAACCGGTGGCGATTCGAGCGGAACGTTCAACATATCTACTGTTGCATCATTTGTTGTTGCAGGTTGCGGAATTCCTGTCGCGAAACATGGCAATCGCTCTGTTTCAAGTTTATCTGGAAGTGCGGATGTGTTGAAAGAACTCGGCGTGAACATTGCGCTTTCACCGGAACAATGTGAGCAATGTTTGAACGAAATCGGTATTGCATTTCTCTTTGCGCCTACGTTTCATCCCACAATGAAGCACGCCGCAAAACCACGCAGTGAACTCGGAATGAAAACGTTTTTCAATATGCTCGGACCAATGGCAAATCCGGCAAATGTTCAACGCCAAGTTGTTGGAACGTTTTCAATTTCCGCTGCATACAAAATTGCGGAAACGTTTTCCAAACTCAACGCGAAAAAAGTTTGTGTCGTTCACGCAAGCGATGGACTCGATGAGGTTTCGCTGACGTCGGAAACAATGATTGGAGAAGTGAACAATGGAAAAATTTCAGAATGGAAATTTCATCCGCGTGAAGTTGGATATGCAACATGTTCGCTGGAAGAGTTGAAAGGAAATTCCGCAAAAGAAAATGCAGAAATCGCGTCGCGAATTTTGAATGGAGAAAAAAGTTCAGCCAGAAATATTGTTGTATTGAATGCGGCGTTTGGATTGTACGTTGCAGAAAAAGTAAAAACGATTCACGAGGGAATATTTCTTGCCGAACAATCCGTTGATTCTGGGAATGCGATGGAGAAGTTGAATGAGTTGATAAAACTTTCGATAAGTTAATGCTAACCAGTTTGTCATTCCCGCGCAAGCGGGAATCAAAAGTGTTTTGATTTTGGATTTCCACTTACGTGGGAATGACATTTAATAATGATTACAATTCTTGATGAAATAGTTTCGAATAAAAAAGAAGAAGTGCGGCGACGAAAACAGCGCGGGATTTCCGAATTGAAAGAACGCGAAATGTTTTTTCGAGCAACGCTTTCACTTCGTTCTGCATTAGAAAAAACGACATTGCCGATTGGAGTGATTGCCGAAGTAAAAAGAAAATCTCCCTCTGCGGGAATTATTCGTGAAGATTTTTCGAGTGAACAAATTGCAAAAGAGTATGAAGAATATTTTGCTTCGGCGATTTCAGTTTTAACAGATGAAAAATATTTTGGAGGTTCGTTGAATGATTTGGAAAAGGTTCGCAACGCTGTTCAACTTCCATTGTTGCGAAAAGATTTTATAATTGATGAAGTGCAAATCTACGAAGCGAAGTCATTCGGTACAGACACAGTGTTATTGATTGCAGATATACTTTCCAAAATGCAGTTGGAAGAATTATTTCTTTCCGCAAAAGAATTAGGAATAGAATCGCTTGTAGAAATTTATGAGCCGAATTCTCTTGATAAAATAAATTTCGATGAAATAAAACTACTTGGAATCAACAATCGCAATTTGAAAACAATGGAAGTGGATTTAAAACACACGAAAGACTTAATCCCATTAATACCGAGTGAAACTGTTATTGTAAGTGAAAGTGGAATAAAAACTTCGGAAGATATTGTACGATTGAAAAGCTTTGGTGCAAAAGGAATTTTAATCGGTGAAACATTGATGAAAGAGAAATCGCCGGGAAAAGCGTTAAAAGAATTGATGAAAAGATGTGCGATATGAGATATGGGATTTGAGTTTTGAGTTTTGATAAAAATAAAATGACGAATGAGCCAGCAAACGAAAAAACGAGAAAACCATTCGTAAAAATCTGCGGCATTACAAATATCGAAGATGCAATGTTTTGTGCAGAGCTTGGCGCGAATTATTTGGGATTTATTTTTTACGAAAAATCTCCGCGATGTGTTTCACTGCAGGCGGCGAAAGAAATTGCTCGACAACTTCCGAAAGGAATAAAAAAAGTTGGCGTGTTCGTGAATATGAATTCACTTGGTATAAAACAGATTATTGAAAATGTTGGATTGGATATGATTCAACTTTCTGGAAATGAAATGAAAGAAGATTGTGTTGGCTTTGATGTTCCTGTAATAAAATCGCTTGCGATAAATTCAGATGAAGATTTCGAGAATGCAAAACAATTTTCTGTTGAAGCAATTCTTGTTGATGCAAAAACAGAAAACGAATTTGGCGGAACGGGAAATCGCAGCAATTGGGACGCGGCGAAACGATTGAAATCGTTTCACAAAATTTTTCTTGCCGGTGGATTGAATCCCGAAAACATTCGAGCAACAATTACAACCGTTCAGCCGTTTGCCGTTGATGTGAACAGCGGAGTAGAAAGTTTTCCCGGGAAAAAGGATAAAACAAAACTCACGAAATTATTTCAAGAAATAAATGCTTTGCTTAGCTGTTAATTTTTCAATTATAATTTTTCAATGAACTATGCTTATCGTAATGAAACTCGACGCAACGAAAAATCACATCGAATGCGTCAAAGAAAAAATTATTAAACTCGGATTTGAACCGCATGAAATTCCTGGGGTACAGCGTGTTGCCATTGGTATCACGGGCAACAAAGGAAAAATTGAAGCAGAACAATTTCTGTTGCTCGAAGGAGTTGCCGATGCGATTCCCGTTTCCAAGCCGTACAAACTCGTTTCGCGCGAAGTGAAATCGGAAAACACAATTGTTAAAATTTCTCCGTATGAAATCGGCAATAAAGAACTCTCGCTCATTGGTGGTCCGTGTTCCGTGGAAAACCGCGAACAAGTTTTTACAACGGCAAATGCAATTCGTGAAATGGGAGTCGTGTTTTTTCGCGGAGGAGCGTATAAGCCGCGTTCATCGCCGTATGCATTTCAGGGTTTGAAAGAAGATGGATTGGAATTGTTGAAAGAAGTGCGTGAAAAAACCGGAATGAAAATCGTAACCGAAGCAAAAGATACCGCAACACTTACTCTCGTCGCGGAAGTTGCAGACATTATTCAAATCGGCGCGCGCAATATGCAAAATTATTCGTTACTCGAAGCCGCCGGTGAATTACGAAAACCGATTCTTCTCAAGCGTGGACTTTCTGCAACGATTGAAGAATTGCTGATGAGTGCGGAATATATTTTGCATCGTGGAAATTACAACGTGATTCTTTGCGAACGCGGAATCCGCACATTTGAAACCGCGACGCGGAATACACTCGATTTAAATGCAATTCCCATCATCAAAAAACTTTCTCACTTGCCTGTGATTGTTGACCCAAGTCATGGTATTGGTTTGTGGGAAGGAGTGTTGCCGATGTCGCTCGCGGCAATTGCGGCTGGTGCTGATGGATTGATTATCGAAGTTCATCACGAGCCGGCAGTTGCGTTGAGCGATGGATATCAATCATTGAAACCGAAACGGCTTCACGAATTGATTACCAAACTCAAATTGTTGGCGCCAGTTGTGGGGAGAAGTTTTTAGTTGCGAGTTGCGAGTTACAAGTTTCAAGTTGCGAGTTACAAGTTGTTTAAATTAAGTTTTTATTTTATTTACAATTTCATCCTCATTTGCAAAAATATTTATGAGCAGTTTTAAAACATTTGAAGAAAACAAGTAATATCAAGCGAAGAAATTTTTACTTCGGGATATTATACGCAATCTCTTTACTTAAGAAAAAAATTTATATTCCAAAACCTTAGTAGTAAAAACGCCACTTACTCTTTTGACCTTATTACTTTATTCTGAAAAGAAGGTAATAAGGTTACGTGTGTTCTGTGTTATCTGTTACTACTAAGGTTTGCCAAATAAAAAACCCGAAAAGCATTTGAAACTTTCAAGTCTTTGCAGAACTAGATTTCATCTTATTTACTGATTTAAGCAAAAATGTAGTTCCGTAGGAACGAAATGTTTATAGAAAATTTGTCTGGCACTATTTGAACTCCGTAGGAGTGAAATGTAATTTCCATTTCGCCCCGATGGGGCTTGCGTTTTCGTAGTATCCAAGTTTTATAAACATTCCATCCCTACGGGATTATCTAAACAAACCTTTATTCAAAAAATCTCTCTTGCGTAACATCAGTTATTTATTTTAGCAAAATCATTTTCTTCGTTTCCATTTTATTGCCCGCAGTTAACTGGTAAAAATACATTCCGCTTGGATATGTTTCTGCATTCCATTGCACGGAATAATTTCCGGCTTCTTTTCTTTCGTTCACAAGTGTTGCAATTTCATTGCCGAGAATGTCGTACACTTTTATAGTGACAAACGACGAACTTGGAACTTGAAATTGAAAATTTGTAACGGGATTGAAGGGGTTGGGGTAGTTTTGAGATACCTCTATATTTTTCGGATTAGTTTGTAAATCATCGTCTATAGATACCACTGTTGTTGTGTGACAATTCCAGGTTGTTGACCATGAACTTGTCCCGGCACTATTTGTTGCATTTACTCGCCAATAATAAGTAGTGTTAGCTAACAAGGTCTCTACTAGGTATGAAGTTCCAGATGTTGTTGTATTTGTAAAAGGAGACGAAAAATTTTGATTATCGTCCACTTGTAAGGTATAACTAGTTGCACCGCTTGACGAGTTCCAACTAAATGTTCTTTTTCTGGAAATACTTGCCCCGTTTGGTGGGTTTAGAAGCGCTGGGGCAGACGGAGGTACAGGAACTATGAAATTCCAAACAGAGGACCAATTACTAGTTCCCCCTGAATTAGAGGCACGTACCCTCCAATAATGTGTTTGGCCAGTAGTAAACCCCTGTAATATCTTTGATGTAACAGTTATATTGCTCTCATCATAGACTGTTGTATTAAAAGAAGTTGTTAGCGATACTTGTAATTGATAATAAGTTGCTCTATTGGTCGAGTACCATGCTAATGTTACTGGTTGCAAAATGGTACTTCCACTTGTTGGAGACATAAGAACTGGCGAAGACGGAGGAATTTGAACTTGAAAACTCCACTCGCTTGACCAAGAACTTGAAAACGATCCATTTTCAGAACGTACTTTCCAATAATATGTTTTATTATGTTCAAGCCCAAAAACAGTATACTCTGAATTTGTGATTCCTGATTCATTTACTACGTTTCCGCTACTTGTTCTTACTTGTAAACCATATGAATCCACAGAAGAAACTGGATCCCAATCTAATGTTACATCGGAATTTGCAACCGTTGCCCCATTGGTCGGGAAAAATAAGCTAGGTGCAGTTAATTGATTTACGGTGATTACTCTTACATATACTGGCCAACCTTGCTGATCTATATAACTTGAAGTTGAGGGAGAATTTATATAAGTACAACTAGTACCGATTTTATGCATTGCAGATCTTACGTAGACATTAAAACTTCCCGTTTGTTTTGGAATTATTCCTACTGTAAGAGTATTGGTTTCATTCGTGACCCAATTACCATCATTAGTTTCTGCAAATAAATATTGAGCCGTCATTTGTTGACATGAGCTATTATAAATTTGTTGTCCAGCAGATCTCTCTTGATATCCTGGGGCATCTGGCGGACCAATTATTTTTCGAACATACATCGTATCATTTTGGTTAGTCATGGAGGGAAAAGAAAGTGTAATTCCACCATCGTCGCTATTTGCCGATCCATCGTTAATTACGGTTACTGTAATTCGAGATTCATCCCCTAAGATTATGACAGGATTTTCCATTGAAATAGTTACGGTGGGATGAGGTTGTTGAGATTGAGTAAGGGTTGAAAACATTACTGAAATAAAAAAAATGATGAGTAAAAAAGATTGGTTCTGCATCTTAATTTTCCTTTCAAAGAAAATAGATTTTTTTGGTTGCTTGTTAATTGTGGTTAGTTGCCGTAACCAAAACAACATAACCGAAACTCGTATGTCATTTTAAAAACAAAAAAGGACGTAACCATCGTTACATCCTATTCTGAGGTACTGACTTACCCATAAGCAAAGACGTAAGAGGCCACGTCCATTGCTGGACGTAGTCTGCTTGTTCTTGCTTATTTGAAAAGTGTCAGTTTTCAGAATAGAACGCAGCAAAAAAACTACGTTACAATTTTGTTTTCGAATTATTTACATCATAAATACATTCAAGTTTTGTTGGCTCGAATAATTTGCGGGCAAAATCTATATAGAAAGTTTTAATTCTCCAAATCTATTTTTTTTAGAAACCATTGAAATCTTATTTTGTTCTGTTTTTGGTTTTCAGTAGTTTTAGTGAGTGAAAAATTAGTCTCAAGCGAAGAGGCAAAGGAAATTTTATAGTTACGAGTTACAAGTTGCAAGTTGTTTAAGTTTAGTTTTTGTTTTTATTTTATTTACAATTTCATTTTCATTCACAAAAATATTTATGAGTAGTTTCAAAACATTTGAAGAAATCGAAGCGTGGCAGAAAGCGCGAGAAATTTCGAAACAGATTTATAGCATATCAAACCACGGCACGTTCAAAAAAGATTTTTCTCTGAAAGACCAGATTCACCGAGCAAGTGTTTCGATAATGTCAAACATCGCCGAAGGATTTGAGCGCGACGGTCGAAAAGAGTTTATTCAGTTTCTATCCATAGCAAAAGGTTCTGCCGGTGAAGTTCGCTCTTTACTTTATGTTGCTCTCGACAATGATTACATAAACAAAGATGAATTCAAAACACTGTACGACAAAGCAAAAGAAATTGGAAAAATGCTTGGCGGTTTAATCAACTATCTTCGCAGTTCAACAATAAAAGGAAGTAAATTCGAATGAAGCGACAACTCGTAACCCGCAACTCGCAACTCGTAACTCATTACTCGCAATTTCCAGATAGTAAAGGACACTTCGGAAAATTCGGCGGTCGCTTTGTTCCCGAGACATTGATTGCCTCGCTTGATGAACTTGAACTTGCATACAACAAAGCGAAGAAAGAAAATATTTTTCAAAACGAATTCCATTCTCTCTTACAAGATTTTGCTGGAAGACCAACGTCGCTTTATTTTGCAGAACGATTGAGCGCGCAATTTCGCAACACAAAAATTTATTTGAAGCGCGAAGATTTGTGTCATACGGGAGCGCACAAAATCAACAACACCATCGGACAAATTCTTCTTGCAAAAAAATTGAAAAAGAAACGCATCGTTGCAGAAACCGGCGCGGGACAACACGGAGTCGCAACTGCAACTGTCGCAGCGAAAATGGGGTTCGCGTGTGTCGTGTATATGGGAACGAAAGATATGGTGCGGCAGGAAATGAACGTGAAGCGAATGCAATTGCTCGGCGCAGAAGTTCGCGGCGTAACATCGGGAACGCAAACGCTGAAAGATGCAACTAACGAAGCGATTCGTGATTGGGTTACGAACGTGCGCGATACGTTTTACGTGCTTGGTTCGGTTGTCGGTCCGCATCCGTATCCAATGCTTGTGCGCGATTTTCAAAAGGTGATTGGCGAGGAAACGCGCAAACAAATTTTGAAAAAAGAAAAACGTCTTCCCGATATTCTCGTTGCATGCGTTGGCGGTGGAAGTAATTCGCTCGGATTATTTTTTCCATTCTTGAATGATGATGTAAAAATGTTTGGCGTTGAAGCCGCAGGACTTGGACTTGATACGGAACAACACGCGGCAACACTCACGAAAGGAAAACCGGGAGTTCTGCACGGCTCGTTCAGTTATCTTTTGCAAAATCACGATGGACAAATTCTTCCCGCACATTCTATTTCTGCGGGACTCGATTATCCCGGCGTTGGTCCCGAACATAGTTATTTGAAAGAAACTGGTCGCGTGCAGTATGTTTCTGTTACCGATGATGAAGCTCTCGATGCAGTGTTTGAACTCACGAAGTTAGAAGGAATTTTTCCTGCGCTCGAATCTGCACACGCGCTTGCGTATTTGAAAAAACTAAAACTCGCAATTCGTAACTCGAAACGTGAAATCCTCATCGTTGTAAATTTATCGGGACGCGGAGAAAAAGATTTGCCGACGATTTTACAAAATATAAAATAACTCTGCGAATGCTTTGCGACCTCTGCGCCTCTGCGTTTTAATCTTTACAACGCAGAGGCGCAGAGAACGCTGAGAAACACAGAGAAAAATTGCAATGAATAAACTTACTTCAAAACTACAATCACTCAAAAACGAAAAGAAGAAAGCACTTTCCATTTTTCTCACGGCGGGATTTCCAACAAGAGAGAAAACTATTTCGCTTGTGAAGGCAATTGAACGCGGCGGCGCAGATATTTTGGAATTGGGAATTCCGTTTTCTGACCCGCTTGCCGATGGACCGACGATTCAATTCAGTTCGCACATTGCATTGGAAAATGGAGTAACGCTTTCAAAAATATTTTCTATAGTGAAAGAGATACGCACGTTTTCTGAAATGCCAATCGTATTGATGGGATATACAAACTCATTGCTCGCTTTTGGAATTGAAAATTTTTTTGCTTCTTGTTCAGCATTTGGTGTTGATGGAATTATCGTTCCCGATTTACCGCTTGAGGAATCTCAAGAAATTATTTTACAAGCGAAAGAAAAAAACGTTTCCCCAATTTTTCTCGCTGCGCCGACAACAACGAATGAACGCTTGAAACTTCTCGATGAGAATTCGACGGGATTTTTATACTGCGTTTCGATAACCGGAGTTACGGGAGCGAGAAGAAATATTTCTCAACAGGCGAAAACATTTTTGAAACGCGCAAAGAAAGTAGTGAAGAAAAATCCGTTGCTTGTCGGTTTTGGAATTTCTTCAAAAGAAGATGCGCAGCAAATGAAAAATTTTTGTGATGGAATAATTGTCGGCAGCGCGTTAATAAATGTTATTCGTGAAAGTAAGAAGAATGAAATGGAAAAGAATGTGGAGAAATCTGTGAGAGAATTGCGAAGAGGATTGGATGAGTAGAATTTCTCTCAAAGACGCAAAGATGCAAAGTAAGTTTTTTAATTTTTCACTTTTAACTTTTCATTGAATTTATGGCTGGAAATTCCTTTGGAGAATTATTTCGTATTACAACGTTTGGTGAAAGTCACGGCAAAGCGGTTGGCGTAATCATTGACGGCGTGAAACCGAATCTTGATTTTTCCGTTGATGAAATTCAGCGCGAACTTGACCGACGACGACCGGGACAAAGCAACGTTACAACAGCGCGGAACGAAGCGGATAGAGTGGAAGTGTTGAGCGGCGTGTTTGATGGAAAAACTTTGGGAACGCCAATTTGCTTACTCATTCGCAACACCGACCAACGCTCGAATGATTACGAAGCCATTAAAAATTTATTTCGTCCGGGACACGCGGCGTACACATATTTGTCGAAGTACGGCATTCACGATTATCGCGGAGGAGGAAGAAGTTCGGCGCGAGAAACTGCTGGACGTGTTGCATCGGGAGCGTTGGCAAAACAAATTTTGAAAAAGAACGGCATCGAGATTTTCGCATACACAAAACAAGTCGGGAATATTATTGCGAACAAAATTGACGTGAACGAAATCGAAAAAAATGTCGTGCGTTGTGCGGATAAAGATGCGGCGAAAAAGATGGAGAGAAAAATTCTTCGCACAAAAAAAGAAGGTGATTCGATTGGCGGCGTTGTGGAATGTGTGGTAAAAAATTGTCCCGTTGGTTTGGGCGAACCGGTGTTTGATAAACTCGAAGCGGAACTTGCTAAAGCGATGCTCTCGATTCCTGCAACGAAAGGATTTGAAATTGGTTCGGGATTTGCTTCGGCGAAAATGAAAGGCAGCGAACACAACGATGAATATTATGTTGATAAAAAAGGGCGAGTGCGAACACGAACAAATTATTCCGGCGGCATTCAAGGAGGGATTTCCGATGGCGAAGATATCGTGTTTCGTGTTGCGATTAAACCGGCATCATCAATTTTGAAAGAACAGAAAACAATTTCCGTTGATAAAAAATCGGCGACGATAAAAACCGAAGGACGACATGACCCGTGTTTATGTACGCGCGCAGTTCCTGTGATTGAATCAATGGCGGCGCTTGTGATAACAGACCATTTGATGCGACTTCAAATGTTGAAAGATGAAAATGCGTTGAGTGATGTTCGTCGTTCAATTGATTTGATTGACGATAATATTTTGATTCTTCTTGCACAACGACAATCGCTTGTTGCAGAAGTTGCGAAAATAAAAAACTATCAAAAGAAATTTATTGTGGATGTAAAACGCGAAGCAGAAATCAAGAAGCGATTATTTCATTACGCGGGAAGTGCGGGACTCGATACAGAATTTGTCGAAGAAATTTTTCATTCAATAATAAAAAATTCACGAGCAATACAAGAAAGGTTTGTGAAGAAATGAAAAAGAAGTCAGTAGTTAGTAGTCAGAAGAAAGTAGTTGGGTTAATTGGCTTTGGGCGTTTTGGAAAATTTCTTGCCCGGCATTTGTCGGAGAAATTTTCTTTGGTTGTTTTTGATTCTTCGTTGAAGCCAAATTCAAAAAAAGAGAAGAATATTTTTTTCGGTTCGATAGAAGAAGTTACTACGCAGAAAATAGTTATACTTGCTGTTCCAATAAATCAAATAAAAAATGTTTTGAAGAAAATTTCTCCGTTAGTTCAAAATGATGCGTTGTTGATTGATGTTTGCTCGGTAAAAGAAAAACCTATTGCGTGGATGAAAAAACTTCTTCCGAAAACGGTTTCAATTCTCGGAACGCATCCTATGTTTGGTCCCGATAGCGCAGCAAACGGAATACAAGGAAAAACGATTGTGCTTTGTCCGGGAAGAATTGCAAAAACAAAACTTCTCGGAATTCAACAAGGATTGAAAAAAGTTGGATTGAATGTAATCGTTACAACGCAAACGGAACACGATAAACAGGTTGCATACACGCAAGCATTAGTTCATTTCTTTGCGCGAAGTTGGAATGCAATGAAACTTCCTTCACCAAAAATCACAACGGAAAGTTTTTTGAAGTTGAATCAAATTTCTCAAACACTAATGAACGATTCGGAAGAATTGTTCAAAGATATGTTTCACTACAATCGTTTTTCGAACGATGTGAGAAAAAAAATATGGACTGCGTTCTCTTCATCGGAAAAGAATTTCGTGTGAAGTGATTTCTATTATTTTAATTTCGCTTTATATTCATCGTACGTCTTTTGATGCGAGGGGTCGTACACGCTAAGCCGGGTAAAAATTTCTGCATCATTGTACGTGAGGAATGTATCGGCAATTTCCAAATATTTTGTGTCGAAAAAAAACTTGATAGAATAACTTCGTGTATTCAGTTTTTTACGAAGTTTCGCAATTGCTTCGAGCGATGAAAGAATTGTTGCCTTTGCTTCACGCGGTTTTTCTACAAATACATCAAGCCCGTTGTAATGGTAATCGTACATCGCAACGCGAAGAGGGGCGTATGCAGAGTTCAGCAATTCATTGACAAGTTGCACGCGATTGTAATTCCCTCCGCTTGTTGCTTCCCATCCGTTGGAAGACGTGCCCGTCGCCATTGTTGAAATGTTCATTGCTTTCTGATAATATTTTGTCCCGCTTAACTTTTCGTATGTGTCGAAATCAATACCAAGAAGGAGATACAAATAAAAATCCACAAAACTGGCAACTTCATCGAAGCGAAATTCATTATGGTCAAGTCGTTGATTTCGCGTAAAAACAAATTGCCATTTGTCATCGGCAATGCGCGCTTCAATAGAATTTTTCGGCGACTTATAAATTTTTCGCTGCGTTCCCCAAAACACATTCGCCTGATACCGAAAATTTTCATCACTTGTAACGAACACGATACTCATCGAGCAACTAATTTTTTCGTTGTCCCAATCGTTTCCCGACCAACGATACGAATTGATGTACTCTTCCAAATTTCTTTCAAAGTCTTGAAGGTTTTCGCGGAAGCGTTCGGAAAGTTGGTGCATATCAACCGTTACATCGCATTCAAATTCTTGTGCAAGCGAAACATTTCCCCACAAAATAAAAACGAGAAAAAAGAAATAGTTCTTCATAAAAATTCTTAAAAAGTTCGGCGATAATATAAAGAAATGCTGTGCGACGTTCAATTCTGCGTACCGTGAATATTTTCTTCCTGAAATGCTGTTACTGCAACCGAAACCGCATAAACATTTTTCACGCCGGAAGATTTCAACGCCCGCGCCGCCGAAGAAATTGTTGCTCCCGTTGTAATTACATCGTCAACGAGAATAATGGATTTGTTGTGAATTTCTTTGTAAAATTTTTCCTTCACGGCGAAAACTTCTTTCACGTTTTCCTGGCGTTCTTGAAAATTCAAATGCGTTTGCGATTGTGTGTATTTGTTGCGCGAAAGAAATTTTGATGCAACAGGAATTTTTGTAATTGAGGAAATTCCTTTTGCAACAAATTCACTTTGGTTGTAACCGCGTTCTCGTAGTTTCAGTTTGTGTAACGGAATTGGAATAAGAAAATCTGCATTGGGAAAACTATTTTCGTGTTTCAATTTTTCACCGAGACGTTTTCCTAATTCAAAACCGAATGTTGTCCGTTGTTCGTATTTCAATCCGTGAATAATATCTTGAATACGTTTATTCTTCTCAAACAAAAAATACGATTGAAAACCATCGAGCGCGTTATGTTGTGAAAATTGTTTTTTCTTTTCAATAAATATCGGTTCGTTTTCCGAAAGCGGAGTAAGTTCGTTCCAGCACTTGTTGCATACGCGAAGTTCTTCATTGCTCATTGTTTGATTGCAGAGAAGGCAAACGTTGGGAAAAATAAAATTGCGGAGAGAGAAGAGCAAGGAGAACGGAGCGCGGAACATTGTGAAAGATGTGAGATTTGGGATGTGAGTTTTATTTTCTCGGTGAGCCGTTGTGTTCTTAGTGACTTAGCGGTAAAAAAAATAAAACCACTAAGACACAGATTACACTAAGAAGCACTAAGTTTTCTTATTCAACATTTTCAATCTCGCGATCTCATCTCTCAACTGCGCGGCGCGTTCAAATTCAAGTTCTTTTGCGGCGCGTTTCATTTCGGTTTCGAGTTCTTCGAGTAAATCTTTTTTCTGCTCGCTCGATAAATAACGCACAACGGATTCGGCAACACCATCACGCAAAAACTCGCGCGAGTTTTTTCCTTGATGTT
>Ga0194120_10005256_pt1 | contig 19239 bp, 30 predicted proteins | sample TA2MahCa65mmetaG_FD_148642 | JGI IMG/M metagenome (GOLD analysis project Ga0194120, IMG submission 148642) | Freshwater microbial communities from Lake Tanganyika, Tanzania - TA2015019 Mahale Deep Cast 65m | ecosystem: Environmental > Aquatic > Freshwater > Lake | place: Tanzania: Lake...
CCTTCGGGCGAATCAGGGACTTCCAGTTGCGCTGCAGGGTGTCGGTCATCGGAATCCTCGTGGGCGGCCGCAGCCGCCGGGTCGCGCGGCGCGCACCTGCCGCGGTCGGGTTCGGTCCTGGTGGCGAGGGGATCGCATGGCGCGGCGAGCGGCGCCGGTGCCGGTCGCGGCCCCGCGCGATCGCGCTACTTGGAGTAGAGCTCGACGATCAGGCGCTCTTCGATCGGCATCGTGATGTCGGCCCGCGCCGGCAACGTCGTGACCTTGCCCGCCATCGCCTTCTTGTCGAGGGTCAGCCACGCCGGCACGCCGCGGCGCTCGACCGACTCGACCGCGTCGGTGATCCGCGCGACCTCCTTCGAGGCGTCGACGATCTTGACCTCGTCGCCGGCCTTGACCGACCACGAGGGAATGTCGACCGCCTTGCTGTTCACGCTGACGTGGCCGTGGCGGACCAGCAGGCGCGCCTCGCTGCGGCTGTTGGCGAAGCCGAGGCGATAGACGACGTTGTCGAGTCGACGCTCGAGGTACGACAGCAGGTTCTCGCCCGTGACGCCGCCCTTGCGCGCGGCCTGCTCGTAGTAGCCGCGGAATTGCTTCTCCTGGATGCCGTAGATGCGCTTGACCTTCTGCTTCTCGCGCAGCTGGCGCCCGAATTCGGACACCTTGGACGGCCGGGCCTGGCCGTGCTGGCCAGGGATGTAGTGGCGGCGCTCGACCGCGCACTTGTCGGTGTAGCAGCGCTCGCCCTTGAGGAACAGCTTGAGCCCCTCGCGGCGGCACAGGCGGCAGACGGGGCCAATGTAGCGGGCCATGGATCTCCTCGAATCGATCGCGAAACGAACGGGGTACTTGCCGCGCGGCGCGGCGCTAGACGCGGCGACGCTTGGGCGGCCGGCAACCGTTGTGCGGCACCGGGGTGACGTCGCGGATGGTGGTGACCTTGAGGCCGGCGTTGGCGAGGGCGCGCAGCGCTGCCTCGCGGCCCGTGCCCGGCCCCTTGACCTGGACCGACACGGTCTTGACGCCGTGCTCCTGGGCGCGCTTGACCGCGTCCTCGGCCGACATCTGGGCCGCGAACGGCGTCGACTTGCGCGAGCCCTTGAAGCCGCGCCGGCCGCACGACGACCACGCCAGCGTGTTGCCGGCGACGTCGGTGACCGTCACGATCGTGTTGTTGAACGTCGAGGCGATGTGGACCACGCCGGTCTGGACGTTCTTCTTGACCTTCTTCTTGACGCGGGCGGCCGCCGCCGCCTGCTTGTTGGTACCAGCTGCCATCGGTGCTTCCTCTCGGCGCGCCCGGCGCGAACGCCGGCTGCGCGCGTCGCGCTACTTCTTCTTGATCGCCGTGCGGCGCGGACCCTTGCGCGTGCGGGCGTTGGTGTGGGTGCGCTGACCGCGGACCGGCAACCCCTTGCGGTGACGGAGGCCGCGGTAGCAGCCGAGATCCATCAGGCGCTTGATGTCCATCGCGATCTGACGGCGCAGATCGCCCTCGACCTTGTACTGGTTCTCCAGCACGTCGCGGATGCGGACCACGTCGACTTCGGTGAGCTCGTCGGCCTTGCGCCCGAGCGGAACGCCCGCCTTGTTGCAGACCTCGCGCGCGACCTGCGGGCCGACGCCGTAGATCGAGCGCAGCGCGATCTCGATCCGCTTGTTGCGGGGCAGGTCAACGCCTGCGATACGTGCCATGGACTACCTCGAACGCGCCTTGTTCTGTGCGGCGGTGGGGGCAAGCGACAGGAGCCGAGAGGTCGGCTAGCCCTGGCGCTGCTTGTGCTTCGGGGTCACGCAGATCACCCGGATGATGCCGCGACGCTTGACGACGCGGCACTGGTCGCAAATGGCCTTGACGGAAGCCCGGACTTTCATGACCTTACCTCGATTCGCCCCAGCCGCGCCGCTGACGCGGGCGGGTTGGGGGGCGACATCTTACACGTTTCACCTGGGCTTGTGAAGCCCCCTTCGACACCAGCTGCGCTCACCCGCTCGCCGGACGCGCCTACTTGGCGCGGTAGGTGATCCGCCCGCGGGTGAGGTCGTAGGGGCTGAGCGCCACCTTGACCTTGTCGCCGGGGAGGATCCGGATGAAGTGCATGCGCATCTTGCCGGAGACGTGCGCCAACACCTTGTGGCCGTTCTCGAGCTGCACCCGAAACATCGCGTTCGGCAGCGGCTCGAGCACCGTGCCCTCGACCTCGATGGCGTCGTCTTTCGACATCCGCTCTCCTCATCGCGGTCGCTCCGGCCTGCGCCGGGACGCCGCGGACAAACGTCAGCCGATCGTCGGCACGCCGCGCGCGCGAACGACCTGTACCGAGGCCTTGAGCACCGCCTCAGGCGGTTGGTTGCCGTCGACCTTCTCGATCACCGCGCCATAGCGCTGGACGAGGGGCGCGGTCTGGGCCGCGAACGCCGCCAGGCGCTTGCGGATCGTCTCGGGCTGATCGTCGCTGCGGTGCACGAGCGCGCCGCCGCAGCGATCGCACAGGCCGGGCTGAACCGGCGGGGCGAATTCGACGTGGTGGACGTTGCCGCAGGCCGGGCAGGTCCGCCGCCCACACAGGCGGCGCACCACCGCATCGTCCGGGACGTCGAGGTAGACGACGAGATCGGGGGCGAGCCCCTCCGACGCCAGCGCGTCGGCCTGGGGCAGCGTGCGCGGGAAGCCGTCGAGCAGGAAGCGCGGCGAGCCGTCGGCGTTGCGACAGTCGGCGGCCTGGACCCGCTCGGAGATGAGCTTGACCATGACGTCGTCCGGCACCAGCGCACCCTTGTCCATGAACCCCTTGGCGAGCAGCCCCACCGGCGTTCCCGCCTTGGCGGCGGCGCGCAGCATGTCGCCGGTCGACAGGTGGGTCAGGCCGAAGCGATCGACGAGACCCTTGGCGACCGTGCCCTTGCCGGCGCCGGGCGGGCCGACCAGGATGATCTTGAGGGCGGGACGGGCGGACATGGCAGGCCTCCTGCTGGCGCGGGTCGCGCCGTGGATTGGGCCGCGAAGGTGGCGCGGCGGCCATCCGCCCGGTCGGTCGAGCCGCTCCCCCTGGCCGGAGCGGGTCTCCGCGATCGGCAACTCAGGCGTCGTCGAGACGGCGGCCGCGCATGCGCGGACCGCTGTCGCCGCCGAAGCTCTCATACGAGTGGCTGATCAGGTGGCTCTCGACCTGCTTGGCGGTGTCCATCGCGACACCGACGACGATGAGCAGGGACGTGCCGCCGTAGTAGAACGGCACGTTGAAATTGGTTTGCAGCAGCGACGGCAGCACGCACACCGCCGAGATGTAGAGCGCCCCACCGAAGGTGATGCGCGACAGGACCCGATCGATGTACTCGGCAGTGTCCTTGCCGGCGCGCACGCCGACGACCGCGCCGCCACCGCGCCGCAGGTTGTCGGCGATGTCGACCGAGTTGAACGTCACCGCGGTGTAGAAGTAGCAGAAGAACACGATCAGCGCGACGTACATGGCGTTGTACATCAGCCGGCCAGGCGAGAGCGCGTTGACGACGCCGTTGAGCCAGCTCGCGTCGGGGAAGAAGTTGCCGAGCGTCGACGGGAAGGCGAGGATCGACGACGCAAAGATCGGCGGGATGACGCCGGCCGAGTTGACCTTGAGCGGCAGGTACGAATTGGCCGACGCCACCGCCTGGCGGTTGACCGTGCGCTTGGCGTACTGGACCAGGATGCGGCGCTGGGCGCTCTCGAAGTAGACGATGATCGCGATGACGGCGACGACGAGGGCGGCGATGAGGAGCAGGATCGGCACCGGAATCTGGCCGTTCTTGACGAGCTCCCAGGTCTGGTTGAGCGCGCTCGGCAGGCCGGCGACGATGCCGGCGTAGATGACGAGCGAGATCCCGTTGCCGATGCCGCGCTCGGTGATCTGCTCGCCGAGCCACATGATGAAGGTCGTGCCGGCGGTGAGGGACAGGACGCACAGCACCTTGAAGCCGAGGCCTCCCGTCGTCGCCGCGCCCGCGGCGGTGTTCATCCCCTCCAGCCAGGTGGCGAGCGCGGTGCCCTGAACGATCGACAGGATGACGCAGCCGTAGCGCGTCCACTGGTTGATCTTGCGCCGGCCTGCTTCGCCCTCCTTGTTGAGGCGCTCGACCGCCGGAACGACGACGGTCAGCAGCTGCAGGATGATGCTCGCCGAGATGTACGGCATGATCCCGAGGGCGAAGATCGACACCTGCTGGAGCGCGCCGCCGGAGAACAGATCGATGAGACCGAGCAGGCCCCCACCGCGGCTGTTCATGTAGTCGGCCATGACCTTCTGATCGACTCCCGGCACCGTGACGAACACGCCGACACGGTAGACGGCGAGCATCGCGAGCGAGAACAGCACGCGCTTCTTCAGCTCTGGGATCTTGGCGATGTTCTGCAGCACGTTGGCCACGGACGACCTCTTCTTGGGCGGCTGGACGGGTGGGAGGCTAGGCTTCCTGTGCCGTTCCGCCCGCGGCGGCGATCTTGTCGCGCGCCGACGCGCTGAACTTGTCGGCGACGACGACGAGCGGGCGATCGAGCTCGCCCTCGCCCAGGATCTTGACGCCGTCCCACCGGCCGCGGACGAGCCCGACGGCGCGCAGCGTGATCTCGTCGATCCGGCTGTTGGCCTCGAAGATCGCCAGATCGCCGACGTTGACCGTGGCGAGGTGGGTGCGGAAGATGTTGGTGAAGCCGATCTTGGGCAACCGGCGCTGCAGCGGCATCTGGCCGCCCTCGAACGAGTTGCCGACGTCGGGGCTCTTGCGCGCGAGCTGGCCCTTGTGGCCCTTGCCCGCCGTCTTGCCTTGCCCCGACCCGGGGCCGCGGCCGAGCCGCTTGGTCTGACGGTTGGCCCCGCGCGGCGCCTGAAGATTGCTCAGCTCTTTCATGACCTTGACCTGATCCCCTCCGCCACGGCTGGCGGTGGGTTGCGAGAGGCGACCGCCCCGGCGGCGTTCCGCCGGGCGAGGGCGCGGAATTATAGGCGCGGACGCTGGCGCGGGCAATCGTCGCTGCCCGCACTCGCCGCTCAGCCGCGCAACTCTTCGACCGCCTTGCCGCGCCGCGTGGCGACCTGCTCGACGGTGCGCAGCTGGCGCAGGGCGTCGACCGTCGCCCGCACGACGTTGTGCGGGTTGTTGCTGCCGATGCACTTGGTGACGACGTCGCGGACCCCGGCCTTCTCGAGCACCGCGCGCACGGGCCCGCCGGCGATGACGCCGGTACCGCGGCCGGCCGGCTTGAGCAGGACCTCACCGGCGCCGTAGTGCCCGAGCACGTCGTGCGGGATCGACCCCTTGACGAGCGGGACCTGGAACATCGCCTTGCGCGCCTGCTCGGTGCCCTTGCGGACCGCCTCGGGGACCTCCGACGCCTTGCCCATGCCGATGCCGACGCTGCCCTTGCCGTCGCCGACGACGATGAGCGCCGAGAAGCTGAACCGCCGGCCGCCCTTGACGACCTTGGCGGTTCGGTTGATCGCGATCGTGGCGCTCTCGAATTCGTCCTTCTCGGTCTCGCGCGGCTCGCGGCGCGGCCCCCGGTTGTCGCGGCCACCGCCGCGGGGGCCCTGCGAATGCTGATCTGCCATGGTGGCTTACTCCTGACCCGACGCGGGGGTGTGGCCTTCCTTGGTGAGCAGGCCGAGTTCGTGCGCCGCCTTCGACACCGCGGCGATCCGACCGGTGTAGCGGAATCCGTTGCGATCGAACACCAGCTTCGTCACGCCGGCCGCGACCGCGCGCTCGGCGGCGAGCTTGCCGACCGCGGTCGCCGCAGCGCTCTTGTCGCCCTCGAAGGCGCGCATGCCAGCCTCGACCGTCGAGGCCGACGCGAGCGTCCTCCCCGCGTCGTCGTCGATGATCTGGATGTAGATGTGGCGCGCCGACCGAAACACCGACATGCGCGGCCGCTCGGCGGTGCCCCTGATGTAGTGACGCAGCCGCACCTTGCGGTGCTCGCGCGCGTCCTTGTAGTGCTTGATGCCCATCTTGCCTTCCTGTCGGCGCGGTTCGCGCCGCCGCGTGCAGCCACCGCCGGGCCCCTTGCCCGGACGCGGCGCAGGACCTTCCCACGCCGGACATCGTCGCGTCTGCACCGCTCGCCCGGGGCCGACTGGCCCCGGACGCTACTTCTTCTTGCCGCCCTTGCCGCCGGCCTTGCCGGCCTTCTGGCGGACCTTCTCGTTGGTGTAGCGGATGCCCTTGCCCTTGTAGGGCTCGGGCGCGCGCAGGCCGCGGATGTTGGCCGCGGTCTGCCCGAGCAGCTCCTTGTCGATCGAGGTCAGCTCGAGGTGGGTCAGCTTCTCGATCTTGCACTGCACCGCGGCAGGCAGGGCGAAGTGGACCGCGTGCGACCGGCCGATCGAGAACTTGAGCGCCTGGCCCGACTGTTCGACCTTGAAGCCGACGCCGATGACGTCGAGCTCCTTCTTGTAGCCGGCGGCGACGCCCTGGACCATGTTGCGCAGCAGGTTGCGCCCGAGGCCGTGCAGGGCCTTGCCGGTGCGGGTCTGATCGACCGGGTGGACGACGATCTTGCCGTCGCCCTGCTCGAACGTCACGCCCTTGAACGTGCGCGTGAGCACACCGAGCGGCCCCGTGACGGTGACGACGTCGCCCGAGATGGCGACGGTGACCTTGGGCGGCAGCTGCACCGGGGCCTTGCCGACCCGCGACGCGACGTAGTTGGAATTCGTTTCGGTAGCCATCGTCGTTCTCCTGCCCCTGTGGCCGGCCGCTCGCCCGATCGGGCGGCGCCGGTTCGGCTGGCGTCAGGCGGTGGGGCGCCTACCACACCGTGCAGAGCAATTCGCCACCGACCTTCAGCTCGCGCGCCTTGGAGCCGGTGATGACGCCCGACGAGGTCGAGAGGATCGCGATCCCCATGCCGCTCTTGATCTTGGGGATGTCGGCGACGCCGACGTACTTGCGCTGGCCCGGGCGCGACTCGCGGCGCAGCCCCGAGATCGCGTTCGACTTGTCGGCGCAGTAGCGCAGCGTGACCAGGAGCGCCGGATGCTGGGCCCCGGCGTCGTCGGCGAGGTCGGCCAGGTAGCCCTCCTGGTGGAGGATGTGGGCGATGGCCTTGACCGTGTTCGAGCTCGGCACGGTGACGTTCTTGTGCCGAGCGAGGATGGCGTTGCGCACGCGGGTCAGGAAATCGGCGATTGGATCGGTGGTCGGCATGGGAGTGTCTCGCTCGCTGAGAGGAAATGTCGGTTGGCGCGGCGCGGGGCCCGGTCGGAGCCTACCACGAGGCCTTGGTGACGCCCGGCAGCTCGCCGCGGACCGCCAGCTGGCGGAAGCAGATGCGGCACAGGCCGAATTTGCGCATGAACGCCTTCGGGCGGCCGCAGCGCAGGCAACGGTGGTGCTCGCGCGTGCTGAACTTGGGCTTGCGGGTGCTCGCGACGATCTTGCTGGTCTTGGCCATGGCTTCCTGCGTGCGGGGGCCGCGCGGCGGCGGTGCCCGGTTGGGCTGGGTTCGAAGCTACTTGCGGAACGGCATGCCGAGCGCGGCGAGGAGCGCCTTGCTCTCGGCGTCGTTGGCGGCGGTGGTGACCATCGTGATGTTCATCCCGCGCACCTTGTCGACCTGGTCGTAGTTGACCTCGGGGAAGATGATCTGCTCGCGCAGGCCCATCGTGAAATTGCCGCGCCCGTCGAAGCCCTTGGGCGAGACGCCGCGGAAGTCGCGCACGCGCGGCAGCGCGATGCTCACCAGGCGGTCGAGGAACTCCCACATCCGCTCGCGCCGCAGGGTGACCTTGGCGCCGATCGGCTGGTTCTCGCGCAGCTTGAAGTTGGCGATCGACTTGCGCGACCGCGTCACGATCGGCTTCTGTCCCGACAGCAGCGCGAGCTGCTCGACCGCCTTGTCGACGACCTTCGGATTCTGGGTCGCCTCGCCGAGGCCGAAATTGATGACGATCTTTTGCAGCCGCGGCACCCGCATCGGGTTGTCGAAGCTGAATTCCTTGGTCAACGCCGGGACGACGTCGCTCTTGTACTTGATCGCGAGACGGGCGGGCATCGCTTGCTCACTTTGGCCGCTTGCGCGGCGGGGTTCCGCTCCAACCTGCACCGGCACACCCGGCCGGCGTCTGACGCGTTGGGCGGACGCTTGGGGATCAGACCTGGTCGAGGACCTCGCCGGTCTTGTGGACGACCCGGACCTTCCTGGGCCCGTGGGCGGTGTCGACGGTCTGGAAGCCGACGCGGACCGGCTTGCCGGTCGTCGGGCTGACGAGGGCGACGTTCGAGATGTGCAGCGGAGCCTCGATCTGCTTGATCTCGCTCTGCTCGGTCTGCCGCTTGGCCTTGTGGTGCTTGAACACGAGGTTGCAACCCTCGACGATCACCGCCTCACCGTCGCGCGCCATCGACTTGACCGTGCCGGTCTTGCCGATGTCCTTGCCGGCCAGGACCTGGACGGTGTCGCCTTTGCGAATCTTGCGCATCTTGACCTCAGTTCGGTTGCAGCGTCGGCGCGGCGCCTACAGCACTTCGGGGGCGAGCGACACGATCTTGGTGAACTTCTTGGCGCGCAGCTCGCGCGCCACCGGTCCAAAGATGCGGGTGCCGATCGGCTCCTTCTGGTTGTTGATGACGACGGCGGCGTTGCCGTCGAACTTGATGTAGCTGCCGTCCTCGCGGCCGATCTCTTTGGCGGTGCGCACGATCACCGCGCGGACCACGTCACCCTTCTTGACCTTCGACTTCGGCAGCGCCTCGCGCACCGAGCAGACGATGATGTCGCCGATCGAGGCGTACTTGCGCTTCGACCCGCCGAGGACCTTGATGCAGCGCAGCTGACGGGCGCCCGAGTTGTCGGCGACGGTCAGATAAGATTCCTGCTGGATCATCGCTTGCTCCTTGCCGTCGCGCGGCGCGCGGCGACCGTCCCGCGGTGTGGCGCGGGGCTAGACGTCTTTCTTGCGCAGCGTGGCGCGGTACACCCAGCGCTTGTGCTTCGACAGCGGGCGGCACTCCTCGATCACGACCTGATCGCCGAGGGCGCAGTGGCCGTGCGGGTCGTGCGCCATGTAGCGCGCGCGCCGGCGGACGTACTTGCGGTACTTCGGGTGCAGGAACACCCGGGTGACCGACACGACCGCGGTCTTGTCCATCTTGGTCGACACGACGATCCCGGTCATGCGCCGGCGGTGGCGCTCGTCGCCGCCGTGGGCCTCGGGCGTGGACGCGCCGGTGGTCTCGGTCGCGGGGGTGGTCTCGCTCATGACTGTGCTCCCTCAACGCGCGGGCTACTTGCCGCCCAGGTGAATGCCAAGCTCGATCTGACGCAGCCGCGTCGCGACGCGGGCGAGCTCGCGCCTGGTGGTGCGGAGCTTGATCACGTTCTTGATCTGGCCGGTGTGGTGCTGGAACCGCAGCTTGAACAGCTCATCGCGCAGATCGCTCTCGCGCTTCTTGAGTTCGGTCTCGGTCAGCTCGTTGATGATGTTGCTCATCCGATTTCTCCCCGCGCGACCACCTTGCACTTGATCGGCAGCTTGTGGGCGGCGACCGCCAGCGCGTCGCGCGTCGTCGGCGCGTCGTCCGACTGGATTTCGTACAGCATGGTGCCAGGCTGGACGACGGCGACCCAGTGGTCGGACGGGCCCTTGCCCTTGCCCATGCGGGTCTCGGCGGGCTTCTTGGTCACCGGCTTGTGCGGGAAGATGCGAATCCACACCTTGGCGTCGCGCTTCATCTTGCGCGTCATCGAGATACGGGCTGCCTCGATCTGGCGGCTGGTGAGCCAGCCGCACTCGAGCGCGACCAACCCGAAGTCGCCGTTGCTGACCTCGTTGCCGGTGTAGGCGAAGCCGCGGCTCTTGCCCTTCGCCTGCTTGCGCCACTTGATGCGCTTGGGTGCCAACATGGCCTTACCTCATCTCAAAGCGATGAATCGCGGATGCCGGTGGAACTAGCCGCGCGGCGGCATGCCAGTGCCGCGCTCGGTCAGGATGTCGCCGTGGTAGATCCAGGTCTTGACGCCGATGACGCCGTAGGTCGTGCGCGCGAGCGCCTCACCGTACTGGATGTCGGCGCGCAGGGTGTGGAGCGGAACGCGGCCCTCGCGGTACCACTCGTAGCGGCCCATCTCGGCGCCGCCGAGGCGGCCCGAGCACGCCACCCGGATGCCCTTGATGCCGAACTTCTGCGCCGCCTGCATCGACTTGCGCATCGCGCGGCGAAACGCGACCCGGCGCTCGAGCTGGGTCGCGACGTTCTCGGCCACCAGCTGGGCGTCGGTCTCGGCGCGGCGGACCTCGTGGATGGTCAGGACGATCTCGCCCTTGACCATCTTCTGCAGCTGGCCCTTGAGCTTCTCGAGCTCCTTGCCCTTCGGACCGACCAGGATGCCCGGCCGCGCGGTGTGGATGCCGACGCGGATCTGGCGCGCCCTGCGCTCGACGTCGATGCGCGCGATGCCGGCGTGGTTCATCTTCTCCTTGACCGTCTTGCGGATCGCGAGATCCTCGTGCAGCCAACCCTGGTAGTTCTTCTCCTCGAACCACTTGGAGTTCCAGCTGCGGATCACGCCCAGGCGCAGTCCATTCGGATGACTCTTCTGTCCCACGGGTGGCCTCGAAATTCCGTCGGTGCGGGAATCGGTTGCGGAGGCGGCCTGCGCCGCCTACTTGATGCCGAGTTGGATGGTGACGTGGCTCGTCTTCTTCAGGATGCGCGTCGCCCGACCCTGGGCGCGCGGCGTCCAGCGCTTCATCATCTCGCCCTGGTCGACGAACACCGCCTCGACGTACAGGTCGTCGACGGCGAGCTGCTTGACCGCTTCGGCGTTGATCATCGCGCTGTAGAGCAGCTTGCGCACCGGCTCCGCCCCGGCCTTGGGGATGAACTGGAGCAGGTTGAGCGCCTCCTCGACCGGCTTGCCGCGGATGCGATCGACGACGACGCGGACCTTGCGCGGCGCGATGTGCAAGCCCTTGAGGCGCACTGGAGCGAGCGGCCTGCTGGCGGCGCCCTGCTCTTCGCCTTCGCTGCTCCCAACGTCGTGGTCGAGATCGGCGTGATCGTGATCGTGTTCGTCGTGCTGTGCCATGACCGGTCTCCTGCGTGCGCCCCGAGAGGACGGTGCGCGCCTACTTCTTCTTGACCTTCTTGTCGGCCGAGTGCCCGAAGAACGTCCGCGTCGGGGCGAATTCGCCCATTTTGTGGCCGACCATGTTCTCGGTGACGAACACCGGGATGAACTTCTTGCCGTTGTGGACCATGAAATTCAGCCCGACGAAGTCGGGATAGATGGTCGAGCGGCGCGACCACGTCTTGATCGGGCGCTTGTTGTTGGTGCGGTTGGCGTCCTCGACCTTCGCCTTGAGGTGGCCGTCGACGAACGGGCTTTTCTTGACGGAACGTGGCATCGGATCCTCGTGGCGCGCCGAACGGAGCGCCTCTTCGCGTTCTCTCGGCTAGCGGTTGCCCTTGGGGCGGCGCGAGACGATCAGGTGGTCGGTGCGCTTGTTGTGGCGGGTCTTCGGGCCCTTGGTCTTCCAACCCCACGGCGAGGTCGGGTGGCGACCGCCGGACGTGCGGCCTTCACCGCCGCCGAGCGGGTGGTCGACCGGGTTCATCGCCACGCCGCGCACGCTCGGGCGGATGCCGAGCCAGCGCGACCGGCCGGCCTTGCCGAGGCTGATCTTGTCGTGATCGATGTTGCTCGTCTGGCCGATGGTGGCTTTGCAGTCCTTGGTGACCTTGCGCAGCTCGCCCGACGGCAGGCGCAGCAGGGCGTGCTTGCCCTCCTTGGCCATCAGCTGGGCGGCGGTGCCGGCCGAGCGGCACACCTGACCGCCCTTGCCGGGCTGCAGCTCGACGTTGTGCACCATCGTGCCGACCGGGATCGCTTCGAGGGGCAAGGTGTTGCCGGCCTTGATGTCGGCGTTGCGGCTCGACACGACCTGGTCACCGACCTTGAGCCCGGTCGGCGCGACGATGTAGCGCTTCTCGCCGTCGGCGTAGTGGACGAGGGCGATGCGCGCCGAGCGGTTGGGATCGTACTCGATCGTCGCCACCTTGGCCGGAATGCCGGCCTTGTCGCGCTTGAAGTCGATGATGCGGTAGTGGCGCTTGTGGCCGCCGCCGCGCTGCCACGCCGTGATGCGGCCCGTGTTGCTGCGACCGCGCGGGCCGTGCAGCGGCACCAGCAGCGACTTCTCGGCCTGCGACGTCGTGACGTCGGAGAAGTTGTCGAGCGACAGCTGGCGGGTGCCGTTGCCTACGGGGCGGTAGTGCTTGATACCCATGGTGACCTCGTGGACTGCGCCGCCGGCCCACCGCCGCGGCGTTTGCGTGTCGTCGCGCCCGCGGCGCAGCCGCTATTGGGCGAAGAAATCGATCGTCTGACCCTCGGCGATCCGCACGAGCGCCTTCTTGGAGCTCGCACGCATCCCGCTGTAGCGGCCGACCCGGCGAGCCTTGCCGAGCTTGTGCTGGGTGCGCACGTCGACGACCTTGACGCCGAACAGCGCCTCGACCGCGGCCTTGATCATCTTCTTGTTGGCGTCGGGGTGGACCTGGAAGACCACCACGTTCTGCGTGCCGCCGAGCAGCGTGTTCTTCTCGGTGATGAGCGGACGCTCGAGAACCTGGGTCAAGTGCAGCGCCATCGCGCCCTCCTGTGGGAGCCGCGGCCTACTGGCCGAGGCGCTCTTCCAGCGCCTTGGCGCCTTCGACGGTCAGGACCAGCCGGTCGTACTTCAGCACGTCGTAGACGTTGACACCCTCGGCGCGGATGTACTTGGCGGTCGGCAGGTTGCGGATCGAGCGGTGCAGATTGGCCTCCTCACCGCGCGTGACGACGAGCGCGTTGGGCGCGCCGAGCCGGACGAGCGTCGCCGCCGCCTCCTTGGTGCGCGGACGCTCGAACGCGAAGGCATCGACGACCACCAGCTCGCCGTTGGCGGCGCGGGTCGACAGCGCCGAGCACAGCGCGGCGCGGCGCACCTTCTTCGGGATGGTGTAGCTGTAGTCGCGCGGGTGCGGCCCGTGGGCGACGCCGCCGTGGACGAAGATCGGCGACTTGCGCGAGCCGTGGCGCGCGTTGCCCGATCCCTTCTGGCGGTAGGTCTTCTTGGTGGTGCCGTGGACGGTCGTGCGGGTCTTGGTCGAATGGGTGCCCTGGCGGCGGTTCGCCAGTTGGCCCTTGACGACCTCCCAGTGCAGGTGCGGCTTGACCTCGGCGCCGAACACCGCGTCGGAGAGCGACAGCTCGCCGATCGACTGGCCTTGGGTGTTGACGATGGTGACGGTGGGCATATCTGCCTCGCTGGCGAATGCGGGGTGGCTTGTCGGCCGGATCAGGTCTTGATCTCGACCGCGACGCCGGCGGCCAGGTCGAGCTTCATCAGCGCGTCCAGGGTGAGCTGGGTCGGGTCGAGGATGTCGATGAGACGCTTGTGGGTGCGAATCTCGAATTGCTCGCGGCTCTTCTTGTCGACGTGCGGCGAGCGCAGCACGGTGTAGCTGTTGATCCGCGTCGGAAGCGGGATCGGCCCAGCGATCCGGGCGCCGGTGTTCGACACCGTCGAGATGATCTCGCTCACCGACTGATCGAGGAGCTTGAAGTCGTACGCCTTGAGGCGGATGCGGATGCGCTGGCCGGCCATGTCGAATCTCCGGTAGGGCGCGCGTCGGCGCCCATCGATCAGGGATCAACCCTTGCTCTTGAGCACGTCCTGCAGGATCTGCGCCGGTGCCGGCGCATAGTGCGAGAACTGCATCGTGTAGGTGCCGCGACCCTGGGTGCGCGAGCGCAGGTCGGTCGCGTAGCCGAACGTCTCGCCGAGCGGGACCTCGCCGGTGATGACGCGCACGCCGGCGCGCTCGTCGAGGTTGGTGATGCGGCCGCGGCGGCTGTTGAGGTCGCCGATGATGTCGCCCATGTAGTCTTCGGGAACGAGGACCTCGATGCCGAAGATCGGCTCGAGCAGTTGGCAGCGCGCCTTGGCGCACGCCTCCTTGAAGGCCATCGAACCGCAGATGCGGAAGGCCATCTCGTTCGAGTCCACATCGTGGTACGAGCCGAAGAACAGCGACACCTTGACGTCGACCATCGGGTAGCCGGCGAGGTGACCGGTCGTCATCGCGTCCTGAATGCCCTTGTCGACCGCGGGGATGTACTCCTTCGGGATGACACCGCCCTTGATCTCGTCGACAAAGGTGTAGCCGGCGCCCGGCTCCTGCGGCTCGATGCGGATGCAGGTGTGGGCGTACTGGCCGCGGCCACCGGTCTGCTTGGCGTACTTGTGATCGACCTCGGCCTTCTGGGTGATCGTCTCGCGGTAGGCGACCTGCGGCCGGCCGACCTTGGCGTTGACCTTGAACTCGCGCTTGAGGCGGTCGACGATGATCTCGAGGTGGAGCTCGCCCATGCCGGCGATGAGGGTCTGGCCGGTGTCCTCGTTGGTGAAGAACTTGAACGACGGATCCTCGCGCGCGAGCTTCGACAGGCCGTTCGAGAGCTTCTCTTCCTCGGCCTTGTTCTCGGGCTCGATCGCGACCGAGATCACCGGGTCGGGGAACTTCATCTGCTCGAGCGCGACCGGCGACTTGTTGTCGCACAGCGTGTGCCCGGTGATGGTGTCGCGCAGGCCGGCGACGGCGACGATGTCGCCTGCGTAGGCCTCCTTGATGTCCTCGCGCTTGTTGGCGTGCATCTTCATGATGCGGCCGATGCGCTCGTTCTTGCCGGTGTTGGCGTTGAGGACCGAGTCGCCGACCACCATCGTGCCCGAGTAGATGCGGACGTAGGTCAGGTGGCCGATGAACGGGTCCGTCCACAGCTTGTAGGCCAACCCGCAGAAGGGGACGTCGTCCTTCGCCTCGCGGATGAGCTCCTTGCCGGCGTTCTTCTCGCTGTCGGGGACGAGGCCCTTGACCGGCGGGATGTCGTTCGGGCTCGGCAGGAAGTCAACGACGGCGTCGAGCAGCTGCTGCACACCCTTGTTCTTGAACGCCGACCCGCCGATGACAGGGATCATCGCCATCGACAGGACGCCCTTGCGGATGAGCGCCTTGAGCTCGTCGGTCGGGATATCCTCGCCCGACAGGTAGCGCTCCATCGCGCCGTCGTCCTGCTCGACCGCTGCCTCCATCAGGTACTGGCGCGCGGCCTCGGCCTCGGCCTTGAGATCGGCCGGGATCTCGACCACGTCCCAGCGGGCGCCCTGGCTCGACTCGTCGAAGATGAAGCCCTTCATCGTCAACAGGTCGACGATGCCGCGGAAGTGGTCCTCGGCGCCGATCATCAGCATGAGCGGCACCGCGCGGGCGCCGAGGCGCTCGCGGATCTCGCCGACGACGCGCTCGTAGTTGGCACCGGTGCGGTCCATCTTGTTGACGAACGCGATCCGCGGCACGCCGTAGCGGTTGGCCTGGCGCCACACCGTCTCCGACTGGGGCTGGACGCCGCCGACGGCGCAGAACACCGCGACCGCGCCGTCGAGGACGCGCAGCGAGCGCTCAACCTCGATGGTGAAGTCGACGTGGCCGGGGGTGTCGATGATGTTGATGGTCTTGCCGCGCCACTGACACTGGGTCGCCGCCGACGTGATCGTGATGCCGCGCTCCTGCTCCTGCTCCATGAAGTCCATCGTCGCGGCGCCGTCGTGGACCTCGCCGATCTTGTGGACCCGGCCGGTGTAGAACAGGATCCGCTCCGTCGTCGTGGTCTTGCCGGCATCGATGTGGGCCATGATGCCGATGTTGCGGAAATGGGCGAGCGGGACGGAACGCGGCACGACAGACTCTCAGTGCGCGGACGAGCGCGCGGGGACAAGTGGCTCCGGTGAGGGCACCTACCAGCGGTAGTGGGCGAAGGCCTTGTTGGCCTCGGCCATGCGGTGGACGTCTTCGCGCTTCTTGACCGCGGCGCCGCGCCCCTGCGCGGCGTCCATGATCTCGTTGGCCAGCTTCTCGACCATGCCCTTCTCACCACGGGCGCGCGCCGCGTTGATGAGCCAGCGCATCGACAGGGCGGTGCGGCGCTCAGGGCGAATCTCGACCGGAACCTGGTAGTTCGATCCACCGACGCGGCGTGACTTGACCTCGACCGCCGGGCGCACGTTCTCAAGCGCCTGGCGGAAGACCTTGACCGGGTCGTCCTTGGCGCGCGTCTCGACCTTGTCGAGCGCGCCGTAGAGCACCGCCTCGGCGGTCGACTTCTTGCCCTCCCACATCAGGCAGTTCGCGAACTTGCCGACCATCTGGTCGCCAAACTTCGGGTCGCAGGGGGGGATGCGCTTCGGAACTTCGCGGCGGCGGGGCATGGCTCTCTCCTGGCGGGGTTGCCGGTGAGGCAACCGTGGTCGCGCGGTGCGCGGGCCGGGTGGCTACTTCTTCTTGGCGGCGGCGGCGGCGCCTTCCTTCGGGCGCTTGGCGCCATACTTGCTGCGGCTCTGGCGGCGGTTTGCGACGCCGGTGGTGTCGAGGCTGCCGCGGACGATGTGGTAGCGAACGCCGGGGAGGTCCTTCACGCGGCCGCCTCGGATGAGGACGATCGAGTGCTCCTGCAGGTTGTGGCCGACGCCGGGGATGTACGACGTGACCTCCATGCCGTTCGACAGCCGGACGCGCGCGACCTTGCGCAGCGCAGAATTCGGCTTCTTCGGCGTGGTCGTGTACACGCGCGTGCACACGCCGCGCTTCTGCGGGCAGGCGTCGAGCGCAGGGGACTTGGTCTTGCGGTGCTTGGCGGCGCGGCGGTCGCGCACGAGCTGGTTGATCGTCGGCATCGCGGACAGGCTCCAGGCGCCGATGGTGGTCGGCGCGATCGTTCGCAAGCGCGCCCGGCGGCGCGCGCCGGTGGCGCGGGTGGAACCGCGCCTCGCGACCGCCTTGGGGTCACGCCGGCTGCGTTCGCGGCACCGGGCGCCGAGGCGCCGCAGTATGCCGCTTCGCAAGGATTCACCGCCGAATCGCCTACTTGAAGGAGGCGTGCTTCAGGGCGCCCATCGTACCTTCGCGGAGGGTCGGGGTCCGTATAGGCCGCGACCTCTTGCAGCGCTCGCCCGTGGATGTCGCGACGACCTCCGGGGCGGTTCAGGGATCGGCCCGGGGGCCGGTTGTGCGCTGCGAAGGCTCCTTTCCCGATGGGGGGACGTTCCGGCTCCTTGCCGGAACCCGCCAGGCCCGAGGGGCCGGCGCGGGGGCGGAATTTTAGAGGTCGCCGCAGGTGGTGTCAAGGCCCGGCGCGCGCCGGCCCGCGCCGCAGTCCGCCGACGTGGCCGGGCCAGAACCGCGTGCGCGGTGCCACCAGCGACGTAGCTCGTGAGAATTGCACTGTTCTCTCTGGCGGCCGCGGCCGGCGGAGCGGTCGCCGGACGGCACCAGCCCCGGGGCGATCCCGGCAGCCTCTCACGGTGCCACCATCTGTTCATGTCGATGAATTGCTGGCTGTTTGTCCGCTCGGAGGTGATCTCGCCGCCTGCGGACGAGATCCCGATCGCCTGCGACCACGGGGCGGCCGCAAGGAGGAGGTCGCCGCGCTTCGAGCCCCTCACCCCCGCGCCTGGCGGGCCCCCGTCCAGGTCGACACGGAGGCGCTGCTGCTGAGGGAGACGAGCGTCCCCTGCCGGGGGCTCGAACGGCGCCTTTGAACAGATCCACCATTTGTTCAAGTCCATGGGATCACGTGAACCTCGGAGACGGGCGTGCCGGCGAGCGGGCGCGACGCCAGCGGGCAGGCCCGGCCCGGGGCCCGGGTTCTGCGGCGCGAGGCCGCAGCGCCTGTCGAGGGGCCGGACCGATCCACCATTTGTTCAAGTCCATGGAATCACGTGAACCGACTGCGGCGACCGCGGAACGGCGGCTGCAGCCACCCGACTCCTGCCCCTGTTTCAGAGCGGCGCCCTTCGGCGCGGGGCCCTGGTGATCGCCAAACAGGTTTTCGTGTAGTATGCGGCCGGGTTCTGCTCGACCGACACCCGCCGTGTCGGAAATCCCACGTAGGTTCAACGACTCGACTGCTGCATGGCGCCCCAACCGGGCGCAGGGGACACGTTGACGACCACCTTCGGCCGCTACGAGTTGCTCGAGAGGATCGGCCTGGGTGGCATGGCCGAGGTCTGGCGCGCGCGCGTCGCTGGCGTCGGCGGCTTCGAGAAGATCGTCGTCATCAAGAAGATCCTGCCGAGCTTCGCCCAGAACCGCACCTTCATCGACATGCTGCTCCACGAGGCGCGGCTGTGCGCCGTGCTGCAGCACGCCAACATCGTGCAGGTCTACGAGAACGGTGACATCGACGGCATCTTCTACATCGCGATGGAGTACGTGAGCGGCCACGACCTGTTCAAGGTCCTGTCGCGGGCGACGCAGGTCCAGATGAGGATCCCGGCCGAGATCTGCCTGTACGTCGCCGCCGAGGCCGCCAAGGGGCTGCACTACGCCCACAACGCGCGCGATCACTACGGCCGCCCGCTGCACATCATCCACCGCGACGTCTCGCCGTCGAACGTCATCCTGTCCGAGTCCGGCGAGGTCAAGGTGATGGACTTCGGCGTCGCGAGGGCGACCCCAGGCGGCCAACGCGAGAACGCGACCCGGTCGGGGGTGCTCAAGGGCAAGCTCGGCTACATGAGCCCCGAACAGGTGACGGGCCGCCAATTCGACCACCGCAGCGACATCTTCTCGCTCGGCATCATCCTGTACGAGTCGCTGACGCTCAAGCGCCTGTTCCTGGCCAAGACCGACCTCGAGACGTTGGTCAACATCCGCGACGCCCGCCTCGAGCACAAGTTCAAGAAACACAGCTACATCGACGAGGACTTTCGCAACGTCCTGCGCAAGTCGCTCGCGCGCGAGCCCGAGCAGCGCTACCCGACCGCTCTGGCGATGCACGACGACATCCAGCAGGTCCTGTTCGATCGGCGCCAGCACGTCTCGGGCAGCGCGCTGGCGAGGTTCCTCGCCGACCTGTTCGATCCGGCCAAGTCGGGCCTCGGCACGCCCCCTCCGAGCGGGCCGGTCGCGCCGGTCGCGATACCGGCGTCGGCCGACAACTTCAAGCCCGGCGAGGCCCGCGCGTCGGGTGCCGTGATCCTGCCGCCGACGCAGCCGGCCATCGTGTCGCCGGGCCTCGTCAAGATCGACGGCCTGCCGGCGCCGGCCAAGGTGCCCGCAGCCCAGGCCGCTTCGAGCTCGCTGTCGTTCTCGCCCAACGAGGCCAAGCGGATCCGCGGGCAAATCGCGGCGTCGCTCGGCGGCGTGGGCGCGGCA
>Ga0194120_10005257_pt1 | contig 19238 bp, 19 predicted proteins | sample TA2MahCa65mmetaG_FD_148642 | JGI IMG/M metagenome (GOLD analysis project Ga0194120, IMG submission 148642) | Freshwater microbial communities from Lake Tanganyika, Tanzania - TA2015019 Mahale Deep Cast 65m | ecosystem: Environmental > Aquatic > Freshwater > Lake | place: Tanzania: Lake...
GCAGGCCTTCGAGCGACACGCCGCGCTGCAGGGGCAGCAGCACCGTGAGCCGCTGTTGATCGGCCAGCTGGCCATAGGCGGGTAGGGGGGCGGCCGGCGGTGCCACGAGCAGCTGGCTGCGGGGAGCCGCTCCCACAGGGACCTGGGGATCGGCGCCGGGCGGCAGCCAGCCCACCTGCAGGCTGGGCGGGGTGATGCCGCATTGGCGGCTTTCGTCCATCGCCACGCTGTAGCCGCGCCGCAGCCCATCGCCCAGCCCCGCCAGCAAGCCTTCGCTGGGTAGCAGCAGCCGCACATCACTGCGCAGGGGTGTGCTGGCGGCGAGGGTCTGGCTGCCCAGCAGCGCTGCTGCAATCCCAGCAGCCAAGCCCAGTTGGCGCTTCCAAGCGGCTGGCTCTGCCGGCCGGCGCAGACCAACCACGCTCGATGCGGCTACCGCCGCCACGGGCTGTTCTGCAGTGGTCATGGCCGGCACCGTCCAGCCGTTGAAAGCTAGGTGGATTTCCCTGACTAGGCTCAGCCTTTCAACAGTTGATCGCATGCAGTCACGCCGCAACGCCATGCGCCATCTCCTGGGCCGCAAGCTTGGCTACGTTGCGTTGAGCGCTGGGTTGGCGATGGCTGCGCTGTCGCTGCTGCCAGCTCCCGCTCAGGCGATCCCGGAAGCGGATGCGATCAAGAAGCTGCAGGTGGTGCCGGTGTTTGTGCTCACCGACTCCAACGGTGTGCCCCTGCCGATCCCGCGCGATAAAGAGCTGGTGCTGCCCCTCTATCTCGAGAGCGCCAAAGCCAATGAGCAGCTGGCTGCCCTGAACAAGAGCAATCCATCCCTGAAAGCCGGTGTGGTGGCGCTGCCCCTCAACGTGATGAACGAGAAGGTGACGGAGCTCAACAAGCAGCTCAAGGACAAGAGCAAACCCCTTGTGGCTCCGATCGTGGGGAACGACGGCGATCGCACCCAGGCCGTGAAGATCCTCAAGGAACAGGGCCTCACCGAGCAGCAGATCCGTGAAGGCCTGAATGTGCCTGTGTTCTTCACCAAGCCTTTCCTCACGATCAAGACGCCGGAGGGCCCGCGTGGGGTGTTTTTCTTCAGCTACGAAAACCTGGAGAACGCCCTGAGCAAACTGCCCCCGGCTGAGCGTCAAAAGCTCAAGCCGCAGGTGGCTGATCTCACCGCCGTGCTGCGCGAGATCATCAACGCCCCCAACGACTCGTTCACGATCTTCCCCACGCCTGAATATTTCCGGCTGGTGAAGGAAAACCAGGCCAAAGGCAAACCGGCCAACTGAGCTCGGGTTTGATTCAGCGCTCGTCGGTGGCCTGATCGCGCTCGGGCGGGGCCTCCGGCAGGAGCTGGGCCAGCAGGCCACCGCCGATCAGGGCTGCCCCCAGGATCAGCGCCAGGCGTTGATTCGAGCCTGCAGCCTGATCGCCCCACACCGCCGCAGCCAGAAAGGCTGCACCGAGCAGCAGGCAGGGCACCAGCACAATCCCTTTGGCGGTTTTGTTGATGCTCATCGCCACTCAGCAGCTGGGTTGAGGGCTTGCCAAGCCGGCTGCAATCAAGCCGTCTCCCAGATCGGTTCCCGTGGCCGGGTCGGCCGTTCCCAGACGCTGCACGCGGGCCACCAGCGTGCCGCCATCGTTGCCCACGGGCCTGAGGTTCACCTTGGTGCGGCGAGGCAGAGCGGCCCGCAGCCACTCGGTTGCTTCAAGGTTGCCGCCCTCGGGGATGGCCACACAGGCCAGCTCCACGGTGTACGTGCGGTTGTGATCACCCACCTGCAGCAGCGTGCCGCTGCGCACCTGCAGCACCTCGGCTGCCTGGGCACCAGCGGCGCCCAGCAGCAGCACAACGGCCATCAGGGCCGCCACCCACCAACGCCCCATCAGAGCTTGGTGCCGCAGTTGGGGCAGTAGAGGCTCGAGCTGGAGGTGGTGTGGTGGCAGCTGTGGCACTCGCGGCTGGTGTCGATCGCCAGTTCGGGATGGGAGGGCAGGCCCACCATCTGGGCGTTGCTGGCACCGGGGGGCACCATCGGATAGCAGTTTTCGTTGCGGCGCACCTGCACCTCAATGAAGGCCGGGCCCGGGTGGGCCAGAGCCTCAGACAGCTGCTGGCGCAGGTTGGCGCGTTCGCTGATGCGCACACCCTTCACGCCGAAGCCCTCGGCCACCTGCGGGAAGTTGGGCATGCCGCCCGTCATCTCGGAGGCGGAGTAGCGCTCGCCGTAGAAGCTCTCCTGCCACTGGCGCACCATGCCCTGCCAGCCGTTGTTGAGCACCACCACCTTCACCGCCAGGTTGTACTGGCTGAGGGTGCCCAGCTCCTGGATGTTCATCAGGATGCTGGCGTCGCCGGCGACGCAGATCACCTGCTCGCTGGGGAAGGCGGTTTGCACGCCCATGGCCGCGGGCATGCCGAAGCCCATGGTGCCGAGGCCAGCGGAGCTGATCCAGCGGCGCGGGCCGGTGTGCAGGAACTGGGCGGCCCACATCTGGTGCTGCCCCACATCGGTGGTGATGTAGGCCTTGGGGGCCAGCTCCTGCAGCATCGCCACCACTTCCTGGGGAGCGATGTCGCCCTCAGGAGCGGGCACCACCAGCGGGTAGTGCTGTTTCCAGCTGTTGATCCGCTCCAGCCAGGCTTCCGTGCGGCCGGCTGAGTCTTCACCGCTGGAGGCGCTCAGCATCGCCTCAAGAGCCTGTTTCACATCGGCCACCACCGGCACATCGGGCGTGCGGGTCTTGCCCAGCTCCGCGGCATCAATGTCGATGTGGATCACCTGGGCCCGCGGGGCGAAGCCATCGAGGCGGCCGGTGACGCGATCGTCGAAGCGGGCGCCGGCGGCGATCAGCAGATCGCACTCGGTGACGGCGAAGTTGGCGTAAGCCGTGCCGTGCATGCCCAGCATGCCCACCGCCAGGGGGTGCTGCTCATCAAAGGCACCCTTGCCCATCAAGGTGGTGGTCACAGGCAGGCGGAAGCGCTCCGCCAGCTGATGCACCTGCTGGTGGGCGCCGCAGCTGATGGCGCCACCACCCACGTAGAGCAGGGGCCGGCGGGCCTGGCGGATCAGCGCGAGAGCTGCCTCAATCGCTGTGGCCTCGGGGGCCGGTCTGGCCTTGAAGCCGGCGGGCTTGGCGCTGCCGGGCTCCACCGGGGTGTAGTCGAATTCTTCAACGCCCACGTCTTTGGGCACATCGATCAGCACCGGGCCGGGGCGGCCGCTGGCGGCGATCAGGAAGGCTTCGGCCACGATGCGGCCGATGTCGCGCGGGTCGCGCACCACCCAGGAGTGCTTCACGATCGGCAGGGTGATGCCGAAGATGTCGGTTTCCTGGAAGGCGTCGGTGCCGATGGCGGCTCGGGGCACCTGGCCGGTGATCACCACCATCGGCACCGAGTCCATGTGGGCGGTGGCGATGCCGGTCACCAGGTTGGTGGCGCCGGGGCCGGAGGTGCCGAAGCACACGCCCACCTTGCCGGTGGCGCGGGCATAGGCATCGGCGGCATGGGTGCCGCCCTGTTCGTGGCGCACCAGGATGTGCTTGAGCCAGCCGCGGCTCTCAGCCTTGTGCAGCTCGTCGTAGATGGGCAGGATCGCCCCGCCGGGATAACCAAAGATGTGCTCCACGCCGTGGCGGCGCAGGGAGTCCATCAAGGCGTAGCCGCCATTCACCCGCTGCGGGTAGGCCTGGTCGGGGGAATCACCGGCGGCGGCGGCCGTTGGCGAGACAGACGTAACGGTCACGACGGCAGCTGGCAGCACTCGATCTTGACCCAACCCTAAGGGCTGGCCCGGGGATTGGGCGTATGCGTTCAGCGCCCCTGACCGCGGGCCGCAGCCATCGCCCGCAGGATCGCCGCCGGGTTGAGCCAGCGCCCGCCGTAGCGCACGCCCCAGTGCAGATGGGGGCCCGTGCTGCGGCCGCTCACGCCCACATGGCCGATCAGCGCGCCACTGCCCACCCGGCTGCCGCTGCGCAGGGCCACCGGCCCGCTGCGGTAGGTGCCGTTCTGCACGCTGCCGCTGAGGTGGCAATAGAGGTGCTCGTAGGGGCCTGATTGGATCAGGAGTCCCAGCCCGCAGCGGCTGTCGTCGATCACCTCCTTCACCACGCCGCCCCACCAGTTGCGGATCGGTGAGCCCAGGGGCGCCGCGATGTCGAGGCCGTGATGGGGCTCGAGGCCTCCCGAAGGACCGATGCGCTGGCCGAAGTGGCTGGTGTAGCCCGAAAACACGGCCACAGGGAACACTCCCTGGCGCCAGCGGCCATCGGCATGAGCACTGCCGGCGCCCCACAGCAGCGCAGCGGCCAGGCCGCTTGCGGTGGCCCTAGAGCAATCCCAGAGAGTGAAGCGGGCCACGGCCGCTGAGCAGCTCCAGCAGGAAAGCGGAGAAGCCGAGCATTGCCAAGCGGCCGTTCCACACCTCGGAGCTGTTGTTCCAGCCCCAGGCCCATTTGTCCTGGGGGTAGAGCTTCACCTTGGTGGGCAGGGCGGCGGCCTGATCGAGGTTCACCTCCGGCCCCTCGAGCGCGTGCTGCACCAGATTGGCCAGCCCTTCGATGAACGACGGCGTGGTGTCGAGAGCGGGTACGCGGCGGAAGTTGGTGATGCCGGATTCGGTGGCGATCTCCCGGTATTCGATGTCGATCTCTTCGAGCGTTTCGATGTGCTCGCTCACAAAGCTGATCGGCACCACCACCAGATCCTTCACCCCCTGCTCGCCCAGCTCATGCAGCGCGTCGTCGGTGTAGGGCTTGAGCCATTCCACCGGGCCCACGCGGCTCTGGTAGGCCAGGGTGAAGGGGTTGCGGTGGCCCAGCTGCTGCTCCAGCCGGTTCATGATCAGCTCGGCGCAGGCCTGGATCTCCTGCTGGTAGGGATCGCCCGCTTCCTCCACGTAGCTCTTGGGCACGCCGTGGGCGCTGAAGAACACGTGGGCTGTGCTCGGGTCGGGGCAGGCCTGGATCTCCTTGGCGATCAGCTCGGCCATGGCGCCGATGTAGCCAGGGTCGTTGTAGTAGCTGCGAATGCAGCGGATCGGCAGCCGCGCAAAGGCGGGATCGGCCTGGCGCAGGCGCTGCAGCTCGCGGAAGCTGGAGCCGCTGGTGCTGATCGAGAAGTGGGGATACAGGGGCAGCACCACCACTTCATCCACGCCATCGGCCTTGATGTCGGCCACGGCGGATTCGGTGAAGGGGTGCCAGTAGCGCATCGCCACGTAGCTGGTGGCTTCGATGCCGCGCTGGCGCAGGTTGCTCTGCAGTTCGCGGGCCTGCTGCTCGGTGATCCGACGCAGCGGTGAGCCGCCACCGATGGAGCGGTAGGCCGCCTGGGATTTGCCGGCCCGCAGGGTGCTGATCAACCAGGCCAGCGGCTTCTGCAACGCCGGATTCGGCAACCGGATGATCTCCGGATCGGCGAACAGGTTGTAGAGAAACGGCCCCACGTCCTGAATCCGTTCAGGACCGCCGAGGTTCAGCAACAGCACGCCGACCTTGGCCATGCCCAGCGGTGTTCAGATGAATGTGTCGGCGAGCGTAACGCTGCTGGCCTGCTGCTGGTTCACGTTTGGGCACCACTGGCCGTATCGCGGCGGTCTCGATAGGGTCCGCGCCATGACGGCCGCCGCCTCACCGCACCATCCCCTCGACGGGCCGATCCGCGAGTACAACGCCCAGCTGGCGGCCAGCGGCGTGAGCTTGCGGCTGGAGCGGCGCGGTCAGCGCCTGGCCCTGCGGGGGCCGCTGCCCTGCCGCCAGGGGGGCGGTCGCTTGCGGGTGCAGCGCATCAGCCTGGGCTTGCCCGCCGATCAGGAGGGGCTGGAGCAGGCCCGCCAGGCGTTGCGGCGGGTGGTGCAGCAGCTGCAGCAGCAGAGCTTTGCCTGGAGCCAGTGGGGTGTGTCCAGCCCCGTGCCCTCGCGCCAAGGGGGCCTCCATGCGGTGCCATCGGCCACGGGCAGTGCCACCGCCAACGTGGCCAGCACCGTGGCCGCCAGCGAGGTGGCTGCTGCTCTGGATCGGTTTGAGCAGGAGTTTTTCAGCGATCCCCGCCGGCGCCGCAATCCCGCCGGCAGCCGCACCACCTGGACCAGCGCTTACCTGCCCTACCTGCGCCGGCTACGGCAGCAGGCCGCGAGCCAGCAGCTGCCCCTGAGCGCTGCACTGCTCTTGGCCGTGCTGGAGAGCTATCCGCTGGCCAGCCGCGGGCGCCAGCAATGCGGCACGGCCCTGGCCGCCTTGGCGCGCGCCCAGCAGATCCAGCTGCCGCCCGATTGGGCCGATCGCGCCGGCGGCTACGGCCTGCATGCGGCCCAGTTCCGCCAGCTCCCGAGCGATCGGCAAATCCTGGAGTGGATCGACCAGATTCCCAACCCCGGCTGGCGCCTGGCCTACGGCCTGATGGCCACCTATGGGTTGCGCAATCACGAAGTGTTTTTCACCGATCTCGCCGCCCTGGCTCCAGGCGGCGACCGGGTGATCCGGGTGCTGCCCACCAGCAAAACCGGCGAACACCAGGTGTGGCCGTTCCAGCCCGAATGGGTGGAGCGCTTCGAACTGCCGCGCCTTGGAGAAGCCCGCAGCCTGTTGCCGCCGGTGTGCACCGACCTGCGCCGCACCACGCTGCAGCAGGTGGGTCGCCGGGTGGCTGAGCAGTTCCGCCGCTACGAGCTCCCTCTCACCCCCTACGACCTGCGCCATGCCTGGGCGGTGCGCACCATCCACATCGGCCTGCCGGACACAGTGGCCGCCCGGATGATGGGCCACTCCGTGGCGATCCACACCCGTACTTATCACCACTGGATCACGCGGCGCGATCAGCAGCAGGCGGTGGATACAGCCCTGGCTCGCGCCAGAGCCGCCTGAACGCGGATTCTGTTGCCAGAGTGCTGCGGTCCATCCGCTGCACCGCCGTGCCCTCTGATCAGCCCGATCGCGCACAGCCCGATCGCGCAGTGGAGACGCCGCTGGATCAGGCGGCCGCAGAACTGGGGATGGGCGGTGATCTGGCGCCGGAAGCCAGCGCCGATGCCTACCGCCGCCGCATGGCCCGCCGCAAGGAGGTGCAGCAGCAGCGGGTGGGCGAGCGCAACCTCGAAAAGGGCTTGGTGCTGGTGTTCACCGGCGATGGCAAGGGCAAAACCACCGCAGCCCTTGGGTTGGTGCTGCGCACCCTCGGCCACGGGGAGCAGGTGGCGGTGGTGCAGTTCATCAAAGGTGGCTGGCAGCCCGGTGAGGCCAAGGCGCTGGAGCTGTTCGGTGAGGCCTTGCACTGGCATGCCCTCGGCGAGGGCTTCACCTGGGAAACCCAAGACCGTGAGCGCGATCGCCAGCTGGTGCAGCAGGCCTGGCAGCGCTCGCTCGACTACCTCGCCACCGCTGAGCGCAAGCTTGTGGTGCTCGATGAGGTGAATGTGGCGCTCAAGCTGGGCTACCTCGAGCTCGATCAGGTGCTGGAAGGTCTGGCTCTGCGGCCGCCGCTCACCCATGTGGCGCTCACCGGTCGCGGTGCCCCCGCCGGCCTGCTCGAGCGTGCCGACCTGGTGACCGAGATGAAGCTGCTGCGCCATCCCTTCCGCGAGCAGGGCGTGAAGGCCCAGGCCGGCATCGAGTTCTGAGGGGCCACGGCCTGAGCCGAGCGGCGGCCTCGATGCAATCGCCCGAAGGCATCGTCCATGAATCTGTACAAACCGTACGGAATCGTGGATTTATGGCCAATGCTTTGTGTCTGACGTGGCCGGCCATGGCCGTCACGGGCTAAAGCCGGCCAGCGACCGCCGAGCCTTACGCGCCGTGCTGCTCCTGAAGCACCGCCAGGCTGCTCAGCAGCACCGACAGCCCGCTCACTAGCAGGGCCCGGTGCACCATCGGCTCGCGCCAGCCGCCCGGCTGTTCCACCAGCTGTTCCACCGCCGAGAGCGTGAGCCGCGCCATCACGCCGGAGCTCCGCGGCGGCTGGGCCTCGGGCTGGGAATGGGGTCTGGAAGCACCTGCCATCGCCGTTGAGCCGTTGCCCCATCGAAGCGCCAGCGGCCTGGCTCGGCAAGGGATCTCACGCTTGCTACTGTTCGGCCAACGACTGCAAGCGCAACGGATGGCCTACCAGCGCGTGTTGCTCAAGCTCAGCGGTGAAGCCCTGATGGGTGAGCAGGGCTACGGCATCGATCCGGCCATCGTGAATGCCATCGCCAGGGATGTGGCGGCCGTGGTGGCCGATGGCACCCAGCTGGCGATCGTGGTGGGCGGCGGCAACATCTTCCGCGGCCTGAAAGGTTCTGCAGCAGGTATGGACCGCGCCACCGCCGACTACGTCGGCATGCTCGCCACGGTGATGAATGCCATCACCCTTCAGGACGGCCTTGAGCGTGCCGGGATCCCCACCCGGGTGCAAAGCGCCATTTCGATGCAGGAGGTGGCTGAGCCCTACATCCGCCGCAAGGCCAACCGCCACATGCAGAAGGGGCGGGTGGTGATCTTTGCCGCCGGCACCGGCAACCCCTTCTTCACCACCGACACCACCGCCGCCCTGCGGGCCGCGGAGATCGGCGCCGATGTGGTGTTCAAGGCCACGAAGGTGGATGGGGTCTACGACAAAGATCCCAACAAGTACCCCGACGCTGTGCGCTACGAAAGCCTCTCCTTCATGGATGTGCTCAGCGGTGAGCTCGAGGTGATGGACAGCACCGCCATTGCCCTCTGTAAGGACAACGCCATTCCCATCGTGGTGTTTGATCTGTTCGGCGCCGGCAATATCGGCCGTGCGGTGCGTGGTGAACCGATCGGCACCAGCATCCTGCCCTCGGCCTGAGCCCCTCTCCTTTTGTCTTCACCCATGGATCTCGAAGCCAGCATGCGCAAGTCGGTGGATTCCACCCAGCGCACCTTCAACACCATCCGCACGGGCCGGGCCAACGCCTCCCTGCTCGACAAGATCCAGGTGGAGTACTACGGCGCGGATACGCCGTTGAAGTCGCTGGCCACCATCACCACTCCGGATTCCTCCACCATCCAGCTGCAGCCGTTTGATGGCGGCTCGCTCGGCTTGATCGAGAAGGCGATCTCGATGAGTGATCTGGGCCTCACCTGCAACAACGATGGCAAGGTGATCCGGATCAACATCCCGCCCCTCACCGAAGATCGCCGCAAAGACCTCTGCAAGCTGGCCGCCAAATACGCCGAGGAGGGCAAGGTGGCGCTTCGCAATATTCGCCGCGATGCCATCGACAAGGTGAAGAAGCAGGAGAAGGAAGGGGAGTTCTCCGAGGATCAGAGCCGCGATGAACAGGAGAAGGTGCAGAAGCTCACCGATAAGTTCATCGCCGAGATCGAGAAGCTGCTGGCTGAGAAGGAAGCCGACATCCTCAAGGTGTGAGCTCCGCTCACATGCATGACGTGATCGTGGTCGGTGCCGGCGCTGCCGGTGCCGCTTCTGCTTTTCATCTGGCTGTCCGGGGCCGGCGGGTGCTGCTGCTGGAGGCCCAGAGCCTGCCGCGCCGCAAACCCTGCGGCGGTGGCATGGCGGCTTCGGTGCAGCGCTGGTTCCCCTTCGATCTCACCGCAGCGGTGGATCAGGTGATTGAGCAGGTGCGTTTCACCTGGTGCCTCGATGACCCGATCACCGCCGTGCTCCCCGGCGATGCACCGTTCTGGATCGTGCAGCGCTCACGGCTCGATCAGTTCATCACCCAGCAGGCGGTGGCCGCCGGCGCCGAGCTGATCGATGCCGCCCCGGTGGAAACGATCGAACGCCAAGGCGATGGCTGGAGCGTGATGGCCGCTGGCCATCGCTACAGCAGCCGCGCTGTGGTGGTGGCTGATGGCTCCAACTCCCGCTTCGCTGGCCCACTGGCCTTGGGTAATCCCAAACCCCGCTTTGCCAGTGCGGTGGCTGTGGAGCTTGAGGCAGCGGTGTTGGAACCCAACACCGCCCGCTTTGAGTTCGGCCTGGTGAAGCACGGCTTCTGCTGGGCGTTCCCCCGCCGCGGTGGCTACAGCATCGGCGTGGGCAGCTTCATCGGCAACACCAACGTTGACGCTGACGCCGTGCTCGCCCAGCTGCTGCCCAGCCTTGGCCTCGCCGCCGATGCCGGCGAACGGATTCAATCGCCGCTGCGGGTGTGGGATGGGCACTTCCCCCTGCACACCGCGGCCGGTGCCGTGGCGGTGGGTGATGCCGCCTCCCTGTGTGATCCCTTCCTGGCCGAGGGGCTTCGGCCGGCCTTGCTCAGCGGCGTGCGCAGCGCCGAAGCCCTCGATCGCTTTCTCAGTGCCGATGATTCCCGCCAGGCCGAACAGGCGTTGGCTGGCTACAGCCAGGCGATGCGGCAGCAATGGGGTGAGTCGATGGCCTGGGGACGGCGCATCGCTCAGGTGTTCTACCGCGTACCCAAGGTGGGCTATCAGATCGGCATCAAGCGCCCCACGGCACCCCAGCGCATCGCCCAGATCCTCTCGGGTGAGATGGGCTACGGCGATATCGCCCAGCGGGTGATCAAGCGGCTGCTCTTCCAGCGGGGTTAGCCGGGAGGGTTCAGCTGAATTTGGTGCAGTCCTTGAGCTGGCGCAGGCGCTTGTCGATCGAGCCGAGCAGCTCAATGGCAAACATCGGTGATTCCTGAACAGCGAAGAGGAACTTCTCGCGGTTCATCACCAGCACCTTGCAATCGCTGAGGGCCTTGGCGTTGCCGTAGCGGCGGTGTTCCGGCGTCACCAGGGCGCCGGCACCGAACACATCACCGGCCTGGATGATTTCCTGGCCGCCCTCGTCATTCCAGCTCAGTTCCACACTGCCTTCGAGCACGCCGAACATGCAGTCGCCGGTTTCGCCCGAGCTGAAGATCGGCTCACCGGCTGGTACGTCCAGCACCTCGCCCTGGCTGGCCAGGGCACGCATGGTGTCGAGTGCGTTCAACGCAGGCAACCAAACAGTGCCCCCAGTGTGGGGCAATCAGGTTAAGAACCGCTGATGGCCAGGGCTGCTCCCAGGCCGCCGCGCACATCGGCCGGCATCAAGCGGCCGTCGTGATCGGTGTCGAGCGCATCAAACACCGCATCGCTGCCCAGCCATTCCTCGCGGGTGATGTAACCGTCGCCATCGAGATCGTTGAGCAGGAAGATCTCCTGGGCGGCGTGTTGGAAGGCACTGGCGCCTTCGAGCTCGCCGAGGCGATGGGCCAGCTGGGCTTCCAGGGTTTCGATGGCGCGGGTGAAGCCGGTGATGCCCTCCTGCAGTTTTTCGGTGGCCATCTGGTCTTTGTGCATCATCGCCACAAAGCCCTCACGATCGAGATGCAGCTGCTCCTCGGTGGGGGCGGGGTTGAAGGCGTTGAGCTTGCGGGTGAGTTCGCCTTCGGTGTGGCGGAGCTGATCCAGCAGCTTCGGCGAGATGGTGAGCAGATCGCAGCCGGCCAACTCGATGATTTCATCGATGTTGCGGAAGCTGGCGCCCATCACCTCGGTTTTGTAGCCGTAGGTTTTGAAATAGTTGAAGATCTGGCTCACCGACACCACGCCCGGATCCTCGGGCCCCGGATAGCTCTCGCGGCCGGTGCTCTTCTTGTACCAATCGAGGATGCGCCCCACGAAGGGTGAAATCAGCGTGACGCCGGCTTCAGCAGCGGCCACCGCCTGGGCAAAGCTGAACAGCAGGGTGAGGTTGCAGTGGATGCCTTCCTTCTCCAGCACCTCAGCGGCCTTGATCCCTTCCCAGGTGGAGGCGATCTTGATCAACACCCGGTCACGGCCGATGCCGACCTGGCGATAGAGGCCGATCAGCTTGCGTGCCTTGGTGATCGTGGCTTCGGTGTCGAAACTGAGGCGTGCATCCACCTCGGTGGACACCCGGCCGGGCACGATCTTGAGGATCTCGGTGCCGAAGGTCACGCAGATTTCGTCGAGGGCTTCACGCACCACCTCTTCGGCTGGAGCGGCCTTGCCGCACACCTCGCGGGACTGCTGCAGGGAGCGGTCGATCAGGTTCTGATAGGTGGGGATCTGCGCCGCCGCCAGGATCAACGAGGGATTGGTGGTGGCGTCCCTCGGCGTGAACTGGCGGATGGCGTCGATGTCACCGGTATCGGCAACCACGACGGTCATGGCGGCCAGTTGATCGAGCAGGTTGGCCATGCAGGGCCCCGTGAGATGCGCTCAAACTAGCCAGCGGATCGGAGAAGAACCGCCTCTGTCACCAAGCAGTTACCCGGCCTTGGCTGACACGGGCTTGCTCGGGGGAATCTTCTCGATCACCAGCAGTGATTCGATGATCTGGCGTGCCACAGGAACGGCCACGGTGGATCCGTAGGCATTGGCTCCCTTCGGCTCGTCAACCACCACCAGCACCACGTAGCGCGGATCGTTGATCGGCAGGTGCGCCACAAAGCTCGTGATGCGTGCGCCGGCGATGTACACCCCGTTCTCGGCTTTCTGGGCGGTGCCCGTTTTGCCACCGATGCGGTGGCCGGGAATGTAGGTGCCCTTGCCGCTGCCCTTCTCCACCACGGTTTCCATCCAGTTGAGAACCGTCTGGGCGATTTCCGGCCGGATCAGTTGCAGCCCTGTGGCCGGTGGAACCGAGGCCAGATCGTCGCCCGAGCGCAGGCCACGGGTGATGTGGGGGCTCACCAGCTTGCCGCCGTTGGAGAGCATGGCGTGCAGCTGCAGCAGCTTCAGCGGTGTGAGGTTGAACCCCTGGCCGAAGGCGGCGGTGGCCGGTTCGATCGGCTGGGTCCGGAAGGTTTCCTTGGATTTCAGCTGGCCGGCCACAGCACCGGGCAGATCGGTATCGGGCTTGGTGTCAATGCCGAGGGCGTGGAGCCAGGTCCAGAACTTTTCGGGCTTCACCCGCTGCATCGCCTTCACCATCGCCACGTTGCTCGACACCTGGAGCACCGTGGGGAAATCGATCACCCCATTGCCCTTGCGGTCGTGGTTGAAGATCGGCCAGCCGCCGATGGTGAGTTGGCCGTTGTCGTTCACCTTGCCGGCAGGATCAATGGCGTTTTCCTGCAGGGCGATCGCCAGGTTGATCGGCTTGAAGGTTGAGCCCGGCTCATAGAGATCCTGCACCGACCACTCACGGAACAGCCCGGGCTTGTACTTCCAGAACTGATTGGGGTCGTAGGTGGGGGTCGAGGCCAGGGCGAGCAGTTCGCCGTTGCGTACATCCATCACCAGCGCCACGCCGCGTTTGGCGTTCCATTGCTTCACCTGTTTGCTGAGCGCCATCTGCGCCACCTGCTGCAGGCGGGCATCGAGGGTGAGCTGCAGGCGCAGATCGTCGCCGTAAAGCACCCCGGCCTTGAGCCCATCGGGCAGCGGTGTGCCATCAGCGCCGCGGCGGAGTTGGCGGGTGGCCTCGTGGCGGCGCAGATCACTGTTGCGGCTCTGCTCGAGGCCGGCCTGGGGCACCCGCTCCAGGTTGAGGAAGCCCACCACATTGGCGAACAGGTTGCCCTGGGGGTACACCCGCTGCGGATAGGGCTCCAGATCGATGCCGCTGATGCCCAGCTCGCGCACCCGTTGTGCGGTTTCCGGATCGAGATCACTGGTGAGCTTCACGCCGGATTTGCGGCCTTCCATGGCCCGCACCAGATCGGCCATCGGCAGCGCCAGCACACTGGAGAGCTTGCGTGCCACATCCAGCGGGCTGCGCAGTTTGCCAATGTCGTCGCCGGGGAAGGCGAAATAGCGGGGGTGCGCCCACAGGGTGAAGCGCTCCTCATCAAGGGCCACCAGGCTGCCCTGGCGATCCACGATCGTGCGGCGCCGGCCCAAGGGCGTGATCGTTTGCGTTTGAACCGCGCGGGCGCGATCGAGCAGCTCGGGGCCCTGCACCACCTGCACCCAGGCCAGCCGCAGGGCCAGACCGCAAAGACCAGTCGCCATCAGCAGATACACCGCCCAGAGGCGGCCTGTTGGCACCGGGCTGAGGGTGAGCACGCGCCGCTGGCGTGAGCCGCCGCTGCTGCGGGGGGCCGGCCGCCGGCTTTCGAGGCGGTGAACCGCCATCAGTATCCCGGCAGGATCTGACGGGGATTCACCTGGGCTAGCAAGGCGCGAAGGCGGGGCTGTTGCTGGGTGGCCGGTGGCTCCAGGTACACGAGTTTCTGGCTGGAGGTGGGTTCGAGCAGGGCCGGTTTACGGGTGGCGCCCATATGATGCTGCTCCAGCACGGCGGCCGATTCCTGCAGGCGATGCTCCAGCCGTTGGGCTGCCTCCAGTTTCTGAAAGTTCTGGGTCCACTGCCCCTGCCAGTGCAGGGTTAGGCCACTCAGGCCAAGCACGGCTACGCCAAGACCCAGCAGGCTGCCGTCGGCCAGGCGGTGCAGGTTGCCGAGCAGGGGCGATTGGCGATCAGCCTGGCGCGACGACAGGGATCCCTGGATCAGTTCCAGGGGCCGAGCGGTGGGGCGCCGTTGACCCTCCTGGGTCTGATGGAGCGGGGCGGCGACCACAGGTGCGCGGCAGAACTGCGCAAGTGAACCATGCGCCCGGCCCTCCAGCAAGGGGGAGATCAAGCACTGAGACTCACCGCCCTGCCGGCTACCAACCCAGCACCACCAGATTGGCAAAGGTGAGGGCATTCCAGAGGCCGTGCATCAGCACGCAACTGCCCAGGCGTCCGCTGCTCCAGCGCAACCAGCCCAGCCCAAGGCCCAGCACCAGCAGCGGCAGCAGTTCCCCCAGGCTCAGGTGCGCCACAGCGAACACGGCGGCGCTCAGCAGGATGCCGCCGGCGGCTCCCAGCTTGCGCCCCGCCACAGGCAGCAGTGCGCCGCGGAAGATCGTTTCTTCAAACAACGGCGCCAGCACGATCGCCGTGAAGCCAAAGCAGGCCAGGGCCGGCACGTTGTGACTGTTGAGCACGAGCTCCAGCAGGGGATTGCTGCCTCCGGGATCCCCCCAGAGCTGGCCCTGCAGCCAACCCACCAGGCTCACCAACGGCAACACCATCAGCAGACCCTTCAGCCCCTGGCGCAGGCTCAGGGCAACGGGGCTCCAGCGGAACTGCAGCCCGCCTAGGTCTGCTCGGCCCCGCAGCATCAGCCCCAGGATCAGCAGAGGGCCCGCCATCAGCGCCAAATAGAGGCTCACCACGCTGATGCCCTCGCGCAGGGGGCTGGTGATGGCCAGCTGCTGCAGCACGCCGGTGAGCACGGGGCCCACCAGCAGCGGTGTGAGCAGTTCTCCGATCACCACGAAGCCACCGGCAATCAGCAGCACGGCATCGATGCCGCTGAGCCATGGGCCCTGCAGGGTGGGTGCCTCGGCGGCGCGGCCCCGCCAGCGCAGCCACAGCTCCCGCAGCAAGGCGGCGCTGCCCAGCAGCAGCAAGAGCACGGGCAGCACGCTCACGCTCAACAGCTGCAGCACCGCCTGGCGGCTGGCCGCTTCAGCGCCGCAGGCGGTGGCTGGCGACAGGGCTTCACAGCTCCACAACCGCAGCACACCGCCCTGGGGCAGCGCCTCGAGCAAGGCGCTGGGCGCTGTGCCGGTGGGCGTTGCTGCTGGATCGAGCAGGGCCTGCGCCACGGCTGCTTGGGGGCCAGTGCCTGCCGCCAGCTCTGCCAGCAGGGCATCGGAGGCTGTGGCCTGCCCCTGGCGGCGCAGCAGCAGGGCCTGCTCCAGCAGCAGATCTGGATCGGGGGTTCGGCCCGCTTCTCGGGCGTCGTTGATCTCCTCGGCCAGGGCTTTCCGCAGGGTGTCCACTGGGTGGCGGCCCGCCAGCAGGTTGTGCAGAGAGCCGCTCAGCTGGGGCTCCGCCAGCACCGCCAGCTCCAGCTGGCGGCGGTTGAGGTCGTTCCCTACCGAGGGGCGATTGAGGCTGTCGATCAGCCCGTTGAGCCAGAGCAACAGGCTCAGGGCCAGGCTCACCAGCGCCAACGCCACCTTCCAGCCCGGTGTTGCCCCCTCCGGCCTGCCGCTGGGCCTGTTGGCTGCTGTCACCCTGCGCCTGCTCCCTGGTGCTGATCAGCGCAGCATCTCATCGTTTGGCTCTGGGCCGAAACCCCACCAAATACGATGCCTTTTGCTCCAATCTGCGCCTGTGTCACTCCGGATCCTGCTGGTTCGCCATGGGTTGAGCAGCTTCAACCTGGAGCACCGCATTCAGGGCCGCGACGATCTCTCCAGCCTCACCGAGGAGGGCGTGAAGCAAGCCCTGGCCACGGGTGAGGCCCTGCGGGATCTCCCGATCACCGCGGCCTACAGCTCTCCCCTGCGTCGCGCCCACGACACAGCCACTGCTCTGCTCGCCGCCCAGGGTGGCGGCCTGGAGCCCCGCCTCGACAACGATCTGCTGGAAGTGGATCTGGCCCCCTGGAGCGGTTTGCTCAGCAGCGACGTGCAGGAGCGCTTCCCCGAGGCCTACCGCACCTGGAAGCAGCATCCGGAGCAGCTGGAGCTGCAGCGCGCCGATGGCAGCAGCTACGCCCCGATTCCTGAGCTGATGGAGCAGGCGCGCCGCTTCGTGGATCGCCTGCTGGCTGAGCACAACCCCGCCAACCCCACGCCGCAGACCGTGCTGGTGGTGGGCCACAACGCCATCCTGCGCTGCCTGCTGCTCACCCTGCTGGGTTTGGACGCCAGCGGCTTCCGCCGCCTGCGGGTGGAGAACGCGTCCCTCTCGGTGCTGAACCTCAGCGCCGAGGCAGATGGTGGGGTTGCGGTACAGATCGAATCGCTCAACGGCACCACCCATCTCCACCCCGAGGTCTGCGGCGGACGCCTGCCCGCCAAGGGAGCTGGTCCGCGCTTGCTGCTGGTGCGCCACGGCGAAACCGATTGGAACCGCCAGGGCCGTTTCCAGGGCCAGATCGATATCCCGCTCAACGAGAACGGCCGCGCCCAGGCGGCCGCCGCCGGCAACTTCCTTAGCAAGGTGTCGTTCCAGCGGGCTTACACCAGCTCGATGGCTCGGCCGCGCCAAACCGCCGAAGGCATCCTCAGCCACCACCCCGGGGTGCCCCTCACCAGCGTGCGCGATCTGGTGGAGATCGGCCACGGCGAGTGGGAGGGTTGCCTGGAATCGGAAATCTCCGAAGGCTGGGGCGAGCTGCTGGCCGCCTGGAAGCGCGCCCCGGAAACGGTGCAGATGCCCGATGGCGAAACCATCCACGACGTGTGGGATCGCTCGCTGCGGGGCTGGAACACCATTGCGGCGAGCCTGCACAGCGATGAAACGGCTCTGGTGGTCGCCCACGACGCCGTGAACAAAACGATCCTCTGCGCCCTGCTGGGCCTGAGCCCAGCCGATATCTGGGCCGTGAAGCAGGGCAATGGTGGCGTAACGGTGATCGATTACCCCAACGGGCCCGATCAGGCGCCAGTGGTGGTGTGTCTGAACCAGACGGCCCATCTTGGGGGTGTTCTGGATCGCACCGCCGCCGGCGCTCTATGACCCCCAACCCCGAGCAGCCGCTGCTGCTGCATCAGGTTCAGCTGCTCGAAGCGGAAGGCGCTGGGCTGCGCCGCTGCGATGTGCTCATCGAGGCGGGGCGGCTCAAGGCCATGGGCGGCGAGGCTGCGGCTCAGGCCACGGCCTGCGGTGCTCACGTGCTCGATGCCCAGGCCTGGCTGCTGGCACCGCCCCTGGTGGATCCCCATTCCGAGCTGGAGGATCCGGCCAGCGGGTCGGCCGAAACTCTGGTCTCGCTGGAGCGTTCGGCCCTGGCCGCTGGATACGGCACCGTGGCTCTGCTGCCACGGGCCCGCAGCTGGCGCGATCGGCCTGAGCGCCTGCAGGGCCTGGCGCCCGCAGGGCAGTTGCAGCTGCTGCTCTGGGGCAGCTTCAGCCATGGGGCGAGTGGCGCGGATCTCGCTGCCCATGGCGATCAGCTGGCCGCCGGCGCCATCGGCCTGGCGGAAGCCGATCAGATCCCACCCCTGGCGCTGCTGGAGCGCGGCCTCAGCCTGGGGGAATGCTGCGAGGCACCCGTGCTGCTGGCCCCCCGCGACGCCAGCCTGAGCCAGGGGGGCTTTGTGCGGGAGGGGGTGGAAGCCCTGCGCGCCGGCTGGCCCACCGATCCCTGCATCAGCGAAACCCTGCCACTGCAGAGCCTGCTGGCCATGGCCCAGCGCCATCCTGCGCGGCGGCTGCAGTTGATGAATCTCTCCACCGCCGAGGGCGTGGCCCTGCTGCGGGCGCTTCCAGGCGGGCAGCGCCCGGAAGCCACGGTGTGCTGGTGGCACCTGCTGGCCGATAGCGGCAGCCTCGATCCGATTGCGGAGGGTTGGCGCGTGGTTCCGCCCCTGGGCACACCCAACGATCGCCAGGCGCTGCAGCAGGCCCTGGCCGATGGCGTGATCACGGCGGTGGCGGTGCATCACCAGGCGCTCGATGCGGAGGAGCAGTTGCTGCCGCTGGATCAGCGCAAGCCTGGGGTGGCGGGCCATCGCTGCGTGCTGCCTGGCCTCTGGCAGGAGCTGGTGGTGCGGCGCGGTTGGAGTGCGGCTCAGCTCTGGCGCGTGCTTTGCTTCGCTCCCGCTCGCTTGCTGGGGCTCGAGCCCCCGAGCCTCAGCCTTGGCAGCGATCAGTGGGTGCTGTTTGATCCCCACCGCCCCTGGACCCGTGCGGACGACCGCTGGGGCCCCCTCGCCGCCAATCAACCCGGTGCGGACGGCACCCTCACCGGTCAGGTGCTGGCCTGCGGCCTCATCCCTGAGCTCCAGCGCTGGACGGTTTCTGCGGCTTAAGCGGGTCTCTGCTGTTTAAATCGCCGGCGGTGCCGAGCGGCCAGAAGCGCCAGAAGGCACGGCCGATGATCTCTTCTTCAGGCAAAAATCCCCAATATCTTCCGTCTGTACTGTTGCTCCGGTTGTCGCCGAGAGTTAGAACTTTTCGCCTCGGAACAACCTGGTCGATAGTGGGGCATCCTGTGCCGAATTGATCCGGCCTGCAGTAGTTCTGGACATATGGCTCAATAAGCTTTTTGCCGTTAATAGTGACCTCACCCTTGGGGTTGACAACGACATGGTCGCCGCTGACCGCCACAACTCGCTTGATCCAGGCATCGCAGGCTTGTCTTGACTGTGAAATCTCTGGAATTTGGTTTACCAGGGGTATGGCTGCAGGTAGGCAATGAATTGGGTTGTACTTTTGTCCGATCTTCATGATTGGATTCCATTTGTATGGTGAATGGAAAACGACTATTTCGCCTCTCTTTGGTGATCGTCCCCGATAGCTTAGCTTTTCTACAAGAAGTCGGTCTTGTATCTGCAGTCCTGGC
>Ga0194120_10005259_pt1 | contig 19232 bp, 19 predicted proteins | sample TA2MahCa65mmetaG_FD_148642 | JGI IMG/M metagenome (GOLD analysis project Ga0194120, IMG submission 148642) | Freshwater microbial communities from Lake Tanganyika, Tanzania - TA2015019 Mahale Deep Cast 65m | ecosystem: Environmental > Aquatic > Freshwater > Lake | place: Tanzania: Lake...
GCAGAAGTGAACGGTGCAACGACGGTGCGCTCCTCGGTGCGGGCGAGCAACGCTCGTGTCAAAAAGTGAATTTTTTGGCGGCAGAAGAATTTTGTTTGTTGACACGAACCTTTAATGGATGACCCCTTTACAGTGACCCGTTTACAGCCATAGCAAGATGGCCAGTGGCCCATGTGCAGTTTGCCTCGCGCGGGCGGCAGGTAGTTGCCAAGAGACAGAGCGGTGAAACACAAATCTGGGAATTGCACCGGGATTCCCGCGCCGCGGAAGATCTCGTCAGCCTGGCTCAAATGCTGGCTGGACATGAGAACCTCGAAACCTCAGTTGCCTTGGTCACCACCGAAAGAACGCTCTGCGACATATGGCGGAATCTCCGAGATCATTATCCCGAAGACTTCGCCACCTCCGAAAAAGCGAATCTCGACTGGCACAATCGCGAAGCCGAGGCCGCCGAAAGCACGAATCAATGGTCCGCCGCTCTTTTTCACATCAACCGCATGCTCGAAGGGAAACGCGAAGATCGGGCTTTGGTCGAACGTGCACGCCGCGCCCGCTCTGCGTTGGCGAAGAGTAACGACTAGATGACCCGTGCGGTCCAGTGCATCCCGTGCGGTCATTCTTAAGGCCTTTCTCCTGTCTTGAGCCCTTTCTCCTTGTTCGAGCCCTTCTCAAGAGTTATTTTCCAGCACGCTGTGAAAAGTCAAAGATGAGTCTTCGATCCGATCGCAAATACTTTTGGACATCACGCCTCGTCCTCTTAGCCACCATCTGCTCGAGCATGGCGGACAAAGGAGCGACGCCCTCTTCTGCGAATCTGAGCGCCGTTATTGATAAGTTCTGCGTCTCCTGTCACGACCGCGACGAGAAGAAGGGCGGGCTCGATTTGGAAAGCATTAACCTCAGGGAGGTAACTCAACATCCGGACGTCTGGGAAAAAGTTATCCGAAGGTTACGTACGCGCCAAATGCCTCCAGCAGGAAAACCGCGCCCAGATGAGGATTCCTACAAAGCAGTGCTGACCAAATTGGAAGCCAGGCTCGACAGTGTCTCTGCTCAGCATCCGAATCCAGGTCGCACGGAAACGTTCCGCCGGCTCAATCGGACAGAATACCAGAACGCGATCCGCGACCTCTTGGGCCTCGAGATAGAGGCGGCTGCGCTGCTCCCAAAAGACGAAGCCAGCCACGGGTTCGATAATGTGACTGTGACGGACTTGTCACCGACCTTGCTGGCTCGTTATATATCGGCCGCCGAGAAGATCAGCCGTCTGGCTATTGGAACCCCGGCCCGCTCTCAAGGCGGCGATACTATTCGTGTTCGCCCGGATGTCACGCAGGAGGAACATGTCCCCGGGCTTCCACTCGGGACTCGCGGCGGCATCCTGATTCCTTACACATTTCCGCAAGATGGCGAATATGAACTCCACATCAGGCTAACGCGGGATCGGAATGAGGAAGTGGAGGGTTTAAAGGAACCGCACGAATTGGAACTGCTCGTGGATCGCGCACCGGTGAGATTGTTTCGGCTTGTTCCGCCTTCCAGTCCCAAGGAACACGAGACCGCCGATGCCCATTTGAAAACTCTCATCTCCGTGAAAGCCGGGATTCATCAGATCGGCGTCACCTTCCTCAAGAATCCGTCATCGTTGCTCGAAACTAAACGCCAGCCATACAACGCACGCTTCAATATGCACCGGCATCCACGTCTTACGCCGGCCATCTATCAAGTTTCAATCAACGGTCCTTATTCCTCGAAAGGCCCCGGCGACAGCCCAAGCCGCCGTCGGATTTTTCTGTCGTATCCATCCAATCCGAGCGAAGAGGAGAGCTGCGCCACGCGTATTGTGCCGACGCTCATGCGTAAAGCGTATCGGCGTCCGGTTACGGACGAAGACCTAAGGAAGCCGATGGAATTTTATCGGCAGACGCGCGTTAAGGATGGTTTTGAAGCGGGCATCGAAATGGCTTTGAACGCGATTTTGGTGAGCCCCGAATTTCTCTTTCGGATCGAGCAAGACCCCGCCAATGCCGCGCCCAACACGGTCTATCGCGTCAGCGACCTTGCGCTTGCGTCGAGGCTCTCTTTCTTCTTGTGGAGCAGCATTCCGGATGACGAATTGCTTGAGGTGGCAATTCACGGCGATCTCAGCAAACCAGCCGTGCTCGAAAAACAGGTGCGGCGGATGCTGGCGGATTCGCGTTCCGAAAGTTTGGTCCGCAATTTCGCCGGGCAATGGTTGCACTTGCGCAACCTGGAATCAATCACGCCAGATCTGCGTCTCTTTCCCGATTTCGACGATAATCTGCGGCAAGCTTTCCGGCGGGAAACGGAACTGCTCTTTGAAAGCGTCTTGCGCGAAGATCGCAGTGTGCTCGACCTGTTGCGGGCGGATTACACATTTCTGAATGAGCGCCTGGCCAAGCATTATGGAATTCCGCACGTGTACGGCAGCCGTTTCCGGCGCGTGTCGCTCGGCAAGGAAGGCGAACGGGGCGGACTGCTTCGTCATGGAAGCATTCTGACCGTGACATCGTATGCGACTCGGACCTCGCCCGTGCTTCGTGGCAAATGGGTGCTGGAAAATATTCTCGGAACGCCGCCACCGCCACCGTTGCCGAATGTGCCGGACCTGAAAGACAATACGGTCTCATCTAATCTTTCCGTGCGCGAACGCCTGGCCGAACACCGCGCCAATGCCACCTGCGCCAGCTGCCACAACTTGATCGACCCGGTCGGGTTCTCGCTCGAGAATTTCGATGCGGTTGGCCGCTGGCGAACCGTCGAGGAAGGGAAACCAATCGATAATTCCGGCGGGCTGCCCGATGGCTCCAAATTCGCGGGTGTCAGCGGACTGGAGCAAGGCTTGCTCAATCGGCCGCAGGTTTTTGTCGGCGCCCTCGCGGAAAAGCTGCTGACCTTTGCTCTCGGGCGGGGGATCGAACATTACGATGCTCCCGCGATTCGCGCGATTGTTCGCGACGCGCAGGGCAAGGATTTTCAGTTTTCGTCTGTTGTGCTCGGAATCGTCAACAGCACCCCGTTTCAAATGCGGAAAGCGCTGTAAGCAAGAAAATATCCCACCGTTAGACAATTAGGGAGCGCATTTCGATGGCACCACATGGTGTCACTGGCAAGCAATGTTCCCGCTGCGTCCGCAAGTGTCACTTGCAGGCTGCCCTTAATGGAAACTACGGTCGTGCCGGAACCTTGACCAACCCATGATAGCGCAGCCACTTGGCGCATGACTCCGTCCAAGTTGCATATGGATGGTCGCTGCGGCGAACGCCGAAGTCATGCGTGGCTGTTGCATAGATGTGCAGTTCCGCTGGAACACCCGCTCGCTTCAAGGCGAGATACATGAACACACTATGCTCGGGCGGACTGATAATATCGTCGCCTCCATGCACGAGAAAAACTGGCGGCGTTCCGGCCGGCACGCGGAGGCCCTCCGCGATCTCATCTTTCTCCTTCGCTTTCAAGTAACCTGAATAAACCGGAATTGCGAAGTCGGGCCGGCAACTGACTTTGTCGATCTCATCCACTGCGACGTACGTTCGCTGATCAAAGCTCGTCGCCGTCGCAATGGCCAGATGACCGCCCGCTGAGAAACCAATGATCCCGATTCGATCAGGCTGGATGTCCCATTCAGCCGCCTTGCCGCGAACGAGGCTTACGGCCCTTTGAGCATCTTGCAGGGGACGCCGCGCTGGCTCGCCTTTAATTTCATCCGGGCGTCGCGGAACCCGATACTTGAGAATGATGCCGGTGACACCAATCGAGTTCAACCAAGCGGCCACTTCCTCGCCTTCGAGTTGCCAATAAAGATTCCAATAGCCGCCGCCGGGACAGATCAAAACGGCCGTGCCTGTCTCCTTGTCTTTTGGCGGACGATAAATCGTGAGCGAAGGCTTGGTAACGTTGGTGACCAATTGGGTTGGCTCAGTGACTTCGACCTCTTTTCGAGTCAGCGCGGGCGACATGCGAGTGGTCTCTTCACCAATAGTCCCGGGCTCATCGGGCGCTTTGCCCGTCCAAATCTCGACCACCTGCGCTTGATCGGCGGCAGCGACCAGGGACGCCGCGCTTATCCACGCGAACAGAAAAAATACGCATCGCATAGCCTTAGCGAATTGTTTATGAACTAAGTTAGTCGAAAAGGTTTCACGCCGAAAATGCATGGTCAAGAGTCAAGTCAAGCAAGCGCTTGGTGTCGTTGACGTCTTTGATGAGATGACTTTGACTTGTGCGCGGACTTCAGTCTGCTCGCATAGCACGGCATCGGGTGACGACAAATGGTTAACCGATCTTCACGTTCGCGGTTTGCAATTGTTATCGCGGCAGTCCTAGTTGTCGCGTCCGTTCTTTTTTGGGGACGGAGCGATCTACCTCGATACAGCCGCGCCGAGTTTGTTATTACAGAGCCAGCCGTCGGATTGCGGCTATCTCCAACGTGGAAGGACAAACTACGGAAATGGCTCGAACAACGCCGCGCTCGAATTCATCCGCAACCGGACAATCACACCTTCCCTCCGCATGCGACCAATCGCTGCGCGATTGCTGCAATCTTAGACCAGTGCATGCACATAACGGTTACTCGCTACGTGATCGACAAGGATATCGCTTCTGGCAACGTGCTGTTTGGTTATACCAATACGATGAAGGGTTCGGCGTGGGGGGCCGCATTCGAGAATGCCTTGGAACCTGGAACTATCGAATACTGGAGCCCGGACAGGAAAGGATTTCGCCACGAAAGCCCCATCCTGATTCGGTATCCCGAATACAAGACGGTATTTGTTGTTCCACCTAAAAAAGCGGATCGTTTTCAGCGAAAATTGTAGGATCGAAAACCAGTAGCGCAGCCTTAAGTTGTCCCGCTCCTGGTCCAGTGTTAACCGGAGATAAACTTATGGAAATGAATCGCAGGGAATTTCTTGATGCAGGCGCCGTCGCCGCATTGACGGTCATACCGCAAAGCCTGGCGCAATGGCAGCCCAGCCAGCGTTACCCAGACCCACTCATCAAAATCATCGATCCGAGCTTTGCCAAGTACCGGGTGAACCTTGCCAAGGTCGAGAAGATTGCCTCGGGCATGCGCTGGAGCGAAGGACCCGTCTGGTTCGGCGACGGCCGTTACTTGCTCTGGAGCGATATTCCAAATAATCGCATCATGCGCTGGGATGAGGAGACCGGCGCGGTGAGCGTGTTTCGCAAACCGTCAAATAATGCGAATGGCAACACGCGCGACCGGCAGGGGCGCTTGCTCACTTGCGAACACGATGCGCGGCGTGTCACTCGCACCGAATACGACGGCAGCATCACCGTCATCGCTGACCGTTACGAAGGGAAGCCCCTCAATTCACCGAATGACATCGTTTGCAAGTCTGACGGCACGATCTGGTTCACCGATCCGCCCTTTGGAATCTTGAGTTATTACGAAGGGCATGTCGCTCCGCCCGAATTGCCAACAAGCGTCTATCGTTGGGATCCGAAATCGGAGAAGCTGTCTGTGGTCGCCAGTGACATTAATCGTCCGAATGGCCTCGCGTTTTCGCCGGACGAATCCAAGCTCTACATTGTTGAGGCGGGCGTTTCTCCGCGAGTGATCCGTGCGTACGATGTCACAGCTGGTGGCACGCAACTCTCTAACATGCGCAAGTTCATCACCGCCGAGCCAAATGGCACGCCGGACGGGTTCCGCGTCGATGTGGATGGCAACCTTTGGTGCGGTTGGGGCATGGGGGCCGAAGGGCTTGATGGCGTCGCTGTTTTCAATCCCGACGGCAAGTTGATAGGGCGCATCGACCTTCCCGAGCGTTGCGCAAATCTCTGCTTCGGTGGCCGCCATCGCAACCGACTCTTCATGTGCGGCAGCACTTCGATGTTTTCGTTGTATGTGAATACGCAGGGCGTCGCTGGTGGTTGACCAGACGCGCCTCGTTTAGAGATGGATCACAGCAGACTCATTTTTTGATTGCGCGGAATTGTGGCAACTTGGGCAATTTTGACGACTTCGGGCCGGCCGTTCTTCTCCGCAGATGGCCACGTCACCTCCAAACGGGCGCCTTCCTCGTAGCGCAGACATTCTGTCTGCTGTATCGCCGACTTGCAGTCGGCACCGGGTTGGCCTCTGCCATCTCTGCCGAACCGCCAGAAGCAATGCGGACTGAAAGTCCGCGATACAGCAGAGTGAAACTCTGCGCTACGACGCATTGCTGCTCCAAGCCCGCCGCCCCACTTGAGAAGGCTTGAGCGCCAGAAATCGCTTGCGGCTCCGCATTGCTGAACTAACCTACGATTGTGTCGTGGTTTACTGATCGTCATTGTTTTCTAGTCGCTGTAACCATTTACGGGCTAAGCACGATTTACTCGGTTTTGTTATGGCGGAAGGGATTCCGTCAGGACAATCGAGTGAACTATTGCTTGCTTGGGGCAGGTTTCGTGTTTCACACGCTGGCCATGATTCAACGAGGATTCTCGTTTTCGCGTTGCCCAGTCAACAATCTCTACGAAGCTATCACCTTCGTCGCCTGGACTATCGTCGCCACGTATCTGCTGTTAGGGATTTGGTCGCGCCTCCGCTTTCTGGGCGCATTTGTTTCTCCCGTTCTCTTCGGCGTAGGAGTTTTCGGACTGATGCCTGCTTTGGATAATCCTTACGTCGGGAAACCGGAATTCATTAACGGTTGGTCGAGTTTGCACGCGGCGCTGATACTGCTGGCCTACGGAGCGTTCGGGCTTAGTTCAGCAGCAGGTTTGATGTACCTCACTCAGGAACACGACCTGAAATTCCATAAGTTGCGTGCGGTCTTTTCCCGCATGCCTCCGATTGAACGACTGGAGATGGTAATCGGACGGCTCCTGTGCGCGGGCTTCATTTTGCTCACGTCCGGACTGGCCATTGGCGCTTACTATCTAAAGCAAACGCAAGGCGTCTTTTACAAAGGCGACGCGAAAATCCTCTGGTCGATGCTGGTTTGGGTGATGTATCTGGCGCTTCTGCTGATGCGCTGGCGCTTTGCCCAAACGGGGCGGCGTTTTGTTTGGGGAGCAGTCGCCAGCTTTGCCTTTGTCTTGATGACCTTTTGGGGAACAAATCTGCTTTCCGCAATTCATCAGCAGTAACGATATGCCTATTGTCGTTGTCGGCCTGAGCCATCATTCGTCGCCGGTCACCGTGCGCGAACGGTTCGCTTTCGCTGACTCCGCCATTCCCGCGACACTTCATAAACTGCGCGAAACTGGTCTGGCCGAAGAAGGCGTGCTTCTCTCGACCTGCAACCGTGTTGAACTTTACGCCGTCACGGAGCGAGCGGACCGGCCGGCGTTGTCCGCCCTTCGGCAATTCCTTTTGGAGTGTCACGATTATCGCGAACCGATCACGGACGAAATCTATACGCTGAGTGAGCCCGAAAGTTTGGAGCATCTTTTCAAAGTGGCTTGCGGTCTCGATTCGATGGTGCTGGGCGAAACCGAGATTCTCGGACAGCTCAAGAAAGCTTATGACTTGGCGCTGCAACACAAGCAAACAGGCCGTTGCTTGAACAAGGCCTTTCAACGCGCTTTCAATGTGGCCAAACATATCCGCACAGAAACGAACATTCAGCGAGGCAGCGTCTCCGTCGGGTCCGTAGCCGTTGAATTGGCCGAGAAAATATTCAGTTCGCTCTCCGACCGGCAGGTGATGGTGATTGGTGCGGGAGAAACCAGCGAAAAAACTGCGCGAGCCCTGCTGAGTCGCGGCGCCCACAGCATCATTGTTTCCAATCGGTCGCATGATCGCGCGTTGAAACTCGCTGAAGAACTGGGCGGGCGTGCCGTGCAATTCGAAGGTTGGGCCAACGAATTCGAAAAGATCGACATCGTCATTAGCAGCACGTCAGCGCCTCATTACATTCTCGATCGCGCCAAGCTGAGTCCACTCATGCGCCTCCGAAAAAATCGGCCGTTATTGTTGATTGATATTGCCGTGCCGCGGGACATCGAACCTGAAGTAAATTTCTTGGAGAACGTTTATTTGTATAACATCGACGATCTCCAAGCCATCGCTGACAACTACCTCAAGCAGCGCCAGGAGGAGATTGCGCGGTGCGAATCGATCATTCGCGAGAAGGCCAAAGGCTTATTTGCGGGTTTGCCTCCGCAGTTTGGTTTGCCAGGAAGTACGCGGCTGGCCTTTGGCAATGAATAATCTCCGCCCTTGCATGAAACCGAGACGCCTTTTTGGCGCGTATTGGGGCGATGAACCGCTGTTGTGGTATGTAGTCCCGGCTTCAGCCGGAGCATTTGCCATCCGCAAAAACTGTTTCGCTACCTGCAACTGCTGCCGCCTAAAGGCGGGACTACATACCAAGCGGTTCATGGGGAGACGCTAAGCAATTCTGGCCATGTCTTCGCCTGATCGTCCAATTGTCATTGCGTCTCGCGGCAGCGCTCTGGCGCTGGCGCAAGCCAATATGGTCGCCGCCGAGTGCAGGACTGCATTTCCGGATTTGCGTTTCGAGATCAAGATCATCAAAACCACCGGCGACAAGATGCAAACCTTGTCACTGACCAACCCGAACCAGCAAGTCACAAAGGGCCTTTTCACCAAAGAGCTCGAAGTAGCGCTCCTCAATGGTGAGGCGGACTTCGCGGTGCACAGCCTCAAAGACCTTCCTACAGAATTGCCCGAAGGCTTGATTCTGGCTGCCGTGAGCAAACGAGCAGACGTTCGCGATGTGTTGATCTATCGTGATGCCGCGTTCTTTGGCCACGCAGTTCAGCAAGGCGGCGCTAAGCGCGGCTTCGCCCCTCACGCGAGCATCCGCGACTTTCCACCTGGCGCAACCATCGCAACGAGCAGCACACGACGCCAGGCGCAGTTGCTTGCGCTGCGTCCAGATTTGAAACTCGTTCCGATCCGGGGCAACGTCGGCACGCGGTTGCAAAAGCTGGCGGATAAACCGGAGCTCGACGGTTTGCTTTTGGCTGCGGCAGGCCTGGCACGTTTGGGCATCCGATTGTCTGAGAACGGCGAATTGCAGGGTGACGCTGTTCCGGCAAGGCTGCTGGCTGTTCATCTGCCGCCCGAGCAAATGCTGCCCTGTGTCGGTCAAGCAGCACTGGGGATTGAAGCGCGGAAGTGCGATTCACGCGTCGCGAGGATTTGTGATCGATTGAACGATTTCACCACGCAGCAATGCGTGACGGCCGAGCGCGCCTTTCTCCATGCGATGGGCGGCGGCTGCTTAAGTCCCGTTGCCGCATACGCGGATTTAGTCGAAAACAGGATTCGCTTGCGCGCCGTTTCATTCCGCGAGGAACGATTTATATCCGGAGAAGTTCGAGGCGCTCTCGAACAAGCCTCCGAACTGGGGCATCGGTTAGCGTCAGAATTGACGAGGTGAGATTGGTCGGGCAAGTTCAGCTTGCGAATGAAACCTGTGTCAGCTTTTGACGCTTCACTTCTCAAAAGAAGCGAACGCGAAAGGAAACAGGCGCGGGAGGACCGGCGCCAGAGGAGATTGACGGAGGTGAGCGATCGGCTTCTTGCTTGCTTTGCTCAACAGCCTGCGGCAAACGTTTATCTGTTTGGCTCCTTGATTTTTTAAGCAGATTGCCAGGACCTTTGAGAATAATCTGGATGATCCGGCCAGTTATCATGCCGAGAATTGCTGATCGTTGCGGGAGCACACTTCGCAGCATAGATTTGTTCACGAATGAAAGCAAAGGGCACAGTTTATCTAGTCGGCGCCGGTCCCGGTGATGCAGGGTTGCTCACGTTGCGCGGGGCGGAATTGCTCGGACGGGCTGACGTGGTGGTCTATGACGCCCTGGTCAATCCGGATTTGCTTCGGTGGGCGCCGAAAACTGCGGAAGTGATTTATGGCGGGAAGCGATCCAAGGAGCATGCAATTCCACAGGATGAACTGAACGGTCTTCTAGTGAAGAAAGCGCGCGAAGGGAAAGTGGTCGTGCGTTTGAAGGGTGGTGATCCCTACATCTTCGGTCGCGGCGGCGAGGAGGCGGAAGAATTAGCGCGGGCCGGAATACCGTTCGAAGTTGTTCCGGGCATCTCTTCTGTCGTGGCGGCGCCGAATTATGCCGGCATTCCCCTGACACATCGGGCGCATTGCTCCAGTTACACGGTCATCACCGGCCATGAAGATCCGGACAAAGGCGAGAGCAGCATTGATTGGGCGCAGGTGGCGCAAATGCCTGGCACGAAAGTGATCTTGATGGGTGTCGACCGGATTCGCCAAATTACCGAGGCGCTGATCGGCCATGGCATGACTCCCGAGACACCCGTTGCGATGATCCGCTGGGGTACGACCGGACAGCAGCAATCGATTGCAGGCACCTTGGCTTCGATTGGCGGGGTCGCGGCTCGGAGCAGCTTTTCAGCTCCCGCTGTCACGGTGATCGGCGATGTCGTGAGGCTGCGGGAAAAACTGAATTGGTTCGAGAATCGGAAGCTTTTCGGTCATCGCATTGTTGTCACGCGAACGCGTGAGCAAGCCAGCCAGCTCTCGCAACGGCTGCGCGAACGCGGCGCGGAGGTTTTGGAAGTTCCGACCATCAAAATTCTGCCGCCCACGGACAAGGAGAGCTTAAAGGACGCGCTGCTGGGATTGAACGAATACGATTGGATCGTCTTCACGAGTCCCAATGGTGTGACCGCTTTTTTCGAATATTTTTTCCAAGGGTTTGACGACTTGCGCGATATTGGCGGTATGCGCATCGCTGCTGTGGGTCCGGCGACAGCGGCGAAACTCAAGGAGTTGCATCTTAAAGTGGACCTCATGCCAGATGAATACGTCGCCTCCAAGATCGCCCTGGCCTTTGCCAAATACGAAAGCGTTGAGAACCTCCGAATTCTTTTGATGCGCGCGGAGGTGGCCAATCGCGATCTGCCGAAATCCCTCGAAGAGTTAGGGGCCATTGTTGATGACGTAGCCTGCTATCAAACTGTGCCGGAAACCGAAGACATTAACGGCGCTGCGGCAAAGCTCCTCGAACAGGGAGCGGATTGGATTACTTTCACGAGCAGTTCTACGGTCGAGAATTTTCACGCGCGATTTAACCTGCCCGAATTGCTCAAGCGATTCCCTCAGATGAAGACCGCCTCGATCGGTCCCGAAACCAGCAAAGCCCTGCAAACTCACAGCCTTCAGCCTGCTTTGGAAGCGCGCAATCACACGATTGACGGCTTGGTGGATGCGATCGAGAAATATGCTCAAGCGGAGCCCTAAAAGTCTGATCCCTTAATGATTTTGTCAGTTGTTCTCTGTCGTCTGATGACCAGATCATGAAGACAAAATCATACACACACTGCGTTACGCACAGAGATGTTCGAGGAATGAGAGAAACTCGAACCGCTGGACTTTCTGAAGGACCTGTTGATTGGTTTCGCCTGCTTTTCTCCCTGCCGCCATTTCGCAAGCGTCCACGAACGCTGCAGGTTCCCAAACGCCGCGCGGAGTGAGTTGATCCGCAAGCGGCGCGTGTTCGTTGATGAGAAATGGGCGGACGTTGCCCGCAATGGCCGGATAGCAAGCATGCCGGCCCGCGCGCCGAAACCAATACTTGGAATTCCAATAATCGAGTTCCCGCCGGTGCATCATCGCGTGCAAAAGACTGCCGTCGCTGTCCTCGATTTCCTGGGCAATTGAGTGAGCCGCGTCCAAATGGTCGTGCCACAGCAAGAGTGTCCCTCGAATCAAGTTCCGCGTTCGTTCTGACTCCGATCTTTCTTTAAGCGCCGCACTTATTTGAGCATTCAGAGCATCGAGCGCCATAGCTTCGGGCCGGGGCGAAGGTCCGAGATGGGCCAGGCCGGCGCTGTCGAGCAATGCTTTGAGGTTTCGGATTGTCGTCGATGAAAGTGGATTTGTCATAGTAGCAATCGGAGCGCGGATGCCCACATCCGCGCCATTCCTGTGCGACCTGTGCGCTCGGCGCGGATGTGGGCATCCGCGCTCCGGGCCGTGTCAAGTTACGTCCGAGAATTCGCGCGAAGGCAAAATCAAGCTTGCCGCTCACAGGAGCTTAGCCTATTTATTGTGCCGCGTTTAGCAAAGACCGTGATGGTTCACAGCCCAATCATTGAAAGGACTTGTCAGCCGCCTCTTCAACCCAACCACCGCATCACAATATGAAAAAACAATTCCTTAAGTGTCTGGCTGTCCTCGGTGCTGGCATGATCAGCTCATCGGTTTTGGCCGGCGTGGCCTATCCCGATCCGGCGGGCGGTTGGACATACATTTACAATGGAGACAAGGATACGGCCGGGGATCCGAATTCGGGCTTCACTTCGTTGGACGGCACCTGGAGCCATGACAATGGCTCCGATCAATTTGACGGTTCCAAGATCGGCGGGACACTTGTGACAGGCGACTTCGGCGTCGGCAATTCGCCCGGCGGAATGATGAGCATCACGGAAGGAGGTGTCACTTTCCTTCGCATGCAGGACGCGGGCAACCCAACTCAATATGGCTATCCAGATCCTCCGAGCAATCGAAAGATCTTTTTCGGGCACGATATATCTGCCGAGACGGCTTCGGATACAATATTGGACGAAGGGGTGACGCTGACATTTCGCGCCCGCATCCCCACACCAGCGAAAACGACTGGTCCCTTGGATCAGCTTCATCGAGCGGGTCAATCGGCTGCAGGGCCGCAAGCATATCCGGCGACTGGCGATGGCTATCTTGTCAGTGATGGCGGCAAAGGCAATGTAACGATTAAACAGGCGGCCGGAGGGGCTGTCGCATTTGCCCTGACCGTGCCTGCCGACACGTTCGGTGGCGATCCTAACGGGACAAAAGCCAATTTTTCCGGCCTGACGATGAACAAGCTCAACGGCACGGATATCGTCGGCGCTGTCAATTTCGATAGCCCCGGGGAATTTCGTGGAGTGCAACTAGACCCCACGGAGTGGCACGAGTTCTGGATTACAATCAAGCAAGACACAACCGGCGTCGGCAACTATGAAGTTTCTGTTTACGTGGACGGCTCAAATCAACCAACGACGCTCATTGTCACATCTGGCAACGGGAGTGATTTTGGAGGCATCAGTTATATTGCGATCGGCGGCAGCAGGACGGACGAGAACTGGGCATTGGACCTTGACTTCATCGCCTGGAAAGCAGGCGTGCTTGTTCCACCGGCTCCTCCAACCCCGACCGAACCGCCCAAGATCAGCTCTGCTGCCCGGCAAGGCGACAAGCTCGTTATCACCTGGACTGGCGGTGGCACGCTGCAAACGTCCGCCAGCCTGCCCGCGACGTGGACGGACGTGGCGGGCGCAACCACCAGTCCCGCCACGGTCAATCTCGCCGACCTCAAGCGTTTCTATCGTATTAGAAGGTAAATTATCCCCGGGTGGTTTCGACCGGAACAGCGGAAATGAATGCTCCGTTAGCAGCTCTGTCCGCCTAAGTCTTCGGCGAAGCATCGGGTCAACACGGCAGGGTTTTGACAGATGATGTCGCGCATTCTAGGCTGTTCATGATGAAGATTTCGCTCACACCGCATCAGCAGAAGTTTATCGCTAGAAAAATGAAAACGGGCGGCTATTTGTCTCAGGACGAAGTCATCCGTGAGGCGCTGCGGGTTTACGAATTGGTCGAGGACGAAGATCATGGTTTGGAACTCGAAGAAGCGCTTCGCGCATCGTTGCGGAGTTCGAAAAAGCTTACACGCGGAATCACTTTGCCAATTTGGCCGCGCACCGCGGGCAAAAAACGTCCCGTTGAGCAAGACCGGGATTCTTGTCCGGCACCAGGCGGATTTGGAAGCGCTTGGTTACTTCGAGTTCCTGAACGAACGAAATCCAGAGAGTGCCCTCAACTTTTTGGAGACGGTCGATCAGACTGTTGATGGGCTCGCGCTTCAACCATTGAAGGGGCGAATCAGACGCTTTCGTGGCAAGGGTGGCAAGGACCTGCAGAATATTCGATCTTGACGGGTGGATAGATTTGAGAACTACCTGATTTTTTACCGTTACGTCAAAGACCGGTTGGAGATTCTGAGAATTAGGCACGGCTCGATGAAATTCCCGCGAGCATCGTTGCGCCGGAATAGTTGATCCAATTGGATATTTGGACCGATTGAATCCTCTCTTGGAATGCCGAACCTTCTCATTATCGCCGACGATTTGACCGGCGCCAACGACGTGGGTGTCCAGCTCGCTAAGAATGGAGTTCGGTCGTTTGTCACGACAGACTTGGAGGCGGACTTCGACAAGTTATTTCGAGAGTTCGAGGTGGTCGTCGTTGACTCGGAGAGCCGGCATCTGTCGCCACAAGAAGCTGGAAAGCGCATTTCAACGCTCGTCGATCGCGCTCGCCAAGCCGGGGTTGATCGCTTTTACAAGAAGACTGACTCGACGATGCGCGGCAATATCGGGAGCGAATTGGAAGCGTTGCTCGCGAGTTCAGGACGAGCGACACTTTGCTTTGTCCCCGCATTGCCGCAGCTAGGACGGACGACGCGCGGCGGCCTGCAATACGTCCATGGCCAGCCGTTGCACACAACCGCATATGCTCGTGATCCGCGCAATCCTATCGACGAAAGCAGTGTGCCAGCGATCTTGCAGCGGCAATGCTCAATGCCTATTACAGTGATGCCATTGAGTGCGATTTCCGAGTGTCATCGCGATAATCCGCCTCGCGGCATTGTCGTTTTCGATGGGGAAACGGACGATGATTTTCGGAGGATCTCCCGCGCAATTGGGCAAATCGGATGCCCGGATGTGCTCGCAGGAACGGCTGGCTTTGCCGAGTATTTGCCTGGTTTGTCCGATTTTGCGAAGGCAGAGCCATCGCCGCCGAAATACCGCCGGCCAATGCTCATTATCAACGGCAGTCTCAATGACGTTTCTCTCCGTCAATCTCTCCATGCCCGCCAGTCGGGCGTTGCCTGGAAACAACTTTCTCCCCATCTCCTCATGTCGCCCGAAGGACCGAAGTCATCGGCTGCCTTTGCTTGCGTCGATGAAATCGTTGCCATACTGAACGGAGGCGGGGATGTTCTATTGCAAAGCGTCACTCAGCGCGAAGAGCTGCCATGTTACCTGGCGGCCGGCGCTTCCCGCGAGTCTTCGTCCGAACTGCACGAGCTCGTCGCGCGAAACACCGGCCGGATCATCGCTCAGATTATGCAACGGACGGCGTTAAAGCTCTTGGTGATTTTCGGCGGTGACACGCTCGTGGGGATCGCGGACGAATTGGATTGGCCAGGTTTTTTGCCGTGCGAAGAGCTAGTGCCCGGCCTTACCGTTTCGGAAGTGGCGCAAAGCGAAGGCCTCATTGTTATCAGCAAGAGCGGCGGTTTCGGTCCGGAAAACATCCTGACGAACCTTCAAGAGATATTAAAACAAAAAGTCGAATGTTAATCGCGATTACGATGGGCGACAGCAGCGGAGTGGGACCTGAGATAATTCTTCAGGGTTTCAAAAAACAGGAGTTGCCGTCGGACTTCATCGTGATTGGCGATTGGTCGGTGATGAACTTTTGCAATCGTCTGCTTAAGTTTGACGTGCCGTTGCGAAAGATCGGTGACCCGCTTGCATGGAAGTGCGATGCGGTCAACATCCTCGATTTGGGGCTTCTCCAGGAAGCCGACATCAAGGTTGGCCAGCTCTCGAGAGCTTCCGGTTACGCGGCATTAAAGTACGTCGAACATGCCACAGAACTGGCCTTGGCAAAAAGGATCGCGGCCTTTGTTACGATGCCAATTAACAAAGAGGCGACGCGTCTGAGCGAACCCGAATTCACCGGTCATACCGAGCATATCGCGAAGCTCTGCGGTCAGACGAATTGCACAATGATGCTCGCGTCGGACAAACTAATCGTCACTCACATCTCCACGCATGTCTCGTTGCGCAAGGCTATCGACGCCGTCCAAACGGAACGCATCGTGAATGTCATCAAACTGACGCACGACGCATTGCTGAAATTGCGGCCGCGCCAACGAATCGCGGTGGCGGGTCTCAATCCTCACGCCGGCGAAAGTGGCGCCTTCGGTTCGGAAGACGAGGCGCAAGTTGCGCCCGCTGTAGTCTGCGCTGCCGCCCAAGGACTCGATGTGCATGGGCCATTCCCTCCCGACACAATTTTCATGCAGGCCGTGAAAGGCAAATATGACGCGGTCATTTGCATGTACCACGATCAGGGACACATTCCGCTGAAACTCCTTGATTTCGAGGGCGGCATCAATGTCACGCTGGGCTTGCCCATCATGCGAACCTCCGTAGATCACGGCACGGCCTTCGATATCGCTTACAAGGGTGTTGCGTTCACGCGGAGCTTGCGGGACGCGTGTGCACTCGCGGTCAAACTGGCGTGAGTAACGCCTTCGCAGGCGACTGCAAGGCGACCGAACATTCACAACCTTGCGCGACTTGGCAATTTCGGTTACGAAGCCTTAACGTCGTTACTGAGTTAGTTAGAACCTTAAACCCGACCAGGCTTATGCCCAAGATTACTCGCCGGCAGTTTTTCGAAGATTCCATCTTAGCCACTGCCGCTGTGGCGTCGTCTCCGCTTTTTTCCGCGAGGAGCGTTGCCGCAGAAGGGCCAACTGCGAGCGCCAACGACAAAATTACGGCAGCCGTCATCGGTTGCGGCATTCGCGGCAAACAGCATGCAAACGAATTGGCCAAGCTTCAGGATTGCGAGATTGCTTATGTTTGTGATCCAGACCGCGATCGCGCGGCCGAACTTGCGGCTAACCTGGCCAAGACCCGTCCGCAGCCGAAGGCCGTTCAGGATTTGCGCGTTATTCTCGATGACAAGTCGGTCTCCGCCGTGTTTATTGCGTCGCCCAATCATTGGCACGCGCTGGCTGCGATCTGGTCGATGCAAGCGGGCAAGGATGTTTATCTCGAAAAGCCCGTCAGTCACAACGTCATTGAAGGCCGCCGGATCGTGCAAGCGGCTCGGAAGCTGGGCCGAATCTGCCAGGGCGGAACACAGAACAGGTCCAATCGGGCGCTCGCTGAAGCCATCAAATACATTCATGAGGGCAAGCTTGGCGATGTGAAGCTGGCCCGCAGCGTTGTGTATGGCCGGCGTGAATCGATTGGCGGGCCGGGCCAGTATGAGATTCCTGCCAGCGTCGATTACAATTTGTTCGCCGGTCCCGCGCCGATGAGTCCGTTGACACGACCGAAGTTTCACTATGATTGGCATTGGTTTTGGGACACGGGCAATGGCGAGATCGGCAACAACAACATTCATTCCGTCGATATTTGCCGGTGGGGTCTGGGCGTCACCGGGCTCGGCCAGGCGGTCATCAGTTACGGCGGACGCGTTGGCTACACGGACGCGGCCGAGACGCCCAATACGCAGGTGGCGATTTATGATTTCGGCGGCAAGACGATCGTTACGGAGACGCGCGGGTTGAAGACGGAACCATTCCACCCGAATTTTAAGGGCGCTTGGATTTTCTACGGCACGGCAGGAATTATCTCCGGCAGTTCTCTATTCGATCTGGATGGCAAGTTGGTTCGGACATTTGAAGGCAAGACAGAAAACCATTTTGCGAATTTCCTGAAAGCCGTGCGCAGCCGCAAAGTGTCGGATTTGAACGCGGACATTCTCGAAGGGCATCAATCCACGGCGCTCTGCCATATTGGGAACATCTCCTATCGGTTGGGCGCGCCGGCTTCCGCGAAAACGATTCGCGAGCAGCTATCCCAATTGAAGGTGCATGAGAACGTGCTGGAGACCTTCGAGCGAACCAGCAAGCATCTCACTGAAAACAGCGTGGATCTCGAACAATCTAAACTCACTCTAGGCCCGCTTCTTCAGATCGATTCCAACCAAGAAAAGTTCCTCAGTAATTCGCAGGCAAACGCGCTTCTCACCAGGGAGTACCGCAAACCATTCGTGGTGCCGGCGGAGAAAGAGGTGTAGTTAGCCGATTGCTCTATAACGCCCCAATTCATGGGTGATCCCACATCCTCGGCAACTGTCCACGGCGGCTTGGCGTTTACCGCGACACATTGGACGACTTTGCTTGCCGCGGGCGACGAGGGTTCGCCCCAAGCAGACGCGGCGTTGGAAAAGCTCTGCCGGGCCTACTGGTATCCGCTTTATGCCCATATCCGTCGCGGCGGCGCTTCGGCGCCAGACGCCGAAGACTTGACGCAGTCATTTTTCGCCAGCTTGCTTCGGCCGCGTTCGTTGCGGTGGGTGGCGAGGGAGAAAGGGGGCTTTCGCGCGTTCTTGCTGGCCGCGTTGGACCATTTCCTGGCCGACGAGTGGGACAAGGCTCGATCCTTAAAGCGCGGCGGCGGGCAGGTTCTTGTTTCGCTGGACGAGCAAGATGCGGAGGGGCGCTACCAAGCCGAGCCCGCGGCGGCGGCTTCGGCGGAACAATTGTTCGATCGCGGCTGGGCCTTGGCTGTGCTGGACGCAGCGATGACACGTTTGCGCCAGGAGCAGGCCGGAAAGGCGAGGCATTTTGAGGTGTTGCAAAAGTTCCTGAGCGAAATGCCGCCGGGGGACGCGTATGAAGCGGCGGGCGCGGCCTTGAATCTGGCTCCGGGCGCGGTGCGGGTGGCGGTGCATCGTTTGCGGCAGCGCTACCGGGAATTGGTGCGCGCGGAAATAGCCTGCACGGTGAGTTCGTTTTCCGAGGTCGAAGACGAGTTGCGCTTCCTGCTGCAAGCGATTCGTGGCTGAGACAAAACAATCTAATCTTGTAACACGGCGGCGCGGATTCCTCTGAACAGGGGAAAGAAACAAAACTATGTCGCTGCCTGACGCCAAGCCAACTGCCTCCATTCGGGACTGCCCGAAGTGTGGCGGCGCTCTCACCACCAAAGCCTTGAATGGGCTTTGCCCCAATTGCCTCGTGCTCGTCAGCTTTGACGAGGAGAACGAGGACGCGGTCACGACGTCCGCTGCTCCCGCTGCGGAACCAGCCAAAACGCCGAAACTGCCCCTGTCGGCGCTCTCTCCGACGCTCCGTTATTTCGGCGACTACGAGTTGCTGGAGGAAATCGCGCGCGGCGGCATGGGAGTCGTCTATAAGCCGTAACTATTCAGTAGTGCATCACTTTTAGGGCACACCCCACACCTCCGTGCCGTCAAGCGACTGACCGGTCCAGACACACACAGCGCGCCGAACTTTCGCGGCCGCGACAGGTTCAACGCTCTGGACCCCGGCTTCAGGGTGGTTCTTTCATCCGCGCAATCTCCTCCAAGTCCTTGGCCGACGAGCTTCAGCCCGCGGTCTGCGGC
>Ga0194120_10005261_pt1 | contig 19229 bp, 20 predicted proteins | sample TA2MahCa65mmetaG_FD_148642 | JGI IMG/M metagenome (GOLD analysis project Ga0194120, IMG submission 148642) | Freshwater microbial communities from Lake Tanganyika, Tanzania - TA2015019 Mahale Deep Cast 65m | ecosystem: Environmental > Aquatic > Freshwater > Lake | place: Tanzania: Lake...
ATCATGGCCCCTCCATTATCGCCGTCAGGCTATGGCGCGCATCGTCGACGGTCAATTCGCCGCTGCCATCGACGCGGATTTCGCGGCACTATGCCGCGATGCAGTCGGTGGCACTCATCGGGCGTGGCCGCATCGGCGGCGAGATCGCGGCGGCGCTGCGAGCCGGCCGAGTCCCGGGACTCGACCTGATCGCCGTGCTGGGGCGGAGCGACGACCCGGTGCCGGCGATCACGCGCGCGACCATCGTCGTCGAGGCCGCCAGTGCGGCCGTCGTCCCCGCGCTAGCACGTCTCGCGCTGCCGGCCGGCAAGACCTTGGTCGTGACCAGCGCCGCCGGCCTGTGGCACGAGACGATGCCGCCGATCCCGCCCGGGCGGGTGGTGGTGCCCTCGGGGGCGACGCTCGGGCTCGATGCGCTCAAGGCGATGGCGCGCCAGGAGATCCGTTCGGCGCGAGTCGTCATGCGCCTGCCGCCCGATCATGCCCCAGGCGAGGTCGGCGCCTTCCGCGGCGGCCCGCGCCAGGCGGCGCGCCGCTTCCCGGGCCATGCCAACAACCTGGTGGCGACGGCGCTGGCGCTGGGGCGCGAGGTTTTCGAGGTCGAGATGCTGATCGATCCCGCTGTCCCCGGCCCGCTGATCGAAGTCGAGGCGCTGAGCGACACGGCACATTTGCGCGCCAGCCTCGGTCACTTCCCCGCGCCCGGCCATCCCGAAGTCTCGCGCAACATCGCGCTCAGCGTGCTGGCGGCGCTGGAATCGCTGGTCGCGCCGCTGCGGATCGGCTCCTAGCGGTCATGCCGTCGCCCCGATAGAGTGCGCGCGCCATGCTCGAATTGCGGGAGGTCACGGTCGCCTTCGGCGCTCTGCGCGCGGTCGACGGCGTCAGCCTCGACATTCCAGTCGGCGCGATCGCCGCCCTGATCGGGCCCAACGGGGCCGGCAAGACCACGCTGTTCAACGCCGTCGCCGGCGCCCAGCCGATCGGCGCCGGCGCCATCCGCTTCAAGGGCCGCGACATCGCCGGTCTGCCGCCGCACCGGATTTTCGCTAAAGGCCTGGCGCGCACTTTCCAGATCCCGCGGCCTTTCGCCGAATTGTCGGTGATCGAAAACCTGATGACCGTGCCGCTTGGCCAAGCCGGCGAGCGCTTTTGGCGCAACTGGCTGACCCCCGGCGCGGTGCGGGCGGAGGAGCGCCGCCTGCGCGACAAGGCCGAGGCGGTGCTGGATTTCGTCACTCTCCGTCCGTTGGCGCTGGCGCCGGCGCGGACGCTGTCGGGCGGACAGTCGAAGCTGTTGGAACTGGCGCGGGTGCTGATGGCCGATCCCGCATTCGTGCTGCTGGACGAGCCTGCCGCCGGGGTCAACCCGGCGCTGCTCGAGACCATCGTCGACAAGATCCGGACGCTCAACGCCCGCGGCATCGGCTTTTTGGTGATCGAGCACAACATCGACCTGGTGACGCGGCTGTGCCATCCGATCGTGGTCATGGCCCAGGGCCGGGTGGTGACCATGGGCGATGCCGCCGCGGTGCGGGCCGATCCGCGGGTGATCGAGGCCTATCTAGGGGATCAGCCGTGAGCGCGATGGTGTTGGAAATCGATCGGCTGGTGGCGGGATATCAGCCCGATTTGCCGATCGTGACCGGCGCCTCGCTGTCGGTCGCGGCCGGCGAGGTGGTGGCGCTGCTGGGCCCCAACGGCGCCGGCAAATCGACCTTGATCAAGGCGGTATGCGGGCTGGTGCGGACGATGGCGGGTTCGATCCGGCTGGACGGCCAGGAATTGGTCGGCCGTCCGGCCCATGCCGCCATTGCCGCCGGCATTGGCTATGTGCCGCAGGTGCAGAACGTATTCGTCACGCTGACGGTCGAGGAGAACCTGCGTGCGGGCAGTCATCTGCGGCCCGGCCAAATGAAGCAGAACCTTGCCCAGGCCTATGCGCGCTTTCCGCTGTTGGCGGAAAAACGCCAGGCGCTGGGCGGGGAGCTTTCGGGCGGCCAGCGCCAGGTGCTGGCGATCGCACGCGCGCTGATGACCGGGCCGCGGCTCTTGCTGCTGGACGAGCCGAGCGCGGGCCTGGCGCCGGTGATCGCGCGCGAGGTCTTTGCTCGCGCCCGTTCCGTCGCCGCCGAGGGCATCGGCGTGCTGATGGTCGAACAGAACGTCAAGGCCGGGCTGGCGGCGGCGGATCGGGGCGTGGTGCTGGTCCAGGGCCGGAAGGTGCTGGCCGGCGCGGCCGCCGACCTGGCGCGCGATCCGCGTCTGGCGCGGGCTTTCCTCGGCGAGACGGTGGCGGCGACATGATCGCGCAGTTGGTGGTGGACGGGCTGCTGACCGGCGCGGTGATCGCGCTGGGCGCGATCGGCGTGACGCTTGGCCTCGCCATCCTGCGCTTCGCCAATTTCGGCTATGCCGAATTCGCCACGGTCGGCGGCTATGGCGCGCTGGCAGCGGTGCTGGCCTATGGCGGCACCGGCGCTCCGCTCGGCCCCTTCACCTTCGGCGGCTTCATGGCGGTGGCGCTGGCGGCGGGCCTGGCGGCGGCGGGCCTGATGGCGCTGATCGGCGACTGGGCGGTATTCCGGCCGCTGCGGCGGCGCGGCGCCGGACCCCTGGTGCTGATCTTCGCCTCGTTCGGCCTTGCCTTGGTCGCGCGCAATCTGGTGCTGCTGGCCTTCGGGCCGCAGCCCGAATACTACAGCCGCGAGATCCAGATCGCCGTGCTGCTTGGCGGAGTACGCGTGATGCCCGACCAGGTGCTGGTGTTGGCGGTGGCGGGATTGGCGCTGGCGGCGCTGGTCTGGCTGCTGCGGCGGACGCGGATCGGACTTGCCATGCGGGCGGTGGCCGAGAACCCGGCCTTGGCCCAGGCCTGCGCGATCGATCCCGAGGCCGCGATCCGTGCCACCTGGCTGGTGACCGGCGCGCTGGGCGCGCTGGCCGGGACGCTGTACGGTCTGACCGTGCAGCTGCGGCCCGAAATGGGCGCCAATCTCCTGCTGCCGCTGTTCACCGCCGCGGTGCTGGGCGGCGTCGGCAGCGTTCCCGGCGCGGTGATCGGCGGGCTTCTGGTCGGCGTGGCCGAGAACCTGTCGGTGCTGGTGCTGCCGACCAGCTACAAGGCGATCATTCCCTTCCTCATCATGCTGGCCTGCTTTCTGTTGCGGCCGAAAGGGCTGTTCGGACGATGACCGGCATCGCCTCGTATCTGGTGTTCTTCGTCACGCTGGCCTCGATCTTCGCCGTGGTCACGCTCGGGCTCAACCTGCAATGGGGGTTTTCGGGCCAGTTCAACGCCGGCGTGGTCGGCTTCATGGCGGTCGGCGCCTATGTCTACGCGTTCCTGACCGCGCCGCTGCAGCACGGCCAGGTCGGCGGGCTGCATTGGCCGATCGCGCCGGCCATGATCGCATCCGTACTGGCGACGGCGCTGGTGGCGCTCGTGATCGGCCGGCTGACCATCAGGCTTCGAACCGACTATCTGGCACTGGCGACCTTCGGCATTGCCGCCGCGATCCATCAATTGGCACTCAATCTGGAGGACATCACCGGCGGCGGCCGCGGCATCACCAGCATCGCCAAGCCCTTCCAGGGCCTCGGCCCCGAAGGCTTCGCGCTCGCCTTCGGCGCGCTGGCGCTCGGGCTGCTGGCGGCTTGCCATCTCCTGCTCCAGCGCCTGGTGCGCTCGCCCTGGGGCCGTTCCTTGCGCGCCATACGCGAGGACGAGATCGCGGCCGCGGCGCTGGGCAAGGACGTCGATCGGCTGCGCCTGACCGCCTTCGTGCTGGGGGCGGCGCCGATGGGACTGGCGGGGGCGCTTTACGCCGCCTTCATCGGCTATGTCAGCCCCTACGACTTCACCGCCATCGTCACCTTCCAGATCTGGGCCATGCTGATCGTCGGCGGCAGCGGCAACAATCGCGGCGCGGTGCTGGGCGCGTTCGTGGTGTGGGCGCTGTGGAGCATGTCGGGCATCGCCGTGGTCCATCTGCTGCCGACCCGGCTGCAGGTCCAGGGCGGCGCGGTCCAGGCGATCCTGATAGGAGCGCTTCTGATAATCATGCTAGTGTTCCGGTCGCGCGGAATGATCGGCGAGAGCCTGCATTCCTCGCCCGTATTGCAGGACGAAACGGCCGCCGGCCGCAGCTAGAGCGAGGACCAAGCCATGACCAAGCGCCTGTTGATCGCCCTGGTGGGCGCCCTGCCCTTGCTTGCCTTCGGCGGCGAGGCTCGCGCCCAGGCCGCCTGCCCGCACAAGCTGGGCGCGGTCATTCCGCTGACCGGCCCGCAGGGCCCGATCGGCAAGCCGATCGCCGACACCGCGCAGCTGGCGATCGAGCACGTCAACGCCGCCGGCGGCGTCAAAGGCTGCCCGATCGAACTGGTGCTGCGCGACGATACCGGCCAGCCGACGCTGGGGGTCGACGCCGCGCGCTACCTGGTCGACGTGCAGAAGACCCCGGCGATCGTCGGCGTGGTCGGCTCGGGCATCGCGCTGGCGATCGTCAGCTCGGTCACCACCGCCGCCAAGGTGCCGATGGTGTCGTGCTGCGCGGTGACGCCGACGCTGACCAAGATGGCCGAGGACGGCAAGACCGAGGGCTATTTCTTCCGCACCATTCCGACCAGCCGCGTCTTCGCCGTCGCCCATGCCGTGGCGACGACCGATCGCGGCTACAAGAATCCGGCGGTGATCTACGTCAACAACGATTTCGGCAGCACGCTGCTGCGCGATCTGGAGAAGGCGATCGCCGCACTCGGCGGCAAGATCGCCGGCGCCGTGCCCTACAACGAGAACCAGCCGAGCTATCGCACCGAGGTCAACCAGGCGCTGGCGCTCAAGGGCGACGCGCTGATCCTGATCGCCTTTTCGCAGGACGGCGCCACCATCGGCCGCGAGTGGATCTCGCTCGGCGGCACGCAGAACCTGGTGCTGCACAACACGCTGCGCTCGCAGGATTTCATCAACGCCGTCGGCGCGCGCTTCCTCGGCAAGGCCGCCGGCATCGACAACGCCCAGGTCGCCGGCCCCTCGGTCGACGCCTTCAACGCCGCCTTCAAGGCCAAGTTCAACCGCGATCCGGTCGGCCCCGGCCTGCACACGGTCTACGATTCCGCCGCGGTCACGGCGCTGGCGATGCAGCAGGCACGGGCGCTGGACGGCACCGCCATCCGCGACGCGCTGCGCCTGGTGCAGGATGCGGCCGGCGAGGTGGTGATGCCGGGCGCCGAGGGCCTGAAGAAGGGTCTCGATGCCATCAAGGCCGGGCGCAAGGTGCGCTATGTCGGCGCCACCGGTCCGTTCGGCTTCGACAAGAACGGCGACGTCTCGGGTCCGGCGCTGGTGTGGAAGATCGACGACGGCAAGCTGGCGACCGACAAGGTCATCGACCTCGAGCAGATGGCGGCGCTGTTCCGCCGCATCGGCTACTGAGGCCGGACGGTATCCGGGATACTGGTCGAGGTGGAACGGGTCGAACTGGCCCCGGGCTATGACTGCCCGCGCCTGATCAAGGGCAATTGGCAGCTGGCCGAGCGCCATGGTCCGCCGGTCGAGCGGGCGGCGGCGCTGGCCGGCATGCGGCGCTTCGTCGAGGCCGGAATCGACGCCTTCGACTGCGCCGATCACTATGTCGGCGTCGAGGAACTGATCGGCGAATTCCGCCGCGCCTATCCCGAGCTTGCCCGCCGGCTCAAGGTCCACACCAAGGTCGTGCCCGATCGCGACGTGCTGCCGCGCATCAAGCCGGCCGACATCGCCTTCCTGATCGACCGCGCACTCCAGCGGCTCGGGGTCGAACGGCTCGATCTGGTGCAGTTCCATTGGTGGGACTACGCCGTGCCGGGCTATGTCGAGGCCCTGGGCTGGCTCGCCGACATGCGGCGCGCGGGCAAGATCCGGCTGGTCGGCACGACCAATTTCGATCTGCCGCGTTTGCGCGAGATCGTCGCCGCCGGCGTCGACCTCGCCGCAAACCAGCTGCAGTATTCGGTGCTCGACCGCCGGCCCGAGGGCGGCATGGTCGACTTCGCCCGGGCCAATCGCGTGGCGCTCTTGTGCTATGGCGCGCTGGCGGGCGGGTTCCTGTCCGAGCGCTGGCTGGGCGCGGACGATCCGGCCACGCCGCTGGCCAACCGCTCGCTGGTCAAGTACCGGCTGATCGTCGACGAGTTCGGGTCCTGGGCGCTGTTCCAGCGCCTGCTGAGGGCACTGGATGGCATCGCCCGCAAGCATGGCGTTTCGATCGCGGCGGTGGCGACGCGCTGGGTGCTGGACCGGCCGGGAGCCACGGCCGCGATCGTGGGCGCGCGCACCGACGCGCATCTTGAGGGGCTGTCGCGGACCGCCACGCTCCGTCTCGACGATGCCGATCGCGCCGCCATCGCCGCGGTCCAGGCCGAGGCGCGCGGGCCCGCGGGCGAGTGCTACGCGCTGGAGCGCGAACCTGGCGGCCGCCACGCCTCGATCATGTGGACCAACCAGAACCTCAAGGGCGTCGGCGCGCGCTGAAACCGTCCCGCCCAAGGGAGACCGCCATGGTTGACGACCAATTCCAGCTTTACGATCTCAAGGTCGAAGTGGTGCACGGCGATCGCGCCCGGCCGCTGGTCTGTCAGCATCGCCTGGGCGATACGTTCTTCCTGCGCGGCAGCCGGATCGAGATCGCCCCGGGTTCGAGCTTCGGCATGTGGGCGATGCTGGCGGTGCTGCCTTTCCTGCCGGCCAAGCAGCGGCCGACGGTCAAGGGCGATTGGATGACCACCGATGCCGACATCGCCTGCACCGACCCGCATTGCGGCGCGCAATTCCGCATCACCCGGCTGGAGCTCAAGACCTATCGCCACGGCGATTTCACCAAGGTGCCGCTGGGCGCCAATTCCTGACGTCCAACCGAGCGATCCGTTTTGGCGGACGAACCCGGGGGCGTCCCGGCGAAACCCCGCGTTTGCCGATGCCGGCCGACAAGCCTAGACTGCCAACCGTTCTCGGCCAGGGCGGCTTCGGTCGAGACCAGGGGAGGACCAGCCGCCATGATCAAGCTTTCCGTCAACGGCAAGACCCATCAGGTCGACGTCGATCCCGAGACGCCGCTGCTGTGGGTGATCCGCGAACAGATCGGCCTGACCGGCACCAAGTACGGCTGCGGCGTCGCCGCCTGCGGTTCCTGCACGGTCCATGTCGACGGCGTGGCCCAGCGCTCCTGCTCGATACCGGTCGGTTCGGTCGGCCAGGCCAAGATCACCACCATCGAAGGGCTGTCGCGCGACGCCAGCCACCCGGTGCAGAAGGCCTGGCTGGCGCATCAGGTGCCGCAGTGCGGTTATTGCCAGTCGGGCCAGATCATGGCCGCGGCGGCGCTGCTCAAAGAGAAACCCAAGCCGACCGATGCCGATATCGACGCGGCCATGACCAATATCTGCCGCTGCGGCACCTATCAGCGCGTGCGAGCGGCGATCCACACCGCCGCCGGCAACAAGGCATAAGGGAGGCGACCGTGACCCATCATCGCAAACTCGATCGCCGCCAGTTCTTCACTTCGGCCGCCGCGGTAGGCGGCGGCTTGACGCTGGGCTGGCAGATTCCGGGCGGCGCCATCCCCGGTCTGGCCCAGACCGTGGTCGCGCGCGAGGTCGGCATCTGGGTGGTGATCCACCCCGACGACGTCACCACCGTCCGCATCGCACGCTCGGAAATGGGCCAGGGCACGCTCACCGGCTTGGCCCAATTGGTGGCCGAAGAACTGGAATGCGATTGGAGCAAGGTGCGGGCCGAATACGTCGCGCCCGAGGTCAACCACGCCAACAAGCGCGCCTGGGGCGACATGTCGACCGGCGGCAGCCGCGGCATCCGCACCTCGGTCGATTATGTCCGCAAGGGCGGCGCCGCCGCCCGCATGATGCTGACCGAGGCCGCCGCCCGGCAATGGGGCGTGCCGGTCGGAGAATGCGCGGCCGCCAACAGCGTCGTCACCCACCGCCCGAGCGGGCGCACGCTGCGCTATGGCCATCTGGCCGAGGCCGCGGCCAAGCTGGAAGTGCCCAAGGAGGTCCCGCTCAAGGACCCCAAGGATTGGAAAATCATAGGCCAGGGCCTCAAGCGCATCGACACCGCCGAGCGGCTGGACGGCAGCCTGACCTTCGCCATCGACGTCAAGCTGCCGGGCATGCTGAATGCCTCGATCGCCCAGTCGCCGGTGTTCGGCGGCAAGCTGCAAAGCTGGGATGCCGCCAAGGCGCTGGCGATGAAGGGCGTGCGCCATGTGGTCAAGCTGGACGACCAGACCATCGCCGTCGTCGCCGACGGCTGGTGGCAGGCCAACCAGGCGCTGAAGGCGATGCCGATCGTGTGGGACGAGGGCGCCCACGCCAAGGCCGACAGCGCCCAGATTGCGGCCTTCGTCAAGACCGGGCTCGATGCCGCCGAGGCCGGCGTCAGCCAGAAGAAGGGCGATGTCGCCGCCGCCTTCGCCGGCGCCGCCAAGAAGATCGAGGCGGTCTACGGCTCGCAGTTCCTCAATCACGCCACCATGGAGCCGATGAACTGCACCGCGCGCTACGACGCGGACGGCAAGCTGGAAATCTGGGTGCCGACCCAGAACGGCGAGGCGGCGCACGCCGCCGCCGCCCAGGCCGCCGGCCTGTCGCTCGACAAGGTCAAGGTCAACAAGCTGCATCTCGGCGGCGGTTTCGGCCGCCGCGGCCAGTCGGACTATGTCCGCCAATCGGTGCAGATCGCGATGCAGATCCCGGGCCGGCCGATCAAGCTGATCTGGTCGCGCGAAGAGGACATGCAGCACGGCTTCTATCGCCCGATCACGCAATGCAAGCTGACCGGCGCGCTCGACGCCCAGGGCAACGTCACCGGCCTGCACATGCGCATCGCCGGCCAGTCGATCCTGGCGCATCTGTTCCCCTCGCGCCTGACCAACGGCATCGACACCCTGCAGTTCCAGGGCGTCAACGCGGAAGAGTTCGGCTATGCCGGCATTCCCAACCTGCTGGTCGACCACGCCATGCGCAACACCCATGTGCCGGTCGGCTTCTGGCGTGGCGTCAATCACAACCAGAACGCCGTCTACATGGAATGCTTCATCGACGAGCTGGCGCTGGCCGCGGGCAAGGACCCGCTCGAATTCCGGCGCGGGCTGCTGACCCAGCGGCCCAAGCATCTGGCGGTGCTGAACGTCGCCGCCGAGAAGGCCGGCTGGGGCAAGCCGCTGCCGGCCGGGGTCCATCGCGGCATCTGCCAGAACTACGGTTTCGGCAGCTATTGCGCGGCGGTGGCCGAGGTCTCGGTCTCGGCCCAGGGCAAGCTCAAGATCCATCGCATCGTTTGCGCGGTCGATCCGGGCCATGCCGTCAATCCCGACCAGATCGCGGCACAAACCGAAGGCTCGTTCGTCTATGGACTGAGCGCGCTGCTGATCAGCGAGAACACGGTCAAGAACGGCCGCATCGCCGAAGGCAATTTCGACAGCTACGAGGTGATGCGGCTCGAAGGCATGCCCAAGGTCGAGACCCATGTCGTGCCTTCGGGCGGGTTCTGGGGCGGGATCGGCGAACCCACCATCGCCGTGGCCGCGCCGGCGGTGCTGAACGCCATCTTCGCCGCCACCGGCAAGCGCATCCGCACCCTGCCGCTGAAGCATCACGATTTGCGGCGGGCGTGATCGGCAAGGCGCAGCTCTTCACCCTCTGCTTGGCCGCGCTGATGGCCACCGCAGCGGCGGGCCAAGAGGCGGTCGCGCGCTATCGCATCGAAAACGGCGCCATCGCCGCCTCGCTGACCGGGGTGCCGGGCGACGCGGCGCGTGGCCGGGCGATCGTGGTCAACCGCCAGACCGGGCTGTGCCTGTTGTGTCATGCCGGCCCGTTCCCCGAGGAGCGTTTTCAGGGCACGGTCGGACCTGACCTGCGCGGCGTCGGCTCGCGGCTGAGCGCGGGCGAAATCCGGCTGCGGCTGGTCGATTCGTCCGCGGTCAATCCCGCGACCGTGATGCCGCCTTATCACCGCATCGACGGACTCGAGCGCGTCGCGCCGGCTTGGCGCGGCAAGCCCGCGTTCGACGCCCAGCAGATCGAGGATGTGGTCGCGCTCCTGGCCGGGCTCAAGGCGCCATGACCGCGCAGTTTCTGCCGCGCCGCCAGTTCCTCCTGCGCGCGGCCGGGGCGGCCGGGTTTGTGCTGGTCCCCGGCCTTTGGCGGCCGCTGGGGGCGACACCGGCCGAGGTCAAGGCCGAGATCGCCAAGCTGGTGGGCGAGGCCGCGCTGCGTCCGGGCCTGGTCAAGCTCGATCTGCCGGTGCTGGTCGAAAGCCCCAATGCCGTCGGCATGACCGTCACCGCCGGCACGCCGCCCGCAGGCACGCGCATCCAGAGCTTCCACGTCTTCGCCGCCGCCAACCCGCTGCCCAATGTCGGCCATTTCCATTTCGGGCCGCGCGCCGGCCGGCCGCGGGTCTCGACCCATATCCGCCTCGCCGATTCCCAGACCGTGACCGCGATCGCCAAGCTGTCCGACGGCAGCTGCTGGTCGGACAGCGTCGATCTGCTGGTCACGCTGTCGGCCTGCCTGGATTAGGGGGCGGCGATGACGCGCGTGCTGATCCGGGTTCCCAAGACCGTCAAGCCGGGCCAGGAGTTCGAGATCAAGGTGCTGATCTCGCATCCGATGGAGACCGGCTATCGCCGCGACCACCAGGGCACGCCGATCCCGCGCGACATCGTCAAGCAATTCCGCTGCACGCTGGACGGCGAAGAAGTGTTCCGCGCCGAGATGTTTCCGGCGATCGCCGCCAATCCCTATTTCTTCTTCCATGCCGTGGCCGAGCGCGGCGGTACGCTGCGGTTCGAATGGAGCGATGAGCGCGGCACCGCCTGGCGGGAAAGCGCCGCGCTGACGGTCGAATGATCCGGCAAGCGGCGATGGCGGTTGCGCTGCTGGCGACCTGGCCAGCGGCGGCGCAGACCGACGACATGGCCAATCCCGCCTTTCTGTGGGTCGAGGAAGGCAAGGCGCTGTGGTCGGAGCGCCCGCGCCCCGGCGCCAAGAGCTGCGCCGATTGCCATGGCGCGGCCGAGACCGCGATGCGGGGCGTGGCCGCGCGTCACCCTGCCTTCGATGCCAAGCGCGGCCGGGCAATGCTGCTGACGCAACGGCTGGACGCCTGTCGGGTCGAGCATCAGGGCGAGACGCCGTTCGAACCCGAGAGCCGCCGGCAGCTCGGCCTTGCCGCCTACATCGCCTTGCAGTCGCGCGGCCTGCCGGTGGCCATCGCGGCCGACGGTCCCTTGGCCAAGACCGTCGCCGAAGGGCGCGCGCTCTACACGAGGCGGATCGGCCAGCTCGATCTCTCTTGCGCGCAATGCCACGACGACCTGGTCGGCCGGCGCCTGGCCGCGACCGCCATCCCGTCCGGCCATGTCAACGCCTATCCGGTCTATCGCTCGGACTGGCTGGGCATGGGCTCGTTCTGGCGCCGGCTCGGCAACTGCACCACGGGCGTGCGGGCCGAGGCCTTCGCGCCGCACTCGCCCGAGCATGTCGCGCTCGAGTCCTACCTAGCCGCGCGTGGCAACGACCTGCCGATGCAGGCGCCGGGGTTCCGCAATTGATCAGCGGCGGGCCGCCGGATCCGAAAGCTTGGGCAGCGGTTCTGGCAGCAGCCCGCGCGGACGCAGCAGCAATACCAAGAGCAATCCCAGCCCAACCAGGAATTCGCGCAGCGAAGCCAATTGCACCGGGGACAGCCAGGGAATCACCTGGATCAGGAAGCGGGTCGATTCGAGGAAAAAGACGATGATGAAGGCGCCCAGCACCGCGCCCCAATTGTTGCCGACCCCGCCCGCCGTCACGGCGAGGAAAATGTAGACCGTCAGCAGCGGGACGTAGATCTCGGGCACGATGTAGCTGGAGTAATGGCCGTAAAGCGCGCCCGCCAGGCCGGCGATGGCGCCGCCGATGGCAAAGGCCTTGACCTTAAAACGCAGCACGTTCTTGCCGGCCACGGCCGCAATCTGAGGATCTTCGCGGATCGCCCGCAAGACGCGTCCGAAGGGCGAAGCCCGGAGGCGCTCCACCAGCGCCAGCACCACGCCCAGCACCACCAGACAAAACACCAGATAGGCCGGGTTGAAGTCCGGTCCCAGCGCCGCCTTGAGCGGCTGCGGAATGCCCGAAATCCCGTCGGTGCCGCGGGTCAGCCAGATCTCGTTCTCGGCTACGGTACGCACCACCTCGGCGAAGCCCAAGGTCACAATCGCCAAATAGTCGTCGCGCAGCCGCAGCAAACCGAAGGTGGTAACGGCGCCGACCGCGGCGGTGGCTACGATCGCCGCCGCCATCCCGAGCGCGATCGGCCAACCGAGCTTGACCGTCAGGATGGCCGAAACATAGGCGCCGACGGCATAGAACCCGACCAGGCCGAGATTGACCATGCCGGTCATGCCCCACATCACGTTGAGCGCCAGGCCTAGCACGGCATAGATCGCGGCGAAGGTGGCCATGGCGATCAGGTAGCTGGTCATGTCGCCCGCCCACCCAAGAGGCCGCGCGGCCGGAAACTGAGCGTCAGCAGGATGGCCAGGAATCCGACCGCGCCCTTGTAGGTCGCCGGCAGCGCCAGAAGCGACAATTCCTCGGCCAGGCCGATGACCAGACCGCCCACCACCGCGCCCGGAATGCTGCCCAGCCCGCCCACCACCGCGGCGGCGAACACCGACAGGATGGAGCGGAATCCGAGCAGCGGATCGATCGAGGTGTCGAGCCCGATCAGCATGCCACCGATCCCGCCCAACCCCATGCCGAGGCCGACCGCGAACCGCGCCATGCGCTCGGGGTCGATGCCCTTGATGTCGGCCAGCACCGGATTGTCGGCCACGGCGCGCATCGCCTTGCCGGTCGACGTGAGGCCGAGGAACAGGAACAACAGCGTCATCGCGGTCACGGCAATGACCGCGTTCTCGACCTGCTGGGGACCGATGCGGATCGGCCCCAGCGTCCAATCTCGCACCAGCGGAATGGCGTAGTTGCGCGGCGCGTTGCCGAAGCCGAAGCGGATCGCGTTCTCGAGCATCAGATTGAGCGCGATCGAGGCGATCGCCACGGTCAGCGCGCCCTGCCCCCGCAGAGGACGGAGCGCGATGAAATCGCTCGCCACGCCGATGATGCCGGCGCCGAGAAAGGCGCCGACCACCGCCGCCCAAGCCGGCAGTCCCAGCCAGGCGTTGACGACGTAGCCGGCGAAGGCGCCGATCGCCATGTGCGCGGCGATGGCGAAATTGGCGAAGCGCAGCACCGCGTAGACGGTGGTGAAACCGATGGCGGGCACCGCCAACACGGCGCCCGCCATCACTCCATTGACGGTAAGCTGAAGAAGTTCGACCACTGCGTCAGAGCTTGACCTCGACGATCTTGCCGTCGCGGATCTGGTTGTAGCGGAACTGGACATCGATAATGTTGCCGTTGTCCGCGAACTTGCATGGCCCCGAGGCGCCCTCGTAGTTGACGTCGCGGCCGGCGGCCAGCGCCTTGAGCCCGTCGATGGCGTTGTCGACCACCACCCCCGGACCGTCCGACACCTTGCGGATGTTGTCGCGGATCGCCGTGCCGCTGAAGGCGCCCGCCTTGGCCATCGACAGGATGGCGAGGTTGGCATGGTCGTAGGCTTGGCAGACATAGATGTCGAGTTCGTCGCGCTTGATCAGGGTCTTGAGCCGCGCATAAGCCGAAGCCCCGGCCGACGGCACCGGCTCGACCGAATACATGTTCTCGACCGCTTCCTTGCCCGCGCCCTCGACGAATTGCGGCGTCATGCCGTAGGCGAAGCCGATCACGGTCTGCTTGAAGTTGGCGCGGAACAGGTCCTTGGCCATGACGATGGCGTCGGGCTGGTAGCCGCCCATCATCAGCATGTCGGGCCGCGCCCGCATCATGTCGTCGATCTCGGAGCGGAACGTGGTCTTCTTGGCGTCGTAGATCATGGTCGACACCTTGATGCCCTTGGGCTCGCAGGTGTCCTTGACGCCCTTCATGGTCGACTCGGTGAACGGCGTCTGCGGCATCATGACGTAGAGGTGCTTGGCGCCGCGCTTGATGGCGAAATTGGCGAACTGCGTACCCTGCAGTTCGGTGTGCGGCTGGGTCCGCACGAAATAGCCCTGATGCGGCAGAAGCGCGATCGAATCCGCGGCGCAGATCGCGATCATCATCACCTTGTTTTCCCAGCACAGCGGCAGCACGGCCGTGCCGACCGACGACGCCCAGACGCTGAGGATGGCCGAAACCTTGTCGACGTCGATCAGCTTGCGCGCGCCGCGTACCCCGGCCTCGGGATTGGTCTGGTCGTCCTCGGACAGGTATTCGATCCTGCGGCCGAGCACGCCGCCGGCGGCATTGACCTCGTCGACCACCGCCTGGTGGACGGCACGCATGTTGGGGCCGAAGGCGCTGCCGCCGCCGGTCAGCGAGACCAGGCCGGCGATGCGCACCGGGCCAGCGCCTTGCGCCAGCGTGCCCGACGGCAGGATGGCCGGCGCCGCCAGCAGCGCGGCACCCCCGGCCAACGCCCGGCGACGGGTGGGATTGCTAAGGATTCGCTTGGTCATCGTCTTCTCCTCCTCTTCGGTTTCTCAACCGCCCAAAAAGGCGTGGCGGATTTCGGGGTCCTCGGCCAGTGCGCGCGCGGCGCCGTCGCGGGCATTGCGCCCGTCGACCAGCAGGTAGGCGCGGTCGGCCACCGCCAGCGCCTCCAGCGCGTTCTGTTCGACCATGACGACCGTCATGCCATCACGATGCAGCGACTTGATCAAGCCGAATAGCTCGCCCGCGGCCATGGGCGAAAGACCGGCCGACGGTTCGTCCAGAAGCAGCATCTTGGGCGCCACCATCAGCGCCATGCCCATGGCCAAAGTCTGGCGCTGGCCGCCCGACAGCGTGCCCGCGGCCTGACGGCGACGTTCGGCCAGCATCGGCAGGCGGGCGTAGATCGCCTGGATGCGCCCGCGACGCGCAGCCCGGTCGACATAACCGCCGATTTCGAGGTTCTCCTCGACCGAGAGCGAAGGAAAGACGTTGCCTTCCTGCGGCACGAAGGCGATGCCCCGTCGGCTGATCTCGCGCGGCTTGAGACCGGCCAGCGCCTGCCCATCGAATCGAATCGCGCCGGCACGCGCGGCGACGATGCCGACGACGGCCTTGAGCAGGGTCGACTTGCCGGCGCCGTTGGGTCCGATCAGCGCCACCATCTCGCCGGCATCCGCGCGCAAGCCGACGCCCTTGAGGATCTCGTCATGCGCGCCATAGCCCGCGGTCAGGCTTTCGATCGCCAACAAGCTCATGCCACCCGGCCCATATAGGCTTCCTGCACGCGGTGGTCGGCGCGCACCTCGGCGAACGAGCCCGCGGCCAGGCGCCGGCCCTGGGCCATCACCACCACCCGATCGCACAGCTCGGCGATCAGGCCCATATTGTGTTCGATGATCAGGAAGGTCAGGCCCTGCGTCTTGAGATCGAGGATGTGGCCGGCCAGCCGCTTGGCCAGCGCCGGATTGACGCCGGCCGCGGGTTCGTCGAGCAGCACCAGCTTGGGCGCCGCCATCAGCGCGCGGCCGAGTTCCAACAGCTTCTTCTGGCCGCCCGAAAGATCCGCCGCGCGATTGTCGCCGACCGCGGCCAAATCGAGCCGCCGCGCCACGTCCAGCGCACGTTGCCGCAACTCTTCCTCGAAGCGCAGCGTGCCTGCCGGCCGGCTGACCGCCGCCCAGGCCGCCTCGCCCGGCTGATCTTTTCCGTAGAGCATCAGGTTCTCGAGCACGGTCATCTGCGCCAGTCCGCGCGCGATCTGAAAGGTGCGCGCCAGTCCCGCGGCCGCAAGCTGGTCCGAGCGCCAGCCGGCGACGTCGCGTCCGTCGAACCGGACTTGGCCGGAATCGGCCGCCAGCACGCCCGAAACGACGTTGAACAGCGTGGTCTTGCCGGCGCCGTTGGGGCCGATCAAGCCGGTGATGCCGCCGGCCTCGACCTCCAGGCTGGCGCCGTCCAGGGCCGCGATGCCGCCGAAGCGGCGATGCAATTCGCGAACCTCGAGCAGCGCCATCCCCTCCCCTTTCTCGGATCCCGGACTTCAGCCCCGATTGCCGCCGAAGGATTGCACGAACAGCCGGCCGTTGGCGATGCGGTCATGGCTGAACTGGCGGAAATCCTCGGCCACCTTGCCTGCGATCAGCCACTGCGCCAACTCGGCGCCGATCGCGGGCGCGATCTTGAAACCGTGCCCGCTGCCGCCCGAAAAATCGGCATAGCCCCGGGTGTCCGAGCGCGGGCCGACGAACGGGTACCAGTCGGGCGTGACGTCGTAGAGCGCGGCATAGGCCTCGATCAGCTTCATGCCGGCAAAGGGCGGCAACCGCGCCTCGACCCGGGTCTGGACGTCATGGATGAAATCGGGGTCGGCGGTGGTCTTGTAGTTGTAGGGATCGACATCGAAATACACTTTGGGAAAGCCGCGGCCGATGATGAAGCGTCGCCCGCCCATCGGCCGCATGTAGACGGCATCGACGCCGTTCGAGACCGAGGTCGGCGGGATCGGCCGTCCGGCCGGCACCTCCCAGGCGGTGTCTTGCTCGCGCACCGAGCGCATCGGCAGATCGAGGCCGACGCTTTCCGCCAGCGGCCTGGCCCAGGGTCCGGCGGCGTTGATCACGCTCCCCGCGGCCAGCGGGCCGTCGTCGAGTTCGATGCCGCCGACGCGCTTGGCATCCCCCAGCAGGCGCCGCACGGGCGTGCGCGGGCGGAACTCGCCGCCGGCGCGGACAAAGGCATCGACATAGGCCTCGGTGGCCCGGACCGGATCGGCGTAACCGCCATGCGGTTCGTGCACCATGGCGGCGATGCCGTCAGGATTGGCTTCGGGAAACAGCTCGGGGAAGCCATAGCCGTCGCACCACTTGTTGACCACGCCGAGCGATTTCTGCATGGCGAAATTGCGCCGGGCGCCTTCCAGCATGTCGCGCGAATAGATGAAGGTGTAGCCGACCTCGTGCAGTCCGCCGTCGCTACCCAGTTCGGTCTTGGCGTTGCGCAGCATGACGATGCTTTTCATCGCCAACCGCACCAGCAGCGTGGTCGAATAGCTCTGGCGCATGATGGCGGCGCTCTTGCCGGTGCCGCCGGCGGCGGGACCGCCGCGATCGAGCAGCAGCACTTTCTGCGCACCGCCGGTCTTGAGGTGATAGGCCGCCGAGGCGCCGGCGATGCCGGCACCGACGACGATGAAATCGTAGCTCATGGCGCGCCCTCCAGCCCGCTCAGGCCGAGCCGCGGTCGGCTTCGGGGTCGTAGCCGTATTGCGCCTTGAGGAAGGCGCGATCGAACTTGCCCGAGCGGTAATCGAGCCGCAGCGCCTCGCGCGAGCGCTCCTTGGGCGGGCCATAGCCGCCGGCGCCCGGGGTCTCGATCACCGCCGCCTGCGCGGGCGAGACCTCGACGCCCGAAGGCTTGGTCGCCAGCACGTCGGCGCCGCTGTCGCCAAGCCGCTGGAAGCGTCCCCGGCCGCCGGCGCCGCCGCCGAACACGCCCCAGGGCTGGTTGACGAAGCGTTCGCCCTGGCCGCTGAAGGTCATGACGTGGCCGACCGGCCGCACCACCCGGCGCAATCCCAACCCACCGCGATGCCGGCCCGGCCCGCCCGAGTTTTCGACGAAACCGTAGCTTTCGACCGTCAGCGGATATTCCATTTCGATCGCCTCGACCGGCAAGTTGGAGGTGTTGGTGATGTGCACCTGCACCCCGTCCTTGCCGTCCTTGGCGAAGCGGCCACCGAAGCCGCCGCCCAGGGTCTCGAGATAGACGTAGTCCCGGCCGCTGCGCGGATCGTTGCCGTAGAACACCGCAGTGGTGTTGGCGCCGTTGGCGGCGCCGACCGCGGCTTCGGGCAGCACCGGCGCCAGCGCGCCGATCACCATGTCGACGATGCGCTGGGCGGTATTGGCGCGCGCCGCCACCGCCGCCGGGAACGCCGCGTTGACCAGCGTGCCCATCGGCGCCTCGATCCGGACCACGTTGATCAAGCCCTCGTTGTTGGGAACTTCGGGATCGAGCAGCCCCTTGAGGCTATACAGCACCGCCGCCTGGGTAGCGGTCGGGGTGCAGTTGATGTTGCCCTTGACCTGCTTGCCGGTGCCGGCGAAGTCGAACAGCACGCGCGCATTCGAGCCCGGCGGCGGCACGACGATGCGCAGCTTGATCGGAATGTCGGTGGTGCCGAGGCCGTCGTCGTCCATCACGTCCTCGAAGCGGTACTCGCCCGCCGGAATCCGTGCCAGCGCCGCGCGCATGCGGTCCTCGGTGCGCTGGATGATCTCGCCGAAGGCGCGCGACAGCACGGCACCCCCGCGCGCCTCGGCCATTTCCTTGATGCGCCGCGCGCCCAGCCGGCAGGCCGCGACCTGGGCGAAGTAGTCGCCGCGGCGTTCCTCGGGCACGCGCGCGTTCAGCAACAGAAGGTCGAGCACGTCCTCGACCAGCTCGCCCCCGCGGAACAGCCGCACCGGCGGGATGCGCAAGCCTTCCTGGTAGATCTCGGTCATGCCGCCGGCCATGCTGCCGGGCGCCATGCCGCCGATATCGGCGTGATGGGCGATGTTGCACATGAAGCAGAGCAGCTTGCCGTCGGCGAACACCGGCATCGCCAGGTTGACGTCGGGCAGATGCGAGCCGCCGGCGACATAGGGATCGTTGCCGACGAAGATGTCGCCGTCGCGGAACCGGTCGGCCGGGATCTTGGCCAGGATCGAATGCATCAGTCCCATCATCGAGCCGAGATGGATGGCGAGCGAGTTCTCGGCCTGCACCACCAGCCTTCCGCGCGGATCGATGATCGCGGTCGAGTGATCGTGGCGCTCCTTGATGTTGGTCGAATAGGCGCTTTTCATCAGCGCGATGTAGGTCTCGTCGGCGATCGAGCGCAGGCCGTTGGACAGGATTTCGAGCGCGATCGGATCGAGGGTGCCGGTCATGGCGCGAACTCCACCAGGAGGTTGAGATGGGGGTCGACCGTGGCACGGTCGCTGGGGAACAGCAGCGTGGTCGCATCGAGCTGTTCGATCACCGCCGGGCCGGTGACGATGTCGCCCGCGGCCAGCGCCGCGCGGTCGAAAATCGGGGTCGCGATCGGCGCATCGGCCGCGAACCAGACCGGGCGCGTGGCGGCGGGCGCTGGCGGCGGG
>Ga0194120_10005262_pt1 | contig 19226 bp, 15 predicted proteins | sample TA2MahCa65mmetaG_FD_148642 | JGI IMG/M metagenome (GOLD analysis project Ga0194120, IMG submission 148642) | Freshwater microbial communities from Lake Tanganyika, Tanzania - TA2015019 Mahale Deep Cast 65m | ecosystem: Environmental > Aquatic > Freshwater > Lake | place: Tanzania: Lake...
CTCCGATCATGTTCGCCTTTGGCAGTGTCGGTGTGCGGCAACCTTGGCGTTCCCCCTTGAGCGGCAATGCGCCGCGATGGAGCCTCAGATGATGTTGACCACTGCCCGTGTCGCTGCCACGGTCCTTGCGTTCGGCCTGGCCATGCCGTGCCTTGCGCAGGACGGCGCACCCGATCCCAACGCCCCCATGGCCGATCCGCTCGGCGCGCTCGCCGGACAGATGCCGGCCACCAACGCGTCCGGCTTCAACGACACCCAGAAGGATGCCGCCTCGGTCGCCAAGGGCCAGGCTGCGTTCGACGCGATGGTGAAGGCCTTCCGTGATGCGCCGTGGGTGACCGACACCTTCTCGTACACCGTGAAGACGCCGATGGGTGAGCAGAAGGATTCGTTCGATCTGGTGGTCGGCCCCGAGGGCAACCTGCAGATCAAGAACGAGCAGATGGAGTTCTACGCCGTCGACGGCAAGCTCAACATGGTCGTTCCGTCCAATGCGAAGAAGTACCTGTCGCAGCCGATCGATGGTTCCGTGGCCAAGACGCTGTCGAGCATGGGCCTTGAACTGCCGATGCCGCACATCAAGATTCGCGACACATCAGTTCCTCCGATCAGCGCGATGAAGCTCATGGTGCTCGCGGAGCCCAAGGTCGCTGGCTTCCGCTCGAGCGAAGCCGGCAACGAGATTCTGTTCACCGACGAGCGTGGCGATGTAGTCGTGGTCACGGATGCCAAGACCAACCTGCCGTCGGCGATGAAGCTTGTCTTCTCGCCCGAGGGCGCCCCTCCGGGCATCACGATGGGCATCGACTTCGCCATGGCTCCCAAGTCGGTCGAAACCGGCACCATTTCGTTCAGCGCAGGCGATCGAAAGGCCGTGACCAGCATGGCCGAACTCGAAACGCTCGTCGGCACCGGCGACATCGCACCAGCGTTCTCGCTCAAGGACTTCGACGGCAAGTCGGTCGAGTTGGCGTCCTTCAAGGGGCGCGTGGTCGTGATCGACTTCTGGGCGACCTGGTGTGGCCCGTGCCGCAAGGGACTGCCGCTGCTGGACAAGGTCGCCAAGTGGGTGGCCGAGAAGCAGCTCCCTGTGACGGTGCTCGGCATCAACACATGGGAAGAGCAGGTCCCTGAAGAGGCTGAGGACGCTGTCCTCACCAAGGTGAAGGAGTTCTGGACGAAGCAGGCCTTCTCCTTCCCGGCGCTTCGGGACCAGAACGGCGCGTACATCAAGCAGTACGGATTCACCGGCATTCCGGCGACGGTCGTGATCGGACCGGACGGCACCGTTGCGAAGATCCACTCGGGCTTCGCGCCGACGCTCGATGCCGATCTGCAGAAGGAGATCGAGTCGCTGCTCGCCAAGAAGTGAGCGCATCGATCGCACATCGAACGCGGGCGGTCTAGACTTCGGTCTGGATCGCCCGCTGTCGTTGGAGGAACACCATGCTTGCCGCCGTTGTCGCGTCGCTCGTGATCGTGATTGCACCGCCCGCCATGAATGCGGACGGCTGGGATGCGGCGGCCCGCACTGCGGAGTCGATCGCTGCGGCCACCAAGGCGATCGAGCGGGCTGAAGCGGCGTGCCGCGCGCTCCCCGATGCGATCATCACCGAGACGACTGCGGCGCAGCAGGGCAGCGACACCGTGCGCTGGGAGTCGCGCGAAGCGGCGCGCGCTTGGTCGTTTCGCGCCGGACGGGGCATCGAGATCGTGGGTGTCGATGACAGCGCCTTCGTGACCGTTGATGCTCTGCCGGGACAGATGGCGCTCGTCGACTGTGCGCATGGGTGCCGCGAGACCTTCGCAGCCGCGGGTGTCATGCTGCCGGTGCTGGCTTCCGTGCGACTTGGGAGCTCGCTCGCCGAATCGGCCTGGATCGACCAAGCGCCCGCAGCGGTCGTGGCTGGATCGCGCACGACCGAAAGTGGAATCGAGGTCCTGCTCATCGATGCCACAGCCGGCGGAGATGTCATGATCCACATCGATCGAGCGACGGGGCTGCCGACCCGCATCCGCGTGGCGCACAAACTTCCACAGGAGTTCAGTCATCCTGCGCTGACGGGGTCGCCGGTCCTTGAGTGGTCGTGGACCGTCAAGGTCCGACCGACGGACGCCGAGCCAGTCGCCATCAGCAAGCCCAGTGGCGCCATGACGGCCTCGCTCCAAGTGCTGCTGGACCAACTCGACCCTGCTCCGCGGCGCGTTCCGGTCCAGGCGGCTCCATCGCCGTGAATCGCGTCCCGGCGTCGCTCACGATCCAAGGAGCGCCCGCTCCTGATGTGGAACTGCTCGCGCTGCTCGCTGGCCAAGTCTCTGGCATCGAGGTGCTCACCTCGCGCCATGATTGTCTGCTCTACGCAACGGACGCGAGTATCTACCAGGTCGAACCTCTTGGCGTGGTGCTGCCGCGGACGCCTGAAGCTGGTGCCGAAGCCGCACGGTGGCTGGTGGAACGGGGGGTTCCAGTGCTGCCTCGTGGTGGCGGAACTGCGTTGGCTGGACAGACGGTCAATCGTGCGGTCGTCATCGATTTCAGCAAGCATTGCCGCGGAATCGAGTCCATCGATGCGTCGGCCCGTCGTGCGATCGTGCAGCCGGGTGTCGTGCTCGACCAACTCAATACGGCGCTCGCCCCACACGGGCTCATGTTCGGTCCAGATGTCGCGACATCGAGTCACGCCACCATCGGCGGCATGGTCGGCAACAACTCCGCAGGGGCCAACAGCATCCTCTACGGCCGGACCGTCGAAAACCTGGTCGCGCTGCAGGTCGCGCTGCCTGATGGTCGTGTGACATGGCTGCGCGAAGGCGGAGCGGTCGATGACCCGATCCAAGCGGATCTTGCTGCGCGCTTGTGGACGATCATCGAGCCGATTGCGTCCATCGTCGACGCGCGCACGCCCACGATCCTGCGGCATGTCGATGGCTACAACCTCGACCTCTTCCTGAAGCAGGTTCGTGCGAGCACACACGGCACCTTTGATCGCGTGAACCTAGCGCACATCGTGTGCGGTGCAGAGGGAACGCTGTGCACCGTGCTGCGCGCTGAACTGTCGCTCGTTCCGCGGCCGGCCCACCGTGGACTGGCGATTCTTTCTTTCGCGTCGATCGATGATGCCCTCGCGAGCCTTGGCACGCTGTTGGCGACCGGCCCATCGGCCGTCGAACTGGTCGATGACGTCATCATCACGATGGCCCTGCGCAACCGCGAGTACGCGGACTATGTGCAGGTGATGCCACAACCGGCATCGGGCGAGCTCGGCGCTGTGCTCTATGTGCAGTACTTCGGGGACGATCCGAGTTCGGTTCGTGCCCGCTGCGATGCGGTGGCGGGCCTCGTTCCCAACGCCGCGCATCGGACCTGCGTCGATGCAGCATCGATGGAGCAGGCGTGGAGGTTGCGAAAGGCCGGCGAGCCGCTCCTGCACGGCGTTCCGGGAGCGCGCAAGCCGGTCACCTTCGTCGAAGACACGGCCGTCGATCCCTCGCGGCTGCCTGAGTTCGTGAAGGAGTTCAGGGCGATCGTCGAAGGGCACGGCACGACCGCGTCATACTACGCCCACGCCTCGGTCGGGTGCCTTCACATCAGGCCGTTGCTCGCTCTGCATGACGAACACGACCTTGCGGTGATGCGTGCTCTCGCTGTGGAGGTCGCCGAACTCGTGGCGCGACACCACGGAGCGCTCAGCGGGGAGCATGGCGACGGCCGCGTGCGGACGCCGTTGCTCAGGATCGTCCTTGGCGACGAGTTGTGCGCCGCGATGGGCTCGGTGAAGGCCGTCTTTGATCCGGACGGCCTGATGAACCCAGGCAATCTCGTCGCGAACGACGATCCCGCGCGGATGACTGAGCATCTTCGCGTGCGTCCTCATGGTGCATTCGTCGCGGTCGAGCCCAGACCGACTTTCTTTCGCTTTGCGGCGGAAGAGGGGCTTGAGCATGCGGCGTCGCAATGCAATGGCGCCGGGATCTGCCGTCGCATCGCGCCCGGCGGAACGATGTGCCCGTCGTACCGCGTCTTGTTGGACGAACGCCACACCACGCGTGGACGAGGCAATGCGCTTCGATTGGCGATCACCGGCCAACTGCGTGACGGACGCGCCGCATGGTCGGACCCTGCGACGCAGGAAACGCTTTCGCTCTGTCTCTCGTGCAAGGCATGCGCGAGCGAGTGCCCGAGCAATGTCGATCTGGCCAAGATCAAGGCCGAGTACACCGCGCAGGGCTTCGCTGAACAAGGGGGCATTCCGTGGCGCGTACGGCTCCGCGGCCGCGTGCGCGGAGTGCAGCGACTCGGCAGCCGCTTGGCTCCGCTCGCCAACGCTCTAGCGGCCATCACGCCGATCCGGCAGTTGATGCAGTCTGCGCTTGGACTCTCCACCGATCGGCCGCTCCCGCGGTTTGGCAAGGACGCTGCGGTCCGGGTGCGCGATCTGCAGCAGCCGACTGGTGCGCCGACAGTTCTGCTGTTTGGGGACTGCTTCACGCAGTACGGCGAGAGCGATGTGGCGATGGATGCGGTCGTCGTGCTCAACGCCTTCGGCTATCGAGTGGCCTTCGCCGATGCTGGGTGCTGCGCCCGGTCGCTCATTTCGACGGGCATGCTCGCCGAAGCGCTCACGACGGTGCCGCGCACTGCGCGCGCTCTGTGCCAGGCGATCGAGCGCGAACGCGCCGTCGCGGTCCTGATGCTCGAACCGTCGTGCATGAGTGCGGTCGTCGACGATTGGCAGGATCTGTCGTTGCCGACGAGCGCGAGCGCCGATGCTCGCACCGTCGCGGGGCTTGTCGATTCCGTCGAAGGATTCCTCGAGCGCCGATGGAACGAGCATCCTCAGCGACCCACGCCTGCGCGGGGCGTTGACGAAGCGATCGCGGTGCATCTGCATTGCCACCAGAAGGCGCTCTGGGGCGGCGGCTCAACGATGGCGCTTCTGCGGCGTTTCTATCCACGCGCTGAGCAACTCGCGACGGGCTGCTGCGGCATGGCAGGGGCCTTTGGCTACGACGCGGCGACGGCTGAACTCTCGGTCCGAATCGGCCAGCAGGACCTGATACCGGCCGTGGCCGCTCGGCCAGCGCACATGTTCTGCGCCCCTGGGACGAGCTGTCGCCATCAGGTGCACGATCTCGCTGCCCGATCAGCGTTTCATCCCATCAGCCTCGTGCGTCGGGCGTTGCGCTAGGATCGCCCTATGGCTTCCGAAGGATCCGACGCACTTGACCTGGGCCTTGACCCGTCCGCCGCCGGGGTGGACCTTGCGGCGGGCAGGGTGCTCATCGTCGACGACAACCAGCAGAATCTGGAGTTGATCCAGGCGTACATGGAGTCGCTTCCGTGCCGCCTAGAGGTCGCGTACGACGGCGCCGAAGCCATGGCAGCCATCGCCCGCGATCAGCCGGACCTGGTGCTGCTCGATGTCATGATGCCGCGCATGTCCGGTTTCGAGGTCTGCCAGAAGCTCAAGGGCAACCCCTCGACGCGCGACATCGTCGTGATCATGGTCACCGCGCTTCACGAAGTCTCAGACATGGAGCGCGCGGTCGAGTGCGGCTGCGACGACTTCGTGAGTAAGCCCGTGAACAAGGTCGAACTCTTGGCCCGCGTGAAGGGGCTCTTGGCGCTTCGACTCCTGAAGAAGCGTCTGGCCGAGTACATGCGCGACCAGCGCTGATGCCCCGAACGACTCTGCGCCAGAAGCGCTGATGCTCAACATGAACGCGGCCCGCCGAAGTGGCGGGCCGTGTTGCTTGGTCGGTTGTTGGCGTCGTTCAGGCGGCGATGCGCATCACCACTGGCGGGGTGTCGCCTTCACGGAGCCAAACGCTGTCGGCGCCGCGAGGCATGCACGCGTGGTGCAGGTGATCGAGATAACGCCGCAGGTCGTCGGTGTCGAAGAGCTCGAGCCAGTCGCGTCCGGCGCTCGGGTTCAGGTCGGTGATCTCGTCGATGAGGTGATCCTTGTCGAGCATGGTGCCTCCTGTGGGGTGCAGGATGCATCGGCCGCGCAAAACGGCAGCGTTGAAAAAACGACGCGATGCGCAGGGAATTCCGGACAACCGCGCCGATCGATGGGTGCACGCTGGTGCGCACCCACTACAGGTTGTGGTCAGCCGTTGGCTGCCTCAGGATGACTGGTGGCTGGCATCACATCTCGGTAGCGGTAGAACCGGCTGGCGACCATGAAGACGACCGTCGCGCCGAGCATGAGGGCCGTGAAGAACCAGTAGTAGCTCGCGCCGACGAGCGTGCTGTTGCCATCCGCATCCTGCGTGAAGCGGTTGACCAAGGCGGTCAGCACATTGCCGGCGGAGACCGACAGCAGCCACAGGCTCATCACGATCGACTTCATCGACGCTGGCGCCTGGGTGTAGCTGAACTCAAGACCCGTGATCGAGACCATGACCTCGGCTGCGGTGAGGATGAGGTAGGCCAGGAGCTGCCAGGCGATGCTTGGCCACTGCGCCTCGAGCCGGGAACCATCCGAGGCGATCGCGATCCCGCCAAGCGAGAGCGTGTCCGCCACCTTGGCGTCGCGGTCGGGACCGGCTGCCGTGGCGATCAGGGCGTCGAGTTCCGCAGCTGGCGCATTGCGCTCAACCGATCGCAGGGCGCTGGCCGTCTTGGCCAGGTCGATGCCGTTGGCTGCAACGATCGGCGTGAGCTTGGCGCGGAAGGCCGTCTGCTCGTCGTCGATCAGGCGCTGGGCGTGGGCCGAGATGGCGAACGCCGCGACCGTCAACGCAAAGCCAATCCCGATCTTGCGCAGTGGCGTCAGCCTGATCACCTTGCCCATCGCCGGATAGATGAAGTACGCGAAGAGCGGGACATAGATCAGGATCAGCAGGGGGTTGACTGCCTGGACCTGACTCTCGAGCCACTGGATGCCAAGGAAGTTGCAGTCCATCTGGCCGGCCTGGAGCACCCACGCGCTTCCGGTCTGGTCGTAGAGCGACCAGAACACGGCCACGAAGGCGTAGACCATCACCAGACGCAGGATCGCCGAACGACCCTCGGGTGCCTTGGCCTCTTTGAGGAACGCGAAGCCCTGCGGTGGCAGGTGCGCGTAGCGCTTTCGACCGAGCCAGAACACGAAGGTGGCGATCGCCATGAGGATGCCGGGAACACCGAACGCCCAGCCCGGCCCGTAGTGCTTGAGGAGCCACGGCGTGAGCAGCGTGCTGAAGAACGATCCGAAATTGATCGAGAAATAGAACCACCCGAAGACCCGGCTCATCAAGTGGCCGTTGCGGCGGCAGAACTGATCGCCCACATGGGCCGAAACGCATGGCTTGATCCCGCCCGAGCCGCACGCAATCAGGAAGAGACCCGCGATGAGCCAGCCGCGTGGATCAAGTGATGCCTGGAGCGCAGCGGACGGCAAGTCGATGCACGCCAGCGCCGCATGGCCCAGGCAGTACACCATCGACAGGATCATGATGGTCAGATACTTGCCCAGCAGCGCGTCCGCGATGAGCGCTCCCAACACCGGGAAGAAGTATGCACTCGCCACGAACCAGGCGACCCACTCGCGCGCCTCGGTGTCGGTCATGTAGTTGGGGGTGCCGGTCGCGCTGAGCATGTACTGCGTCATGAAGACCGCCAAGATGGTCTTCATGCCGTAGAAGCTGAATCGTTCGGCTGCCTCGTTCCCGATGATGAACGGGATCCCCGGCGGCATGCGGTCCGTGTCGAGTGGAGCGGTCCGGAAGGCGCCGGCAGCCGACGCGGGGCGATTCGACAGGTTCGTCATTCCCGCAGCGTAGCGGGATCAGTCATGCGCGTCTGATACGGCAAGCTCGATGTCGTGTCCAAGCCCCGTGCCAGCATCGACCCATTGGATCGCGCCAAGTGCGTTGGTCACGCGCTGCGTGGCCGCACGGCGAATGCGACGCGCCTGCGCCTCGTTGCGAACCACCGAAAACTTGCCGAGAAGTTCGGCAGGCGTGAGCCGATCGACGAATCCCTTGGTGTGCGCGATCAGGCGCAGGTCAGAGCCCTCGATGTCGAGCGACATGGAGCCGGACTCAGGGCTACCGTCGACCGAGGCGAATCCGCCGCCGCCATAGAGTCCTGCCTCGCCTTCGCTCAGGATCAGAAGTCGAAGGGAGATGTTGGTGCTGGTCGGGTCGATGGCCGTTCGACCCGGCATCGGATTCCAGAGGAATCCAACATGCAGGACCTGCCCGCTGACGGCCTCATCAGACTCGAGCCGGTCCGGATCGATGTCGGTCAACACAATGTGAGCCCCGGCGGCCTCGATGCTGAACGAGGTGGACACGGGTGACAGCGCAAGGACTTCATCAGCGCCGCCCCGACGCATGACCTCGATGGGCGCTGCGGTGCCGCAGCCTGTCGCCAGCAGAGCGATCAGCATGACCTGCTTCAGGCCACTCGTTCGGACTGAGTTCATCGTGCGGCTCCTGGAGTACGACCGAGGAATCCGAAGCGTGCGTCCGCCGGGCGGCGGATGAGTGTCGCGGGCTCGGGGATCTTCAGAGCTCCATAGGTGTCGCGTTCGACGATCTCGCGCAGGACAACGCGCTGGATCCGAGGCAGTGGCGTGGCGAGCGCAAACGAACCGAGACCGTACACCGCCTCCGCGGCGGCCTTGGGATTGGCGTAGGGCCAGCCAGACGCAAAGAGCACGCGGTCCGCCACGCCGTGCTGCACCGCGCTGAGCATGGCGTTGTAGAGCATCCAGGGTTGGCTCACGATGCCGCTCGTGTCGGTCCACGCGTTCTCAAAGGCGGTCAGCATGGCCACGCACTCATCGATCCACGGCCACCCCATGCCGCTGAAGATGACTTTGAGCCGCGGCAACTGGCGCATCGTGTCGGTCCACGCCGTCGGCCGATCATGGCCGATCGCGGCGTTTCGCGTGTAGGGCGCGGGTCGGCTGACGAACACCGGCAGGCCATCGGCCGCACACTGCTCGAACAGCCGCATGGCGGATGCGTCGGTGGGAAGGAACCCCTGCATCGCGGGGCTCACGCAGATTCCGAACAGCCCAAGATCCGTGCATCGCCGGAACTCGTCCCACGCATCGTCGCTGGTGGGATCGATGCCCGCAATGCCGACATAGCGCCCATTGCCTTGGCGCACGGCGTCGATCAAGGCATCGTTGGGGATGTTCGCACCGACGCGATCTGCACGGAATCCGTGGATGATGGCGCCGGCGAGCGGTTCCGTCGCGCGCTCCAAGGCAGCCGGCGAGGCGTCAATCGGCAGCGATCCGGACAGTCGTCGCACCGGCGCCGAGAGTTCGATGCCCAGGTTGTCTAGGCCGGGCCAAGTGCGCGTGTGCGCGTCGATGATCATCGCGGCGCGATTGTACGGATGGCCGCGTCCGCCTGCGCGGTGCCTGCAGCCGGATCCGACCGGCGCTGTGTGGCGCAACCAAGCGAGTCGATCAGGCTGCGGACCGTTCGGGCGATGCTGGCGCTGTCGATGCCGGCATCGGCCATCTGTTCTGCGCGCTCCCCGTGTCCGATCCATGCGTCAGGAAGTCCCATGCGCACGATGCGCGAGGTGTCCAGCCCAAGCTCATTGCACGCCTCGAGCACGCACGAGCCGAATCCGCCTCGGACCGAGTGGTCCTCGATGGTCACGATCGGCGTGCGTGCTTGGATCAGCCGACGCAAGAGACCAGCGTCGATGGGCTTGGCGAAGCGCGCGTCGTAGACGGCAACGCGGTACTCCGGCAGCATCGGGAGCGCATCGAGCGCATCGAGCGCCACCGTGCCGAAGGCAATGATCGCCACATCAGCGCCGACTGGCTCGACCAAGGGGCGAGCCACGCCGAGCTCGAAGGCCGGGCAGGGATCGCCGGACAGTCGAGTGTCGACATTGGCGCGCGGGTAACGCATGGCCGAGAGTCCCTGGTCGTACCCAGCCATGAACTCCAGTGCGGCCTTCAGGCTGGCTTCATCGATGGGCGCGAGCAGCGCGGCCTTGGGCAGCGTGGCGAGGAGCGAGATGTCGCAGAAGCCGTGATGCACCGCACCATCGCCACCGACGAGCCCAGCCCGGTCAAGGCACAGACGAACGGCAAGCCCTTGCAGCGCGACTTCCTGAAACGCTTGGTCGTAGGCACGCTGCAGGAAGGTGCTGTAGACGGCGAAGAACGGCTTCCAGCCTGTCTTGGCCAGGCCGGCCATCATGTCGAGCGCGTGGCTCTCGCAGATCCCAGTGTCCCAGGTGCGTTCAGGGAATCGGGCGAGCGGCTTCGAGATGCCGGTGCCATCTGGCATCGCAGCGGTGGCGGCGCACACCTTGGCATCGCGCGCCATCAGGTCGGTCATGGCATCACCGAACGCCGCCGTGAACGAGCGGCCACCCTTCTTGATCTCGACGCGGCAACCCTCGTTCTCAAGATCACCCTCGGCAACCGTGAAGGGGCTTGGCGAGTGGAACGCGCACGAGTCCTGCTCCGCGAAGCGGAAGCCCTTGCCTTTCACCGTCTTCACATGCAGCACGATCGGTCGGTCCGTGTGCTTGGACTCATTCAGGAACTCGATCAGCGTGGGCAAGTCGTGACCATCGATCGGGCCCACGGTGAGCAGACCGAAGTGTTCGAACCAAGCATCGTCGCTGAGGAAGCTCTTGCTGCTTTCTCCGACGCGGTGATAGAGGTCGCGCGCCAGACGGCCACCGGGGATGTTGTCGGTGAACTGCTTGGCGGCCTTCTTGAACTCGCCGTAGGTGTGCGACAGGCGCACGCGGTCGAAGTACTGCGCGACCGCGCCCTGCGGTTTCGCGATGCTCATCCCGTTGTCGTTCAGGATGACGAGGAACTGGCGGTTCAGTGTGCCCGCGCCGTTCAGTCCTTCCATCGCGAGGCCGTTGACGATTGACGCATCGCCAATCACGGTGACGACGCGGCGACCGGTGGGCTGCTCGTGCGACCAGCCTTCGCCGTTGAGCGAGTCGCCGCGTGCCATGCCCACGGCGGTGCTGATGGCCGTGCCTGCGTGGCCAACGCTGAAGAGGTCATACGGGCTCTCGTTGGGTGCGGGGAACCCCGACATGCCGCCACGCTGGCGCAACTTGGGAAGCAGGTGCTGGCGCCCCGTGAGCAACTTATGCGTGTAGCACTGGTGTCCGACATCGAAGAGCAGGCGATCGTGCCCGAAGTCGAAGACATAGTGCATCGCCACGGTCAGTTCGACGACGCCGAGATTGGGCGCAAGGTGTCCACCGCTCCGCGAGACTTGGTCGCAGATCGCCGCACGGATCTCGGCACAGAGATCCTGAAGTTGGGCGATGCTCAGGCGTCGGAGATCGGCTGGAGATTGAATGGTCGGCAGAAGGGCCATGGTCGGTTCTCTGGAGCTCGGCAAGAGTAGCCTGCTACGCCCCGCGGGCGCAGCCGGATCGATGAGGATCGACATTGATCAGGTTGGGCCAGGCCACTCGTGCGCTCATCGCGTGCGACCGGCCAGGTAGTCGGTCATTCGGGCCAGCGATTCGCCAGCCGGCCCGAGTGGTGCGAGGGTCGACAACGCCTCGGTTCGGAGCCGTTCGATTTCACTGCGCGTTCGGTCAAGCCCATGCACGCTCGGGTAGGTGAGTTTGCCTGCCAGTCGGTCCTTGCCGACGGCCTTTCCGACATGCTCGGCCGACTGCGTCTCATCGATCAGGTCGTCCACCGCTTGGAACATCACGCCGTTGAGCGTGCCCCACTGGGTCAGCCGCTCGAGCAGTTCACTGGATGCGCCGGCGCTCAGCGCTCCCATCCGGCACGAGCAGACCAAGAGCGCGCCGGTCTTGTTGGAGTGGATTCGTTCGAGACGACCCTCTGCGCTCAGATCTGCGGGGAACCCGCCGAGCGTGTCGTGCACCTGCCCAGTGATCATGGCGTTGGTCGCACGGCTGAGTTCCATCACGATCCGCAGCGCACCGCGCGGCGACGCCGAGGCCGCCTGGAACGCCAGTGCGAGGAGCGCGTCCCCCGCGAGGATCGCCATCGCTTCGCCCATCGCCCGATGGAGCGTCGGCCGCCCGCGCCGCAGGTCGTCGTTGTCGAGCGCCGGCAAGTCATCGTGCACCAGGCTGAACGCATGGACGAGCTCGATCGCCGCAGCAGCGTCCAGAGCATCGTCGATCGAGCCGCCAGCAGTACGCGCGCACGCCAACACGAGCGTGGGACGCAGTCGCTTGCCGCCGCCCAGCAGCGCGTACTCGACGGCACTGCGCAGGTCCGGCGCGTACTCGGCTTGGGCCACATGGTGGGCCAAACGCGTCTCGATCGCGGCAAGGTCCTGCTGGTCGAACACGTCCGGGGGCGTGGTCATGGTCACTGATCGAGTGTAACGCGACCGTGTCCCTATGATGCCACGCTTCATGGGTCCACTCGCGCACTTCCTCAAGTTCATGGATCACGGCGGCTTCGTCATGTGGCCGCTGCTTGTGCTGAGCATCATCAGCGTGACCGCCACCGTGGAGCGCGCGCTCTTCTGGATCAAGTTGCACGGTCCGCGTGGCGTGAGCGACTATCTCGCGGTCGTTTCGCGCTTGCGCAATGCCGATGAGGAAGGCGTGCGCGCGATGGATCGCGCAGGCGACAACCTGTACGCCGATGTCGCGGGCGGCTTGCTCGACGAGGGGACCGACGACGCCCATGCGCTGGCGGTCGTCGAGAACCAGCGGCCTCGACTCGAGCGGTTCAGCGTGTTGATGAGTGCCATCATCACGGGGGCGCCGATGTTCGGAATCCTCGGCACGGTGCTCGGCATCATCGACAGCTTCGGCGTGCTCGGCGGCGAAGACACGCTCGCGGATCCGCGCTTGGTCAGCAACGGCATTTCCGAAGCACTGATCGCGACGGCAACAGGACTGGTCGTGGCGCTGGTCACGCTCTTCCCCTACATGGCCTTCAAGGCGCAGTCCGATCGTGCCATGGGTCGCCTCGAGGCGTTGATTGCCGCTGCAAAGACTGGGTTCCCCACGCGTCGCGCACGGGCTGCGCGTCCGACCGACGCGCCGTCACAGGCGTTCAGCGCATGAGCCACTGGTCCACGCGTCGACCGATGGTCGGGATGCTGGTTGCGGCGTCGACGGTCTGCTGTTCGTTGGTCAGTCCAGTCGTGGCTCAACACGCGTCACCGTCCGCAGAGGACGACCAACCATGGACCGCGTCCCGGACCGAGCCCGACGGTCATGTCGTGCTTCAGACATCCACGCGGACCTTGACGCGCGAGGGCGCTCCATCGATCACGCTCGTTGGCGTCGCGCACATCGGCACGGCTGACTACTACAAGGAACTGCAGGCGATTCTCGATGCCCACGATCTGGTGCTCTACGAGTCGGTGTATCCCACCGGTGCCGCCGCTCCGGGTGGAAGCGATGCCCAAGTTCGTGTGGCATCGACTCGGGCCAGCATGCTCTGGTTGCGCGACCGCATCGATGCGACCTGGCGCGCCGACGGCGCGGTTCCCACGATCGATCGTGTTGCACAGGCTGCGCAGGCGTCTGACTCGCGCATGCCCGCGTGGATCAAGGCCGCGTCGGTCGATGCATGGGGTCAGCCGCTGAACATCATCACGCTCGACGATGGTTTCTCGCTTGTTTCGCTTGGTGCAGACGGTCGCCTCGGCGGGAGCGGTGAGGATGCTGACTTGCGGCTGCTGCAGCGCTCGCGCAAGCCCAAAGCCGATGGCGATGGCATGCAGCGTGAGTTGGCCCGCATGCTCGGTTTGGAGTTCCAACTCGACCGCATCGACTACGCCAAGCCGAACTGGGTCGTCAGCGACATGACCTTTGCCGAGTTGGAACAGGCGCTCGCCCGCCGTGGCGTGACCGACGGCATGGTGCAGAGCAGCTTGCGTGGCGGTGGCCTGAGCAGCGAAGCGATCTCCACGGTGATGTCCATTCTGAAGTTCATGGATGCCGCTTCAGGCGGCAGTGCGAGCGAAGCCGTGAAGGTGCTCATGGTCCAGGTCCTTGGCTCCAAGACTGCGACCGACGGCGACATGCTTGGCGAAGAAGGCAGGGTCATCCTCGAGGATCGCAACGAAGTCGTCTGGAACGATCTCCAGACGCGGCTGGGTTCGTCACCTCCACAGCGCATCGCGATTTTCTACGGCGCCGCGCACATGGCCGATTTCGCTCAGCGTCTCAAGCATGCTGGCTACACCGCCGGTCCTGCGACTTGGTCGACCACGCTGACCGCTGACCCACGACGCGCTGGCATCGACGAGGCCACCATGCACACGCTCCGCCAAGCGATGGAGCGAGCGGGCCGCCGCGCTTCCACGAACCGAAGTTCCCAACCCGAGCAGCCTGCATCGCCGCATCCCGAACCGACCAATCCTGACGGCGTGCCATGACCACTGGAGAGCTCCAGCTTCGCGTGCTCTCGGGTCTTCCTGCCGACACCGCGCCCTTGGTCGTCGACCCACAGTCGGGGGCTGTGCTCGGGCGCGGCAACGATTGCTCGCTCGTGATCGATCACCCAGCCGTCAGCCGTCGCCACGCACGCATCGATGCCGTGGCGGGGACCTGGACCATGCGCGATCTCGGCAGTCGCCATGGCACGAAGATCGATGGCACGACGCTCACGCCAAACGATCCCGTCCAACTTCGGCCTGGATCGCGCATTGACCTTGGACCCGTGGCGCTGCGCGTGGAACGAAGCGGTGGCTCGCCCATCGGCTCCACGCTGGTCGATGCAGAGAGCCAGGCGCGCGCGCGCGTGGTGCAGGGCGGCGGAGCGATGGCCGCCCGTCGGCTCGAGTCGCTCATCGCGATCGTGGGCATGCTGCAGCGGGCAGGGACCGAGGACGATGTCGTCACGGCGGTGTTGCCGGAACTCGTGAAAGCCACGGGCTTCGCGCGCTGCGTCTTTGTTCGTGGCGTTGATGCTTCGGGTTCGGCTGATGTCCGTGCTGCGTACCCCGAGGGATCGATGTCGAAGCCGTTGAGCCGCACGCTGCTCAACGCTGCCGCCGCTGGGCAGACGGTTGAACTTGCGGAGCAGCCGGATCTTGCCGGCGCCGTCAGCCTGATCATGGCCGAGATCGTCGGTGCCGTCTGCGCACCTGTCGTCATCGACGAGGTGGCCGAGTCGTTCCTGTACCTCGACGCATCAGGCGACCATGTCCCGTCATCCGATGCCGGTCCCTTCTGCCGTGCAATCGCGGAGATCGTCGCGATGTGCGTGTCGAACATCCGTCGCGAAACAGCCGAGGCAGAGCGACGGGCGTTGGTCGAGGATCTTGGTGCGGCCCGGAGCGCGCAGGAACGCCTGATGCCCGAAGTCGAAGGCGAAATCGGTGGTTTCCGCTATCGGCTCGCCAGTGTGCCTGGACGGTTCGTCGCGGGTGACATCGTTGGACTGCACGGATCCGACGATCGACTGACCGCATACCTCGGGGATGTGAGCGGCAAGGGCGCCGGCGCGGCCATGCTCATGAGTGCGATTCAGGCGCATGTCACGGCGCAATTCGCGTGCGGGCGCATGCTGCAGGATGCGGTCAACGGTCTGGGAGAGTTCGTGTGCACTCATGCGGGCGCCGGGCGATTCGCCACCATGTTCTTTGCGTCCTTTGATGCATCGAGCGGAAACGCGACAGTCATCGATGCGGGACATGGGTACGCGGTGCTGGTCGATCCCGTGCATGGCCCGCGCGCGATGACTTGCGACGGCGGTCCGCCGATCGGTGCCGTCTCCGGATGGAGTTACGACCGCAGTGATGTGGCGTGGCCGGTCGGGGCGCGCATCGTCATCTTCTCTGACGGCGTCGCTGAGCAACTCGATGCTGACGGGCATCAACTCGGCCTCGACCGGATCGTCGAAGTCCTGTCACGCAGCGAGACGGTCGAAGGTGATGTGTCCGGGATCCTGACCACACTCGAAGCCCACGCAGGCGGCACGCACTACGCCGACGATGTGACGGTGCTGAGCATCGAACGCATCCGCTGAAGCGAACCATGCGCGCAGCGCCGTGTCGTGAAGCGCGCGATGCCACGAACTGGGTTTGCAGCGCCGTGTCGTGGAGCGCACGCTGCTGCGTGGGGCGCTCAGTCGCCGTGTGACCAGGTGGGGGTCGACGCGCTGTTGGCCCATCGACGCATGTCGGTCAGATCGCGCAGGTTGACCAACCCGGTGCTTCCGTCGGCGTTGGAAATCGTGGCGTTGGCGCCGAATCGAAGCAGGGGAGCTGCTTCTTGGACGAGGATCTCAAGTCCGCCTGCTTGCATCGGCGCGGGACGCGGTGCTGGAACTGGTGCTGGTGCGAGCACGGCGGACAGCGCGTCATGCTGCCCGAACATCGAAAGGTCGATGCCTTGGAGATTTCCGCCGCCCATGCGCCAGATCTCAGTGGTGCCCAAGCGCGGCGGCACGGACCATGCAGCGCCGGGGTAGGAGTCGCTGTCCTCGACATAGAGCCCGGCTGGCCGGAGCGCTGAACTCGAGAAGACGATCATCTCGCTGCTCCGAGCGATCTGCCCGATCGATCGCGCCACGATCTTTCCGCGCACCGTGGACCCGTTGTCTTGATAGATCGCATCGCGAAAGCGGTAGGCCGGGATGCCGATGGATGAGTCCATGCCCCACCATCCGCCGAGGTAGTACGCGTTGTAGCCAAAGCCCGGCTGCAGGGCGAGGCCAGCACCATTTACGGTCTCGATCGTCGCGAACTCTGCCGGGAGCACGGGTTGGTACTCCATGTCGGAGTAGTAGAGCGACTCATCCAAGTTGGTCTCGGCTGTGTCGCGGTAGCCCAGGAACGGGTCGTACTCGTATCCAAGGTAGGCGGCCAAGCGCCATCCATAGGTCTGGGCGAGTTCGGGAGCAAGCTGCTGCCCATTCTGGTTCTGGAACTTGACCTTCCACGCCGTTTGAACGGCTGGGCTCAAGTAGCCGGGCAGGCACTGATCACCATTGTTGTTGCCGTACTGCTGCCACGCCACGACGAGTTGGCGCGCGCGCGACTGGTCCTTGGATGCCTTCCCAGTCTCGATCGCTCGCTGAATGCCCACCGTGAGCAGGCTGATCAAGACCCCGATGATCGAGATGACGACCAAGATCTCGACGAGCGTAAAGGCGCGACCGTTGGTGCGGCGGTTCATGCCCCAAGCGTACGCCAAACCCGCGCTGATGCGATCGAGGAAGTTGCGATGGCGTCCAGGCGTCGAGCGTCGATCAGCCCGTGTGGCCGACCGACACCTGCGAAACCTGACCGGCCGCGATTTTCGCTGCGCCGCTGCCAAGTTCGCCGATCGGATCCGGCGGCTTGATCTCAACGAGCTTCTCGCCCAGGCGCGCTTGACCGGACTTGACCTTCGCTTCAAAGGCCTTGCATTCCTGCAGGAGACGAGGAAGGATCTCCTCTTCGGTCACATTGGCGACCTTCTGCCCTTGGACATAGATGATCCCGCGACGGTCGCCTGCGAACACAGCCACATCGGCGCCTTCAGCTTCGCCTGGGCCGTTCACGATGCAGCCCATGACAGCGACCTTCACGGGTAGCTCAAGCTCCGGCATGAGCACCTTCTCGACTTCCTTCACCAGCGTGAAGAGGTCGACCTGGATTCGACCGCAGGTTGGGCACGCGATCAGTTCGACACCCTTGCGCTCACGCATGCCCAAGCAGCAGAGCATCTCGATGGCGTCCTTGACTTCGTCGATGTGATCGCTCGCGTACGAAAGGCGCACGGTGTCGCCGATGCCGTTGGCCAGGAGCGTGCTGAGCGCAGAAATCGAGCGGATGCAACCGGAATCGCGCGTGCCTGCGTGCGTCACGCCAAGGTGGAGCGGATAGTCGAAGCGCTGAGAGATCTCGGTGTAGATGTCGATCACGAGCGCCGAGTCCATGCTCTTGGCGCTGATGCAGACATCGTGAAAGTCGCGCTGGGCGAAGATGTCCAGATACTCCTCGAGCTTGGCGATCATGAGCGCCAGCAGGTGGCCGGACTTGTGGCCGGCGAAGAACTTGCCGAGTTCCTCGGCGCGACGAGCCTTGTCGCGGCGTTCGATGATCGAGCCCTCGTTGACGCCGATCCGGATCGGGATGCCTCGCTCCTTGCAGGCATCGATCACCTTGTTGACCTGGTCGCGGTCGCTGATGTTGCCGGGGTTGAGGCGGATCTTGTGGACCCCGGCCTCGACGGCTTCGAGCGCGCGCTGGTAATGGAAATGCACATCGGCCACGACGGGTACGGTGACCTGCCGCATGACTTCCTTCAGTGCCTCTGTGTCCTTGCGCTCAGGCACCGCCACGCGCACGAGGTCGGCACCCGCCTTGGCGTAGCGGTTGATCTCGGCGACGCAGGCATCGATGTCGTGTGTGTAGCCAGCGTTCATCGTCTGCACGACGACGGGGGCTCCGCCACCGATGCGGATGCGTCCGACACGATCGTCACCGACGATGACCTGACGTGTGATCTTGCGCGGAGTCATGGGCCGCAGAGTGTAGCCCCGCACGGCGGCCCGGTTCCAGAACCGCTATCTTCGCTGGCTCAGGAGACCAAGCATGACCACTCCAGCCAACCGCTCCTCCGACGGAGTTCACGGTTCTTGCAACAGTGCGTGCGCTCGCCCGTCCGCTCCCGCGAATGGTTCCGCCAACCGTCGCCTCTCGATCATGATGTTTCTGCAGTACGCGATCTGGGGCGCGTGGTTGCCGCTGCTCTGGCCGTACCTCTCCAACCACCTGAAGTTCTCGGGTGCCGACATCGGCAACGCGTTCGCCCTCGGGGCGCTCGGTGCGATCTTCGCACCATGGATTGCCGGCCAGATCGCCGACCGGTACTTCAACACCGAGAAGTTCCTGGGCCTGGCGCACATCGTCGGCGGCGTGCTGGTGTGGATGCTTGCCTCGATCGAGACCGTGGACCAGTTCCTCTGGTTCAGCTTCTTCTACAGCGTCGTCTACGCGCCCACGCTGCCGCTGACGAACTCGCTCGCGCTGAGCCACTGCGACCGGGATCGCGATTTCGGCAAGGTTCGCCTCTGGGGCACCGTCGGATGGATCGTGGTCGGCATCGCCATCGGCCAATGGCTGCTGCGCATGCATACTCCGGGTGCCGAGGCGATCGCCGGGCTCGACGCCGCCGCCGCCAAGGCCACGACCGATGCCGCGCACTACGCGGGCATGGCGGATGCGTTCAGACTCTCCGGCATCCTTGGGGTGGCGATGGGGCTCTACTGCCTGCTCGTCCTTCCCAGCACCCCGCCGCAGCCGGGCCTGCAGAAAAGTGCCATCCGCGAGGCGAT
>Ga0194120_10005264_pt1 | contig 19214 bp, 16 predicted proteins | sample TA2MahCa65mmetaG_FD_148642 | JGI IMG/M metagenome (GOLD analysis project Ga0194120, IMG submission 148642) | Freshwater microbial communities from Lake Tanganyika, Tanzania - TA2015019 Mahale Deep Cast 65m | ecosystem: Environmental > Aquatic > Freshwater > Lake | place: Tanzania: Lake...
CGGGCGAGCGTGTCAAGGATCGCGCCGTCGGCTCCCTTCGCGGCCTCGTTGGCGGCGGTCGCAGCCTTGAGGCAGAAGTCGAGGTTGCGCTTCATGACCGAGTCGTCCTGCACGGCGAACCAGGCAATCTCGTTGAGCAACGGCCCATCACCCGTGCCGTCGGCAACGAGCTGTTCACCAAGCTCATAGCCGGGCTCTGGCATGTTGGCCGCGCCGATGAGCGTCTGGAACTTCATCATCCGGAACTGCATCTGGGCCGGCGTGCCCTTGGTCGACTCGATCAGCCCGTCGATGGTCGTCGACCAGCCTGACCAATCGCCAGACTCGCGCGCAGCGACGCGCGACTTGAGGAGGTCACGAGCGGACTTCTGCAGCGCACGGGCGGCGTCGGCTTCCTTCGCTTCTGCTTCGGCGAGTTTCTTGGCCTCGTCGAGGTTCCACGCTCCGGCGACGACCTTGGCGAGCACGGGGTCCATCTGCATCGGATGGCCCATCCACGCAACCGTTCCCTTCTGATCAACGATGAATGCGCTGGGGATGCCGTTGCGTCCGGACGCTGCCATCCAAGCCTTGTCGGACTTCGCATCGGGGCCGTCGTAGGCAACGGTGTACGACATCTTGTCGCCCTGCTCCTCGACCTTCGCCTTGACCTTGGCGAGTGTCCCGTCGTCGTAGGGGCGCTCCCAGATGTTGACGCCGATGATCTTGACCTTGTCTCCGTACTCCTTCTGCAGCTCGGAGAGGTGCGGGAACGCACGGACGCATGGGCCGCACCAGGTTGCCCAGAATTCGACGACATAGACCTGGCCATCCTTGAAGCCGTCGATCGCTTCGCCCTTGATGAATTCCTTCACCTCGAGCTTGGGCGCCGCCATGCCGGGCGTCAATCGGTCGGCCTTCGCATCAGCCTTGGGGGCGGGCTTCGCGGCGTCCTGCGCGAGCGCCATCGGGTTGGCCAGCAGAGTCAGCACGATCGAGGCAAACAGGGTGTTCAGCATGGTGAGGCTCCTTGAAGCGCGCAGCCTATCACGCGGTCGGTGAGGGACGGCAGTCCGATGGGTCGCTAGATTCCAACGCATGAGCGCGCGCCCCATCGATGGCAAGGAACTGTCGGCCCGAGTGAAGGCGGACTTGCGAGATCGCATCGAGCGCGCGGGGCGCACGGTCCGGTTGGACGCCGTTTTGGCGAGCCCCGACAGGGGAGCCGCTTTGTACGCGCACAATCAGGCCAAGACCTGCGCTGAGGTGGGCATCGAGTACCACCTTCACGAACTCTCGGCCGAGGCGAGCTACGAAGATGTGGCCGGTCGTGTGCTGCTCATGAATGCCGATGAGTCGGTGCGCGCGATCATGGTGCACATGCCGCTGCCGACGGCGATCGATGCCGAGCGCGTGCAGTCGCTCATCGCACCTGAGAAGGATGTTGAGGGCGTGAATCCGGCCAACATCGGCAATGTGGTCTACGGCCGTCGGAGTCTGGTGCCGTGCACAGCATTGGCCACGCTCGAGATGATCGAGCACACTGGCATCGATCTTCGCGGTGCCCGCGCCGTGATCGTGGGCGCGAGCAACATCGTGGGCAAGCCAATCGCCGTGCTCCTCATGCGCGCCGAAGCCACGGTGGTGAGCGCGAACAAGTTCACGCAGGGGCTTCCTTCGCTGTGCCGTGAGGCGGATGTCGTGGTTGCGGCGGCAGGCGTCCCGGGCCTTGTGAAGCCTGAGTGGATCAAGCCGGGCGCAGTGGTGGTCGATGTGGGCATCAATCGAATCAAGGGCGCGGATGGTCGCACCACGACTGTGGGCGATGTCGACCCAGCGGTTGCCGGCGTGGCGGGTTGGCTGAGCCCCGTGCCAGGCGGCGTCGGTCCGATGACGGTCGCGATGCTCCTGCGCAATGTGGTCGACGCTGCACTGCGCTGAAGTTGGTGACGCCCACGGCGAAGCGTCGACAGCGCGACGGGTTCGACAGGATCAGGCGAGGATGCGCGCGATGTCTCGGTAGCGCTCCAGCGTGAGTTCAACGACCGGATCAGGAAGACGCGGCCCAGGGGCTTCCTTGTTCCACCGCCCAGCGGCAACTTCCTCGAGCAACCAATTGCGCAACACCTGCTTGTCGAAGCTCGGTTGATCGTGCCCGGCCTCGTAGCGATCGGCAGGCCAGTAGCGGCTTGAGTCCGGTGTCAGAACTTCATCGACGATCAACAGTTCGTCGGTCGGTTCGCCGCGTTCATCGAGCGCAAGTCCGAACTCGAACTTCGTATCCGCAAGGATGACGCCGCGTGAAAGCGCGTGGTCTGCCGCGCGCGAGTAGAGCTCCACGGTCAGGCGTTCGAGCCGTTGGGCCAAGGCTCGACCGCCGAAGCGCGACCAGACTGGATCATGCGCGAGCGCGGCCTGCGCCTGGGACGGCGAGATGTTCTCGTCGTGGCCCGTCTGGGCCTTGGTCGCTGGTGTGAAGATCGGCTCGGGTAACCGCTCGCACTGGCGCAGCCCCTTGGGGAGTTCGATGCCGCACGCGGTGCCGTGGCGCTGATACTCAGCCCAGCCGCTCCCGGCCAGATAGCCGCGTGCCACGCACTCGATGGGAATCACTCGAGCAGCGCGGCACTGCATCACCCGTCCCGCGAGGCTCGTCGCCAGTGCTTCGTCGTGCAGGCACTCTGCAGGCACATCGGTCGAGAGCACATGGTCGGCGACCAAGCGCTGTTCGCGCAGCCATCGGAACCAACCCATGCTCACCTGCGTGAGCAGTCGCCCCTTGCCTGGCATGGGTGTTGGCATGACGACATCGAACGCACTGACGCGATCGGTTGCCACGACCAAGAGTGCCGGTGGGCATCGACCCGGAAGTCCGTAGACATCCCGGACCTTGCCTTGTCGGCGGCCGGGCAGCGGCAAGTCGGTCGAGAACACAGCGTCGGCGGCCAGCATCATGGATCGAGTGTAGTGCGGTTTTTCGGCCAGTCGTTCCGCGGATGAGTGCACCGATACACTCACACTTCCGATGCTCCGATTCGCCGTCGATCCCGCAACCAGTGCAAAGGCCGTGCAGCCCACGCTGTCGCAGGCCTACACGCTCGGGCAGGATGAGACGCCGCTGCAGGCCCAGGTGGCCATGGCCGACGGTGAGTTGCGGTGCCATGTCGTGGCCCAGCGCTCCGCTGGGGTGTGCCTTGGATTCGATTCTGGATCAGGCACCAGCATGGTGGCGACATGCCTCCTGCAACTTCGCGAGCAGCCCTACAGGCTCGTGCTCGAACTGGCGCGCAACCAGATTCGGCTCTGCCTCGCCAAGTGCGATGATTGGCTCTTCACCGATCACCCGCTTGCGCAGCCCGCGCTCAAGCGGCTCGATCAGGCACGGGAGCTCTTCACCGAGGCCATGGTCGAGCGTGACTTCATGCGTGCCGAGCACGCCAGCCGCGAGGCGCTCCGCAGGGCGATCGAGGCCAGCGAAATGCTGGCGCTCGCGCACGCGCAGGCGCTCCTCCGCATGCGCTACGCGTCCAAGGGCGCGTCCACTTCGGCGGTCGGGGTCAGGATCGACCTGAGCATGGATCCGCTCAGGCTCGCCCCGGTGCTTGCCGACCTTGGCGTCCTCATCATCCCCACGCCGTGGCGCGTGCTCGAACCGCAACCGGACTCGTACGAGTTCGCCAATCTGGATCGATGGATTCAATACGCCGCCAAGGCGGGCAAGCGCATCGTGCTCGGTCCGCTGCTCGATCTGTCGGAAGCGGCGCTCCCGATCTGGATGATTCCCAAGCGACACGACGAAACCGCGCTGCGGGATCGCCACACTCGCTTCTGCACGGCCATCATCCATCGCTACGGCGCTGCGGTTGGTATGTGGATCACAGCAGTGGGGCTCAATGAGTGTCGATTCGTTCCACTGCGGCCCGAGACCATGGTCGAGTTGACGCGCCGCGTCGCAGTCGCCATCCGACAACCTTTGCCGAAGGCCAAGCTCATGGTTGAGCTCGCGCATCCGTGGGGCGAGGATGTTGCGGCGTCACCGAAGGCCATCCCGCCGCTGCGATGGGTGCAGATGCTCATCGACGAGGGCGTGCGGTTCGATGCAGTGGGTGTGCGGTTGATTCAGGGCGCCGAGGAACGCGGCGGCATGGTGAGGGATCTCCTGCAGATCAGCGCCATGCTCGAGCGGCTCATCCACCTCAAGGTGCCGATCATGCTCACGGCTGTTGGTCTGCCGAGTTCCGGCAAAGCAGGGCTGGCCGGCACCTGGCGTGGCCCGCCGAGCACTGAGCTCCAGGCACGATGGCTCACGGCGATCATCACACTTGGGCTGAGCAAGCGTTTCATCGAAATGGTCTGCTGGGGCCAATTGGTCGACGGCGATCCGTCGCAGCCTGCCATGGGACTGCTCACCGCCGCGGGCAAACCCAAGTCCGCGTGGGACCAGTTCTGTTCGATCCGCAAGCGACTCAAGGAGCCTTTCGGCGCGGGCTCCGCCATGCCGGCATGAGCCATGCAAGCATCGATCGCCGCCCGGGGCGCACGGTCGCGCTGCTGCTCGCGGCCGTGGCGTGCTTGGTCTTGATGCGATGGGGTGCCTCGCAGCGTGCATCGCCAACGGTGGGTTGGCGAGTCGATCCATCCACAGCGTCGCGGGCTGAACTCTCGGTGCTTCCTGGCGTGGGTCCATCGCTCGCGCGTGCGATCGTCTTGGATCGCGCGTCGCACGGGCCGTTCCGTTCGGTCGATGATCTCACGCGGGTCAAGGGCATCGGCCCGGCACGATTGGCGGCCCTGCGACCATGGCTGCGGGTCGAGGATGCTCCATGACGCCGACCTGGTCGGCATCGATCCTTGAATCGCCGGTCGTCGAGTCGATGGCCGCCACGATGGCGCGCGGTGGATCGCTTCATGTCTCGTCCATGCAGGGCTCGAGCCCCTCGGTGTTGTCCTGGGCCGCGCACCAGCGAAGCGGTCGCCCCATGCTCCTGCTCGTGGCGCATGTCGATGAAGCCGAGGAAGTCGCCGCGGAATGGGCGTCGCTCGGATCGGTCGCGCAGGTGTTGTCACCACTGGAACTCGGTGCGCGCGATGCGGCCGCGCTTGCCGAGTCGATGCTCGCTCGACTGCATGTGGTGCAGGCCGTGCGATCGGGCGGGGACCAGCCGATCGTCGTCGTGGCCTCGATCGCCGCGGCGATGCAGGCGTTGCCGGCATCCGATGCGCTCGACGGCGTGCTGCGGACCGTGCGCGCGGGCGAACGGATCGGGCAGGCGTCACTCGTGGCGTGGTTGGGTCAGGCCGGGTATTCGCGCGTGGCGGTGGCTGAGCAGCCGGGCGAGTTCGCCGTGCGAGGCGGCCTGCTGGATGTGTTCGGGTTCGGCTGCGCGGTGCCCGTGCGATTGGATTTTTTCGGAGACGATCTTGAACGCCTCCATGAGATCGATGTGGCCACGCAGGCCACGGACCGTTTGGTGTCGTCGGCATCATTCCTTGCGGCCGAACTCGCCGCGTCGAAGCTCGCCGCCGGTGTGACGATTGCTTCGATCATGCCAGCCGGTTGGGGCGCGCTCCTGGTCGAACTCGGCGAACTCGCTGAGCAGGGTCGAGCGTTCGCCGATCGCATGGCCGACGGTCGCGGACTCGTGCCATTGAACGAGTTGCTCCGCGAGGTCGCTGCGACGGCGAAGGCGACGATCTCGCTCGGGGCGTTCAGTACGAGCGCCCGCGCGGAACACTCGATCGAGTCGCCCGTCGGTGCGCTGGGCGTGTTCCCTGACGACGCGGCGGCGGCCTTCGCCATGCTCGCCGACGAGGCGCGGCATGCGACGGTGTGGCTTGTCTCGGACCACGAGGGGGAGCAGCAGCGTGCGCGGGAACTGTTGGCGACGACTGTTGGTGGGGACCGAGTCCAGCTGGCCATCGGGCATCTGCATCGGGGATTCGCGTTCGGAGACGGTCCCGGACGCTTGCTGCTCGTGCCGCAGTCGGAGTTGATGCATCGCTTCGGTGCGCGTCGGCGCGGTTCGCGTCCGGCGATGTCCACGCGAACGCGCGAGGCGTTCCTGCATCTGGAACCCGGCGACTTTGTGGTGCACCGCGATCACGGGATCGCTCGGTACGAGGGACTTGCGCCGCTGAAGGACGGCCGCCGTGATGGCGGCGACATCGAGTTCCTTGCGCTGCACTTCGATGGCGGGTCGGTGCTCCATGTTCCGATCAGCAAGGTCGCGTTGGTCCAGAAGTATGTTGGAGCGGGCGCGCGCAAGCCGCCGCTCTCGGCCATCGGGGGGAAGCGGTGGAAGAGCCAGGTCGCCGACGCTCAGGATTCGGTGCGCGATCTCGCCGCTGAAATGTTGCGCGTGCAGGCGGTGCGTGACGCCACGCCCGGCATTGCGTTCCCGGCGGACAGCGACTGGCAGCGCGAGTTTGAGTCGGAGTTCCCGTGGGACGAGACCGAGGATCAGCTCAGCGCGATCGAGGCGACCAAGCGCGACATGCAGCGTGCGCGCCCCATGGATCGCCTGATCTGCGGTGATGTGGGCTTCGGCAAGACGGAAATCGCGATCCGCGCCGCGTTCAAGGCGGTCGATGCGGGTCGGCAAGTTGCCGTCCTTGTGCCGACCACCGTGCTGAGCGAGCAGCACGAACGCACCTTCCGTGATCGCTTTCGCGCGTACCCCTTTCGCATCGAGAGCCTGAGCCGTTTCAAGAGCGACGCCGAAGCGCGTGCCATCCTCGTCGCGGTGGCGGCGGGCGAGGTCGACATCGTCATCGGCACGCACCGATTGCTCTCCAAGGATGTGGCGTTCCGAGATCTTGGTCTGGTGGTCGTCGATGAAGAGCAACGCTTCGGCGTGGAGCACAAGCAGCGACTGCTCGAGTTTCGGCTCACCGCCGATGTGCTCACGCTCAGCGCCACGCCGATCCCGCGCACGCTGCACATGGCGATGCTCGGATTGCGCGACATCAGCAGCTTGACGACGCCGCCGCCGGACCGGCGCGCGATCGTCACGGAAGTCATGCCGTTCAACGAGAAGCGGCTTGGCTTGGCCATCACGCGTGAACTCGCTCGGGGCGGCCAAGTCTTCTGGGTGCACAATCGGATCTACGACATGGATGATGCGCTCGAGCAGGTCCAGCGCATTGCGCCGCAGGCACGCATCGTGGTTGGCCACGGGCAGATGGCATCACACGACCTGGAGGAGGTCATGGTGAAGTTCATGCGCCGCCAGGCCGACATCCTGCTCTCGACCACGATCATCGAGAGCGGCATCGACATTCCAACCGCGAACACGATGATCATCGATGATGCGGGAAACTTCGGACTCTCCGAGCTGCACCAGTTGCGCGGGCGAGTGGGTCGCTCGCGGCATCGGGCGTACTGCTATCTGCTCCTGCCCAAGCATCGGCCGCCCACGCCCGAGGCGATGAAGCGACTCAATGCACTTGAAGAACACAGCATGCTCGGAGCGGGATTCCGCATCGCCGTGCGTGATCTTGAAATGCGTGGCGCTGGCAACCTGCTTGGCGCAGAACAGTCCGGACACATCACGGCCGTGGGATACGAGATGTACTGCGACATGCTCGAGCGCACCGTGGGCGACCTCAAGCAGGCTCCACGCGTGGAGACGCTCGATACGGTCATCGAGATTGGGTTGCATGGCCATGTGCCGAAGGCGTGGATTCCCAGCGATCGGCGACGCATGGAGGCGTACCGCCGCATCAGCGGCGCGCGTTCGATGGCTGAACTCGAGTCTGTCGGTCAGGATCTGGTGGGCGCCTACGGCGAGGCGCCGCGCTCGGCGGCGACCTGCCTTCGGTTCGCGCAGGTCAGACTGGCCGCCGCGTTGCGTGGGATCCGAAGCATCGTCGTGCGGGATCCGGATGTCGTCTTCCGATCGTCGCGGCCGGGTGAACTCCTGGTGGCGATGCACGGCGTGCAGGGCACAGTGAAGGCGATCGGATCGCCTGATGCGGCTGGCATCCAAGATGTCTACTGGCGACCACCCAAGCCGTTCTTGGAGCCGGACTCCTTGGCGACTGTGCTCATCCGTCGCTTGTCGGTGCCGTCAGCGGCTCAGGCGCAGTAGTTCACTTCGAGGTAGCGCGCCACATAGTCAAGGATGCTGCTCGCTTCGGGAATCTCGGGGTTGGTCGTCGGGCCGCTGGGCTCGAAGTGCATGCCGCGAAAGCGATCGCACGCGTCACGCACGGTGAGTCCGTGCTGCAACGCCAAGCTGAAGGCGCGGCAGAAGCCCTGCACGAGTCCCGAGAGCGTCGACCCTTCCTTGCTCATCTTGATGAAGACCTCGCCTGGACGGCCGTCATCAAAGAGGCCGACGGTGAGATAGCCCTCGAAGTGGTTGATCGAGAACTTGTGGGTGACCGACTTGCGAGTCGACGGAAGGCATTCGCGACGATTGATGATGGCCGTCATGGCTGTACTCCCTATGTCGCTGTCCGTCGCCAGAGGCGGCGGCGCACGGGTGGAGCGGCGTCCTGCCGAGGCACCACGCTGCGCATCGGCGTCATCGACGCTGCAGCGTGACTGCCTCCACAAATCGATCCCGGCGCTCTGTTAGCGTTGGGTGATGGACCAGATTCTGCGGACGAAGGTCGATCCGGTGCAGGGCACGGGTGAGCACCGCGTGCTCGGCACGGGTGGCGCGACTGGCATGATCGTGGCGGCGACGGTTGGCAGCGGGATCTTTGCGCTGACGGGGCAGTTCGGCGCGTCAGTCGGCTCGACCGGCGGCGTGTTGTTTCCGTGGGTGATTGGCGCCGTGCTCGCGCTGTGCGGCGGATTGTCGCTGGCAGAGCTTGCGTCGATGATGCCGTGCTCCGGTGGCAGCATCGAGGGCGCGCGTCGCGCGTTTGGCGCGACCGTGGGCTACCTCGTCGCGATGGTGACGATCCTGGCGGGCTATCTGATGTCCAACGCCGTGATCGCGCTCTTCCTTGCCGAGTACCTCGATCGACTGATCCCTGGTGATGCGCCAGACACGCTTCTCGCTGTTGGCGCGATCCTCGTCGCCCTCGTGTCGCAGTTGCCGGGTCTTCGGATGGGCTTCGCGGCCAATTCAGCGCTGGCGGTCGTGAAGGTCGGCGTGATCGCCGCGTTCGTGATCGCCGGATTGTCGGTCGAGGTGACGGACCGGTTGGTCGCCGAGCCTGCAGCCTCCACACCGTCGGTGTTCTCACCGCAGGTCGCGACGGCAGTCCTGCTCGTGAGCTTCGCGTATCTGGGCTGGTCAACTGGGGCGGACATCGCGGGCGACCTGCGCGATCCAGGCCGAACGCTGCCGCGCGCCATGATTGCGTCGATCGTGCTGGTGGCGGCCCTCTACCTGGGCATCAACGCCGCGTACTTGCGGGTGATCGATCCTGGCGCAATGGTTGAGGCCGATGGTTCGGACATGCGCGCCATCGGCTCGGTCGCGGCGGGGCTCCTCTTTGGGCCACAGATCGGGACGGCCATGACGGTGGCCATCGCGCTCCTGCTCCTGTCGACGATCGTGTCGTGTGTCATCACTTCGGCGCGGATCTTGGAATCCATGGCGCGAGCCGGTGAAGCACCCGCCTGGCTCGGGGTTCGACGAGAGGACGGCGTTCCGCAGCGTGCGCTTGTGGTGGTGGCGGCGCTCTCTGCTGCGTCACTGGCCATTGGCTCGCTCGGCGAACTGCTGGATCTTCTGACCGTGCTCGTGAATGTCTTCAGTGCACTGACCGTCGCGGCACTCTTCGTGCTGCGGCGGACGATGCCGAATGCACCGCGGCCCTTCAAGGTGCCGCTCTACCCGTGGGTGCCAGCGCTCTACCTTGCGTTGGCGGGATGGACAGTGGTCTCGAGCATCATGACAGGAGGCGCACGAACCGCGTGGGCCTCGTGCGCCTCCGTGATCATCCTGCTGTTGCTCAGACCGCTGGTGCGTGGGCGACCGGCGAGCGGAGCGTGAGGTCAGCGTCGACCCGCGCGGGTCGACGCGGACATTCACTCAGCGTCAGCCTTCTTGCCCTTCTTGCCCTTGGCCTTGGGAGCCTTGGGAGCATCGCCCTCGGGAGCGGCCTCCGCAGCGGCTGGAGCCGGGGCTTCTTCGGTGGTCTCGGGCTTGCGGTCGATCTCGAGGACGCGATCGCTCTTGACGACGACATCGATGTCGGTCTTGAGGTCGCGGTCGAACTGGATGGTCACCAAGCCCGAACCCACGCGGCGGAACGGCTGGCTGAGGCGGACGGCGCGAGTGTCGACGCCGAAGCCCATCTTGATGAGTTCATCGCTGATGTCGCGCTGGGTGACCGCGCCGTACAACAGACCCTGGTCGTTGGTCGAGCGCGTGAGCGTGACGGTGACCCCGGCGAGGCGCTCGATCAAAGCGCTGCGTTCGGCGCGCTGCTTGGCCACTTCGGCCTCGGCGCGCGCGCGAGCTTCCTTGAGCGACTCGATCTTTTCCTGCGTCGGGTGCTCAGCAAGGAGCATGGGCAGGAGGTAGTTGCGCGCGTAGCCAGGACGCACCTTGACCACTTCGCCGACGAGACCGAGGTTCTCGACGGTGTTCAGGAGCAGAAGTTCAATGTGAGATGCCATGAGTCGTTGTCCTTTCGAGAACGAGAGTTAGGAGCCCGCCCAGCCCCAGCGTGATGTGCAAACCATGCACAGGCGGATTCAAGTTGTGAGTCGCGCAGTATGGCACGACGGGCCCGCCGCAGCAAGCGGTCGGCGGCGCGAGAAATAACAGGGGGCGGACCATGCGCTCCGACACGCGTGGACCGCCCCCAGAGTCAGGACGACCAATCCGAGTCAGTCAGATCAGGGTCGGTCAGAACGGGATGTCGTCGCTCGGGAGCGGAACATGATCGCCGCCGCCGCCACCACCGCCACCGGAAGCGCCACCGGAAGCGCCACCGGAAGCGCCGCGGCCAGCGCGCGCGAAGCCGCCGCCACCACCGCCCGTGCCGGAACCTTCGCCGCGGCTGCCGACGAACTGGAAGTTCTCAATCACGACGCGCAGCTTGGAGCGCTTTTCGCCTTCCTTGCTCTCCCATTGGTCGAGCTTGAGACGGCCTTCGATGAAGATCGGGCTGCCCTTGGTGAGGTACTGCTTGAGCACTTCAGCCGTTCGGCCCCACGCTTCGCAGTCGACGAAGGTGACCTCTTCGCGTTCTTCGTTGTCCTTGGTGCGGTAGCGCCGGTTCACCGCGAGGCCGAGCTCGGCCACCGCCTGGTTGCCGGCGACGTGCTTGAGTTCGGGATCGCGGGTGAGGTTGCCGAGCAGGATGACCTTGTTGAATGATGCCATGGGTGGTTTCTCCTTGGATGAACGGGCATCCTAGTGAGCCGTGACGCCACGCCCACGAAACCGCGGGATTTTCGGTGGATCGCCATGAAAAAGGGCCGCACCCAACGGTGCGGCCCAAGGTCGGTCAGCAGGCGCGCCCGGCGGGCTCACTCGGCCGCGGGGGCCGGAGCAGCCATGACTTCGGCATTCTCGTCGCCATCGTTGCGACGGAGCTTCATTTCCATGGCGAGCTTGGCCTGGCCTTCGGCGTCGTTCATCTGCTCGGTGGTCAGGTGGTCGGCGCGCGTCACGAGCGAACGCAGCATGCGCTCGTTCAGGTTGCAGTCACGCTCGATCTCCTTGAGCATCGCGGTGGGCGCGGTGAAGTACGCAAGGATGTACAGGCCGCGCTTGTTGCCCTGGATGTCGTAGGCGAGCCGACGCTCGTCCCACTTGGTGATGCTGCAGATGGTTGCGCCGCGGGCCGTGAGCATCTGCTTCACGGTTTCGACGGTGCCATGCAGGTCAGCGACGGCGGACTGGGGGAAGAGGAACATGCCCTCGTACTGGGCGGTGCGGGTCTCGGTCATGGTGATTACCTCGTAGTGGTTGGGGTTCTGATGCGCCGTCACGATGACGGCGCGCTGTCGGTCTGCGGTCCTGCACCGTGCGGACGCGAAGTTGGTGCAGGGACCTTGGTGTTGAACGCGTTCATCGCGGCGGCGGCGCCGCGATCGAGCCAGGCCAAGACGGCCTCGGTGGCGGAAGCGATCGATGCATCGACGGAAGGGCGTTCCTCATCCGTGAAGCGTCCGAGCACATGCGCGACTTGCGACATGTGCTGAGCGGGCTTGCCGATGCCCACGCGCAGGCGTGCCCAGTTTCCACTGGTCAGCTTGAGCGCGATGTCGGACAGGCCATTGTGTCCACCGCTGCCACCGTCCTGGCGCATGCGGATGTGTCCGACCGGCAAGGCAAGGTCGTCGGCCACGACCAAGAGGTCGCGCCCGGCGTCGAGCTTGTGGAATCGCGTGGCTTGCGCCACGGGATCGCCCGAGAGATTCATGAAGGTCAGTGGCTTCATGAACAGCACCTTGTCGTGCGTGCCGTCGACACGGAGCTCGGCTTCCCAGCAGATCGCGCCAAAGCGCTCCCGCCCCGCGTCGCGCGCATGGCGCTTGACGAGGGCATCGACCACCTCGAACCCGGCGTTGTGCCGAGTGCCGCGGTAGTCGATGCCTGGGTTGCCGAGTCCGACGACAAGCTTCATGGTCCTTCAGTCGATGATGGGGATCACTTCTTCGGCGCAGCGGCCTTCGCTGCGTCGCCTTCGCCTTCCTTCTTCGCGTCGGCTGCAGGGGCTGCAGCGTCGGCGGCCGGAGCAGCGGCCTCACCGGCCTTCTCTTCGGCGATGGTGATGACGCGCGCGACGGGGGCGTGCGGATCGATGGCGAGCGTGATGCCAGCAGGCAGCTTGAGCTCGCCCGCGTTGAGCATGTCGCCCTGCATGGCCGACAGGTCGGCGCGCACGGACTCGGGAATGTCGCGAACCTTGCAGTGGATCGCGAGTTCGGCCAGATCGTGCGTGAGCACGGCTCCGGGCTTCTTCGACGCGGCGCACTCGCCGAAGAATTCGATGCGCACGTTGACGCGCACGACTTCGTCGAGATTCACGCGAGCGAAGTCGATGTGGATCACTTCGTCGCCGAGGTAGCCGAACTGCAGTTCCTTCACGAGGCAGGTCTCGTTGGAACCACCGAGCGAGACGGTGATGACGTGGCTGCCGTGGTGCAGGTGGCCAAGGATTTCCTTGGCGTTGACTGCCGCCGAGATTGGCTTTTCGCCGTGGCCGTAGATCACGACCGGCAGCATGCCCTGCGCGCGGAGCCGACGGGTGTAGCGGGTGCCAAGCCGATCACGCAGGGTGGCGGCGACGGTAGGGGTGGAAGTTGCCATGTGTTCTTGACTCCTTGTGTTGGTTCGGGGTTGATTCGGGATTCAGCGCTTGGCCCCGAGGCCGTGCTTGAACAGCGCGCTGATGGACTGGTCGTTGTGAATGCGTCGGATCGCCTCGCCCAGCAGCGGCGCGACCGAGAGCATGGTGAACTTGTGGGCGATCGGCTCGAAGCGCGGGCCATCGGGGATCGTGTCGCACCCGACAACTCCGTCGACGAGCGGTTCGCCAAGTCGCTGCGTGGCCAGTCCAACGAGCAGCGGGTGCGTACACGCGGCGTACACCGCGCGGGCGCCGTGTTCGCGGACGACCTTGGCGGCCTCGCAAATGGTTCCGGCGGTCGAGATCATGTCGTCGAACATGAGCACCGTGCGGCCTTCGACATCGCCGATCAGGTTCTTCACCGTGACCGACGAGCCAGAGTTGCGACGCTTGTCAATGATGGCAAGGTCAGCGTGCAGAAGATTGGCGTACATGTTCGCCACCTTCACATTGCCCACATCCGGGCTGACGACGCAGACCTCACCGAGCGATGGCTTGAGGCGCAGGAAGTGGTCGGCGATCACCGGCGACGCGCTCAAGTGATCCACGGGAAGATCGAAGAAGCCCTGGATCTGCGCCGCATGCAGGTCCATGCAGAGCACGCGATCGGCGCCCGCCTTCGTGATCAGGTTCGCCACGAGCTTGGCGGTGATCGGCACGCGGCCCTCGTCCTTGCGGTCCTGACGCGCGTAGCCGAAGTAGGGGATGACGGCCGTGATGCGTTTGGCGCTCGCGCGACGCAGGCAGTCGATGAAGATGAGCAGCTCCATCACGCTGCTGTTCACCGGTTCGCAGGTGGAGATCACGACGAACACATCGCGCCCACGGACATCTTCTTCCAACTTCACGATCAGTTCGCCGTCAGGGAACACGATCGTCGTGGCTTGGCCGAGCGGCAACTCTAGGTGCGCGCACATCGACTGCGCCAAGGCGCGGCCGGTGCTGCCGGCGAAGATCTTCAGGCCATCGCGTTGGGTGGTGGTCATGCTTGGGCTCCTGCAGTGGTGCGGCTTTCGAGAATGGCGCTGACCTCGGCGAGTTGGGCCGGGGTGTTCACGCTCAGGACATCGCTTGCGGGAACGGCATCGACGACAGCGACTGTGCGGCCCTCGTCGCGGAGCAGGCCGAAGGTGTCGGTGATGTAGTACTCGCCGTTGGCGTTCTTGTTGTCCACGCGCGCGAGCGTCCGAAAGAGATCGCCCGCAGTGAAGCAGTAGTAGCTGGGGTTGACTTCGCGAATGGCGAGCTGCGCCGGCGTGGCGTCCTTCTGCTCGACGATGCGCAGAAATCGACCTTGGGCATCGCGCTCAATCCGACCGTAGCCAGTCGGTTCGTCGATGACGCTCGTGGCCAGCGTGGCCGACGCCGCGGACGATCGGTGCGCCTGCAGCAGTGCGCGAAGCGTGGTCGCGCGAATCAGCGGCCCATCTCCGCACAGAACGAGCAGTTCGCGCGCGGGCTCGCTCGCGAGCAGCGGTCGCGACTGGTCGACGGCGTGGCCAGTGCCCAGTTGCGGCGACTGCACCACGAACTCGACATCTGCTTGCCCCGCAAAGTGAGCCTGCACGAGCTCGGCTCCGTGGCCGACGACGAGAACGATTCGTCCGACGCCAGCCTCGCGGCACGCAAGGACGACCCACTCCGCCAGCGGTCGACCGAACGCCGGATGCATGACCTTGGGAAGGTCGCTGTTCATGCGCGTGCCCTTGCCTGCAGCAAGGATGACGGCAGCGGGAGCGTTCGGAGTCGTGGTCATGGCGCGTTCCCTTGGGGTCCGGCCATCAGGTGTTGGAGGAGTAACTGGCCCGCCTAGATTTGAACTAGGACAAGGAGAATCAAAATCTCCTGTGCTACCGTTACACCACGGGCCAATGGGCCTAGATCAGGCCGACCTGATGGTATGGACGAGTCGTCTCAGGGGCGATGCCCTGCGCGTGCAACGAGCGAACCACTGACGCGGCAGGCACCAGGCCGATCCGCGGCATCCTCAAGGCTGGAGTTCCGCAAGCCGCGTTGGAACCCCATGTGGCGCCAGAACCTGAACGGTTGCTGTCACCAACGGCCCTCGAATGAGGAGGGGAGATACTAGCGAGGCGCCCGGGTTGAGGGAAGACGAGGAGTGGTGCGGATGATCGGTCTTGGCGTGGGGCGGTTCGGAGCCCCGTCGAGTGACGGTCGGCCGCGCCGGGATCCAGCGCAAGAGTGACTACATAGTCCTATAAAAACATTGTTCAGCCGATCGATTCGACATTTGTTGAACACGAGCATCGCCCATCCCGCTCCGTCGTGGTGGGGTGCTCCTACGATCGGCCGCATGCTTCGCATCACGAATCCAGCGACGGGCGACTTGGTCGGCGAACTCGAACCCACATCGCTCGAGGGGATCGGTCTGATGGTTCATCGGGCGCGCCAGGCGCAACGCGGTTGGTCGGCGATTCCGCTTGAGGAGCGTGCACGACTCGTCGCGAGCGCGGCATCTGCGATGAAGTCGCAAAGCGACGCGATCGGCGAACTGATCACGCGCGAGATGGGCAAGCCGATCGCCGAAGCGAAGGGCGAAGCGAACTACGCCGCAAGCGGACTCGAGGAAGCCTGCTCGGAGATCGTTGCGGCACTTCGTCCCGAACGGCTCGAAGACGATCGCACCGTGACGACGATGCTCTACGCGCCGCTTGGCGTGGCCGTGTGCATCACGCCCTGGAACTTCCCGGTGCTCATGTGCAGTGACACGGTCGTGCCCGCGCTCATCGCTGGCAACACCGTGATCCTGAAACCAAGCGAGCTCAGCACGCTCTGCGCGCTCGAGTGGGCGAAGTGCCTGATGGCCGTGCTGCCGCCGGATGTGCTGCAGGTGGCGATCGGCGACGAAGTTCAGGGCAAGGCGCTCGTCGCAGCGCCCATCGATCTCATTGCGTTCACGGGCAGCCGCTCGGCCGGCCGGCACATCATGCAGGCAGCGGCGGGGGGCCTGAAGCGTCTCATCCTTGAACTCGGCGGCAAGGATCCGCTGGTCGTTCTTCCCGACGCCGATGTCGATGCAGCCGCAGCCTTTGCCGCGCGCAACAGTTTCCGCAATGCGGGACAAGTCTGCGTGAGCACCGAGCGGATCTATGTGCACGAGTCGATCGCGCCTGCGTTCACGAAAGCAGTCATTGACCGCGCGCAGCAGTTCGTGGTCGGCGACGGTATGCACGCAGGAACGCAGATCGGTCCAATGGTGAGTGCGCGGCAGAAGGAGCATGTGATGGCGCAGGTCTCGCTCGCCAAGGCGACCGGCGCCAGGGTCGAGTGCGGCGGCGACGGCGGCGGCAACTTCGTCAAGCCCGTCGTCCTCACTGGCGTGACGCACGAGATGCCCATCATGCAGGAAGAGACCTTCGGCCCGGTGGCGTGCATCATGACCTACCGCGAGATCGACGAGGCAGTGCGTCTGGCGAACGACTCGCCCTATGGGCTCGGCGGCGCGGTCTTCGGCCGCGACGAGGAGCGCGCGCGCGAGGTGGCCGAGCGACTGCACATCGGCATGGTCGGCGTGAACCAGGGCTGCGGTGGGGCGAACGGTTCGCCCTGGGTCGGCGCGCGCCAGTCGGGATACGGCCACCACAGTGGCACGAGCGGCCATCGCCAGTTCGCGCAAGTTCGCGTGATCAGTCGGCCTAAACCCAAGCCCGCTCCCGTCGGATGACCTGAGCGGGACGAAGGACTTTGTCGCTGAGTCGCGCCACGGTGCTAGCGCACGGTCGCACCGCGCGCGATGATGCGCTCGTGACCCGCGAGCGCCCGGAAGCTGATCTCTCGCCGCAGTTGCTGCTCTCGGCGTATGCGCAGGGCGCGTTCCCGATGGCGGATCCCAACACTGGTCGCGTGGACTACTTCACCTGCGATCCGCGGGCGATCTTCGAACCCCAGACCTGGCAGCCGAGCGAGCGTCTGGCGCGTACGGTCAGGAACGGTCCGTTTGAGATTCGCGTTGATTCAGCGTTCGATGCGGTGGTCGCCGCGTGCGCGACGGATCGGTCGGACGAGAATCGAAGCTGGATCGGCGAGCGGATTCGGACGGCCTTCCACGAGTTGCACGAGCTCGGCCTTGCTCACTCGGTTGAAGCGTGGGTGGGCGATCGCCTGGCGGGCGGCCTGTACGGCGTGGCGATCGGCGGCGCGTTCTTCGGCGAGAGCAAGTTCACCGTTCGCGAGCCGTGGGCGCGTGACGCGAGCAAGGTCGCCTTCGCTTCGCTCATGAAGCGATTGCGCCGATCAGGCTTCACAATCGTGGACTCGCAGTACGCGAACCCGCATGTCCTTGCCCTTGGCGCGGTGGACATCCCGTTCGATCAGTATCTGGAGCGCCTGCACGCCGCGATGGCGCTCGAAGTCGACTTCAAGTGAGCGGACGGATGGACCGGCCGCAATCGAAGCCGCGATCCGAGGTCCGTGCGGTCGCGCGAGAGCTCACACGTTGAAGAGGAAGTGACACACATCGCCGTCCTTCATGACGTACGACTTGCCCTCGGCGCGCATGCGGCCCGCTTCTCGGATCGCCTTCTCGTTCTTGAGCTCTTGAAGGTCCTTGATGGTGTAGACCTCGGCACGGATGAATCCGCGCTCAAAGTCCGTGTGGATCACGCCCGCAGCTTGCGGAGCGGTGAATCCCCTGTGGATCGTCCAAGCTCGAACTTCCTTCTCGCCCGCCGTGAAGTAACTCTGAAGTCCGAGCAGTTCGTACGCAGCGCGAGCGACATTGGCCAGTGCTGGTTCAGCCATGCCAAGGCCCGCGAGCATTTCATTCTTGTCGGCTTCGGGCAGTTCGGAGAGCTCGCTCTCGATCTTCGCGCACACCACGACCACCGAGCCGCCGTTCTCCTTGGCGTAGGCGCGGACCTTCTGGACCAGCGGGCCGCTGCCCTGCGGGTCGTTCTCGTCAACATTGGCCACGAACAGCACGCGCTTGGCCGTGATCATGCCCAGCGACCGCAGCATGGCGGTCTCCTCAGCGGTGGGGTCAAGGCTGCGGATGGGTCGTCCGTCGTCCAGGCACGCCCGGCATCGGTCGAGGAGCTCGACCTTGGCGATTGCTTCCTTGTCGCCGCTCTTGGCCGTTCGACGGGCCTTCTCGAGCATGCCGTCGATCGACTGAAGGTCGGCCAACATGAGTTCGGTCTCAATGGTGCCGATGTCGCGGACCGGGTCGACCCCACCGTCGACGTGAAGCACATCGCCGTCCTCGAAGCAGCGGACGACGTGCAGAATCGCGTCGACTTCGCGGATGTGGCTCAGGAACTTGTTGCCCAGGCCGGCGCCCTCGCTGGCACCCTTCACGATCCCGGCGATGTCGACCAGTCGCATCGCTGCAGGGATGACTTTCTGGGTCTTGATGAAGCCCTGGATGACATCGAGACGGTGGTCAGGGATGCTGACGACGCCGACGTTGGGCTCGATCGTGCAGAACGGGTAGTTCGCGGCCTCGATCCCCGCCGCCGTGAGGGCGTTGAAGAGGGTGCTCTTGCCGACGTTGGGGAGTCCGACGATGCCGCATTCCATAGTGGGTTGCCCTTTGGGAAAGCGGCGAATGGTAGCGATTTCCGTTGAACGCCTGGTCGCGCGGCTCGTAGACTCCCCGCGTCAGTCGCACGGCAAGGAGGCCAGCGAGAGATGTCGATGCTTCAATCGAGTCAGTTTGGCATGTTCCAGCGCAGGTTGGTCCTGCTGTCGATTGGCTTGCTGCTGATCTTCGGGGGGCTCTTGGTGCAACTCTGCCGCCTTGCGGTGGTGGAGCACGAGAGCCGTCTTGAACGCGCGATGGGACGCGTGAAGCAGAGCGAGTTCCTTCCGACGCAGCGCGGCACGATCGTGGATCGGCATGGCCGCGTGCTCGCCGAGGATGCGGCGAGCTACGACGTCGCGCTGCACTGGAGCGCGATCAACGGCGAGTGGGCGATGCAGCAAGCCACCGCTGAAGCGGTCAA
>Ga0194120_10005267_pt1 | contig 19212 bp, 39 predicted proteins | sample TA2MahCa65mmetaG_FD_148642 | JGI IMG/M metagenome (GOLD analysis project Ga0194120, IMG submission 148642) | Freshwater microbial communities from Lake Tanganyika, Tanzania - TA2015019 Mahale Deep Cast 65m | ecosystem: Environmental > Aquatic > Freshwater > Lake | place: Tanzania: Lake...
TCTCCGCAACAAGCGCAAGTGTATCCATTGGGCAGGGCGTGTGAACGCTCGTCTATATAGACTGCCTGCGCTGTGTTGAGATAGGCGAGTAATTGTGGCGTGTCTTCTTCGGTCTCATTGGTGAGCCTGTCACGATAGTAGTTGTGGCAGTCATCGCACTCTAATCCGTCATGGTAATACCATGCAAACACTTGTCGGTCAGACATTTGAGACCGACTTCAACACATACCAAGTGCGCCGAGTCTTGTAGTGGGCAACCTTCGTATGAGTAATGTCATGCTCTTCTATCTTCCATTGTGGAATATCTGAAGAGTCCACCAGAACATCGTTCATAAATGTCCTGTAATGAGTCCATGACGGTTCTTTAGTCATCATCTGATAGAACTCGTCTTCGCTAATGACTTCCTCAATGTCTGCGCCAACCTCAATATGGGTGGGCGGTTCAATACTTGCCATATATATTTATTCCTCCTGACATAAACTTAGCACAACTCATAACGCTATTGTCAAACTCTCTTGTCAAGTGCTATGCTACGATTAGAACTCAGTTGAGTTCTCGTAAATCCATGCGTGAGGGTCTTGTCCATATTCAACCGTGTACGCTCCACCTGTTGGGCGGTCATGGTGCGACAAGATAGCCTCCAGAACATCGCCGTTGAGTCGGTAGCGCAATATCCAATCGCCATTGACGGTGATTCCACGAACAAAGTTCTCTATGGTGTCTGCTTGGAATACTCCGCAAGCCATACGATTCCACAAGGGCAGTCCATTGACTCGCCACCAGCCTCCCTCGTTGTTCTTGTACCACTCGCCCAAGTCCTCTTTCAACAGATAAAGCGCACTCTCCCAGCAATCGCCATAGCAATCGGTTGCGTCAGAATAAGTGTCTGTATCCTCGTCATATGCTTGGCAGGTGCAAGAATTGGTAAGTTCTGCATATTCAGTTTGTATTGTCATCATTACCTCCTAAGATAACTTTAACACAACTCATAACGCTGTTGTCAAGTGGTCGTTGTCGTCGTGGTCGTTGTAAAGTGGTCGTGGTCGTGGAGAGTGATAAGTTTGCGTCTTGTTATTCACATACTCGCTATTCATATACCACTCGCCCAATGCCAACAAGTCATGCAACTGCTCCAACTGTTTGATAGACAGTTTATTCAGCGCAACTATCCAACCATAGATATCGTCTCCCAACTCAAGATACATTGAGTAGTGGCAGATATCTTTCTCAACAGACATAATTTTTGCCCGTTGTTCTTCATCGCATTTTGCCAAGATACACACGGTTCGTTTAATTGCTTCGTTTTTATATTCTTCCGCCGCCCTCATTTTTCGTGCAGACTTTTTCTCAGACTCTGCTTGGCTGATTGCCCACTCTTCTAATGTTTTATCGCACGACATGACTCTGAGTATTTGTCGTGCCTGAAGTGGTCTCCAGCCCTTAACGATAGAATACTGAAGTGTCTCCCCATCACCATCTCTCTCCAAGTGTTCCACTTCATATACGGTTTTCCCGTTCCGCACATCTTCGCTAACTTTCACAATACGACAAACGCCGTGTCCTCCGCGATGCCCCCACAAGTTCATATCAAAAAGTGCGTTCGGGTGATTGGCGATTACCTCCATTATTTCGTTCTTAAACATATTTACCTCCTAATCTTCTTCTCTGTTAATTTCAATATCTATAATTGCTGAGTAGATATAATCTCTCTGTAAGTCTGTTATATCTGGAACGAACTCCATTAACTTTTCAATCGCTTCTGCTTCCAAAAGCGCATCATCATCTTCTTCTGTTTCCCAAGTATTTATATATACTGTGTGGTAATCAAAAGAGATATGCGCTGATACTGTACTCATGATTTTGCTTCCGTCTTCATCTTTGTTAAATTGCCTCCCGATATAAACTTAGCATTGTGAGTAGCACTATTGTCAAGAAGGGCAAGTGGTGTGCTATGGTGTAATTGCATAACCACAACACGGGCACATGAAGTGAAGTTTGCGACAAGTCTTCACGCGCCCGTGTGTGGGGGGGAGGTATCAGAACATTTAGCCCGACATAAGCCTAATGTTCTGTGCCTGCGTGGGAACGGGCTTTTTGGTCTAGAACCGCAACCCTTTACAGCAAGACGAACGCTATCTGCCCACACAAACATCTGTTAATAACTATCCCAATTAAAAAAATGGGTGTTATACAATTTTGTTTCTTCATCGCAACGCCCAACCACTTCCAAAGTATTTTGGTCAATTACACGCCAGCACCTATGGCAAACATAATGAACTTCGTTCCAGCCCTCGTGAATAGAGGGAGACACTATTTTCCCTGTTTCCGTAGAAGAGTAAAAACCGTCATACGGTGGCTCGTTTCCGCACAAACAAGTCCAATAATACTCTTCGCTTTTAATTTTTGGCAACTGCGTGGTCGCTTGCGTGGTGGTCGTTTGCGTGGTGGTCGTTTGCGTGGTGGTCGTTTGCGTGGTGGTCGTTTTATCGGTCATGATAATTCGCTATATTGTCTCAACGGGCACTCGGCAACTTCATTAAAGACTCGTTCGTAAAGGTCACGCCCTGTTTGCCACTCGCTCCAATCACCGTCAGACGATACCTTGACGCACTCACCGTAGATTTTCTTGGCTCGTATGAGTATCGCCGTGATTACAGCGTCGTAGGGCTTACGAGCGGTCTTACAAAAGTCAAAATAGGTAGGTTCGTCTTTACGCCACTCCTGTATTGTCGGTATGCCCTCCCAATAAAAAGTCTCGTGCGCCAAGTCTCTACCGTCAGGCGTGTGAGCGTTTGCATCACCGTTAATGGCAAAAAATCCCTCGTTAAAGTTTGGCTCGCCCTCGCCTTGTCCGTCGCGAATACGAATACCCTCTTTCTCAGCCTGAGCGATTACTTTCTTTGCGTCTAACGCAAGTTGCCCAAACATATAAGCCGAACCTGAGTTCTTTTTTGGTCTATCCCAATAGTGTGTGTATCCCATTATTATCTCCTCGTTTGTTTTGTGTATTCACTCATCGTTGTCCACCACTTTTACTTCAAGGTCGCGTTCTGACCAACCAATAATTTGCGCGTCGTCATTAACTGTAATATAGTCCATAGCACAAAACATCTTTTTTTCAGACACCGTGTCAAATGATTTGCCGATAATAAGAGTGACTTCCATGAGTCTAATTGTCTCAAGTGCTTTCATATTGCCTAATATAACTTTACTACCCGTTATGCGCTTTTGTCAAATTGTCTAAATCTCGTATGAAAGCGTGTGCGTCTTCGTGTCTGTGGATAAGTCTCGTAATCTCCAAGTCTCGTAATCCAAGTGAGTTAATTAAGTCTTCATCGCTCATATTTTTAGCCCATGTCGGCGTTTCGGTCTGCCACTCTAATTCAATGTGAAGACCGTCGCCTGTGTTTGTTGGTGTGGCATGACCAATAGTTGCCACTATTTCCGTTTCATCTTCAAAGAAAAACTGCCATGTTGTTGTAACATATGTGCGTTCCATTGAGAAGTCTGGAAGAGAATATATCATGTTCGTCAGCCGTCTCCCCAACAGTCGGGCTTCTTTTCCTCAAATGGGTCAAAATAGTCTTGTTCTGCCCATTGTTTTGGCGTAGGCGGTTTCCAAAACACTTTCTTCATCAAGTGTTTTGGATTTTCTTCTTGCGCCAACTTTTGCCAAAGAGTGGATATAGAATCCGAATTACCAGACTTAGGGTTATCATAATGATATAACCACATACGCCCATAAGAGTTAATCATTGAATCGTTCCAATTATGCATTTCCTCAAAGTCTTCGTTTGTCCACTCTTTGTCATCTACGAGAATTAAAAGTTCGCTGTCTCCCCAAGTTCCGTTGTCCGTGTCAATGTATATCATTGTTCGTCTTTCAGACTTTGCCAAACTTCGTCGTCAATTATCAGCCCCATCGCTTGATTTATTGCCTCGCCAAGTTCATAATTGACAGCGTTCAACCAGCCCTCTCCCTCGTTTGCGTAGAGGTCAAACCAAGCGTTGTTAATCCACTCCAACCGCCCCTGTTCAAACGCATCTTCTAATTTCTTGTCCGTGTCAATGCCTGCTCCGATGAGGTCGTCACAATATCGTATTACTTCTGGGTCGTCTCCACGCTTGCGCGCTTTTGCACTCTTCCACAAGTGGATACGCATTTCTCCGTCACAATAAACATATATAACACGCTCGTTGTTGGTAATAGTCGCCACAAGGTTATGTGCGCTATCCCAAACATAAAATGAAGCATCTTCTTGATAAGGTTTTAATTCTGTTTCAACCGTTGTAGTCATGAAAACACAACCTCCTCAATTTTGTCCAAATAAATATCTACCTCTCGCACATCGTCTTTTACCGTATTGTAGTATTCAACGGTAATAAAATCATCTGTGATATTAACAACATCACCCTTATAGATATTGTCTTTTGTGGTAATTACAATTTCACTAAACATTGAATTGTCAAGCCACATTTTGTCTAACTCTTGTTTTGTGTATCTAACCATGTTTCTACCTCTCAAAACCACATTAACACATCGCTATACACTATTGTCAATCTGGATAAAACGGTTGCCCTGTGCCTGACCGCCGTTCGCGCAGAGCGTCAAATAAATTGTTGTACACAATTTCATTGGCGTATGCGTATCCCTCTTCGCTGTCAAACTCGGCAACAGCGCGTTCCCAAGATTCATCTGAATACTTTTCTGTATCGTCGTCAAACAGGTCTTTAGTCCACCATGAGATACAAATATCATCTGTTTGTGGCAACCTCATTAACATTTGTATTGCCTCTGATACTTTCATTTTGTTTCCTCCTCTTTTATTTGTATAAGACTTTCCATTACTTCCCAACCAAGTTCTACTGAACGGTCATGTAAATCTTTTCCAATGTCGTTCAATATCAAAAGACTTTCTTCTGTGGATAATTCAGGGCGAAGCGTTTTAACATCTTCCAACGACCATTTGATTACAACTTTATATGTTCCCTGTCTCATGTCAAATGTAACGATACTCAAAAGAGTGGATTACAAAATCCTCTTTATTTGTAGTGGGGTCACTCACCCATTTTTCAAACTCTGCTTCTGATACTGCAAAGAAAATCTCATCATCTCTCACTCCAAACTTGTCCGTTTCTGGGAAGTTGTCCAACAGTTCAACGATTACCTCATCGTCGTCAAAAGAAATATATCCGTTGTATGTTTTCCCACCGTCTTGAATATCAAAGCGTTCGTCGTGCCACGAATAAACGACATCTGCCCCGATGCGCTGTCCTTGATTAGACACTTGTCATGTCCTCTAACAATTCTTCGCAGGCAACTTCAAGTTTTCTCCGATACTTATTAAGACGCTCGTAATGACTCTCGTAGTCCTCGTTCTCGTATTCTTCTTCTGTCATTTCTGGATACACGCCCTCAATGTCTGCCACTAACTCTCCGTTACGATAAGCGCAAGCACCAATAAACGCCATGCCTCCCTCTTCGTAAGACAAAATAAAGTTAAGTTCTGGAAATAACGACGATACTTTTGCAATACCATTTGATATTGGAGACCACGCCGAAACAAAAGACATATTGAGTTCGGTTGGAGATATTTCCCCAAAGTGCCCGTCATAGTCAGACCACTTAGAGCCGTAATGCTGGATATTCCACTCATACCAAGTGTCGCAACCATATTTTTCTCTGTTGCGTAATATCTGTTCATCTACCCACTTTTGTTTTTCAGGTTCAAATGAACCGCTCGGAGTGTCTGCGAGTTCTTTTGGAGTAGGATAAAGGTTGTCAAGAATTGAAAACTCTTCATGTTCGCGCATTTTGTCTGTCCTTACAGTAATTGCCTCGTAAAAACGACTAATGTCGTTTTCGTTGCCTTTTACCGTTAAATAATTACTACAATGATTTGGCATTTTAGTTGTCCTTTTTACCTCCTAATAACACACTAACACACGACTTGTAGTTCTTGTCAAATATAGTTAATGCGGTTTGTTCCCAACAACTCTTCTTCTAAAAAGGTCTGCGCCCTGTTCATATTTGCGGAATACTCACAAAGGGCTTTACCAACCAATTCAATTTCCAAATATCCCAAAACTGAAGTAAGTATGGTGTATTCGTCATTTTTATTTACTCTTTGCCAACCAATTAAATCTAAAAAAAGTTTAAGTGGAGAGAGAAAAGGATAATAAACTTTACTAATTGTAAAAAGTCTGGCGATATGTTCCAATTCAAAATCTTCGTCGTTCAAAGTAGTAACCCTTCCAGACCAAGTGGTGTCAATAACCTTTCCCGTAAAATCATACTCTTGTAACTTGTAAAAATTGTCCATGTCTGTCTGAAGAAAACCGTCTTCGCCCATGTGCTGAGGGTGGGCAACCGCGCTGATTACTCCGTTTTCTCCGCAAGCGTGAAAGTTAATATCCCAATCATCGTTGTATGAGAAATACTCATCAAAGCCCTGATAGATATGATTGTGTTCAATTAAAGCGGAGACATATCCTTGCGAATACGCTTTAAGTGCGTCATAAGTTTCTTTTGTCATTTTTGTCATTGTTAGTCCTTATCTACTTGTCTAGAGGGAGGGAGTGTTTCAAGTGCTTCGTCAAGCCACTTGGAGCGTGGATAAACTTCTTCAATTTTTTCCAACCACTCGTTGTAAGAGTTTGGAGTGACGATGAAAGAGTGTGCGTCTTCGGGTGCTTTTAAAGGGCAGGCTTTTCCAACAAGCACAGAGGTAATCCTATGTATTGGCTCGCCGTTTGGTGTTTTCACATTGTTTCCACCTGCCGACAAATAGGTAATTTGTATTCTTCTTGGATTGCCTACAGGGTCGGGCTTGGTACAAACCATATGGATAAGATAACGAGTAATCATTTTGAGTTTTTCTTTTTTTTCACTCTATCAACATTAACAACAACGCTTGGAGCATAGGTTACGCTCTGGTCAATGTTAATTATATTTCTAACTCCGCTAATAGCGTTCAAAGCAACTTCGGCAGAAGTCACACAGACTCCGTTTGTGTGATAATCCTTGACAATAAAAACAATGTCGTCTGCTCCCTCTTTGCCGATGTTATCCACAGCCTGTTTCAGATATTCAACTGTCAAAAACACCGCTTCGTCTGCCGATTTAACATCTTCATCGTACTCCACATCGCAAGACACGCACCAGCGCATTTTATCGCTCATAACTGCTTCTCAATGGAGTAACTTTTATGTTATTTGGCAAAACACCCGTTACTCCCGCCTTGCGAGCGAAATCCCGCAATTCGGGGTATTCATCGGTAATTGACGCAACTTCTGAAAACAATTCTTTTTGTTCTTGTTCGTCTTCAGTAAGCGCAATACGAACCATGAGCATAGCGAACCAAGTTAAGTAGTCATGCTTTGATTTTATGTGTTCTGGATACTCAGTCATCAGTAGGTTTTTCAGTATTTACAATAAGTATTGTTTTCATAAGACGGGCAGAGGGAAGAAAATAACGCATATTCCAATGTGTTACTGTCCAACCACGCCTCATAGCCGAATTAACTTTTGCCAACAGTTTCTTGTTGGAAAATGAAGTAATATCTTGGTAACGATATTGAACTTCTTTATATTTACCGTCTCCAGCATCATAGGCTTTCGGTTTTAATACCGTGTAGGCTGGTGGTGTGTAAGTTGGCATTTCATCTAACATTAGTATTCTCCTTTTGTTTGTTGTATTCTTTAATAAACTCTCGGTGTTCTTTACTTAACAACCGTTTTCTCTGACTAATTCCATAGGCGTATCTGCGTTGGAAATTAACACCGCCCCACATACCGTTTTGTTCGTCGTTATCAACAGCATAACTATAACACTCATTGGCAACCTCACACTTTAAACAAAGTTTGTATGCTTCAGCAAATGCTTTTTTGTATTTGTTTTTTCCGCTACCAAGTTTAATATCGGGAAAAAACAACTTGGCAGATTTGCCAATACAGTTTGCTCGGTCTTGCCACTTCATGTCTGTCAAACCATTACCAAATCTGCAAGGACTTTCATAACCGCTTGGTCTTGTGTAGTGACCCTGCCTGTCAAAGCGTTCATCATGTTTCTTTCAACACGGTTGTCATCTTTGCCAACCAAGTGTTGATTAAAGGTATTGAACGCTTGAATTACCCCAAGTGCCGTTCCCTTAAACGGGGCAACACGGGGGTCATTACGATACAACTCTTTAATGCGCTCTTGTTTGTTCTCTACTCGTGACACAGCCTGCTTTGCTACATTTGCGTCTTCGTTAATCGGCATCAGTCGCCCAACGATAGCCTCCCACTCGCTGTCAGAAACTTTGACATTTACATACTTGGTCACTTCGGCAACAATATCATCTGCCATTGTGTGAATAAAACCAAGAGCGTCACGAACATTTTGCAATCGGAAACTGCTATTTTTGCTGTGCCTTGCCCTAAATTGTTCAGTCTTTTCTCCCAAAGCACGAGCCAGCAAGTTATCACACTCAACACGAGTGCTTACTGATTTGAAAGTAGTGCTAATAGACCCGTTGTGACTTGTCGTTGCCAACAACATTGGGCGCACCGAAAAACCGTCAAGAACCTTGATAGTTTCGGGCATTTCAACGCTAACAAAACTAATTCCACCGTTTTTCAAAATGCCAGCACTACCGATGTTAAGGTCATCGTCTAACAAGTGCGAAACACTTTCTATCAACCATTGTTTGTATTGGTGAATTGCGTAGGTGGCTTTGAACAGCCCCAATACCGCCCCGTTGTCAGACCGCACAATGGCTTTTCTATCTGTTTCCAAACGGAAGTTGTCGTTCCACTTGACAAACACGGGTGCTTCTTGGGCTTCCCACGAATACAAACGACGAATTACATCACCTACGGGGATAGCGTTTGGATAGTGATTTGGCTCTTCGCTTTGTTCGTCTTTGCGATAGTGCCAAGCATTACCTCGTTGCGAGGTATAACCAATTAAACAATACTTGTTTAACCACTCGTAAGTCTCTTTGCTCATTATTTCTCTCCTGTTCTCAGAGTATGTTTGACCAATACTCTAATTGTTCTTTTGACAATGTTTTGGGTTCATAATCTATTTCTTCAACATCATACGGTTTATCCCAACATAAAACTTCAATGTCCATGACGCGCTCTTTTGAAAAAGTGCCACCGTCTGAAATCATGTCCTCCGCATCTTCCAGCGATTCGGCTTCAATGTAATAAAACATATTTACATCTATTGTTTGATACACCATGTATTTTTTCATTTTGTTTTTGTCTCTTAAATCAGTTTAATACAGCAAATGTCGCTCTTGTCAAATGCCCTTTATTTATAGTCATTTAACATATCTTTCAATAATTGTGCGGTAATTGAGCCTGCATCTGCGTTCAAGTTCTCTGCCCACCCATCTAAAATTGCGGAAGTCACCTCGGCTTTGCTGTTCAATAAATCCCACAGCCTCATATCTATCGTGTAGTTTTCCGTATCAACAGCCGTTATCCACCAAGCGACAACGGGCTTAGTTTGTCCTATGCGATGACACCTATCTTCAGCCTGTTGCCCCGTAGAAGGACTATATGGCATTTCCGCTAACACCACATGAGACGACGATGTTAAGTTCAAACCACTTCCAGCACTATCGTACTGTCCGATAAACACCTTAACTTGTTTGTTGTTAAACATTTCTACATATCTTTGTTTTGCTTCGGGAGTAGAGCCTCCAGCAACCATGACTACTCCGTGTTTAGTCAATGCTTCTCTCAATGCGTTTAACACTTTGCGGTGATATGCAAAAACAACTACTTGCTCATCTTCGCTCAATAATGATTCAATGTGTTCAACCACCGATTTTACTTTTGCCACTCCAAGTATCTCCCTTAATTTATTCATACGAGTAATCACTTCGGCTTTGCCAGCCCTCTCGTGTGCGTCTTTACCGTATGTTTCCAAGACCCATTTCAGAAAGTCTCTTTCGGCGGTGCGATATATTTTCATGTCTTCTTTGCTTAATTCCATGTCAATTTGCGCTCGTCGTTTAGACGGTAAATCTTTCAACACATCTTCTTTCTTTCTTCGCACCATACAAGTTCCACGCAACATAGAGTTCAACTCCGTAGTGTTGCTCGCCCCGTTGCGATTTGGAAAGCCACTCGGCAACAGTTGATAATCGCAATACTTCACTAAAAACTCTTTGCGAGAGCCAAAAATGTTGTCCAACCTGCCGATGATTTTAAGAGGACTTAACAATTCGCTAGGGCGATTCGGAGTCATTGTGCCAGACATAAGTGCAATAATCCCGTCTGAGGGAATACTGTTGGCAAGGTAACGCACACCTTTTGTTCGCCCTGCTTTTTCATTTTTAACGCTGTGCGCTTCATCAACAATTAAAGTTTGATAGAGTCCTGCCAACTTACTTGCCCAAGCATTTATTACGCTGTCTCCAATTACCAACACATCGTGTTTAGGAATAGAGCGTGGCTTTCTTCCCGTCACCGTAATTACCTGTAAGTTTGGGGCAAACCGACGAAACTCTTTCAACCATTGAAGACGCAAATGCGGAGGCACAACCACAATAGTTTTACCCTTGTTATTTTTCGTATCTACCGCGAGAGCAATACCTTGACAAGTTTTGCCCAAACCCATGCTGTCAGCAAGCAACACGCGACGAGTTTTCAAAGCGTATTTAACACCTGCCTTTTGAAACGGCATTAACGGCAGTTCCAAATCAAAACCTAAATCTGCGTCTTGTGCTTGCGATAATTCCAACAATTCTGGAGACATTGAAATTGTTTTTGGCATACGCTCCAAACCAAACACAAACATTTCTAAATCCGTCATCAACGAGACGCTATCCCACTTCAATTCGGGCAATTCAGTTACGGCAGGGCAGTCTTGGCTGTTGTGATATGTGTGCCAAACTCTGTCATGAAACACATAAAGACCCAAACCTGAACATACCGCTTGTTGGCAAAGGGCGCAGTTATCCTTTTTCTTGTTCACTAAAATACGACTTGCGTTCATCGGCAAATGTGCTTGTGAGGCGAGGCGAGTAATTGGCAAAACATTTAAATAGTCCAACAAATCTTCGGCACTATGAAAAGTTAATTCGTCTAGCAAGTTCGTTTTAATCCACGAATCTATGTCTTGTTCGTCTAAGTCCAAAGGCATACTACGCAATTTCAACGCATACCTAATTTGAACTTGTTGTTTTGGAATCATGGCGAGATTAGACATTGTTCTTCTCTTTCTTTTCAGACACAGACATTAAGTTATCGCGAGAGTTATGAAATAAGCATGGCTCAGACATAATTAAGGCTTTTACCAAAGCGGAGATTTGAACATTTATAGAAGTTTTGTCATGGCGCGTTAAAGTATTCGCAGAAGCGTCTTCCATTTTCTCACCTCCTGTAACCACCTTAACATTTACTACTACACCAATGTCAAGAGACATTAGTCACAATGAAGACAGTATCTTTTGCCACCTTTCACCGCCCACCGCCACATCACGCTTTTTCACTAACTCATACAGGCGTTCTCCTTCTTCTTTGCGTAACTCGCGTGAATCAGCAAGCGCGGTTAAATGCCGTATCCATTGGTGAGGATTTTTGGCTGTTCTTCCAAGACCAAACTCTTTCACAAGAGATTTATATGCGGGCAACGCCGAAGCAATCCAGGGGATTCCGCTTGCGGAATACTCCAACAGTTTTATTTCAGATTTTGCGTGATTAAACGGGAAATCACGCAACGGCGCAATGCCAATATCCATTTGAAACATCTCTGGATATTTCTCTGGGTCGCACATAGGCAAAGTTTTAACCTTTTCTTTTGGCAATCCTATTTCATCTGCAAAATACGGAGAACCGTCATGATGACCAGCGTGTAAGTAGGAAATCTGCGTGGTCGTACTATTAAACGAAGGCAAAACTCCACCAAGAATCTGTAAATCTTTACTTCTATGAGCAGTAGACCCCGCCCAACCAATAACTACATCTTTGTTCTTTGTGTGGTCGTGTTTTTTAAATGCTTTAGTGTCTACGGTGTTTGGCAACAACAGTATTTTGTTGTTCCATTTTTGTATTCGTTCATATAAGAACGAGGTAGAAGTCGTTACGAGGGTGCTTGCTTCAATTATTGTTTTATAAAAATTAATGTTTTCTTCTTTGTTGTATTTTGGGTGAGATGCTTTCCAAGCATTATTGCTAGGGTCAAGGCCCCAATACCAATCATCCACGTCGTTAATGATTACTTGCCCAGCCTGTCTAGCCAACTTAATGTGCCTGGTCAAACCATCGTGCATCAACCGTTGCATGATAACAACATCAACGTCATGCATTTTGCGAACATCGTCAATAACTTTAAAATGTGTGTAGTACCAAACCAATGTTCCAAGAACTACATCATCGCCAAAATAGGGCAAATATTGACCAAGACGAACCCAACCAGCGCCTCCCCAATGCGCTTGTCCATCAGGTGATTTTGCAGGAAGTATTCGGTCTCCCGAAACAACCCCAACACGCATTACTCTGTAATAGTTACTTCTTGGGTGGTCGTCTTTTTCCAATTGTTTTTAAACCAAATTAATTCATCTTTGTCCCAAAGAGGAGTTGCGGCAAGAATAACAAGGGGTTTTGGAAAGTCTTCTCGTTTTCTTAACGTATGAATACGCTGTTTTAAAACGCCAAGAACGAGTGCGGTTTCTGCGGTGCCACAAAGGTTGTCTACATTTATCAATTTATCTGACATTTTGTTCTCCTAAAGCAATCAGTGTTTAGACTACAATGTTACAGCCCCCAATGCCCTAATCCACCATTATCAAGCAAATATTTTGCAACCTTTAGATTACAGTCCAAAGTGTACAATATATCCATATCTCTAGACTTGCAAATGGTGTAAGTTACCGTTCTCCATGAGGAATTGATTTGCAGCAAACCTCGGTCAATAGAGCCGTTTTTGTTTAATGTCCAAGTTACGTTGCCTTCGTCGTCCCATTTGGCGTTTACCGCGTCGGGTTGGCACCTTGATTCTTTCCAAGCAATGTACGAAAAGGTTTTTGCTGGTTTCAATCCGTAATCTTTGAACATTTGTTCAAATTCTGGACACCTCTGTTCTTTCTCGGAAAAACTGGTTTTTTTAACCACTTCTGTTGTGGTCGTAATTTTTACCTCTTTTAATCGGGGTTCGTACGCATAATTGCGTACTTCTACCACCTTTTCTTCTATCCCTATCGTATCTGTTAAGTCTTGGTATCCTGTGATTACTGCTGATGTTGTTACTGTGCATGCCCAAAAATAAAGTATCAGTTGCCGTATCAACAAACACTCCTTTGTCGGTGGATAAAACTAAAGCCGAAACTTTACGGATGACAAGCATCTTTGGTTACGGCCTTACCTTAAAGCATATCAAAATTATTGAAGCAACTTGTACAAAATTGTAAATAGGTCAAAATCTTTATCATTATTGTTTGGTACAACATTAATATCTTTATTTTGTTTCGTAACATTAGTATGAACTAAAACGCATTCTGTACAACGACATTTTTGCCTGTATCTTGTTGGTGTTCCGTGTGGTTTGAGCGCTGTTTTTTTAATGTTATCTTTTAAAGCGCTTCGCTCTAACGGGGTTAGTCCGCCCCACATTCCCCATTGTTCATCAGTTCCGTCGTTCAAACATTCTTTCCAAACTGGACAAACATTACAAACTTCACGAGCAATTGCATAATATTGTTCTTGATTTTCAGCCTCCAACGGCGGATACCACAAATCAATTAATTTATTTTTACACAGAGCATAATCTCTCCAAGACATGGATTAGCCACTTGACGTTCGGTTAGAAATCTCTCTGTACAATTTAACTATATTTTGTGAAGTTGTTTCAACACATATAACTAAATCCCTCATTTTTTCGTCTTGTATTTTTATTCTTTTGTTTGCAGTTTCTAGAGATTTTTCTAAGTTGCGAATGTATGTAAACAAACTTTCCCAATTTCCGTAACGAAGTTCCGTCAATGACAAATCACATATTTCAGAAATCTGTTCCAATGTATATTCTGCTTGTTGTAGCAAAATTGGCAACGCATTTAAAGCGTTGTCAAGACGTTTAACTTCTGGTGCTAGTACATATTTTGGAACTGATGACGGGAATTTGTCAAAACTATGTGTGTAATGGTTCATGGGCAGACCTTTTTGCTGAGTTAGTGTTTCTTGTAACACAATCCCACCCACAGCCGATATATCCAGCAATGTCTACCCAGTGGTCTTTTTTATTTGGAGTCCATGACAAACGGCTTATTTTAAGCAAAGACATCATAATTGCAACATCATGTGGTTCAATGATTAAACCACCACGACGTTCAATTATCCTGCCTATGTAACTTTCCCAAAAATCAGCAGTAAGGCTAAAATCCTCGTAGGGGTCTCCGTAATCTGCATTACGGTCTCCTACAATTAACTTTGCTGCGTCAAGTAGTATCTGTTCACGTTCGTGTTCGGCCACGGTATCTCCCTATTGTTTACATCTTTAACAAGTTTAACAAAGTCTAACAGCGATTTGACACGAAACCTCACATCATACTGTCTATTCCAAGGATTGTCGTGTAAAACCGATAATATCCCAACTTTTTGCATCTCTTGTTGATAGATGTAGTTGTCGTCAATAGACGCTGAATGTCCCGTAGACGTATAAGCAAGAATTGATTTGTTGTGAGTAAAATGAAGATGGTCTGGTACTAATTCGTGGTCGTGCAACCAATCGGCTGTTTGTGCCCATGCTGTATTTGGTCTTGCCGTAATAACATGTATCTTTACGCCCAATTCACGTAATATTTCCCAACTCAATGTTACGTTTTCCATTGGAAATTCTGAAGCAAACAAACGATGCGTTATTGGTGCAGTTTGCATCATAATATCAAACGTTTTTTTACTTATTCCCCAATCTTCGTAAAATTCCCATTTTGTAGGTTCGGGAAACGTGGTTTCTTTAAGTATGTCAATGCAGTACTTTTTAAAAGCACTTAAAAACGGATATACAACTCCGTCCAGGTCAATACCTACATCAGTTATTAGTGTTTGATTGTACATTTTGTAACTCCATTTTTATTGATTCGCTAGAATGTTGTTTCTTATTTGCGCAAACTGGTGGATACTTATTACTTAATACTGATACTTTGGTACCACATTTAGGGCATTTATAAGTGTATGGTAAGCCTTTCATTCTTCCTCCTCTGCATCTAAAACATTGCCATAAAATTGATTTGTCTCCGCTGGCCCCAACCCCCCATATGATAAAGGATTTGCTTGGTCGGCGGCGCGTTGCCCAAACAAGCGTGACAATACTCCGCTTGACCCGCGAGCCTCAACTTGAAATTTAAGCATATCGCGAGTGTCGTTTATTTCTTTAAACTTTTCAACCATTTCAAACGCTCTGTCCATTTCTAATGAAAGAGTAGCATCCAATCCCTGTCCTTCCAATTCTTCGGCAAATCTGGCAAACATCACTCGGCTAACCTGCATTTCAATCATGGCTCTCAATGCGGATTGAAGTTGGTCTTTGGTGCGTATCTCAATTGGTAATTTAAACGCACATTCTGTATGTTCCTTAAATGCGGGACATTTTGAGGCGAGATAACAATTATCGCACTGTCTTAAAAGTGTTCCAGAATACCTAATTACGTTCGTCTGTTCTGGGGCAATTTCTATAGATTCTCCATTAGAATCAATGGTTTGAGACCCCATACTGGTTATTGTTTCTACTCCCATTACAGGTAATAATATGCGTTCGCTTTCGTGCCGCTTTTCTGGAGGTGGGATAACAATACTTGTACCTACGTTTTCCACATTTTGGGGGGTATGTGTTTGGTGTGAGGCAATAATTATGTCACTGTTTTCACCCTTGTCTTCATTGTCGTTTTGAAGCGTTGTAGAAGGGTCATAGCCCCCAAAAACACGCGCTTCATAACTCTTCCAAGAACGTATAGCAAGTATTCCGACAGCATCTACTTCATCAGCCATGACTTGCTCATACGACACTCTTAGACGTTCAATATCGTTTCTGTGTCGCCTACGAGCACTTTCTTTTTGTTGTGCGGGATAACGACGCAAACTGTGCCCAGTCCAAACCTGTGTTTCTCCGTAACGAATTGCGCTTGTCCACGAATTTACCAATACTAAATCCCAATTAATATTTTCAATATACTCTGGTTTAGATGTAATACCAATCATTTTTGTACTCCATCTGGAAGCAATAGAATTAATCCTGCTGTAGGAGTGCTTAGACAGTGCTTTATCGCTTACGGCAACTTTTCCATGTCTTTGACAAATCCAAGTAAGTCGTTCTAAATCTTCCCCGTCGTTCCAAATTGGCACATATTTTTCATTTAACCACGTTCCGTCATACTCTGGGCGTCCGATAACTACGGTTATATTGTCTGCATAGGCTCGCAAAAAAGAATCATAGCGATTTACGTCCTCATCCCCTTCAGATGTATAAATTAACAATTCAGAATTATTGAACTTTTCTGAAAGGTTTAAAACTTTCTTTTTAGGGATGGCAAAATGAGTTAAATTAATGCCTAATCGTGACACATTGGCAGACAACAGCATTGATGCGTACATGCCCTTTTCTGCTCCACCAAAGTATATTTTCACAAAGGCATCACAATGATTGGAGTTTGTTCTCCCACCCACGCACCAAGACAATTGTATTCAATGTACTCCATTGCCTCGTCTACTGTCATACCGTCTCTGTCCGTGCAAACTTCAACCATTTTTTCCCAAGAATATACAGCCAAAACTGGTTCGTTGATGCGTTGAGAATATCCAATAAATGCTGTTTCAAAACCGTCCATCAATAAAACATTTTCACCCATTGCTTCAAAAGCACTTGAAATTTCATCTCGTAATTTGTTTGTCATTTGTTTCTCCTTTAATAGTATCTTTCTTCTCTGTCATAATCCATATCCCCTTCTCTCTGTCATAATACATATCATCTTCTTTTGGATATGGTTTAAATTTTTCACGACAAGCCTGTTTGTTGTTGTGTTTGTATTTATTAATAAATGTTTGTGCTTTTGTACGCAATCCGTCAGCAAATGCTTGACGGTCTGCGTTATTCCATTTTTTGCGTTTTTCTTTTGTCATCATTCTTTCCAGGCTCTTTCTGCTTTTTTAAGCGCTTGTTCTTCAATAGTATTAGCCAAAGTGTTCCATTCTACTATTTTACGTTGTTCGTTCCATTCAGGACGAATAACGTGTGGAACGGTGACTAACAATGATGGGATACCTTCTTTAATTGCTTTAGATACTGTAGAAGGGTCGGTATCCACATACCAATCAATTTTACTGTGCATGGCGTGAACGGCACGAATCCTGTCAAGTCGGTTGTCAGAACCGCTTTCCCAATGAAAATCAATTGAGCCTGGTTTATAGTGTTCTTTTTTCAACCATTCCATAACTAACTGATGTTCGTTGGTGTTTACTCCGTCAACCAGCAAACAAATGCGACCATTGTACGTTCCAAAAAGCATTGACCACAGTTTTCTACCGTGATTGTTGGGCTGACTTGAACCAATCTCTTTGGCCCTATTTGCAATAACATCAAACGTTACAATAATCATTTAATTATAAAGACCTAATTTTAAACGTTCTTTATATGTTGGATATTCTGCTGCTGGACAATACATACATAAATACTGCCTTTTATCTGCGGGAACTCCAACCTTTCTTCCAATTATCTTGGATTCGTCGCACCAGTCAGGACACCCTCTATTAGGTCGGTTGTGTTTATTAAAACACTTTATAGCATCAACTTTCAATTCATCACGAAAATCTTTAATAAAAATATCGTGAGCCTGTAACTCATGTTTAATAGCAGTTTCAGCATCCAATTTGGTCGCCGTATCTTTATCGGTACGAAATATAAGTCCACGCCAGGAGTCGCTGTCTTGATGCCGAGCCTTATGCCTTTCCAATATGTCTAAAAGTTCCATGTCGTATTCGTGCGGACCATCATAAGGGTTCATTTTGTAAATAATGCCGTCTGTTTTTCTACCATGTACTACACGCCAACAAACTAACAAACGATTCATCGGTTCTGCCATATTATGCTCCAAACTTGGTGTTTAAGTATATCTTAGATTTTTATAAATTGTCAAATTGAGTTCCGCGTTGTTTTAAACTTTGGTCTAAGGCCACGCCTAAAAACTCTCCCGTGTCTGGGTTTTCTAAATAAGTGAATGGGAGAGGAAGCCTTTCTCCCAAATTGCTTCCTTTTGAAACACGTACAAGCGAACCTTTTGGTAATTTTATTTTGGAATCAAAAGCATCTAATCCTTCAGGATGCCATTCATACACTCCGCCAATACGTGGTCGTTGTGGTCTTCTTTTTAAATTGTTGGAACTATCATCTCCATGAGCCATGCTATTAATCCATTATACAGTACTAATTATTCTATAGTGCTAACTGGATTTTGAGGTTCTTCGGATGTTTCTGGTTTTTCGTTTACACTGCTTACAAGAGGAATAACAGTTACAGGAGCAACACCAAACGCTAAACGACGTTTCTTTGCCCATTCCCTGTTGTATTGTCTTCGTGTTTCTACTCGTTTTGGGTCTTTATTTAATTCTATATTTGCTTTTCGTAGTTTTTCCTTGTTTTCAGGTTTATCTCTATATCGTTTGTGTTTTTGTCTTTGCTGTTCTACGTATTCAGGGTCGTTTTGCATCCGTTCTTGATGTCGTTGTTTTATACGCTCTTTGTTGTTTTGATAATAACGGTTTCCTTTATCTCTAAGACTTTGTACGTACTCAGGGTCATCAGCCATCTTTATTTGATGTTGTTTTTTTAAACGCTCTTTGTTGTTTTGTTTATAAGTTTTATTGTATTCTCTTTTTGCTTTGACGGATTCAGGGTTGTTTTTTTGTCGTTCTTCTTCTTGTTTTTTTAAACGTTCCTTGTTATTTATTCTGTAATCTCTATGATATTGATAACGCCTATCAATTAATTCATTTTTACGTGGTATTGGATGTCTCACTAAATAATCTTCGTATCGGTCTTTTGTTATGTTTTTAAGTTCTTCCATAGGAAACGAGTCTGGAACATAACTTCTCAATCGCTCACAACGTGAGCATTTGCAATCAGTTGCGGTTACAGCCGCAATTAAATTGACCATTCCTGCATGTGCAGGGTCTCCGCGAGTAAAAGGTTGTTCATACTTACGCTGTTTGTATTTCATGAATAATA
>Ga0194120_10005270_pt1 | contig 19205 bp, 14 predicted proteins | sample TA2MahCa65mmetaG_FD_148642 | JGI IMG/M metagenome (GOLD analysis project Ga0194120, IMG submission 148642) | Freshwater microbial communities from Lake Tanganyika, Tanzania - TA2015019 Mahale Deep Cast 65m | ecosystem: Environmental > Aquatic > Freshwater > Lake | place: Tanzania: Lake...
AAAAAATTGGAGCCATTTGCGCGACTCAGTCACGGACAATTTCCGCGTCATCTCCCCTAAAGATTTTCGGGTTATGAGGTGAACCGGGTATAGTTTGACAGAATCAAAAATTAATTTCATTTTAAATGGTATGCATTCCATCAAAAGTTCATCTCTGTTTAAAAGCCAGGCCAGGCAGGCTGTAACCTCTCTATTTTACTTGCTAATAGCGCTATCTTTATTTTCAACAAACTATTTACGATTTCCATCAGTAACAGATTTTCAGTCTTTAGGATTTCCCTCAATAACCCTTCAATATTGTCATAGTAGTTCAGGTTTATTCGACACCAAAGAAGATAAATCTAAATCTCACCAGTCAGAATGTTGTACATACTGCTCTCTTACAAAAAGAGTAGCAATGGAATTAACGCCAATATTTTCAAATTATTACATATTAAGCATTCCTATAATCTTAATAAATTTTATAAATCTTCGTAAGCAACCATTATCAGCTAATCATTTGAACTTAGGAATATTAACGAGTTGGTCAGCTCATTCTCCCCCCTCAATTTAAGAGGGTTCATGGAGCTCTTTAATCTGAAAAGTTTATAACAGCTGCAGAACTCTAAATTAATTAAGCCTCTCTCTAAATACCCATTATTCTGAAAGTCTTAGCTCATTGCTTAGGCAATTAGGCGAAATGGCTATTCGGAACCATTAGTGGAACTAGGAGCTAGAGAGAATATCTTTATTTCTGATGATGAAATTGCACTATGCAGAACCGACTAAAGGCCGCCCGTATTAACGCGGGATTTAAAACAGCTACAGCAGCTATAGAGCGCTTTCAATGGAAAGATGCAGCTTATAGAGCTCATGAGAGGGGACAAAATCCATTCAAGGCCAAAGACGCACAGGCTTACGGTCTGGCATATGGCGTAAGCCCTGCCTGGCTTCTTACTGGCGAAGGAGAAATGGCCGCATATCAAAATGACGCAGGGGGGTTAATTCAAGAACTAATTGATCCTCGTCTGCTCCATAATACGGGTAAATCCTCACTAAATATTCCCTTAATCGGTATTATTGCGATTGGACATTGGGAAAACAAAACTTCATCCGCAAATATTCTAGATAACAACACATACGGCTGCCCCCCATCGGATCCCCGCTTCAACACAAAAGCTCAATTTGATCTCCTGGTTCAAGGAGATTCTTTCAATAAATATGCTAACTCTGGCGATATTGTTCGATGCGTTGATACTAACATAGCCAACATAACTCTTGAAGAAAATGATTTGGTCATTGTTGAAAGAACCCGTCATTCTTTAAGAGAGCTTTCAGCACGAAGATATACAAAAATACGTGGGTATTACATCTTACAATCAGAGAGCACCGAGAAAGCTTTTCAAGAACCTATTATCTATGGCGACAAAGGCAATAAGCATAGTAAGGATGTAAAAATAATCGGAAAGATTTTATATGTTTATCGACCAATAACAACTAAATAATTCATGCTTAAAATAACTGAAATCTGGGTCGTTAACTCTAGGCCAAACACATCAATCAACGATCCTGGTGTTTTGGTTGTAAATATTTCATTTTCTTTATTTAAATAGTATGCTCAGCTAGACAGTCATTAAAATTAACATTTTTTAGATCAAGCTGATTAAATTATTTTTAGGTTTAATTTTAATGATGCTTTTTTCCAAGATGCTCTTTGAGATCATTGTATTTGTATAGATTTAGTGATGAAACTCCACGGTTATCTTTTTCTGTCCAGAAGGCAAGGACGCCAATACCCTGTTCGATAATCCTAGGATGAGAGGCGCTCCGCCCAGTGTTTGATAATTTTACTGGATCATGCCATTTTCTCCCATTATCTGAGTATGCAAGGAAGATAGCCATTGATCCGTCTTTAGCCTCTGGATCAACCATATCCCATACAGCGTAGATTTTTCCTGTCTTATCTACACCAATATCACCATGTGTTGCCGATGAGTCCCCTAATTGTAATGGTGCACTCCAATTTCTTCCCTGATCACTTGACATGAAATGATAAATACCAGCAGTCTCTTGCTTTCTTGTTCCAACAATTGCATGCAATTCTTTTTTTGAGCCGTTTTGTCTTATGGCTAAGCCACCACCAATATGGGGGCATCCTGAAAAATCCCAATCAAACTTACCTACCGTAGAAAGCCTAGACCAAGTGTGCTTAGAACTGACTACCCCAATCGCCATATCGGATGGCTGCTTATCCCTGTAAAGAACGTATAGATTTCCGTTCTTATCGCCTAAACTCTTCGTCCAGCAGCAAGCGCAAACAACATCATCTAATGTCATGTTATCAGACCATGTTTTACCTCCGTCCTGCGAATAGGCGTAACGTAAGCCTTGCGCGCCAGGCGTAGAAAGTTGCGGATCGCGCTTATCTAGCCAAGTGGCATGAAGTATATTTCTGCTATAACTCAACGAGAAAAAACCATGAGGGCCACTCATCCAGTCAGCAGGACCTCGAACCTGCTCCCATGACTTTCCTTCATCTAGAGATCTCATTGCAACCATTGGGCCGGAGCCAAAACGCGCACCCTCTACATGGCTCATCCAGAGAACAATAATACTTTTACCTGCTTTCACTATTCTCGCATCTGAGCCTCTAGAGATTGTTGCGCCTGATGCTGTAGGAATTGGAATTTCCATTTCTTGAGACCAAGAAGTTGCATTATTATCGGAAATTTGTAGCCAGAGTGATGTTTGAGCTTTAATATTTTTACCAAGCAGTAAGTAAATTTTACCGTTGCTTGCTATTACATCAAGACTAATAACGCCTTCGGCCTTATGGCTCATTTTATCAGCGTCTTTTTTCTGATCTTTTGAAGTAGCCTGGTTTAGGCTTTCTAATGTTTTTTTACCGTCTTGGTTATCAGAGGCTTTCTCTTCTGCAAGCACTAGAAAATTATTAATAAATACTATTGATGCTGTTAAGCTAAATAATTTGAAGATGCCTTTTCTAATAGAAAAAATTCCCAGGAATGTCATAATTATTCTTCCACAACTAAACTCGATTACTGACTAAGAATGTATAGAAAGCCCCCTGGCATCTCGCAAGCCAGGGGACCTTTGACTCAAAAACTATGTGTCTCGTCACTTATGAGCTTCTGAGACTGAGTTTTTCAGTCTTAGTGTTTTAAGCACTCAGTATTTCGCGACAACTGGCGCAGCGCCCCAGTTGAAGTGGTAGTTCACGCCAGCGCGAACCGTGTTCCAACGCGTGTGATTATTCACGCTGTTGAGGCTGACGCCGAGGTTGTTGCCCCAGCCGCTGTTGCCGCCGGAAACGTCGGTGTAGAGGTATTCAGCCTTAGCCGACCAGTTAGGCATGAACATCCACTCTGCGCCGCCGCCAGCTGTCCAGCCGGTCTGCGTAGCTGAGTTCTGGTAGCCGCCGTTGCGCTGAACGTCCGCATAAGCGAAGCCGCCCGTGCCGTAGATGAGCAGGGTTGGCATAACCGTCAGGCCAAGACGACCACGAACCGTGCCAAACCATGGCAGGCTAACGCCGCCGCCAACCCAACCTGGAACGTAACGGGTCGTGCCGTTGTTCACGTTGAGGAGGTAGCCGTAGCGTGATCCGCCGCCTGAGCCCATGCTGGTGCCCTGGAAGTCAGCTTCCGCACCAATCAGCACGCCCATGCCGCCGAGGCCGAGGCTGTTGATCTGATAGTTGTAGCCAATCTGAGCGCCGCCGATGACGCCGCCGCTGTTTCCGCCAGCGCCGAGGTTATTGGTGATGCCGCCGTTGAGGCCATCGAGGTTGTAAGCGCTTGAGTTGCCGTTGCCAGCGCCCCAGCCCCCACCGAGGTTAAGACCGGCGTAGAAGCCCGTCCACATTGGAGGTGGTGGCGGAGGAGGCGCAACTGGAGCCTTGCGTGAAGGCAGATCAGCTGCAAGCGCCGAACCTGAAAGAATGGCGAGGGAAACCGCCGAGAGAAGAATTTTTTTCATGGATGTCCAGTCCTTGTGTGCTTATATTCGAGAGATCCACCAAGAATAGTTTCTCGTTGACTGGATCTCACGCTAGTAACGCGCATATTGCGCCAAAGTGCAATTGATAAGTCGCTTGAAATTAAGATTTCATCGCACCATGGCAAATTCTCAACATATTCCGTTAGTTTGGGTGGGTTGAGCCTTGATGGTCGAGTAATAAGAAACCACAGAAAGTCTCGGATTGGTTTATAAATTTTGAGAATTATAGATAAGATTTAGAAGATTAATGACGATCTGATCAAAAAATTGTGGTTAATTAATATTTAATTTAAAGGGCATGCGTAATTTTTTAGCGCTATCGTTGCAAGCCAGCCACTTCGCGATTTGAAAAGTCGAGTCGCGCAGCAAGAGTTCGGACAACAAATTTATGAAAAGCATGAGCTAATTCTGGCGCTTCTTCTTCCATGTGCTGCAGCGTTTTTCGGGTAACTTTATAAACAATCGTGGGTTCATCCGCCACGACAGATGCACCGCGCAAAGCATTGCGATAAAGCCCCATTTCTCCAAGCAGAGTATGACCAAGCATACTGCGCAACCGAAGCTCGGAGCCCTCTGGAGTTCTAAATAAGATGGTAACACGGCCGGTGGAGAGGATATAAAGGCTATCGGCACTCTCGCCTTGATTAAACAATATATCGCCTGGCTCGAATTTTTTGATCTCTATATATTTTCCAAGAAGATCAACTCGATCTACTGAGCCTAATTCCGATTTAAGCCATTCAGAAGTAGTGTGGTTTAAAAGATTTTCATCATCAGAGTCTTTAAGTAAATTATCCTCGCACCATTCCAAAGCAGCATCAAGATTATTGAATATTCGACAAGTATCATCCTCTCCTTGATTAACGACGCCTCCCAAGCGCAGTGATTGGGCGACATATTCCGAAAGATTAGAGAAAACGAGTTGGAATCCCTCACGTTCGGAGAGGTGACGTAATTTTACGAGCGTCATCGCCGCAGAGGAATCTATGCCTAAGACTTGTTTGAAATCCAGTATGAGACTGTAACAAGGCTGTGGGCTGAAGGATATTATTGATTTTATATTCAAGAGTAAGTGGTGGGCGCTGCCAAAGAACACAAATCCATGTAACCACATGATTTGTATTCGCGCGCCATTTTTTTGAAGCGTTTCGATCTGATAAATTGGACGGTCTACGCGGCTAGAAAAATTACCGCGATTCATCGCGTGTTTAACGAGTCGGACACGAGCTGTATTAACCACAAAAGTGACGCAAGCTGTGATGATCCCAACGCCAACGCCTGCTACGAAATCAAAACTCACGATTGTCAGAAAAATAATGAGTAATTGAACATAGTCCGCAGGCTGCATAAGTCGCCAGCTTTTAAAAAGCCACTCATAAAGCATGCTGCCGCCAAGCTGGATAAGAACAGCCCCAAGAATAGGCATGGGTACAAATCCAAGAGCAGAGGGGCCAAGCGCTAGAGGAAAAAGGCAAAGTGCGCCTACCAGCAGCCCACTGATGCGTCCTCGTGCGCCAATTCTAAAGCTAAACAGGGTCCTACTAACCGAGAGCGTGCCTACGGTGCCGCCTGCAAGTCCGGCTAAAATATTAGCTAGTCCATTCAATCTTAATTCATGATCGAGATCGATATCATTTTTTGTTTCGACTTCGATCGCCATAATACTCAGTAATAGCGTTGCAATAACGACTGTTACTAATGCTAAATATTGTCCGGTGCAGTTAAAAATTTCTTGAAGTTCAATTTTTGACGCTGAAGAAATCAGCCATGGCGTAGGAGCATCGACGGCGTTTGCAGAGATTTTTATTAACCAGCCTGACTCTCGGGCTATATTCAGAGGGGTTCCAGAGTATAGAATACCTGCGAGTATGCTTGCGCCGCCACAGACGAGTAGTGTTGGAAATGCTAGCGGAAAACGCGAGTTCTGAGCAATATGCAAACCCAGGGCGAATAAGACTCCGACGATTAACTTTGATGAATGCGCCCCATTTGAAAGATCGGTAAGTAGCTTGAGAGAAATTGGTTCCTGCGTTAGCACTCTTGCCGCGCCGACAAAGAGAAACCATCCAGAAGCCGCCATAAAACCGCCGATGACGGGGTAGGGCATAAATCGGATCCAGCGCCCTAACTTGAGCGCGCCGCAAAGATAAGAACTAACGCCAACAATTAATGTGCCTAAAACGAGAGCGGCTAAAATTGTTACGCCAGCGACGTCCGCTTTTCCTTTGTAGTGAAGATCTTCGCCAATCATTACAACAAGCGACGCCATAACGGCGACGGCCTTAGAGTCTGGTCCAGAGATTGCGAATGGCAAGCCGCTAGCAACCGCAAAGACGATTGCTGTAACTCCAGCGCCAATGAGACTAAATCCAGCACCTATAGCAAGATGATCTGAAAGCGGCCCTGAAAATATTAAGACTGCGTAGCTTAATGAAGTAGCGATAATCATAATTGGCGTAATAAAACCTGAAATAATATCCTTTATATTTAATTGAAAGTTCATTTGATTATAGACCTTTTCCTATTCTCAATTTGGCAAAATTTATGACAGGTCTTGTTAAGACCCTTATAGAAGTTTGAATGCTCTGTTCAGTTGAAAAAACCTATATCTCTCTCCTGAAAGGATTAATCTGTAACTTCATAATAATTGCAAAAATCTTATAATTTCTACAAAAGTTTTGATTTTTCTTAGCACATTTTACACGTAATGGAATATTTTAGTTTATTCATAACAATATGCTATTCTGACGGTCAGGTTTTAGATCTTTACTCATAAATCTTACTTTTATTTCTCCAATTTCTTTATGTTTTCACAGCAATTATTTTGTTTTCGGCCAAATAGAGAGCGCGAATCTTTTGCTCTAACGCGAGTTTTTCTCCATTCAGCAAGGACAGTTGGATTGAGGCTATCGACTTTAGCCCATTAGTAGTTTTTTTAGCGACCTCCGGTTCTGCGCGACAACGAAATGTAAGTGGGACTGTATTTTTCTTAATGAGGCTATTGAGGCGACGCGTGACGTAATAAATTTTTAACTATCAATACCTTGTTTGGCATTTTGAATTTTAGGCGTCTTACCGCGCCTTGTTTTAGAAGCGCCTTTAGCTCTAAATTGCATAGATTAAACAATAAGTTCCGTATCTTATCCTGGAGGATAAGACGCCAGACGAGCCACATAAGAGGCAAGAAATCGCCTCAATCTCGTACAAACAAAGCCATTAAGCCTTGCTCTTATTCCCGCGCCTGTGAATGGGCGGCTTAGAGATTGAATTGTCCTCTCGGACGGTTGCTCTGAGCTGAAGGCGATTATGTTAACTTCCGAAAGGGCGGATGAATGAGAAACAGAATCGGCGCGTTGCAGGGATTCGATTCATTCAACCAAGACCTGGGTTCACGCCAGCTCATGGTGCGTTCAATTCTGGGCGCGGGCGCATTAGCGATTGGCCTATCTGCAGGATTTTGGGGTTTGCACGACCGCGCTGGATCAGCAAAAACCGAAGCTTCTAGTCGCGACAGACTTGCCTTAGGACCTGATGTTAAGCCCCTTGGCTCTCTACTGGTTGATGTCAGATCCCATGTGCGTCAAACCCAAGCGGCTGTTGATGCAGGTGTCGGTGACTCAGCGGGAAAACACTCGCCTCAGCTCAAGACAGCAGAGACCGCTGCACTAGAGACCCCAATTCCCTCGACAGTCTCTGCTCCATCTCCTGTAGCCTCCGTTGAGGTTTCTGAAGAAGCGGCTGAGCCCGAAGTGATTGCTGAAATTACAGCGCCAATTCCGCCACGCAGGCCTTCGCAACTTAAATTGGCCAATGGCGATGGTGGCGTTGGGCAGCCTTTCCGGACGACGGCGCAGCAGGGTCGCAAAATTGTTGCAACTGCCCCTGTACAGGATAATCGGTCGTTCTTTGAAAAGTTTTTTGGTGGCGCGCAAACACAAGAACAGCAACGACCAGCTGGTCAAGCGCTGGCCTATGCCGCGCCAGAGACAGGTTCGCTTGGTCGATCGCTCTTTGGTGGCGCTAATCCGGCCGCTGGCCGCTATGATCGCTATACAGCTGTTTACGATATTTCCGCTCGAACCGTTTATATGCCAGATGGCACGCGCCTGGAGGCGCATTCTGGTTTAGGAAATCGGTTGGATGATCCACGTTATGTTCATGAACGCATGCACGGCGCCACGCCGCCGCACACGTATAATCTGACAATGCGTGAGGCGTTGTTTCATGGGGTAGAGGCCATAAGGCTTAATCCGGTGGGAAATGGCAATATTTTCGGACGGGCAGGCTTGCTTGCGCATACTTACATGCTCGGACCAAATGGCGATTCAAATGGGTGCGTTTCATTTCGTAACTATGAGGCTTTTCTCCGCGCATTTAAAAGCGGAGAGGTTAAGCGCTTAGTTGTAGTCGCGCGCATGGACTAAATTGTCGATCTTATAAAGAAAGTAAAAGGCAGGCTTTAGCCTGCCTTTTTTATTTGGTCAGTTCCGATGATAAGCGCCATCATTAATATACTGCGAACCTAATGTGAATAGAATTAGAGATAAGTTCTCTCGACAGCTCAGGGATTCGGCAGGAAATTAAGTTATCGCAAATCCTGTTGCGATCTTATCATCGGGCGTCATTTTGGTGAGGACTATTGTTTTGAAATTTTAGCACACTCGTCTGGCGTTCCCTTGCCAGCCTTAATGCATTCATTGTAGCGGACAGCCTGTTCTTTTGTTTTTCGGCTTATATCATTTTCTTTAAAAGCAAGAAGTGCTAGTGCAGCTAGAAGAATGTAGCCCGCCCATTTTCCAATCACTTTAGCCCATTGTGGCATTGATGCCTCCGTTTGTTATAAATACGAGTGCCAATTTCATTTGGTGATCTGATGGTGACAAAGAGATTATCCTTTAAGAGACGGATAATCATCTGCAAATCAGAAATAGGATAGTTTCCCAATAACAATTATTGCTGCCTCATTGAGAGTCAAGAGACCTATTATTGTTTAATTAGATAAGCTAATCATTTGTTTTTTTAGTTTGACCAGTTTATTTGATCGGTCAATCTATGTAATCCAAACCTAAGGCTGTCGCCTTGAAAAAGAGATCAATTACAGTAATTAATCATGTCAATAATGACAATGAAATAGGCGCTATTGTATTAAAAATTCTGTTTTCAAAACTTATAAATAGACTTCTTGTCCGGCTGTTTGAGCGATTGCTTTAGCCGGACAAGTTTTGATGCTTGGGTGAGGTTAGGCTGAGTAAAATTTAGCGCGCAGCCTCAAAATGAGATTTTGCGGTTTCTATATATTCAATGGCTTTAGCGATGCGTTTTTCTGAATTTGTGCCCTTAGCCACTTTCACAGCTTTACGAAGGAATTTCATACCTTGTCGAATGTGATCGACTGGATTTTGCCATACAGCGCTACGAGCTCGATCAAAAGCGCTATCCGCATGTTCAATTAATGAGGCAGCTTCAGAGGCTTTTCCCGCTTCGATGGCTTCAGTCGACTCAGAGATGGCTTGTTCCAAATAAAGCTGCTCTGCCGCGGCGACGGGGTTTGTAGAGATTACACAAACAGCTAGACCAAATATGAAGGAAATAATTTTTCGGTAGTTCATTCGTTTCTCGCTTTTCTTGAGGTGAGTGAAATTACTGATTTACCAGTGATTTGATCATGTATTTTGCTGAGTGTCCGTAGGACTCTAGCTCCATAGGCGAAATCTCATGGTTCGTGAGTTTAAATCCAAGCCGCTGCCAAGTAGGCTGCGTATCGTAGACAGAAGTGAGCGCTAGAAATGACAAATTATGATTGTAAGCGATCACCGTTAGTCTTTCAACTAATTGCTTTGCGGCTCCTTTGCCTCTAGCAATTTCTAATAATGCTAAATCATGGAGATACAGGCAATCAGCCAAAGCTATGGGGCTCAATGGCGCTTTATTGAGCTGTGGAATGTTAAATAATCGCCAGGGATGGGACAGGGCGTATCCAAATGAGACGTCTTCAGAGCACAAGAGCCAGCAACCCTCTGGAAAAAACTCAAGTTTGTTAACAATAACTTCTCTGCTTTCTGGAAGATGAGGGTGGATCTGACAAGAGATTTTATAAATATCCTCAAGATCAGAAGGTGAAGCCTGCCTCCAGTCTGGCATTATTTTCCCAAAGACTCCTTTTTGATCTCTAGCTCTAACCATTTTTCTTCCGCCGCACTAAGTTCTAAATCTATTTCCGTTAAAGACTGGGTTGCCATATTAAATTTTTCAGGATCGCGTTTATAAAGGTCAGAATCATCGAGTATCGATTGCAACTTTATTCTTTTATTGGTCAATTCCTCCATTTTTTTTGGCAGTTGTTCAAGCGCATGCTGTTCGTTGAATGTGAGCTTGTTTTTAACCGGAGGGCCCTCAATAGGCGGTTTAGCTGAGGCAATGTTTTTATTGGTTTGTTTCCTTTGCGAAATGGTCAAGTTACAGGGAGCCGTGACGCCGTTGCCGCGTTGGGACACCATATCGCTATAGCCTCCAGCATACTCAGTCCAATGACCAGAGCCTTCACTCATCAGCGTACTTGTTGCGATACGATCCAGAAAGTCACGGTCATGACTGACAAGGATCAGCGTTCCCTTATAGTCCGCAAGCATCTCCTCGAGTAGATCTAGTGTTTCTAGATCAAGATCATTAGTTGGCTCATCAAGTATAAGAAGATTTGAGGGTTTAGCTAATACGCGAGCAAGCATTAATCTGCCGCGTTCTCCGCCTGAAAGTTTTCCAATTGGCGTGCGTGCTTGTTCTGGCTTGAACAGAAAATCTTTCATATAGCCAATGACATGTCGCCGCTCGCCGTTTATTTCAACAGTATCCGAGCCGCCTCCAGTTAGGACGTCTTGAAGTGTTGTATCAGCTTTTAGGCTGCTCCGACTTTGTTCAAGCGTAGCCATTTCAAGGCCAGCGCCGAGTCGCAGTTTGCCAGAGTCTGGTTGAAGAGCACCCGTAAGTAGATTGACGAGTGTCGTTTTACCGGCGCCATTTGCGCCAACAATTCCAAGTCGGTCGCCACGTAAAATACGTGTAGTAAATTGATCGACAATCTTACGTGAACCAAAGGATTTGCATATATTAATGGCTTCGATGACAAGTTTTCCTGAGCTCTGAGCCTCGCTGACATCAAGCTTGACATCTCCTGTTGGCATAACGCGTTGGGATCTATCGGTGCGGAGTGTAAGAAGGTTTGAGAGTCTTTTTACATTACGCTTTCGTCTTCCTGAAACGCCATGTCGTAACCAATGCTCTTCAGCAACAATTTTACGGTCAATTTTGTGTTGCTGTTTTTCCTCTTCTTCTAATTCTTGATCTCTCCAGCTTTCAAAATGAGTGAATCCTCGGGAGAGATGACGCACGCGCCCTCGGTCAATCCATAAAGTCTCATTGGTCAATTTCTGTAAAAAGCTCCGGTCGTGACTTATTAGGACTAAAGCGCACCTAAGTTGACCGAGTTTTTCCTCAAGCCATAGGATTGTTGGTAGATCCAGGTGATTTGTTGGCTCGTCGAGTAACAAAATATCTGGTTGAGATACTAAATTACGCGCCAGCGCGACACGCCGCGCCTCTCCGCCTGAGAGATGGCTTGGATTTTCCGTTCCCGTTAAGCCTAATTCAATAAGTGTTCCTTGAGCTAAATGCGGGTCGTCGAGTGGGGAGAGGCCGGCTTCTACATAAGAAAGACTTGTCGAAAAGCCATTAAAATTTGGCTCTTGAGATAAATAGCGGAGGGATGCCCCAGGTTGGATGAAGCGCGAACCAGCATCTGCATCGATTTCTCCTGCGGCTATTTTGAGGAGCGTTGATTTCCCAGATCCGTTCCGGCCAACAAGACATAAGCGGGCTCCTGGCGAAACTGAGAAGTCAACTTCTTCGAGAAGGGGCTTGCCGCCGAGCGTAAGCATAATACCTTGAAGGCTTAAGAGCGGAGGCGCAGCCATATGTCTCGTCTAGAAGAGAGTAGTGTTAAATCAGATAGCTAGGCTTTTAGCTGCTTTGTGGATCATTTCGCAACAGTTGATTTGAGCGTTGGATTAATTGTCAGAAAAATACGTGTTATTATATTAGAAAAACTGGGTCTGTATAAATCAGCGCCGTGCACATTAATTAAGTGATGGCCAATAATTCAATATCCTGTCATTTCTAAATATCCAGTCCCTTGTGACGTGCCTGTAAAACTAATTGGTCCTTCCCAGTAAGGGAAGCTAACAGACATCCAGCTGTTGGGATTGAGGGGCGTGGTCTCAATCAAGAGGTGATGACTTAATATATTGACACGCCACCGAGTGGGTACGAGATGGCGATCTATTTTTGTTTCTTCTAGGGGCTCTAATTTAATTTCATTTGCAGTCAAGGCCGTCGTATCGCCATTGGGCATTATCCAATTACCCGAAAGATAGGTTAAATTTCCTCTAAGCCGAAATAGCATTACTTTTGAGCCATCCGAAAGATGCAACGAAAACCAGTCCCATCCCTTTTGGTCGGGCGCAAGAATTTGACTACTCCACTCACGATCCATCCAGCCTTGGCCGACAACATGAACTGAGCGCTTATTAATTTTTAATTCTCCATCAACCCGAAAAAACGGTTGGCTGTAATAGTAAGATGCCTGCCCCTGTTGAGATTTGAGGCTGTAACCAGCGACGCCTTGTAAAACGAAGGGCATAGTTCTCTCGAGGTGAAGGCGATAGGAAAAGTCATCTGCTGAAGCTGTTACAAGAGCTTTAGAAAAATTATTATCAAGTGCAGTAAATGACCAATCATCAATAAATGCATTGAAAGGGTCATTTTCGACCGCTGCTTGGCCAACGCCGCCTCTGGCTAGCGTCTCAGTATACAAGTGCTTATTTTCAGAGGTTATCGCGGCGTGTCCCATCCATATTGTGCGATCTTCCCAGCCGTTCCGCGTTAGAGGCTCTGAGGCATGTCGAAATAGCGTCCATTGGCATCCATACTCTTTTCCATCATCTCCGCGGAGATTTGTTGTTAAATACCACCATTCTGTTCTGAATTTTGTATGTGCGCCATGATCTTTGGGAAAAGTTATCTGTCCTCCAGGGATCGGCGTTTCAAATTCTTTTTTTTCTTGTGAAAGAAAATTCATATTTTCTTCCGAAAAAGCATTTGATGTAAGACAAATTAATAGCAGTGGTGGGGCAATGATATATTTAGCGCGCATCTGTGAACCCTTTTAATAAATCTATAGGTTTTGAGCGCGCGAGTTGAATGACGGGAACTAGGCTTGCCAAAAGCGCTGTCAGCAGTGAAGTGATGAAGACCATAAGCCAGTGCATCGGATAGATATGCATCGGCAATCGCCATCCAAAAGCAATGACATTGATGATTGTTACTAATCCCCAAGTAATAAAGATGCCCAGCGGAATTGCTACAAGCGCCACGCCGGCAGCAAATATTAGGATTCTTGCTAGCTCTATAGCCGCCAATCTTTGCCGGGAAACGCCAATTGCCCAGACGGGGGCGACTTGTCTGAGACGTAAATTACTGAGCGTGAGTAGGCTTGTGAATAAGGCGACTGCAGATACAATTAACATCAGTGTATTAAGCGCTCCAGTAATCATAAAAGTTTTTTCAAATATGCCTATGGAGATTTTTTTTACTTCTTCTTGATCAACGATGCGTATGATTTTCTCTCCATGTACAGCTTTCATTCTTGCCATGACCGATCCGGTGGAACGAGCTGCTACGCGTAGACTATAGTGTGTTCTGGATGCATCGGTAAAGTGAAGCGCTAATCGATCATGATCAATTCGAATCTGGCCTTTTGGATTGCCGTAGTCGGGAAAAATCCCTGCAATAGTAACCCGCCAATCCTTGTCGCCGGTTGGTAGGTTTAATACATCATCGATATTAATGTTTAAGCGTCGAGCTAATTGCTCACTAATCAAAATTGAGTCGGTTGAGTGAAGATTTTCCCAGACATTCTCTTTTGATGAAAGTAATGGAAAATGTCTAATGTAAGTATCGTGAAAAGTCATTCCCATGAGCTCTACAGGCTGATTTTCTATCAGCGTCTTCGCCCGCCATACTGGTAAAATTGCGTCAATTTCTCGATCGCTCTGTGCCCATGCTTCAATCTTGCGCGCATCATCAGCTGTTGCAGTCTCATAATAAATTTCAGCGATAAGTCTTTCATCTAGCCAGGCTAGAAATGTTTCTCTAAAGCCAGTTACCATGCCGCCAATGCCAATGTTGGCGGAGAGAGTCAATAAAAGCGCCATGAGCGCGAGCGAGAGCCCGGGAATCTCTTGTCGTCCATCGGCAAACAGCCAGCGTAGCAATGGTTGTTGGGATTGAGACTCTCCGACAAGGAGCAGTAGGGCAAGAATGAACGGCAATAACATTGCAGTTCCAACAAGACCGCATGCCATGAAGGCAAATCCACTGAGCAGATTTTTTCCTAGAGAATAGGTGATTACAGCAATGACAAGTGCTAAAAAAGCAAGCAGCGCTTGTCTTCCTAAATATTCATGATTGATCTCTCGCCAGGCGATAGGTTTTGCTACGTTTAGTACGGGAAGGCGCAGAGTTTTAATGAGACCGGCCGTATTTGCTAATAGAGCGCCGCTGCCAGCTATTGCAAAGGCGGAAAAGAACCAGTTTTTGTCGAGAGCAAGGCGACTAGAGATTTGAGCGCCATAGAGGCCTTCAAGACTCGCGGCAACATTTGGGAGAAGTTCTTGGGCGATGAGATATCCGCCTGTAACGCCGATAAGACCCGCTATTAGCGTAAAGGCGGCAATTTCGATTAACATACCAGATACGAGTAGATAGGCTGGCGCGCCAAGCGCGCGTAATGTTCTCAGGGTGGGGAGTCTTTGTTCAAAGGCGAGACCAACAGAAGCATTCACGATAAAAAAACCAACCACAAATGCAAGCATGCCAAATGCAGTTAAGTTAAGATGAAAACTATCTGTTAATCGCGTTAGGTCATTGCTATCATCGGACGCGACAAGCCTAAGAGAATTATTCGTTAATCTTGATACCTGCTCACTATCTAAGTTGTTTCTTTGATCGACGACTAATCGACTGAGTTTGCCAACGTGTGCGAGCGTATTTTGTGCGATGCCTATATCGGTTATGATGACACCAGGAGGAGCTGACGATAGAGGCTGTAGAGGAGGCAAGAGTATCCCGCGATCCGTCTTTAAGCGATCGCCAGACTTTGAGCCAAGCCCTTGCAATGTTTCCGGCGAGATGAATGCCTTTCCCTCTTTGTCAATGAGGTCGAAAGATGATTTTAAGCTATGGACTAATTCTAGCGACACATTTTTCGGCGTCGTTATAAGGTCGACACCAATAATTTTAAGCTCTTTTTTTTGAAAGTATATTCTGCCTTCTATTATAGGCGAAACTTTAACGCCTGAACGTCTCAAGCGAATAAACAAGTCTTGATTAAAATATCCGCCTTGTTGGGCTATAATATTTTGTGAGTTTCCTTGAGTAAAAATGGCTGCGGCTTGATTATAGCTGTTTCTAGCTTGCGTATTAAGCGCCTGGACGCCGCTCCACAAAGCGGTTGCGATACTTAAGCCCATTAATAATGTTACGAGGCTTGCGGGGTGTTTGCGCCAATGACTGAGTAGAGCCGCAAGAGACCAGAAGACCTGTTTCATGGGCAAGTTAACACGCCTGTTTCTAGACGGCACTGGCGTTGAAGGCGAACCGCCAGCCGCGCGCTATGTGTCGCCATGAGGAAAGCGCAGCCGGTTTCTTCTACTAACTCCAGTGTCAGGGCAAGAACGCTGTCGCCTGTCTTTTCATCTAAATTTCCTGTTGGTTCATCCGCAAGAAGCAAGCGAGGTTTTACAGCCAGTGCTCGGCCAACGGCTACACGTTGTTGCTGGCCTCCCGAGAGTTGCTCAGGATAGCGCGATGCGATCTGAGTTAATCCTAGCCGATGAGTGAGTTCTGCTAGCCAAGTGGGATCAAGGCGGTCTGCTAGTCTAGCCTGAAAGGCGAGGTTTTCGGCTACAGTGAGGCTTGCGATCAAGTTAAACTGCTGAAATACGAAACCAATTTTGTTGCGTCGTAGGGCGGCTTTTTCAGATTCCTTTAATTGGGTTATTTCCATCCGGTCTATGAGAATGCTGCCAGTGTCAGGGTCATCTAAAGCGCCGATGAGATGGAGCAATGTGCTTTTTCCGCTGCCAGACTCGCCCATCAGGGCGATAGTTGTGCGCGATTGGATTGCGAGACTAACCTTGTTGAGCACAAGAAGAGAGCCCTGGGGCGTTTCATAGGACTTTGTTAAATCCTGGATCCTAAGAATTTCGCCGTCTTCTTCAATTTTTAAGGTATGTGCTATAGTCAAACTTCCGCTCTTGATCTCAGAGAAGCCTATAAGGGGTGTAGTTTAGCTGCGTTTCGCTATGTCTCAGTCCATATACAACTTAGATGACAAATTGTCTCCGATATCCTTAAGAGCCGTCTCTGCAAGCAGGGAGAACGCTTGTTTAATTACTCTATGACAAAAGAAAACAGCCCCAGTCTTGGACATAATAATCCACAGACGAATAAACTATTTATACTTGCTATTATTTTATTTATCATTAGCGCTCTTAGCTTTTTTCTACCCTGGCTTATCGGCGGCGTTACGATTCCATGGGATGCTAAGGCGCATTTTCAGCCACAGTTTGTATTTCTTGCCCATGCTTTACATTCGGGTCAGTCGCCTTTTTGGACCCCCAATGTGTTTGCGGGCATGCCGCAAATTGCCGATCCACAATCCTTAATTTTTTCACCGTTCTTTTTGATTGCAGCAGCGCTCTTTCCAGACCCCTCATTTCGATTAGAAGACGCTATTATTTTTGCCATGCTGATCATGGGCGGACTTGCAGTGTTGGCTTATTTCCAGGATCGAGGCTGGAGTGCGGCAGGAGGGCTCGTTGCCTCGCTTATCTTTGCTTTGGGCGGCTCGGCGGCTTGGCGCATTCAGCATACTGGACAAGTAATGAGTTATAGCTGGATTCCGGTAGCTCTATGGTTATTGGCGCGCGCAATGGATCGTCGAACCATTGGCCTTGGGATTGCAACAGGCTTCATGGCGAGTTTTCTGCTTTTAGGCCGTGATCAAGTTGCTTTTCTTGGGCTTATCTTCCTCGCAAGCTATACTTTTTATCGTTGTTTTACCGATGACGCGCCGATTATTACAGCGCTTAATCCGCTTTTGAGCGCTGCGCTTGTTGGAGTGCTGCTCACCCTAGCGCCTCTCGTGCTAACTTATGAGCTGGCCAGTATCTCTAACCGTCCAGAGATCGACATTTTAGAGGCCTATAAAGGATCGTTGCCTCCAGGGTCCTTTCTGACATTGGTGAGCGCAAATATCTTTGGAACAAACGGCTTACTCGAAAAATTTTGGGGACCACCTTCATCGGCTTTTGGTACCCAAGACATATTTCTTGCGCGCAATATGACAAATGTCTATATCGGGCAGTTAGGGCTTTTTGTTTTAGTTTTTGCCGTGTGGGCGCGTTGTTTTATTGAAAAAGAAATTAGATTTTTTTTCGGCATGCTTGTCTTTTTTATTCTCTACGCTCTAGGGCGTTATACGCCAGCATTCAATGTTTTCTATCACATTCCGGGCGTTGATTTGTGGCGCCGCCCAGCAGACGCAACATTTCTTCTTAACTTCATATTTTCTATTCTTGTTGGCTATGGAATTTATAAGATTGAATACGGGAAAATAAAATTATCATTCAAAATCTTAGCCATTTTGCTGGTTTTTTTGTTTGGTGCGGCAATTTTTGTGTCGGTGCTAAAAAATCAACTAGCTGTCGCGTTGCCCGCAATTGGCGTTAGCTTTTTGCTAGCTCTTGTTGCGATAGGGTTGTTACTTTCTATTGATAATAAAAAAGCTAAAGAGCCAGCTCAACTGGTCTTGATCGCTTTTTTAGTAACGACAGATCTTTTTATTGGAAACGGACCAAATGAATCGACGGCCCTTCCTTCAGAAAATTTTGAGATATTGCGATCCGACTCACAAAATCCAGCGCTTAAATTTATACGTGATAAATTGAAAGAGAATAATCAGTCTGATCGACGAGATCGCGTTGAGTTAGCAGCGATTGATTTTCATTGGCCCAACGCCAGTATGGTTCATGGGCTTGATCATGATTTTGGTTATAACCCCATTAGACTAAAAGTTGTTGTAGAGGCTACTGGCGCAATTGATCACTTGGCGCTTCCCGAGCATCGAGAATTTTCTAAGTTATATCCCAAATATCGATCGCCACTTACTGACATGTTGGGACTGCGCTTTATCGCTACTGGCGTGCCTGTCGAGCAGATTGATAAAAATTATAAATCAGGAGATTTCGTAGAGCTTGAGCAAATAGGTAAAATTCATATTTATGAGAATAAAAATGCTTTTCCTCGCGCTCAAATCGTAAATTGCGCTTTGAGCGTTAGCTTCGCTCGCATGATTGATAGTGGCGACTGGCCCGAGGCGGACTATCGCGAAACAGTTTTGCTGGAGGAGCCGCCATTATGCCATCCGCATAAGAATTTACCTCCTGATAGCATGCGGGCGGAAATCGTCTCTTATAAAAATGATGATGTTTTAATCAAAACAACAGCCCCGGTCGGGGGAGGGTGGTTAGTGTTGTATGATGTTTGGCATCCTTGGTGGCGCGCGACAGTTGATGATGCGCCTGCCCCGATTTTGAGAGCTAATGTCATGTTTCGCGCTGTTGAAATACCAGAGGGTGCGCATCAGGTCCGGTTTCATTTTCACCCTGTTCTTGGCGCATTCAAGCAATTGGTGGGTGAGTAAAATTCATTTAGGCTATCCGAACATAGCTTTGATCAATTTTTGCGCCAGTATTGAGTCCTTGGTGGAGCGTTGTTGTTAATCCTAGCGAGCGGGCTTCTTCAGTGATTTGCTCTAAAATAATGCGTGCCGAAATCTCGCTTTCCGTGAAAGCAAAGCCGGTTGGACCCCAGGATGTTTGTCCCAGCCCAGCAGCTCCCAGCCCTCCCATGCGCATGATGAGACGCTCTACTCTCTTGCTGGTGTAACGACTATTTTTTTGAGCAGGGGAAAAATAATCGCCGACAATCTCTTGAATGCGCGTGAGGGCTGCGCCAAACGGCGCAAATTCTTTTTCGGCCAAGGCCGGCATGAGTTTCATCAATACCAGGCGACAAATTTCTCCGCTTGC
>Ga0194120_10005271_pt1 | contig 19204 bp, 20 predicted proteins | sample TA2MahCa65mmetaG_FD_148642 | JGI IMG/M metagenome (GOLD analysis project Ga0194120, IMG submission 148642) | Freshwater microbial communities from Lake Tanganyika, Tanzania - TA2015019 Mahale Deep Cast 65m | ecosystem: Environmental > Aquatic > Freshwater > Lake | place: Tanzania: Lake...
CTGGTCGAGCAGCTTGTTGGTGTTGTTGAGCTGTTGCAGCGCGACCATCGCGCTGACGTTGGTGTTGACGGAAAGGGCGGGCATGGCAAGGTTCTCCTCTGTCGTGCCCACCGCTTCGCAAGCCGCGTGCCAGATTCACCAAGTCAAGCAAGGCATTGAATTTGTTGAATATATTGGATTCTTCCTGGAACGGCCGCCGGCCTCCGGGCGCGGCGCCCGGCAGGTTTTGCCGAGAACAGGTCGGAATCGTCCCGTCATAGGGCCCGGGACTGCCTAGACCGCGATCGGTTCCTTGGGAATCGCGGCCGCGATTCCCAGGAACCGTGAATCGCGGTCCAGGGCGGGATACGAGGGCATGATTCACGATCTGTCCTGAACCACATGGTTCAAGACTGACCGATCATGCCCTAGGAAACGCGCGTATCCCGCTCAGGACTTGGGTTGACTGCTTGGATAGATCGCGCGCGCAGCGCCATGTCGTGCCGCCGCCATAGTAATAAGGTGTGCGCCCAAAACAAAACGGGAGGCCGCGACGGCCTCCCGTTCGAGCCCGATTCGTTCGGCTACTGGGCGCGGCCCAGCGCGCGTGCCAACAGCATGTAGACCTTGCCGACGTCGGCCGAAAGGAAGGTCGCGGTCAGCAGGTCGTGATGCTCGTAGGTCTTGGCCTGGTCGATCAATTTCTCGAACTGCCCCATGAAGCGCAGCACATAGTCGCGGAATTCGCGATCCTCTTCGTAGCGCTGCTTGATCGAGCTCATGGTGTAGACGTCCTTCGAGCCCAGGATGCGGCGGGTGAAGGCACCGCGGTCGCCGCGGTGGTAGCGCCGCCAGTCGCTCTCGTCCAAGTCCTTTTCGATCATGCGGGCGATGTCGATCGACAGCGAGTGCAGCGATTCGACCACGAACGCGGCCGGCCGAAGGAAGCCCTCGGCCACCGCGTCCGACCGGTTCTTGGCCAGGCGATCGGCCTGGGAGGCGGCGTCCTCGGCGGCGCGCTGCAGGTCCTGGGTCTGGGTCTGGAAAGTGGCGGCCGATTCCCGCACCTTGCCGGCGACCCGGTCCGAGGCCGAAACCAGCTCTTGCACCCGGTGCCACAGCGCCTCGTCCAAGGTCTTGGCCTGGGCCTCGGCCTGGGAGGTGGCGGAGTTGACCTCGCGCGCGACCCGGGCCAGCGAATCCGACACCGCCTCGACCGCGCGCATGGTCTCGAGCGTGGTCTTGTTGACGTCGCCCAGCTGGGTCTGGACCGCGCGCGAGGCGGATTCCAGATCCGAGGCGATGCGCCGGGCGGTCTCGTCGACCTGATCGCCGCGGCGGGCGAAATTGTCGCCCGACTCGGCCAAGCGGTCGACCGCCTGGGTCGACTGCACGGTCAGGGTTTCGGCCTGGCGGCGCAGCAGATCGGCCACGGCGTCGATCTCGGCCCCGGCCCGTTCCGACACCGTCGACAGCTCGTGGGTGCGACGGCGCAGCGTCTCGCCGGCGGCGGCAAGCTGGGATTGGGAGGTGTCCGAAAGCCCGGTCATCTCCTGCGCGCGGCGATTGAGGATCGCGGCCGCGCCCTCGACCAGCGCCGAGGCCTGATGCGAGGCAGCGGTCAGCTCGCGCAGCCGGTCGCGCAAGGAATCTCCGGCGGCGCCGAGCTGGATGCCGGCGCGTTCGGCGGCGCCGTCGATCTCCTTGGCGCGTTCGCGCAAGGAATCGCCGACCCCGCTCAACCCGTCGAGCGCGCGACCGGCGGCCTCGCCGACATGGTCGGCCGAGCGCTGCAGATCGTCGCCCACCCGCCGCAGCCCGGCGCCGGCGCGATCCGCCGCCACCACCGCCTCCTGGGCGCGGCTTTGCATGACGTCGCCCACCGCCTGCGCCTGCGACAGCGCGCGGTCGGCGACCTGGGTCATCTCGTCGGCGCGGCGGCGCAGCGATTCCGACACGCTTTCGATCTGCTCGATCGAGCGATGCCCGGTCTGGGCCAGCTCGTCATGGCGCGCCTTGAGCGCGTCGCCGGCGCCACCGAGATCGCCGACCACGCGGCTCGAGACCTGGGTCAGGTCGGCGGCGCGGGATTCGAGCGCGGCGCCGACGGCGTTGACGTCGGCCACGGTCTTGTTGGCGAGCTGGGTCATCTCGACGCCGCGTCCACGCAGCGCCTCGCCGATGCCGGCGATCTGGGTGGCGGCGCGGGCCGCCGCCGCGCCCAGTTCGCCCGCGCGCTGGCGCATGCCCTCGGTGGCGTCGCGCACCTCGGCCGCCGAGCGGTCCGAGGCCTCGGTCATCTCGCGCGACTGCTGGCGCAGCGCGGCCGACAGCGAATCGATCCGGCCGGTGACGCGCTCGGCGGATTCGGCGATGTCGCGCAGGTCCTGGCGCAGCACGGTGCCGAGCGAGGTCAGCCGCACGCCGGCCTTGTCGGTGGCGGCGGTCAGCGCCTGGGCGCCCTGCTCGAGCGAGCCCGACACGGCGCGGATCGCGGCCGAGGCCCGGCCGGCGGTCGAACCCAATTCGCCCGACTGGCGTTCGACCGCCAGCTTGACGGTTTCGAGGGTGGCGGCGGCCTCGGCGACCTGGCGCGTCATCTCGCCCAGCCGCGCCTGCAGCGCCTCGCCCAACTGGCCGACCCGGCCCATCGCCTGATTGGCGGCGAGGTCGAGCCGCTCGGTGGTCTGGGCCAATTCCTCGCCCACGCCGCGTACCCGTGCCTGGGTCTGCTGGGCGGCGCCGGCCATGTCGGCGGCGCGCTGGCTCAGCACCTCGCCCAGCGCCTTGGTCTGGCGGATCGAATCCTCGGTGGCCGAGGCGAAATCGGCGACCCGGGCGCGGATCGTGCCGCCGACCGAGTTGAGATGGTCGACCATCGATGCCGAGGCGCCGCCCAGCGTCTCGACGTGTCGGCGCAGTTGTTCGCCCACCAGCGCCACCTGCTGGGCGACATGGTCCGAGGTGGTGGTCAGTTCGCGCGCCTGTTGGCGCAGCGACTGGTCGCCGATCTCGGCCTGCGCCGCCACCAGCTTGGTGATGTCGGCCAGGCGTTCGGCCTGGCGCGAGAGCATGTCGTGCAGGCCGCGCAGGGTCTCGACCTGGGCCGCGGCCTGTTCGGAGCGGGCCTGGATGGCCTCGGCGTTGACCGACAGCGCGCCGCCGATCTCCTTGGCGCGCACCAGCGCCTGATCGGAAGCGCCGAGCAGGACCTGGCTTTGGCGTTCGAAACTTTCGCCGACCTGGCCGACCCGGCTTTCGGCGCGCGCCGCCATTTCCGACAAATCGTCCGACCGCCGGCGCAGCGCGGCACCGACATCGTTGAGCGACTGGGTGACGCGGTCCGAGGCGCCGGCCAGTTCCGACAGCTGGGCCGAGAAGGATTCGCGGACTTCATGCAGCCGCTTGACCGAATGGTCCGAGGCCGCGGACAGTTCGCGCGCCTGGATCTGCACGGCCTCCTCGACCACCTTGGCGCGCGAGCCGACATAATCGGTGACCTGGGCCAGGGTGTCGGACTGGCGCTGCAGGCCCTCGGTGATGCGCTGGGTCTGCAGCGCCGCGCGCTCGGCGATTTGGGCCAGGGCGTCGGAATGGTGGCGGAAGGAATCGCCCAGGCCCTGGGCGCGCTCCATCGCCTGAAGGCTGGAACGCGACAGCGCGTCGGCCTGCTCGGACAGCACCGACTTCATGTCGCGCAGCTGCGTCGCCGCGCGGTTGGCGGCGGCGGTCAGTTCGTCGGCGCGCTCGCGCAAGGACAGTTCGACGTCGCGCGTGCGCACCGCGGCGTCGGCCGAGACCTCGCTCATGCGATCGACCGATTCGCGCAGCACGCCGGCGATCTCGCGCGCCCGCTCGGCGCTGGCGTCGACCGTGTCGGCCAGGGTCTTGGCCTGCTCGGACAGCAGTTCGCGGGTCTCCTTGGCGCGCGCCAGCGCCTGTTCGGAGCGGTTGCCGACCTCGGCCGGCTGCGCCGCCAGCAGGGTCTCGATGTCGCGGCTCTGGCCGCCGATCTGATCCGCCATGGCCTTGAGTTCGTCCTGACGGCGGGTCAGGGCCTCGGTCATCGAGGCGATGCGGCCTTCGATGTCGGCCGTCAGCTTCTGCAGGTCGCCGACGCGCTGGCGCAGCAGCCCGTCCATGGTCTCGACTTGGGTCAGCGCCTGGACCGAAGCGCCGGTCAAGTCGTGGGCCTGGCGGCGGAGGGATTCGGTGATGGCGCGCACGCGTTCCTCGGCGCGCTCGGAGGGGTAGGTCAATTGGGCAAGGAAGCCGCGCACGGTCGATTCGCCGGACTGAAGCATCGCGCCGCGGCCGTATTGGGCCAAGACCAGCCACAACAGCGCCGGCGGCGTCACCACGCCCGCGGCCAGCCCGCCGAACTCGGACGGCAGCAGCGTCGCCAAACCCTCGAGCCCGATCGAATTGGCGACGAAGGCCACGCACAACGCGCCCCACAGCACGGTCAGCGTCAGGCCGAGCCAATAGATCGGCGGCGCGCGGCGCCAGAGGCTGGGCTTGGGCTCGACCAGGGACTGCGCCGCGCGGTCGGTGGCGGCTTCGGCTCCGGCGCGCTCGGCGTCGTAAGCGAGGGTGATATGCGGCGTGTCGCGCTTGTCGACCATGGCGGACCTCGTTCAGGCAATGCCGGTCGCGGGCGCCAGATGCCCCGCCGGCAATCGAACGTTATCGCAATGCCCGCCGGGCCACCAGGAAAAAAGCGAACGAACTCAAAAGGTTATTTCTTCTTCCCGGCGGGCGAGGGGCTGGACGCAGGCCCGGGTGTAGGCGCCGGTTTGGCCGCGGCCTGGAATTCCTCGATCGCGGTCTGGGTCGCGTCCGAGAGCATGCGGAAGATTTCCGTGTTCGACTTGGCCGCCATCTCGCCGATTTCGCGCATCGCCGCCAATGCGTTCTCGAAGGATTTGCGCGCCAATTCGGCCTGCTTGGCGCCGGCATTGCCGGCGTTGGCGCCGGTTTCCAGCCCTTGGCTCGCGCTTTGGAAATCGGCCATGGCCTGGCGCATGAGTTCGGCCTGGCGTTGGGCTATGGCCTGCGCGGCCTCGACCGCCTGGCGATTGCAGGCCGCCATCAATTCCAGATTGCGCTGCTGGATCTGCATCAGGCGGTTCATGTCGAAGCCGCCCATGTCCTTGGCGTTCAGCAGCTTGGCGAAATCCGACCCGGCCCAGAGATTGCCGAATTCGGGGGCGAAGAAATTGAAAGGCGGTTTGCCGCTCATGCGGGCCTCCGTTCGGGCGCGGGTTCGGTCAGCCGGCCGAACCAGGCCAGCGCGGACTCTGCTTGGCGCAGCCGTCGGTCCAGCGCCGCCATGGTCGGCGCCAGATCCGGACTGTCGTCCTCGACGAAACGGCGCAGCACACCGACATAGACCGCGCCGGCCAGCAGGCCCGCGGCCAGTCCCTTGGGCGAGCGCGGCGCGAAACCGGCCGCCTCGACCGCCTTGCCCATGGCGCGTCCTACGCCGCGCGCGCCCAAGGCGCTTTCGCAAGGCCGCCGCGGCGCCTCGTTCAGCACCGACTTCAGGCCCGGGCGATAGGGCGCCAACGCCTCGAACCGCCGCATCAGCACCTCGAACAGCCGATCCCGCCAGGGCAGTGCCGGATCGGCGGCTTCGCCCGCGATCATGGCGCGATCGGCGCGTGCCGCCAGCGCCGCCACAATGGCGCGGCGCGAGCCGTGGCGCTCGGCGACTTGTTCGGGACGAAGCTTGGCGCGGCGGGCGACGGCCTCGGTCGTGACCGTGCCCCAGCCCTCGGTCGCGGCAAGGTCCATCGCCGCGCGCAGCACGCGGTCTTCGACCGTGTTCTTGTTCCGCTTGGTCCTTCGCGCCATGAGCGGATGATAGGCCCGGAGGTACCCGGGCTGCAACCGCGGCTCAACCGCCGGGCTTGGCGTAGAGATCCTTGAAGCGTTCGCGCAGCAGGTTCTTCTGCACCTTGCCCATGGCGTTGCGCGGCAATTCGTCGACGAACAGCACGCGCTTGGGCTGCTTGTACTTGGCCAGCCTGCCGTCCAAGGCCTTGAGCACCTGGGCTTCGTCGATCGCGGCGTCCTTGGCGCGGATCGCCACCGCCGTCACGCCTTCGCCGAAATCGGGATGAGCCAGGCCGATGACGGCGCTTTCGACGATGCCGGGCAGGGCGTCGATCTCGCCCTCGATCTCGATCGGATAGACGTTGTAGCCGCCCGAGATCACCAGGTCCTTGGCGCGGCCGATGATGTGGATGTAGCCGCGCGCGTCGCGCTTGGCGACGTCGCCGGTGACGAAGAAGCCGTCGGGCCGGAACTCGGCCTTGGTCTTCTCGGGCATGCGCCAATAGCCCTTGAAGACGTTGGGCCCGCGCAGCTCGATCACGCCGACTTCGTCGGTGCCGAGCGCGCGGCCGCTGTCGGGATCGGCGATGCGGACCTCGATGCCGGGCAGGGGGAAGCCGACCGTGCCCGGGATGCGCTCGCCGTCATAGGGGTTGGAGGCGATCATCCCGGTCTCGGTCATGCCGTAGCGTTCGAGGATGGCGTGGCCGGTGCGCTGGGCGAAGGCACGATGGGTCTCGGCCAGAAGCGGCGCCGAGCCCGAGACGAACAGCCGCATATGCGCGGTCGCCGCTTGCGTCAACCCGGGATGGTCCAGCAGCCGGGTGTAGAAGGTCGGCACGCCCATCAGCGCGGTCGCCTTGGGCAGCAGCGCCAGCACCTGGTCGGCATCGAACTTGGCGAGGAAGATCATCGAGGCGCCGGCGAACAGCACGACATTGGTGGCGACGAACAGGCCATGGGTGTGGAAGATCGGCAGCGCGTGCAGCAGCACGTCCTTGCCGGTGAAGCGCCAATATTCGGTCAGCACCTGGGCGTTCGAGGCGAGGTTGTCATGGGTCAGCATCGCCGCCTTCGAGCGCCCGGTGGTGCCCGAGGTGTAGAGGAACGCCGCCAGATCGTCGCCGCGCCGCGGCACATCGGCGAAGGACTCGCTTTGGCGCGCGACCAGATCCATCAAACTGCCTTCGCCCTTGGCGCCCAGGGTCAGGCAGAACTTGACCCCGCGCTTGATCGCCAACGCCGCGACCTCGGCCGCGATCGCCGGCCGGCAAATCACCAGCGCGGGCTCGGCATCGCCCAGGAAGTAGTCAAGCTCGGTCAAAGTGTAGGCGGTGTTCAACGGCAGGAACACTGCGCCCGCCCGCAAACAGGCGAGGTAGACCAGGGTCGCCTCGGGCGATTTGTCGACTTGCAGCGCGACGCGATCGCCCGGCCCGACGCCGCTGGCGACCAGCGCGCCGGCCATGCGCGCGCTTTCCAGCAGCACGTCGCCATAGCTCATGCGGCGGCCCTCGGGCGTCGTCAGGAACACGGTGTCGGACGCCGGCATGCGGGCGCGGATGGCGGAAAACATGTCGCTCATGAAGGCGCTATAGAACGCGGTCGGTGAGCGCGGTCAACCGCCAAGAATCAGCCGGCCAATTCGCGCGAGCGCCGCGTCGCTGCCGCCACCGCCCGGGTCATCAGGGGCGCAAGCCCGTCCGACGCCATCAGCACCTTGAGCGCGGCTTCGGTGGTGCCGGCGGGCGAGGTGACGTTCTTGCGTAGCTGTTCGGCGCTTGCGGGCGAAAGGCGCGCCAATTCGCCGGCGCCGATGACGGTGGCTCTCGCCAGCCGCATCGCCAGCCCGGCTTCCAGTCCCGCGGCGATGCCGGCCTGGGCCAGGGTCTCGATCAAAAGGAAGACATAGGCCGGACCCGAGCCGGAAACTGCGGTGACGGCATCGATCAGGCCCTCATCCTCGACCCAAGCGGTCTCGCCGACGGCCCCCAGCAAAGACTCGGCCAAAGCCCGACCCGAGCCGCCGACCGCGGCATTGGCGGCCATGACGCTGAAGCCGCGACGCACCGCGGCCGGGGTGTTGGGCATGGCGCGGACGATGCGCGCGCCCGCGCCCAGCGCGCGCTCGAAATAGGCGATGGTCTTGCCGGCGGCGATCGACAGGACCAGCGCGCCCTTGGCGGCAAAGCGGCCGCAGGCCGGTGCCGCCGCGTCCATCGCCTGCGGCATGACCGCGATCAGCACCACTTGTGGCTGAAACGCGGCCGGCACGGTCTCGACCGTGGGATGTGCTGCGACTCCCAATTTGCGGACCGCCTCGGCGCTGGCGATCAAGGGTTCGACCACAGTCACGGCCGCGGCGGGCATGCCGCGATCCAGCCAACCGGACAGCAAAGCTCCACCCATCTTGCCGCAACCGACCAACAGGACCGGGCCGGCCAGGCCCGGGAATGCGCTCATGCTTCGCCCGCGGTCTCGAGCATCACCGCGGCGATGGCTTCGGTCACCGACTTGCCGCCCCAGACCACGAACTGGAAGGCGGGATAGAAGCGCTCGCAGATCCGCAGCGCCTCTTCGATCACGCCGGTGATGGCGGTGGCCGAAAGCGGCGCGTCGTCGCCGGCCAGGAAGGTATAGCGATAGAGCGGCGGGCCGGAATCGGCGCCCAGTTCGAAATGGCCGATCCACAATTGCTCGTTGATGTGGCCGATCAGGCTGTAGACCTGGGAGCGTTTGGCCTCCTGCACCTTCATGTCGAAGGCGCAACAGACCTGCAACGCGCTTTTCTCGTCGTTCCAGGAGAACCACATCTGGTACTCGCAATAGGAACCGGCCACGCCCACCGCCAATTCGTCATCCTCGTGGCGATCGAACGGCCAATGCTGGTCGGCAATGATGCGCTCGACCAGATCGAGCGGGTGACCGGCGCTTTCGGCTGCCGGCAGGCTCAGTGCGGTCATGGCAAGCTCGCTAGAATTGGGGCGATGCGGGGGGCGAGTCGCGAATCGGAATCTCGCGACATATAGTGGAGCAGACCATTCTGACCCCCCATATATGGATAATTGACAGATTCGGACTCGGGGCGCAAGCCTTGCCCCCGGAATAGCGGCGTGTTAGTCGGTCCCTCGCCATGAGCGCGCATTCTCCCTTGGTCGGCGTGTCGGGCTGCGTGCGCAGCATCAACGACTTCCCTTTCCACGCCGTGCATGAGCGCTATCTGACGGCGTTGCGCGACGGTGCGGACTGCATGCCGCTGATCGTCCCAGCCCTGGGGGCGGACGAGATCCCCAACTTGCTGTCGCGGCTCGATGGCCTCTTGCTGACCGGCAGCCCGTCCAATGTCGAACCCGACCACTATGACGGCCCCGCCTTTCGGCCCGAAACCTTGCGCGATCCGCAGCGCGACTCCACCACGCTGCCTTTGATCCGCGCCTGCATCCAAGCAGGCATTCCGGTGTTCGCGATTTGCCGTGGGCATCAGGAGTTGAACGTCGCCTTGGGCGGATCGCTGCATCAGCATCTGCACGAACTGCCGGGGCGGATGGATCATCGCCGCGATCGCAGCCTGCCGCGCGAGCAGGGCTACAAGCCGCGGCACTGGGTCGAATTGGTCCAGGGCGGGCTGCTCGAACGCCTGACCGGCGAGCGGCGAGTGCTGGTCAACTCGCTCCATGCCCAGGGCATCGAGCGGCTGGCGCCGCGGCTGGCAGTCGAGGCGATGGCCGAGGACGGCACCGTCGAAGCGGTACGGGTGACGGACGCGCGCGGCTTCGCGCTGGGCGTGCAATGGCATCCCGAGGCGCTGGTGGCGGACAGGAACCCGGTGTCCTTGGCGCTGTTCGAGGCCTTCGGCGCCGCTTGCCGGGCCAGGGCGCTGGGCCAGGCCCGCGCCGCCTGAGCGGCCGGCGCCCAATGGACGCGATCGCCGAACTGAGAGGTTTTTTGGCCGATGCCAGGCGGGTGGTGTTCTTCACCGGCGCCGGCATCTCGACCGAATCCGGCATTCCCGATTTCCGCAGCCCGGGCGGCGTCTGGAGCAAGATGAAGCCGATCATGTTCGACGAGTTCGTCGGCAGCGAGGACAAGCGCCGCGAGGCCTGGACACGGGTGTTCTCGGGCGCGGCCGGCTGGGTCGGCGCCAAGCCCAATGCCGGGCATTTCGCCGTGGCGCGGCTGGTGGCCGAGGGCAAGGCGTCCTGCGTCATCACCCAGAACGTCGACAACCTGCACCAGGATTCGGGCGTGTCGCCCGGGCAAGTGGTCGAGCTGCACGGCAATGCGACCTACGCCAAGTGCCTGGATTGCGGCTTGCGCCACGAACTCGAGGTGCTGAAGCAGAGCTTCCTCGGCCGCGGCGAAATTCCGCGCTGTCGGGAATGCGGCGGCTTGGTCAAGACCGCCACCATTTCTTTCGGCCAGGCCATGCCCGAGGAGCCGATGGCGCGTTCGCGGATCGAGACCCTGGCCAGCGATCTGTTCGTCGTGCTGGGCTCCTCGCTGGTGGTCTATCCGGCGGCTGGTTTTCCGATGTTGGCCAAGCGCAACGGGGCGCGCCTCGTGATCGTCAATCGCGAGCCGACCGAGCAAGACGGACTTGCCGATCTGGTGATCAACGACGGCATCGGCAAGGTGATGTCGGCCGTGGCGCCGGCCAACTGATGTCGACCGCGCCTCCGGCCGACGAAGCGGCGCTGCTGACCCGCTTCCAGGAACTCGGCATCGCCTACACGCTGCATCGCCACCCGCCGGTGCATACGGTCGAGGAAAGCCGCAGGCTGCGTGGCGACCTGCCGGGCGGGCATTGCAAGAACCTGTTCCTCAAGGACCGCAAGGACCAGTTGTGGCTGGTGGTGACGCTGGAGGAGGCCAAGCTCGACCTCAAGCGTCTGCCCGAGCGCATCGGCGCCCAGCGGCTGTCCTTCGGTTCGCCCGAATTGATGCGCGCCGTGCTGGGGATCGAGCCCGGCGCGGTCACGCCCTTCGCCCTGATCAACGACCGCGAGCGCAAGGTGCGGCCGGTGTTCGACAAGGCGATGCTGGCGGTCGATCCGCTCAATTTCCACCCGCTGCACAATGCGGCATCGCTGGCGATCGCGCCCGGCGATCTGCTGCGCTTCGCCCGCGCCTGCGGCCACGAACCCAGGGCGCTTGACGTGGCGGGGGGTGGGTGACCATCTATGCGGTCGATGCGGCAAGGAGTCGAGTGATGGAAGGTATGATCGGCCGGTTGGGTGGCCAGGGCGCCGCCGCGGGCGGAGCGGCCGGGGGCGACGATCTGGTCAAGGACAGCGACACGCGGCGCTTCGCCGCCGACGTCATCCAGGCCAGCCTCAAGCAGCCGGTGCTGGTCGATTTCTGGGCGCCGTGGTGCGGGCCCTGCCGCACGCTCGGGCCGCTGATCGAGAAGGTGGTGCGCGCCGCCGCCGGCAAGGTCAAGCTGGTCAAGATCAACGTCGACGAGAACCAGCAGCTGGCGGCGCAGCTGCAGATCAAGTCGATCCCAGCGGTCTACGCATTCAGCCAGGGTCAGCCGGTCGACGGCTTCGTCGGTGCCTTGCCCGAGGCGCAACTGCGCGCCTTCGTCGACCGCGTGGTCGGCGGCGGCGTGTCGCCGATCGAGGAGGCGCTGGCGGCCGCCAAGGAGGCGATGGAGCGCAAGGCCTGGGCCGAGGCGGCGCCGATCTTCGCCGAGGTCCTGCAGCACGACGCCGCCAATGCCGCGGCCATCGCCGGGCTGGCGCGCTGCTATCTCGAAAGCAACGACCTCAAGCGCGCCAAGGCGGTGCTGGACAAGGCTCCGGCCTCGCTGGCCGAGAACGCCGACGTCTCGGGCGCGCGCGCGGCGCTGCAATTGCGCGAGGAGGCCGGCAAGGCTGCCGGCCAGCTGGCCGAACTCGAGGCGCGGGTCGCGGCCGACGCCAACGACCACCAGGCGCGGTTCGATTTGTCGGCGGCGCTGGTCGCCTCGGGTCGCCGCGAGGAAGGCATCGACGCCCTGATCGAGATCATCAAGCGCGACCGCAAATGGAACGACGACGGCGCGCGCAAGCAGCTCTTGAAGCTGTTCGAGGCCTTCGGCGCGGCCGACCCGCTGGTGGCGGTGGGAAGGCGCAAGCTGTCGGCGGTGCTGTTCCGGTAGCGGGCGGAGGCGGACCGTGAGCGACGTCGATCCGCGCTTCGACCAACTGCCGCGGACGATTCCGATCTTCCCGCTGACCGGCGTGCTGCTGTTGCCGCGGGGGCGGCTGCCGCTCAACATCTTCGAGCCGCGCTATCTCGCCATGCTGCGCGACGCCATGGGCGGCGAGCGGGCGATCGGCATGGTCCAGCCGACTCGCCCCGGCAGCGACATGGCGGCCAAGCCCGAGGTCTACCGCGTCGGCTGCGTCGGCAAGGTGGTCGAGTTCAACGAGACCCAGGACGGCCGTTTCGCGATCGCGCTGACCGGCCTGTGCCGGTTCGAGATCGTCGAGGAGTTGACGGTGGCCACACCCTATCGGCAGGTGGTCGCGGCCTATGCCCGCTTTCGCGCCGACATGCAGCCGGGGCTGGGTCCGCCGGGCGAGCGCAGCCGCATGCTGCGGATCGTGCGGCGCTATTTCGAGGCGCGCGGCATCGGCCTCGATTGGAAGGCGGTCGAACGCGCGCCCTCGGACGCGCTGGTCGACGCGCTGGCAATGATGTGCCCGTTCTCGCCGGGCGAGAAGCAACTGCTGCTCGAGGCCGATCGCGGCGAGCGGCGGACGCGCGCGCTGCTGTCGCTGATGGAGATGGCGTCGCTGGCCTATGTCGGCGGCGCCGCGCCCGACAAGGCGCTGCAATAGCCGAACGGAGGAGGCACGTGCCCGAGATCGATCCCAAACTGCTCGAGATCTTGGTTTGTCCGCTGACCAAGGGACCGTTGAGCTACGACCGCGCCAAGCAGGAGCTGGTCAGCGAGCGTGCCGGCCTGGCCTATCCGATTCGCGACGGCATCCCGATCATGCTGGCCGAAGAGGCCCGCAAGCTGAAAGACAAGACGTGACCGAGGCGCCGACGCCGACCGAGCTTCGGCTCGACAAGGCGGCCAAGACCCTGACCGTCGAGTTTTCGGACGGCGCCAGCTTCGTGCTGCCGGCCGAGTATCTGCGCGTGCGCAGCCCCTCGGCCGAAGTGCGCGGTCATGGGCCGGGGCAGGAGGTCACCGTCGCCGGCCGACGGCATGTCGGGATCATGAATCTCGAACCCGTCGGCCATTACGCCGTGCGCATCCTGTTCGACGACCTGCACGATACCGGCATTTACAGTTGGGACTATCTTCACGAGCTCGGCCGCAACCGCGAGCGCTATTGGTCCGACTATTTGACGGCGCTGAAGGTCCGGGGCCTTAGCCGCGATCCGAAGGCGCCCAGCCGGTCAAACTGACGATCTCGAAACTGGCGTGGATGCGGCCGTCGGGTCCGGCATGTTCGCGGCCGTAGGCTGACAGCGCGGCCGCCAGGACGTCCCGCCGCAAGCCGCCATGACGGCGCGCGGTCAAAGCATTGCCTTCGCCCATGCCGCGCAATTCGCGCAGCAGCGCCAGCGGTTCGGCATAGGTCGCGACGATGGTCTCGGTATCGGCCACCGGCATGGCGAACCCGGCGCGCTGCAGCAGGGCCGCCCCGTCGCGCGGATCGAGCCCAGGCGCCACGCGCGGCGACAATCCGCCCGCGACCGCGATCTCGGCCTCGGCCAGCGCCTGTCGCAGCTCCCCCAGCGTTGCTCCACCATAGAGCGCCGCCACCAGCAATCCCTCGGGCTTCAGGCAGCGCCGAATCTGCGCCAGTGCCCCCGGCAGGTCGTTCACCGCCGACAGCCCCAACGCGCTGACCACCAGATCGAAACTGGCTTCGGCGAAGGGCAGCGCCTCCTCGTCGGCGACGACCCGCAGGCCGCCGGCGCCGGACAACATCGCCGGCGACAATTCGCATTGCACCAGGCGCTCGATCCCGAATCGCCCGGCCAGCAGACGGCCGAGACCGCCGCTGCGCGCGCCGAGATCGAGCGCGGTCGGGAAGCCGCGTCGTACCGGCTCGATGCGCTCGATCAACCGCCGGCCGACTTCGGCATGAAGGAAATCGTGATTGCCGTAGATCTTCGCCGCGCGATCCCGCCTGCGGCGCACCAGCCGGCGGTCGAAGACGAGCGGCGGTCCGGCCATGCGGCCCGGCTCAGGCGGCGGGCGGGCGGGCCCGTTCGCGTTCGGCCTCGGCGGCGTGGCGCGCCGCCAACTCGGCCTTCATCGCCGCCACCCGCGCCTTGCCACGGCGATGCGCGGTGTAAAGGATGATCGTCACCACCACGAACACGCCCAGCATGACGAAGCCGAAATCGTTGGCGATCTCCTCCAGCAGTTCCTGGAAGGCGACGCCCAACAGATAGCCGGTGCCGGCGAAGACCAACACCCAGACCGTCGCGGCGATCAGGTTGAGGACGAAGAAGCGCTGCCAGGCGATGCCCGAGGTGCCGCAGGCGAAGGACGAGACGTTGCGGATGCCGTAGATGAAGCGGAACGACAGGACGAACCAAATATCGTAACGACGCAGATAATCGAGCGCGACTTCGACATTGGGTTCCCATTTGGGGAAACGCGCCATCAGCTTGGGTCCGAAATGCCGCCCCAGCCAGAAATAAAGCTGATCGCCGAGGAAGCTGCCCAGGCCGGCGGTCAACATCAGGCCCCAAAGGTTGAGCATGCCCTGCGCCGCCGCGGCGCCGGCGAAGATCACGAATGTCTCGCCTTCGAAGAACGCCCAGACGAAGGAGACGACGTAGAACCAATCGCGATGGTCGGTGATGAGCTGCTGGATATCCATTGGCGCCGGCCGTTGTAGCAGGCCGGGCGACGGGCGCAACAGCAATCGGGCGGCTTGACCGGAGGGGTCCGGCGACGCTCAATGGCCGGATGGAGGCGACGGCATTGGCAACCACGGCGGCGCGAGCGGCACTGGATTTGGTGCTGCCGCCGCGCTGCCTGGGTTGCGGCGACCGGGTGGCCAGCCAGGGCGAACTGTGCGCGCGCTGCTGGACGGGCTTGCGCTGGATCGAGGAGCCCTGCTGCGCGTGCTGCGGCCGGCCGTTCGAACACGAGATCGAGCCGGGGGCACAATGCGGCGCCTGCATGGCCGAACCGCCAAGCTACGATCGCGCGCGGGCCGCCTTCGCCTACGATCCGCAAAGCCGCGGGCTGGTGCTGGGCTTCAAGCACGGCGACCGCCTGGAGACGGCCGAGTTCCTGGCCGGAACGCTGGCGCGGGCGGGGCGGCGGCTGTTGGTCGAGGCCGATACGATCGCGCCGGTGCCCTTGCATCGTCTGCGGTTGTGGTGGCGGACCTACAACCAGGCGGCGGTGCTGTCGGCGATGCTGGCGCGGCGCTTCGCCAAGCCCCATGCCGCGCAGGCCATCCGCCGGCGGCGCCATACTCGATCCCAGGGTCGCCTGTCGTCGGCCGAGCGTCGCGCCAATCTGCGCGGCGCCTTCGTCGTGCCCGAACGCGCGCGGCAGGAGCTGCGCGGCCGGCGGGTGCTGTTGATCGACGACGTCATGACCACCGGCGCCACGGTCGAGGCCTGCGCCAAGGCCTTGCTAGGCGCGGGCGCGGGCGCGGTCGACGTGCTGACCGCGGCGCGGGTCTTGCGGGCGGATTCGCCCTCGCTATGATGCCGGCCATGGCCACGGTCGAGATCTACACCACCGCCTTCTGCCCGTTCTGCTATCGCGCCAAGCAGCTTTTGGCCGACAAGGGCGTGGCCTACAAGGAGATCGACGTCGACATGACGGCCGGAGCCCGCGCCGAGATGGTCCAGCGCGCCGGCGGCCGGCGGACGGTGCCGCAGGTGTTCGTCGACGGCAAGCATGTCGGCGGCTGCGACGATCTCTACGCCCTCGACGGCAAGGGCGGGCTCGACCCGCTGCTGGCATGACCGCGCCGATCCGCGTCGCGCTGATCCAGCCCAGCGCGCGCGACGCGCTCGACGCCAACATCGCCGAGATCGGTCGGCTGATGCGCGAGGCCAAGGCCGGCGGCGCCGTCTTCGCGCTGACCCCCGAGAACTCGTCGTTCATGTCGACCGACCGCAAGGCGGTGTTCGCCGCGGCCTATCCCGAGGACGCGCATCCGATGCGCCGCGCGCTGGGCGAGCTTGCCGCCGAGCTCGGCCTCTGGCTGCTGTTGGGGTCGATCGGGGTGCGGCTGGCGGGCGAGGAACGGCTAGCCAATCGCTCGCTCTTGATCAATCCCGCCGGACGGGTGGTACGGCGCTACGACAAGATCCACATGTTCGACGTCGATCTGGCCGGCGGCGAAAGCTATCGCGAATCGCGCAGCTTCCGGCCGGGCGAGGAAGCGGTGACGGCCGACACGCCCTTCGGTCGCATCGGCATGACGGTGTGCTACGACCTGCGCTTCCCCCAGCTCTATCGCGCCTTGGCCAAGGCCGGCGCCGGCATCCTGACCATCCCCTCGGCCTTCACCCGCCCGACCGGCGAGGCGCACTGGCATGTGCTGATGCGGGCGCGGGCGATCGAGAACGGCTGTTTCGTGCTGGCGCCGGCGCAATGCGGCACCCATGCCGGCGGCCGCAAGACCTACGGCCATTCGCTGGCGGTGGCGCCCTGGGGCGAGGTGTTGGCCGATGGCGGCGAGGAGGTCGGGGTCAGTCTGGTCGAGATCGATCCCGCGCGGATCGACAAGGCGCGCGGCATGGTGCCCGCGCTCGGCCACGATCGTCCCTTCGCGGCGCCCGCATCCGGACCCGCAACCCAGGCCGCGGCGGAATAGCTTTCAGCGATCGGTCAGCTTGAGTTCGATGCGCCGGTTGCGGCGCTTGGCGACATCGTCGTCGCGCGAATCGATCGGCTGGTGTTCGCCGAAACCGGCCGCCACCAGCCGCGCCGGCGGAATGCCGCGCTCGATCAGGTAACGCACCACGCTGAGCGCGCGCGCCTGCGACAACTCCCAATTGGAGGGGAACTGGGCGGTGGCGATCGGCACGCGATCGGTGTGGCCATCGACCCGCAGGATCCACTTCAACTCGGGCGGGATGCGGCTCGAAATCTCGATCAGGGTCCGCGCCACCTCGGCCAATTGCTCGCGCCCGGCGACATTGAGATCGGCGCGGGCGGATTCGAACAGCACTTCGGATTGGAAGACGAAGCGATCGCCGACCACCTGGATGTCGCGGCGATTGCCCAGCGCCTCGCGCAGCTTGCCGAAGAACTCGGAGCGGTAGCGATCGAGTTCCTCGACCTTGGCCGCCAGCGCCAGGTTGAGGCGTTTGCCGAGGTCGGCGATCACCACCTTCTGCTCCTCGGATTGCCGTTCGGCGATGCGCAGCGCCGCCTCGATGCGCGACAGCTGCGCCCGCAATTCGGCGATCTGGCGGTTGAGCAGCTCGACCTGGGCGCGAGCCTCGGCCGAAATCCGCTTCTCGCTGCCGAGTTCGGCCTCCAGCGTCTGGCGCCGCGCCGCCAGCGTCTCGAGTTCGCGGCCGCGGGCATCGGCCTGTTCGGTCGCCGCCCGCAGCCGCGTCATCAGCTCGTCGAGCTGGCTGGCCATGCGGTCGCGCGAACGGGTCGAATCCTGCAGCGAGGCCGAAAGCTGCGCCACGGTGGCGCGCAGATCGGTATTGGCCTGGCGTTCCATCGCCAGCAGATCGCCGAGTTCGGCCAGCTGCGCGTTCAGCCGCGCCAGCGCCTCGTCGCGCCCGGTCAGCGCCGCCGCCAGGTAGAACTGCGACAGCACGAAGGCCACCAGCACGAAAATGATGACCAGCAGCAGCGTGGTCAGCGCATCGATGAAGCCCGGCCAGATCAGTTCGCTGCGCTGATGCTGGCGGCGGGCGGACAGCGCGGCCATCGCCTAGCCCCCGGGCGGTCGCCGCAGGCCCTCGCCCAGCGCGGCGATGGTGCGGGCCAGAAGCTTGATCTCGCTGCGGATCTCGCCCATCAGCGCCTCGCGGCCGCCGGCCGTGTCCTCGACCAGGCGGGCAAGATGCAGGTCGAGATTGCGCAAATGCGTGCGCGCCGCCGCGTCGAGCCCGGCGTTCTCCATCCGCTCGGAGGCATCGGACAGGCGCTGCAGCACCGGTCGCAGCGCCAGCTGTCCTTCGACCAGCTTGACCAGCAGATCCTGCTCGGTGCGCATCTGATCGGTCAGCGTCGCCAGCCGCTCGTTGAGCGCGCCGATCGAGCCCGCGGCGCTGGCGGCGCGTTCCTCGCTGCGGATCATGATGCGCTGGAGATTGGCCAGGCTTTCCGCGGTCTGCTCGAGCAGGGCCTGGAGATAGGCCGGTACCGACTGATCGCCCTCGACCCCGCCGATGCCGCGTCCGGCGGTGACCTTGGTCATGCCCGAAAGCCATTCTTCGAGGTCATTGTAGAAGCGGTTCTGCGCTTGGCCGGCCTGGAGGTCGAGGAAGCCCAGCACCAAGGATCCGGTCAATCCGAACAGCGACGAGCCGAACGCCGTGCCCATGCCCGCCAGCGGCGCCGTCAGCCCGGCCTGGAGCTGGGAGAACATCTGATTGAAGTCGCCCGAGGTGATGGTCAGGTTGCCGATGGTCGAGCCGACCGCCGATACCGTCTCGAGCAACCCCCAGAAGGTCCCCAGCAGGCCGAGGAATATCAGCAGCCCGGTGAAGTAGCGCGAGATTTCGCGGCTCTCGTCCAGTCGCGAGGACAAGGAATCGAGCAGCGCCCGCAAAGCGGTCGGCGCCAGGGCGCTCTGCTCCTGGCGGTCGGCCAGCATTGCCGCCACCGGCGCCAGCAATTGCGGGGCCTTGAGCGCGGACAGCCCGGGCTCGGAGCGGCGGAACTTGTTGAGCCACTCGACCTCCGGCACCAGCATCATGACTTGGCGCAGGGCGTAGAGGATGCCGATCGCCAGCGCCGCCAGGATGACGCCGTTGAGCGCCGGATTGTGCCCGAAGATTTCGATCAGCGGCGCGATCAGCAGGCCGACGACGATCGCCACCGCCACCAGGAACAGCGCCATCCGCACCAAAAAGGTCTGCGGGCGGGTCATCTCCCACGCCCTCGGCGCTAGCGCAGCAGGACGACGTCGACCCGGTCGGGCTGGCCGCTGTCGCCGGCGACGCCGAGTGCGCGGACGTCGATGCGGGTCGAGCGCAGGCCCTGGTCGATCAGGAACTGGCGCACGGCCAGCGCCCGCGACAGCGATAGGCGCCGCGAGGCGCTGATGTTGTCGGAACCGCCGGCGGCAAAGGCCTTGAGCTGCATGCGCTGCTCGTTGTTGGCCAATTGGCGGGCGAGCGTGCGCAACCGCTCCTCGGCCGCGGGCGAGAGGGTCGCCGAATTGGCCAGGAAGTCGATGGTGGCCGCGACCGGACCTTCGCTCGGCGT